>Ga0194113_10008953_pt1 | contig 12190 bp, 7 predicted proteins | sample TA2MahC200mmetaG_FD_146193 | JGI IMG/M metagenome (GOLD analysis project Ga0194113, IMG submission 146193) | Freshwater microbial communities from Lake Tanganyika, Tanzania - TA2015017 Mahale Deep Cast 200m | ecosystem: Environmental > Aquatic > Freshwater > Lake | place: Tanzania: Lake...
GCGCGGATCAAGCACGCTCGGCGAGTTGGTTCTGAAGTCGCCAGCGGATCGCCCGATCCGGCTCAAGGACGTGGCCGAGGTGCGGCTTGGGGCCGCGCCCAGGTGATGGCCGACATCAAACGGACTGTCGCCGCCTATCCGCTGCCGCCGGGCTATCGCGCGGAGTGGGAATGACGCGGGCCAAACGGGACCGCGTGGTACTGCACTTCCTTCCCCCTTACTGTCCAGGCCGCAACAAACATGATCCTGTGCGAAGTCCGGCGCTGGCCGACCAGGAGCTGGCGGCGTGGCCGTTGTCGTTGCTTCCAGATCGCGTCCGGTGGATGGAACCTGTGCCACTTGCGTGTCGGCCAGTAACCGTCGTCGCCGGTGGGTGTTCTCTCTGTTGAAAACGTAGGAACCTTGATCATGCCAATCCAATTCACCTGCCCCCATTGTGGCAAGACAACCGAGGTCGCCGATCACTACGTGGGCAGCTCCGGACCGTGCGCCGGCTGCGGCCGGACACCGATTTGAAGTTCGAAACGATGACTTTTCAAATCAACGGCGGACCCAACTCGATCAGCAGCGAGCATCCGCACGGTGCAAGCGTGGCCATGGCGGATGGATCCATTCATTTCATCCAGGAAGACATCGATCCGGAAACGCCGCGATTGCTCATTCAGCCTTCGGACCTTCAGGACGTTACACTGCCTTTCTGATCAGAGGACTTGCGAGACCTGACTTCGAGCCCCTGAGTCAAGTTCCTTGGTCAGGGCAAGATGAACCACGGGATTGTCGCACCGCGGCCAGAACTCGCTCGGATGAGCAAGGGCTCCTCAGCCCGGATCGCCAGACCACCCGCGCACACGCCGGCGAAAACCCGCCAACAACGGATGCGGCACAAGCCGTGAGTCTCTTCCTGGCAGTTGCTTGTTGGCAATTCGACCCCCTAGTAGAATGCGCACGTGCTCCACCCGCGGTGGGTGAACGAGGTCCGTGATCGCCGAGTACGAGGATGACGCCGGAGCAACAAGCTCGCCAGAACATCGACCACCAGCTGGCGCAGTGCGGCTGGATCGAGCAGGACTACCGGGACATGGACATCTCGGCCGGTCCGGGGGTGGCGGTGCGCGAGTTCCCGCTGGCCATCGGAAAGGTCGACTACCTGCTGTATGCGGACGCGAAGGCCATCGGCGGCGTGGAAGCCAAGCCGGCAGGCCACACGTTGACCGGGGTGGAAGAACAGTCGGCCAAGTACGTCGTCGGCGTGCCCAAGGGACTGCCGCATTACGTGCTGCCGCTCCCCTTCACCTACGAATCCACCGGAAAGGTTACCCAGTTCACCAACCGGCTGGAACCGCATACCCGCAGCCGGGAGGTCTTCACATTCCACCGGCCCGAAGAGTTGCTGCGGCTGGTCGGCTTGGAGGCGCAACTTCGGGCCAGGCTGCAAACCATGCCGCCGTTGGAGACGGGTAGACTCTGGCCCATCCAAATCAAGGCGGTCCGGAACGTTGAAGTGTCCCTGGCCGACAACCGACCTCGCGTCTTGATCCAGATGACGACGGGCAGCGGCAAGACGTACACCGCCTGCTCGTTGGCCTACCGGCTGATCAAGTTCGCCGACGCCAGACGCATCCTGTTCCTGGTGGACCGGAACAACCTGGGCCGGCAGACCTACAACGAGTTCCAGCAGTACGTCAGCCCGTGCACCAACTACCGGTTCACCGAGGAATTCAACGTCCAGCATCTGCGCCGCAACACCATCGATCAGGCCAGCCGCGTCTGTATCACGACGATCCAGCGGCTTTACTCGATGCTCAAGGGCGACGAGGAACTGGACGAAGAGGCGGAAGAGGGTTCGCTGTTCGAGTCCGAGTTCTCGCTGGTCAAGGAGCCGCTGCCGGTCGTTTACAATCCGCGCATCCCCATCGAGACGTTCGATTTCATCATCGTCGACGAGTGCCACCGGTCGATCTACAACGTGTGGCGGCAAGTGCTGGAATACTTCGACGCCTTCCTGATCGGGCTGACCGCCACCCCCACGGCGCAGACCATCGGGTTCTTTCACGGCAACCTGGTGCAGGAATACAAGCACGAGGACGCCGTGGCGGACGGCGTGAACGTCGGCTACGACGTGTATCGGATCGCCACGAAGATCACCGAAGGCGGTGCCACGCTGGCCAGGAAACCCGGCGTGTTCGTGCCCCGTCGCGATCGTCGCACCAAGTCGCGAAAGTACAAGGAACTGGACGACGACCTGACGTACACCGCCGGCGAGCTGGATCGCGACGTGGTCAGCGAAGGTCAAATCCGGCTGGTGATCCAGACCTTCCGTGACAAGCTGCTGACCGATATCTTCCCAGGTAGAACGGAAGTCCCGAAAACGCTGGTGTTCGCCAAGAACGATCTGCATGCCGACGACATCGTGAAGATCACCCGCGAGGAATTCGGCAAGGGCAACGATTTCTGCCAGAAGATCACGTCCAAGACCACCGGCAAGAAGCCGGAGGAACTGCTGGCCGAGTTCCGCAACTCGTTCCATCCCCGCATCGCCGTCACCGTGGACATGATCGCCACGGGGACCGACGTGAAGCCGCTGGAATGCCTGGTGTTCCTGCGGAACATCAATTCGGCGGCGTATTTCGAGCAGATGAAGGGGCGTGGCTCGCGCGTGGTGGATGTCGATACGCTGCAGGGCGTGACGCCCGACGCCAGACAGAAAACTCACTTCGTCATTGTGGACGCTGTGGGCGTGTGCGAACGGGACAAGACGGCCAGCAAACCGCTGGACCGCAAGCCCTACGTGCCGCTGGACAAGATCCTGGATGCCGTGGCGAAGGGGATGGCCAGCGCCGATGTGGTCTCGACGTTGGCGGCACGGCTGTCCCGCATGGAGCAGGAAATCAGCGCGGATCAGGAGCAGGAAATTGCGGCACAGGCCGGTGGCAAGTCGCTCACCACCCTCTGCCACAAGTTGCTGGAGAGCCTCGATCCCGACCAGAACACCGCCACCGCCGTCGAGAAGTTCGCGATCCCCGCGGGCCAGGAACCGACCGAGGAACAGGTCGAACAGGTCGAGCAACAGGCCATGCAGGAAGCGCTCAAGCCGTTCCACAATCCGAAGCTGCGGGACGCCGTGATCGGCATCCGGCAGTCGCTGGAGCAGGTGATCGACGAGACCACGCAGGACGAGCTAATTCGCGCCGGGTACGACCCCCAGGCATTGGAGAAGGCCCGGTCGCTGATCACGACGTTCCGGCAGTTCATCGAAGACAACAAGGACGAAATCGAAGCCGTCCAGGTTCTCTACAGCCGCCCGTACCGCGCCGGGCTGCGGTACCGGCAGGTCAAGGAACTGGCGGCGGCGATGCAGAAGCCGCCGCTTTCCGCCAGTCCGATCCGGTTGTGGCAGGCATATCAAGCGGTCGAACCCCAGGCGGTCAAGGGAGCGGGTGGCAAGCAGTTGGTGGATGTGATTGCCCTGGTGCGGCACGCCATCGACCCCAACCAGCCGCTCTGCCCCATCGGGATGACGGTCCACGAGCGGTTCCAGCAGTGGATTGACGATCAACAGTCCGCCGGCGCGACGTTCACCGGCGAGCAAATGCAGTGGCTCGTCGCGATCCGCGACCACATCGCCAACAGCCTGAGCATCGACCAGGACGACTTCGAGTACGCGCCATTCAGCCAGTTCGGCGGCCTGGGCAAGGCGTATGAATTGTTCGGCGACACGCTGCCGCAGATGCTTGAAGAACTGAATACGAGGTTGGCGGCATGAGCAGGGATGACGGATTGCCGAAGGGCTGGACCATGGATCGACTGGATGCCGTAGCGTTTGTCAATCCGAAGAAGCTCATTCCCAACGCCCAACCGGATGAACGCTTCAACTTCGTGCCGATGTCTGTTGTGACCGAAGAGTTCGGTGGAATCGATGTATCTGCCCTTCGGCCGTTCTCGGAAGTACAGAATGGCTACACACAATTCCAGTCTGGCGATATAATCTCGGCAAAGATTACGCCTTGCATGGAAAACGGCAAGATCGCAGTAGTGCCGGAACTCGATAACGTGTGCGCATACGGATCAACCGAATTCCATGTCTTGCGCCCGCGACCAGGAATCTCTAGCAAGTGGATCGCCTATTACCTGCTGCAATCCAGAGTCCGCCGTGACGCCAAACGGAATATGACCGGGAGTGCAGGTCAACTGCGTGTTCCAAAACCGTGGATCGAGGGGATTGTAATCCCTGTCGCGCCATCACCCGAACAACTCCGCATCGTCGCCACAATCGAACAACTCTTCTCCGACCTCGACGCCGGTGTAGCGGCCCTTAAACGAGCCAAGACCAATCTGAAGCGGTACCGCGCGGCCGTGCTCAAGGCTGCCGTGGAAGGCAAGCTGACGGCAGCGTGGCGGGCCAAGCATCCGCCAAAGGAACCCGCCTCCAAACTGCTTGAACGCATTCTCACGGAGCGCCGCACGAAGTGGGAACAGGATCAACTTGCCGCCTACGAAGCCAAAGGCAAACAACCCCCAACGAACTGGCGCGACAAATACAAGGAACCTGCTGGACCCGATACGGCCGGACTTCCGGGTTTGCCGGAAGGTTGGTGCTGGGTGACGGTTGAGCAAATCACAACATTGGTTACGAAAGGGTCTTCTCCGAACTGGCAAGGTTTCAGCTACGTCGATGACGGCGTCGTCTTTGTGAGAAGCCAAAACGTCCGTTGGGGGGCGCTCGACTTGAGCGATGTTGCCTACTTACCGGTAGCATTTAACGATGCGCACCGAAATTCAGTTATTCGTGCTGGTGACGTGCTGCTCAATTTGGTGGGGGCGTCAATTGGACGATGCTCGCTCGCCACATCAGAAATCGACGGCGGAAACCTGAATCAAGCCGTTGGCATCATTCGTTTGGTATCACCCGGATTTCTTAACAGCTTGATGATCTATTTCGTTTTGTCCCCACATATTCAAGAGTACATCGCCAAAACAAAGGCTGACGTTGCGCGTGCCAACTTCAATCTGGATGATGTGCGGCCCACTCCAATCCCGGTGCCTCCCGTTGAAGAGCAGAGGGTAATTGTTGAGGAAATCGAGGAACGGCTGTCGGTTGTGGATGACTGCGAATCGCAACTTGAGGTGAGTACCCACCGTGCAGCCCGCCTCCGCCAGAGCATTCTCAAACGGGCCTTCGAAGGCAAGTTGGTCCCGCAAGACCCAACTGACGAACCGGCGAGCATACTGCTGGAGAGAATCAGGCAGGAACGGGATGAGCACGGCGACCATCATCAGCGCCAAAAACAAACCAGAGCTGGGACGAGGTCCAAGAGTCAGAAGACCCTTTTTTGATGTCAGAAACGGAGTCGGCGGCAAGTGGCAAACGACACCCAACAGATCGTCAACAAAGCCTGGAACTTCGCCCACGTCCTGCGGGATGACGGGCTTTCGTACATGGCGTACACGGAGCAGATCACGTTCCTCCTGTTCCTGAAAATGGCCGACGAATTGACCAGGCCGCCGTACAAACGCAAGCCAATCGTGCCGCCGGAACTCGGCTGGCCCAGCCTGTTGGAACGCGACGGCGATGAACTGGAGGTCCATTACCGGCGCATTCTCGAAGAACTTGGGAAGAAACCGGGGATGCTCGGCGCGATCTTCAAGAAGGCGCGGCAGGAGATCCAGAATCCCGCCACCCTGCGCCGGCTGATCGTGGATCTGATCGACGTCGAGAACTGGTCGTCCATGCAGGCCGACGTGAAGGGCGACATTTACGAGGGGTTGCTGGCGAAAAGCGCCGCGGAAAGCCCGAAGGGCGCGGGCCAGTATTTCACGCCCCGGGAATTGATCAAGGCCATCGTCGATTGCGTGCGGCCCGAACCGGGCGACACCGTGTGCGACCCGGCCTGTGGCACGGGCGGATTCCTCCTGGCCGCACACGAATTCGTCATCACTACGCACGGCAAGGAACTGGACCCCGATCAGAAAAAGCACCTGAAGAAGGGGTTCGTCCACGGCTGGGAACTGGTCCCCAACACCGCCCGGCTGTGCGTGATGAACCTCTACCTACACGGCATCGACGCCGACCCGTGCCCGGTCCGCTCCGGCGTCGATTCGCTGGCCAGCCATCCCGGCCAACATTTCAGCGTGGTACTCACCAATCCACCGTTTGGCAAAAAGAGCAGCATCGCCATCGTGAACGAGGAAGGGGATCTGGAGAAGGAAGACACCGCGTACGAACGGCAGGACTTCTGGACCACCACGAAGAACAAGCAGCTGAACTTCCTCCAGCACGTCAAGAGCCTGCTCAAGATGAACGGCCGGTGCGCGATCGTCGTCCCCGACAACGTGCTGTTCGAGGGCGGCGCCGGCGAAACGGTGCGCCGCAATCTGCTGCAGCAATGTGACGTCCACACGCTCCTGCGGCTGCCCACCGGCATTTTCTACGCGCAGGGCGTGAAGGCGAACGTGCTGTTCCTCGACGCCAAACTGGCCCAGGAATCGCCGTGGACCAAGAAGCTGTGGGTGTACGACCTGCGGACCAACATGCACTTCACTTTGAAGACGAACCCGCTCAAGCGGACCGACCTGGACGATTTCGTGGCCTGCTACAACCCCAAGAACCGCCACCGGCGCAAGCCCACGTGGACCGACGACACTCCCGACGGCCGCTGGCGCTGTTTTGACTACGACGAAATCATCAAGCGGGACAAGGCGAACCTGGACATCTTCTGGCTTCGCGACGCGAGCCTGGAGGATTCCGACGGCCTGCCCGATCCCGACGTGTTGGCGCAGGAGATAGCGGACGATTTGCAGACCGCGCTGGACCAGTTCACCGCGATCGCGGCGGAATTGAGGGAGTGACGCTCGCGAGCGGACAAGAGGGGAGGTGTATGTTAAGCCCAGTGCAACTTGGACAACTGGAACGCGAGGTGGCGGCACCCCTTCCACGCGGAGCTGACCTGGTTGTGTCTGGTCGACTCACGCCGGAGGTGAGTTCGGCGCCGATACCGAAACTTGGTTGAGGCTGGACCATGCCCGAAAACGATGTCCCAATCAGCAAGACGCAGGCGATCAAGCAGTATCTTGCCGAGCATCCGGATGCGTCCCCCACGACGGTCGCCGAAGCTCTGGCGACCCAGGGCATTCCGGTCACACCACCCCACGTTTCTGTCGTGAAGGCTTCGCTTCAGCCCCCGAAGCCTGCCGACGATAAGCCGGAAGCGCCGCCGACGCACATACACATAACCATCACACCGCGACTCGAACGCTCGTCATCAAGAAAGAACAAGTTCCCCAGGAAGAAGCCAACAGCCAGCGGCGGTACGACGGACGTGAAGACGGTGTTCCAGGCGATTGTGGGCATGACCGACGCTTTCTGCCGGGACCATCTAAACGGCGAGTACGCCATGCTGTGCCGGAATTTGGCGGCGGCGTTGGCCCGCAAACGACCGTCACCGCTGCTCCGGGGCCAGTTGAAAACATGGACCGTTGGCATCATCCGCACGATTGGCTGGGTGAACTTCCTGGACGACTCCAGCAACCAGCCGCACCTAAAGTTGCCCTTCATTGACCGGGCGTTCGGCGTGGCCGAAAGCACCGGGCAGGGCAAGTCCAAGCTGATTCGCAACATGCTGAAGATCCGCGCCTTCGATCCCAGGTGGACGCTGCCCAGCAAGATGGACGACAATCCGATGATTTGGATGGTGTCGGTCAATGGCTTCATCATGGACATCCGGTCCGCCCCACGGGAACTCCAGGTGGAGGCGTTCGAGAAGGGGCTGATCCCATACATTCCCGCAGACCGAGGCAGCGATTCAGAGGAGGACGAGTGAACCCACAAGACATTCCAGAAACCGAGAAACCAGTCAGCAAAGTGCAGGCCATCAAGCAATTCCTTGCCGAGCATCCCGACGCGTCCCCCAGGGAGGTCGGCGAATCCCTTTTTGCTCAAGGCTTTGAGATCTCATCAGCCTTCGTGTCCACTGTGCGGGCCAAGTTGGAATCGGCGAAGCTCTCCGTGATCCTGTTCTTCTTCTTTCCGTGGCTGGCGATCCGGCTGGCGTTGCGGAAGGCAAAGGGCTGACGGCTGCATCGTGTCCTTTCGGCAAGGAGGACAGATGTTTGCGGGGCCGGAATCGGCCAGCGCCAAGCATTGACGGTGAGCGTGCGAGGTCGGCAGCCACGCCTTGCAACGAGTCGGAAACGGCACGCGGGCGCACCCGGGCCTCGTGGTGAGCGGGAGGCCAAACGCCTGAGGCGTGACCCGGTACTTGCGCCGAAGGCCTGAATGATTGACCGGACAAGGAATCCTGCCACATCATCGCCGCGCCGTGGCGACGCTGCGCCTCGGTGGTAAGCTGGTATTGTTGGCAGTCGCTCGACTTGGCCCGCAACACGGGACCGTGGCCAAGGGATGTCCATCGTAGGTGAAGGCGGCTCAATCTAGCCGGAGGGGTTCCATGCTGATTTGCCCTAAATGCAACAGTCGCGTCGAGGATGCTGGCAAGATCTGTCGAGCCTGCGGCGGCATCCTGAAAGAAGTACCGGACGGCCAGTCCCCTGATGAACTCGGGCACGTCGGCGTGCCGTCCATGCCTGCGCCATCCGGGACCGACTCAACGGAGCTCGGCGAACTGCAGGAAGCAGAGCAGAGTCGCGAGCAGGAATTGGCCCGTCCAGATTGGAAATGTCCGACCTGCGGCGAAACGGTGCCCGGCAGCTTCGACTTGTGCTGGAAATGTCTTTCGGCGGACGCAGGCGAGCATGATTCGAACGGCGCACAACTGGCATCCGAGGGCGGCGAGTTCGATCAAGTGCCGAAACCCGACGAATCACCGGTTGAAGCTGAGGTGCTCGAAGAACCCGACCAGGACGCAGCCACCAAAGCCGGATGCTTACGTTGCGGCTCAACAAAGCTGATCCGTGACGTGTCCGTAGGGAATCAAGATGGACGTCCGGACCAGAAGCTGGAGATTGTGGTGTTCGGAAATCCCGAAGCCCTCTTTTTCAAGGACCGGCTGACGGGCGAAATCCGGGCTGACATCTGCGGCGTGTGCGGCCACCTTGAGTTTCGCGTGGCCAATCCCGGGCAAGTCTACAGGCATTACGAGCAGGCCGGCAGTTTGGGCCAACCCGCAAGTCGTCAGCGGTTGTTCGCAGCCCCCTGCGTGAGGTGCGGCATGTTGGTGGTCAGCGGTACTTCATGTCCGCACTGCGGCGCAAGCCAAGCGGATTGACAGCGAGGAAGATCGGGCGGCCTCAAGCCGCCAACAGTCCCGTTTGATCGTCGATGGAAACCGGGACAGGTACATTTAATGCGGCAAATTAGGTGGTGTGGGATGCGAGCGATCTGCGCGACACTCTTTGTGACATTTCTGCCTCGGGCGTGAGGCGTTCGAGGCGCCGATGGTGATTCTCCTCATAGAGAGCGAGCTGTTGTTGAACGGAAGCGATGCGAAAAGACACGCGCAAGGCGTGCCCGTTACTGGTGCGCGCGGGCTGCGGAGAGGGCACCACAATGCCGCGAGGAAAACGATGCCCTCCGGGAGGGACCGTGTTTCATGTGCTGAACCGCGGGAACGGTCGGCAGACACTGTTCTTCGGGTCAGCAGATTACGAAGCGTTCGTGAGGGTCGTGAAGGAAGCGTTGGTGATTGTCCCGATGCGGATATCTCGGCTACTGTCTGATGCCTAACCACGGGTCATGTGCAGCTGCACATAACCCGTGATCCTCGCGCGTTGCCCCTCGATGATTGGCCCATACCACGTCCCGTTGATTGGCTGGACCGCGTGAATCAGGCGCTGACCGGCGCCGAGATCGAAGCCTTACGCCGATGCGCCGAACTGGGCAGTCCCTACGGTAGCGGTCCGTGGGTCGAACAAACCGTCCGGCACTTTGGCATCGAAGCCACACTCCGCTCAGGTGGACGACCGCCGAAGAAGAGCTCATCGCGGGGAAACGCTACTTCACGTGACAACAACATCGCACCGTAAAGGCATCTTGCCCGCTTTACCCAAACAGCCCGCGGAAATGTACCTGTCCCTTACGTGCGCACGGCATGGTGGGCGAAGTACTTGACGCGATGTCACGCACTCCCAATGAGTCGCCCGAACGCGTCTCAAGGGCCCCTCGCGTGGGGGGCTCGCCTTGCGGCCATCAACCGCCCGGGACTAGAATTCAAATCAATCGCGTGCGCCCGGCAACCAAGCCTCGCTGGGCGGGCTGAAGGTCGTCACAGCGAAGGGCGGGTTCGCCGCGCGTCCGTCGGGCACGGAAGACATTTTCACGATCTACGCCGAAAGCTTTAACGACGAGACGCATTTGCAGCGCATCATCGACGAAGCACGAGAGATCGTTTCCGCGGTGCCGCGGACGGCCCAGTGAGTCGTTGACGGGGAGGGGCGGATGCCGAACACGTATCATCTCGCGTGCCGCACACGCTGGCAGGACGGTGCCTACCTGCTCCTTGCCCTGCTCTCGGCGGTTGGAACAGCACGGGCGTGCCCCCAGGGCGATGCGGCCCGCCAGCAGGCGCCGCAAGTCAAAGAATCGGCGACCAGCGAAACGGCTCTTTCTGACGCCACGCCTCGCGATGTCTACCGTTCTTGGCTGCTGGCCGTGAAAGGAAACGACCTTGCCGCGGCGAAGAGTTGCTGGTGGATGTCCGGCAACGACACGTGCGGCGCCTTGGATGCCATCGTCGGGATCTGGGTTGCGCACCATCGTTTTAATGTGGCGATGGACAAGATCGGCAAAGAGCGGAAGCAAGTTGGGAACTACCTGCGGGACGATTGTACGGACGCTGCCATCGACCGGACGCTCGAACGTCTGAAGCAAGCGGAAATGACGATTACCGGCGACATCGCCACACTCAAGATACCCTGGGCCGAAGATGACGGCTTGGTCGACAATCAACCGGTTTTCTTCTACGTCGACGAGCCGATTCCGTTTCGGAAGACCCCGGCCGGATGGAAAATCGATGCCAATGATCTCTGTGGGATCACGACGCCCGAAGAGTTCATGTCCAGCACATGGGGCGTGGCATTCCGCGACCATGCCGCGATGTTGAACGACGTTGCGGCCGGGCTGGAATCCGGGAAGCTCGAAACAGCAGCGGATGTCGTTGGGGCGATGGAGAGACATTTGGGCAGCCTCGACGGCCAGACACCCCTTACGCGGACGGTCATCTACGAAGAAGACACACCAACCCGCTACCTGCGAATCCGAAAGGGCAATCCCAATCAACTTTCGATCGGTTCCGCCGAATTGCCTCATCGCAAAGACGTGAAGAACCCGACGCGAGTCGAGGGCGATCTTCAGGCGGTCTTCGAGCACATTTATCACGGCCGGAAGATCGTCGTGGAAACGAGGAACAAGAAGGGATATGAAGTCATCTACGCCTACCACGACGAGAGGGCTTTGGAAATTGTTGCTGCGCAGCTTGGAATGACCGTGAAAAGAGAGCAGCGATCGATTTCCGCGTTCGTGTTGACTGTCGGCCAGAGCGGTTCCCATCTCCAACAGGTGCCGAAACGCAACAAGCCGGATTGGGAATGGAAATACACAGACCGTGGCACCCGAGCCTATTACGCCGTCACGATGGACGAATTAGCGGACTTTCTCGAGCGCCTTTCGGGTCCGCCAGTAGTGAACAAGACTGGATTGGCCGGGTACTATGATCTGGAACTGTCCGACAAGGCTGAGCGAGCGCCGCGACAGGGTGAAACCAGAATGCTTGACCAGACCGGCCTGGAGATGCGCTGGGAAAAAACGAAGGCAGAGGTCGTGGTCGTCAAGGACAAATAGCGACGGCGACTTCGCCTGAACGCCAACTCTGTCCGGCATGCGGGGAGATTGGCCGCACCGGCCTCTTCGCTCCACGCGGAACGGGACGGTCTGGAGCCATCGTCAGCAGGCCAATTGTCGTTCTGTCGGCGTAAGATCTGGCGCGACGTTGGGGCTTGAATGCCTGGTGCTGACCGCTTGTCCCGCCGCACGAGCGTCCGTGTTTTCTTTCGTGCCGGCGGCCGGATCCCAGCCACGGATCCGCCAATGGAAGGTCCGTCCGAAGTAGGCCACGTTCAGGGCTGCCAGGTAGATCAGCGACGACCAAGCACTGGGACGCCACAGATGCCGCCAGAGTCGCCGCACGACGCGCCACGGCCGGTAGAACTGATGGGTCACCCAATCGTGACCGGCCTGGAG
>Ga0194113_10008956_pt1 | contig 12186 bp, 4 predicted proteins | sample TA2MahC200mmetaG_FD_146193 | JGI IMG/M metagenome (GOLD analysis project Ga0194113, IMG submission 146193) | Freshwater microbial communities from Lake Tanganyika, Tanzania - TA2015017 Mahale Deep Cast 200m | ecosystem: Environmental > Aquatic > Freshwater > Lake | place: Tanzania: Lake...
GGCGAGGGAAGCTTCTAATCTTCACAGAGCACAGGGACACAATGAACTACCTGAGTGATCACTTGAGACGCTTGGGGTTTTCTACTTGTGTCATCCATGGCGGAATGAATCCTCATGAGCGTAAAAAAGCCCAAGAAAAATTTAGGACCGAAACCCAAATCTGCACTGCTACTGAAGCTGCAGGTGAAGGGATCAATCTTCAGTTCTGTCATTTGATGATCAATTACGACCTCCCATGGAACCCCGCACGCCTTGAGCAGAGAATGGGTCGTATTCACCGAATCGGACAGGATCGTGATGTCTATGTCTTCAATTTTGTTGCTGATAGTTCTGCTGATGGAAAACCCATTATTGAAGGGCGTATATTGAAACGTTTGCTTGAAAAGCTTGAGCAGATACGCGAAGCATTGGGTTCAGACCGTGTCTATGATGTAATCGGTCAGATCCTTTCACTAAACGAGGTCAATTTGGCTGATATGCTTAGAGATGCTGCTTTATACCCTGGGCGGCTCGCCGACTACGAAGATCAGATCATGCATCTTACCCCAGACAAACTCCGCCAGTATGAAGAGCAAACGGGTATCGCGTTAGCTCGTGCTTTTATTGATATACCCGCACTCCGGGAATGTACATACCTCGCTGAAGAAAAGAGACTGATGCCTGAATATATTGCAAAACAGTTTCTTTCAGTGTGTGAGAATATAGGGCTAAAAGTTGAGCAAAGGGCTGATGGTTTGTTACGTATCCCTTATGTTCCTCAAGATCTTCGATCCGAGAATCTTGGGGCGGTACAGCGCTTCAGCAAACCAGAAGACCACTATAACAAAATCACCTTTTATAAAGAGCACCTTGCCCAGGATAAGCATCTTGATGCCGTCCTTGTTTCACCAGGGCATCCTGTCTATGCTGTGGTCGATGAGAAGCTGAATAAAAAATTGATTTCACTCTCAGGAAAGTGTGCGTCTTATATCGACTCTGAAGCCAAAATTCCCTACCTTCTCCATTTCTTTGAAATGCAACTTATTGGTGACTATCCTAAAAAAGAATCGCTTCTCCATGCCGAATTGGTCGCAATCAAACAGGAAGGGAATGATTTGCAAGTTATCCCACCTGACATTACACATGATTTGAAGCCGATGATTAGTCAAAATATTTCTATTCCTGCCTTTGATACCAAGCAAGCAGAATCATTAGTGCGAAGCAAGATTCAGTTAGAGAAAAGGAAAGAGTTTTTAGGTGATCGGACACGTCAAGAAGAGATTATCCGTCAATATTTGACAAAGTCATTCGACGAACGTCTATGGGTTGCCCAAAGAAAGGCAATGGAACTTAGAGTCCGCCATGAAAGTGGAGAGAAGGAGGTTGATTTAGCACTTCGCGAGGCAGAGCGTGAAGTTGAAAACATAGAGCGCCTTCGAAAAGAACGACTTGAAAGTGTGAGTTATCTTGGAATTATTCGAACAGGCACGGTCCGACACGTTGGCTCTTTGTATGTTCTTCCACCTGGGGAATTTCTAGATACGAAGGCTTATGTCGAGGACATTGATGCAAAGCGGAAGAGCGAAGAAGCAGCAATGCGCATTGTAATGGAATACGAGCAGAAAAGGGGCCGAGTTCCAGAAGATGTCTCAAAACAAAAGATAGGTTTTGATATTCGATCCCTCAGCCCTCCTGATACTTTAACGGGAAAGCGTGAGGTTCGGAGGATCGAGGTCAAAGGCCGCAACCGAGGGGAGGCTATCCGTCTAACAGAAAACGAATGGCGAAAAGCTAAACAATTGAAGGATACTTATTGGCTTTATATTGTATGGAACCCAACCGAACCTGATTCTGAACTTTTGCCACCCATACAAGACCCGGCGGAGAAGTTTGGAAATCTGGTAAAGGAAGTTAAGGTTATTAATCATTACGAAATCACTGCTGAGGTTATTTCAAAAGTCGTAAAAATGAGAGGATGAATTGTCTCAGATCGTTGGTAAAACAATATATGTTCTTGGAGCCGGTTGTTCCCACCACACTGGTGCCCCTTTATTAAGAGATTTCTTGGTTAAAGCCCGGCTTTTAATGGAGAGCGAGAAGGAGTTAGTTTATAAAGACTCTTTTGAAAGGATTTTTAAGTGGATCGATAACCTAAGGAGTGCTTCTTATTATGTTGAACTCGACCTCGATAACCTTGAACATATTTTCTCTCTTGCGGATATGTTGAAGCAGATTGGCTCTAAGGAAGGAGAGCAATATTTTTCTGATCTCCGGTATCTTGTTATGGAGACTCTTGATAGGTGTCAACTCCGGTGGGAGGGGAAAAGAATTCAGCCTGATAATCTTTACGATCGATTTACGCAGAATTTGGGAGAACTCTACAAACAAAGGATGAACCTGGTATCTCAAACATTAGGTTCATTTGAAAAGGACGTAATAATTACTTTTAATTATGATGTGATGTTAGACTATGCAATTAAACTTCGAGGTACGGGATTTGATTACAGTTTAAGCCCTTTACCCTCCTCGCAGGGTTTTAAACTTCTGAAACTTCATGGTTCCACCAATTGGGCATATTGCCTCAAGTGTAGACATCCAATACAAATAGTTCAGCCCACCCCAATCCCACCTGGACACATTCCTGATCCATTTTTAGAAGATGGTAACCAAATTAATTTTCGGATGGTTACAAATGTTCTAAAGAATACGCCATGTGAGAATTGTAAAGAAAAAGATGTGTTAGAACCTGTCGTTATCCCTCCAACGTGGTCTAAAGCAATAGATAAAACACCATTGGTAAAGGTATGGGAGACAGCAGTAAACGAGATTAGGAATGCTTTCCAAATTGTTGTTATTGGTTATTCAATGCCTCCTACCGATACATTTTTCCAATACCTCTTAACGCTCGGCCTATCTTCAAATGCTGCCTTTCACAGGGTTGTCGTCGTTAATAAAGACGACTCGGGGGGGTTCAGAGAAAGATATCTAAGAGTTTTTTCAAGGAGCTTGCATGACCGAGGTCGTCTGAAATTTCTACTAAGCAATAAAATGACCTTCCAGAGATTTATCGTAGAATACATGAAGCGTGTTGGAGAACAAGTGGAGTGGCCCTATGAATGATCGCCGTCTTATCGAAGATTTTTTGCCGATTAAGGAAATAAGCGCTGAATCGTCACGAGAAAAGTCTCTCCGCCACGGTCATATCTCTACTCTCCACCTCTGGTGGGCGAGGCGGCCTCTGGTTGCTTGTCGTGCTGCTGTCTATGCCTCCCTCGTTCCTGCTGATCAGCATGCTCCAAAGAACGGACCGGAGAATAAGCGGGTAAGCCTTGGACGGGCCAATGCAGCGAAGTTCTTAAAAGAACTCTGTCTCTATCCGGGTAATCCACAAAGGATAGAAGAAGCAAAGCAAAATATCCTCAAAGCTCATTTCGAGCGGACAGGTAAAAAAGAACCGCCGAAGGTCTTGGATTGCTTTGCCGGTGGAGGGGCAATACCTCTTGAATCTCTTCGTTTAGGTTGCGAGGCTTATGCTCTGGAGCTCAATCCTGTTGCCCATCTCATTGAACTTTGCACACTGGTCTATCCTCAAAAGTATGGAAAACCAGATCCAAATTTCGTCGGTTGTGAAAAAGGGAAATGGGCAGGTTTGGCAGAGGAAGTTGAATATTGGGGTAAATGGGTTCTTGAGAGGGTAAAAACAGAGATTGGAGATCTTTATCCTCCTATCCCCGATCCAAAAGCATCATCCAAAAGGTTAGACGGTAAGGCTTACCTTCCAAAGATGGATCCAGGAGATGCATTGACTGTTCCAGCGGGATATCTGACACCAATTGCTTATCTATGGACCAGGACAGTACCCTGCAAAAATCCCGCCTGCGGAGCAACGATACCTCTTGTCCGGCAGACCTGGCTTTGCAGAAAACCTGGGCGTTACATTGCCCTCAAGGTCACACAAAAATCCGAAGAAAAAGCTCCTATGTTCGCTGTGGTTCAATCCTCGAAACGTTCGGAAAATTATGCTATTGGAGAATTCGGTTTCGATCCAGGTAAGTTCAGCAAAGGTGGCAACGCCTCCTGCATTTTTTGTGGGACAGTAGCAGATAACGATTATGTCAAAGAAAGAGCCCGGACAAAGAAGATGCACTATGGATTTATGGCTATGGTATGCACAAAGCCGGGCGAGAAGGGCAAAGTTTATATAGCCGCCGATAATTTAACAGGTAACTTTATTCCGAATAAAGAAATAATTTTTAAACGTATAAATAGCCTTTGTAAAGAAACTGATATTTCCGTGCCAGATGAACCTATGGATATCGATGACTCTACGACTGTTGCAGGGAGAGGATTTGGAATTGCGAGGTGGTCCGAACTTTTCACTCCACGCCAGTTGCTTGCTCTACTTACATTCACAAAATGGATTAAAAAAGCTAACGAAGAGATGATTCAAATCGGCTATAATGCTGAGCAAATAAAAGCATTAATTACAAATATAGGTCTTGTCGTCAGCCATACTGGAGATTGGAATGGAGGGCTGGCACGATGGATACCTCAAGGAGAAAAGGTGGCACCTACCTTTGCCCGGCATGCCTTACCAATGGTTTGGGACATTTCTGAAATAAATCCTTTGACAAAAGTATCGGGTTGCTATCTTGAAGCCCTTGAGCGAGTAACAGAAGTCATTAAGTTGGAGGCACAAAGTGGCGCCCCTGCATCTGTTATTCGTGGGAGTGCTGCTGAACTCCCTTATTCGAATAGCTTCTTTGATGCAGTCATTATTGACCCCCCCTATTATGACAATATCAGTTACGCGGTCCTCTCGGACTTCTTCTACGTATGGTTGAAGCGTTCAGTAGGGTATCTTTACCCTGATCATTTTGCCTCGCAATTGACACCTAAGAGGAATGAAATCATCGCCGATTCGCATCGCCACACTGGAAAAGAGAAGTCTAAAAGGTTCTACGAAGAGATGATGCTAAAAGCTCTTAAAGAGACCAAACGCGTGCTCAAACCAAACGGGATCCTGGCAATGGTGTATGCCCATAAGACAGTAGCGGGTTGGAGCACACTTATTAATGCCTTGAAGGTTGCGGAGTATATGGTTACCGAATCCTGGCCACTTCAAACTGAGCGTCCAGGGAGGTTGCTTGAGATTGAGTCAGCAGCTCTTGCCTCCTCTATTTTTTTGGTTGCGCGGAGCAGAGCAAACGGCAAGAGGATTGGTAATTATTTAACCGTCAGCACAGAATTGAAGGAAATCGTTCGGGAACGCGTTCAGACTCTTTGGGGGGAAGGTATAACTGGAGCAGATCTTATCATTGCTTGTGTGGGTGGTGGACTTAAAGCCTTTACACAATATGAAAGAGTAGAACTCCCAAACGGTGAGGAGGTTTCCTCTGAACGATTTCTCACTGAGGTTGAAGGAGTTGTGCAGGAAACAATCCTGGAGTTTCTCTTTGGTTCAAAGTCAAAGGTTTCAACATTAGACGCTTCCACTCGTTTCTATATATTATGGCGGTATGCTTATGGGAGGGGGGAGATTGATGCGGGCGAGGCAATTGTCTTTTCTTATCCATTAGGAGTGGAATTGGATGGGTCACAGGGGCTATCTACAGGCAAATTAGCCCTTCTTGAGAAAAAAGGGAAAAAATACCGTTTGAAGGATTACTCAGAGCGAGGGAAAGAAGAACATCTTGGAATAGAGTCCCGCTTTGGTCCAACCGAGAAACCTCTCGTCGATGTACTTCATCGGCTTCTGTGGCTGATGGAAAATCGAACCTTGGAAATCAGGGATTTTCTGGATAAGTCGATGCCTAACACTGAGGAACTCCGTCTTGTGGCGCATGCCCTTGCAGGCTCTTCTCTTCAGGGCGGAGGCTTGAAGCTTACAACGGAAGTGGAACAAAGTGCCCTTCAAAAACTTTTGAGCAATTGGCGTTCAGTAGTGGAAGATAATCTTTTCCGTAAACGATAGGAGGTAAAAATGCCGGAGCGTTTGCGCCCATGGTTTGAGGAAGTCCGTCTGCATCCCGATGTAGAAGGAGGGAAATTGGCAATGGCAACTTTTGCCATTGATTTTGGTGGCGTGCTTGCCAATTCCGAGGGCGTTCCTCTTGTTTATCGGGATAGTCGTGCTTTCTGGCAGGCAACCCATTTGACGGGCGGGATAAGGCGGCTTCTTGAAGAAGTATTGGACCGATTAACCGGAATAGCCGGCGACCGGGTCCTCCAGCTTCGTTCCCCATTCGGTGGAGGTAAATCTCATGTTCTTGTTGCTCTCTACCATGCGGCCAAGGACAGAAAAGCCCTTGAAGAAGGGGCGCCTGATTGTAAATCACTTCTAAATCCAGGAAAAGTTCAAATTGCCGGAATTGATGGAGAGAAGTTCGATCCCACAGTGGGAAGAAAGATTGATAGCACAACAGTCCACACGCTTTGGGGTGCACTTGGTGCGCAACTCGGCTGCTTTGACATCGTAAAGGAGCATGAAAAAGCGAAGACAGCCCCCGCTGGTGATCCTGTCAAGGCAATGTTGGGCGATAAGCCAGTTCTCATACTATTTGATGAAGTGCTTCAATATGTAGAGAGGGCGATGACCATCCCGGTAGGAGAATCTAACCTTGGACGCCAAACATTGGAGTTTCTACAGACTCTTACAACGGAGGTGGCAAATTCAACAAAAGCAGTGATGGTATATTCCCTACAGGCAAGCACACGGGAGGCTCTTGATAATATTGGACTTCTTACAATGCTTGACCATCTGGCCGCAAGGGTCGACGCAAAGCGTGAACCAGTGGTTGGAGATGAGATATTAGATGTCCTTAAGAAAAGACTCCTTTCTGAAACGCCGTTTCCTGATGTTGCTAAACAAGTTGCTACCGCGGTAGCCCAGAGCGTAACCCAATGGAAAATGGCAGAGGCTCCAGACAATAGCGCAAGACGAACGGCAGAGGATGAAAAAGTTCGACTAACTAAGCGCCTGGAGACAGCATATCCCTTCCATGTGGGCTTAATTGACCTGATGAAAGAGCGCTGGGCCTCTATACCAGACTTTCAGAGGACAAGAGGAGCCTTACGTTTTCTCGCCGCGGTACTCCAAAAGGCCAAAAGATTAGCCAGACAGAGTGTTTTCGTTTGCCCAGGGGATATACCTATCGACGATGCTGATGTTCGGAATGCCTTCTTTACAGAAGTGGGGCAACGCGAACCTTTCCAGGCAGTTCTTGAGCATGACTTCACAGGACCAAATGCAAGAGTCAAGAGAATTGACAATCAGGTGGCTGAGCAGAATCCTGCTCTTGCCTCGGTACGACCTGCGATGCGCCTGGCAACAACCATCCTTATGTATTCCTTCGGAGGCCTTCCGAGGGAAGAGAAAGGTGAACCTATACCCTCCGGGCTCTCTGAGAGAGAACTTCTGGAAGTTTGTCTTTCCACGGAGATTGATAATCTCACAGCCCAATCTGTTTTAAAACGGTTGAGGGATGAGTGCCTCTATCTACATTACGACGGGGTCAAATATTGTTTCAAAACCACCTCGAATGTAAACAAGATTCTTGAAGACGAGGCTGACAATGTCCAGCCAAAAGAAGTGAAGGAATTCATCAAGCAGGACATGGAGGCAAGGATTGGAAAGGCTACCAATGCTGCGATTATCTGGCCCGAGGAAAGTAGTAAGATCCCGGATGTTGAACCTCGATTTATACTTGCATATCTTCCCTTGGAATTTAGTGAGAAAAAAGAGCGGGAGCAAGAGCAGAAAGCGATTGAATTGTTTACACAGTATGGGGTTCTACCGAGGCGGTTTCGAAATGGAATCGGACTGGCCATATCAGACAGAAGGCAGCTCGAAGGGTTGCGCCGGGCAGCAAAATATTTGCTTGCAGTTGAAAGGGTTCGTTCAAAAAAAAGTTCTTATAAATTGAACAAAGAGCAAATGGACCAACTAAAGGAGCGAGAGCAAACCGAAAAATCGGGTTTTGAGTCAGGGGTAAGGGTTCTGTATCCGGCTGTTCTGCTTCTCAAGATAGAAAACGGTAAGCCCACCCTTGAGAAATTAGAGATTGGCGCCCGTCCATTAAAGGAGCACGGAGTCCATGAACGTCTTATAGAGTTTCTTGGTAAGAATGTTTCGGGCAAACTCTTCGATGAATTTCGTGCATCAAAACTCTTTCCCCTTATGCAGATGGGAAGCGGTGCGGGTGAAAAGAAAGCAGTTGGAACAAAGATGATCCGGGATGTCTTCTTTGAAAGTTTGGATTTTCCCCGGGTAACAGAGGAAAAGGTTATAGCGTCTGCAATTGCCCAAGGTATTAAGGACGGAATATTCGCGTACGCCTTGAAGAGCAAAGTCCTGGAAGAAGATGGAAAGTATTTCGTGAAAGAAAAGGAGGCAATATTTGGAAGAACAGTATCAGCGGATGAAATTGACCTTGATTCAGGCTTCATTCTATTACCTGAATGCATTATTAAAGAAGCGCCTCCAGGGCCAGGACCTGACCCTCCTGGCCCGACCCCACCAGGCCCCACACCCACTGGTCCAACGCCTACTGAGCCTGGGAAAATCAGGACGGTTAGAATGGACATGACGGTAAATAAACAAACCCTTTACAAAACGTTCAATGCCCTTGGCAATCTGGCAGACATGGCAAGGGAAATAAAAATAGGTATTGAGGCTCAAAGTGGAGAGGGGTTTGACCGCAACCGCCTCCGCAACGCCGTCAAAGAACCCTTAGAAGAGGCAGGGATTGAACTTAAAATCACAGAGGAATAAAATTAAAAGGGCACATAAAATGATTAAAGGTATAACCAAAAATATTCATGTTAACCTAAGGGAGTAAATGATTAAAGGAGGTCAAGATGGACTGGAATGTAGACTTCAATGAGTTGATTCCATTTCTTGGGAAGACGATTTATAGGGCTGAGAATGTTCTTGTAGAACTGAGTGCAAACTCATACGATGCAGATGCATCAATAGTTGAAATATCCACAAAGGGGGAATCTGAACAGATATTGGTGAAAGATGACGGATGCGGTATGGACATGGAAGACATAAGAGAACTGGTCACGATTGCAAAATCAAAGAAGAGGAAAATGATCGAAAATGGAGAAACTACCCCCAAATACCATAGGGCTTTGTTAGGTAGCTTTGGAATAGGAATTGTTTCTTTTTTTGCATTGGGTGATTTTATAAGAATCTTTAGCCTAAAAGAAGGAAACAAGCCAGTCTTTCTGGAGATAAGAAAAGTATTTGATAAAGATAAGAAGCTTCAAAACATAATAATATCAGACCCTATAGAAAACAATGAATACAAGCAGCACCTAATGAATCCGCAGCATGGCACTACGATAGAAATAAACAATAACAAACTTGATTTTGCGAAGAATTACAACCTGATCCGTTATAAGCTATCAAATTTGCCATTAGGCAATAATTTCAAGATGAAACTGAACGATATGGAAATTAAAAAGGACGATTTCAACCCTGAAAACTGGATTAAGAAGGAATTTGATTTCACACTTGAGAATATAGACCCTACATACAAATCAAAATGCCAAATATATGTAAATTTTCAAACGCCCATAGATGCATTCAAGCGCGGGATATACCTAGTGATAAACGGTCGGGTTATTGAGAAAGACATTTATTCCGCATTATATCCGGAATTGACATCGCCTGCCACAATAGCAGCAAGAGTAAGGGGATTTATATACGCAGATTATCTGCAAAAGTCAATCCAAGCCAATAGGGAAGACTTTTTCGACAGCGAATTAATCAACGAGGTCAAAAATAGGATAAAAGATTCCATAAACCAATTGATTCAAGATTATAATATCCAAAGGTTCACAGAGGAAAAGGAGCAAAAATACACTGAATTGTTACAACGTGTCGAGAGCGCAAAAAATAAGTTTGCAGCTCCTAACATTAATTTAAAACAATTGGAGATAAACTTCTCAAGCAATCCTGAATACGAGCAAGAAGTAGTTTTAATCATTGCTCAGCTATGTCAGAAGGGACTGTTGCCGTTCCAAATACTTGACTATAATAGCGGCTCTCACATCGACTGCATCGTAAAGTGGCCTTTGGCCCAATCAAAAAGAGACCCCAACTTTATTTCCGAATTGGAAGTGGAGACTACGTTGGACCACTTCTTCGATCACAACCATGATTTTAGAACAAAGCCAGATATATGCTGCTGGGAAGTTAGAGCCGCGGATTTTGAAAGCAAAAAAAACAGATACATCAAAGGTCGCCCAGAAAGCTTAGTAAGCATTGAGTTAAAAGATGCTACTGATAAAGACCATTTCGGGCACCAAAAAGAGATGCATTTTACCATAAAAGAGGCCCACAATGAATTGAAGACATTCATCCTGAGGGTTTACGTAATCTCTGAGATAGTTGAGAAATTAGCCAAAGCACAAAAAGTATAATTTCTAATTAGGGAAAAAAGGGAAGAAGGGTCTTCTTGGAAGTGGGTGGGTAAAATTAGATCCAGAGAAAGGCTGAGGGGTCAGACCGCAACATTCAAGCGTGCCCAGCGAAGGGTAGCGTATTCTAACGGGTGGAAGTCCTGTCGTGCCTGCCTGCCGGTAGGCAGGGTAAAAGCCAAAGTCCCGCCGGGGCGGGATAGTTTGGATGGTAAGGGAGCGCTGTTAAACAGGTTGAGCCATTCCGGAAGGTTTATCGAACAAGAGTTGCGGTAACAGATATCATTAAGTTCAATGTTCGATGGGGAGGCAATTTCGCCAGCAAATATTGTTCATATGTTGAGCTGGCATTGATATCCTTCTTCGGGCAGAAGAGGGATGTGGCGTATGAATTATGGCGACGATGATACCTACTGACATCGGGGAGTTTGGGACGGAGGGCGAAAAGGCCTTCTATAAGTTCCTCGAGGGAGTGGCCAAGCCGGATGCCCATTATCTCTGTTGGTACCTTCCGGAAATCAACGGAAATGAACCTGATTTTTTGCTTTACTGTGAAGAGGTTGGGCTGGTTGTATTTGAGGTGAAGGACTGGGTTCTTGGCCAGATTGAGGAAGCCAACCCGCATCAGTTTCTCATCCAGGTCGGGGGGAAGACCGAATTCAGAAAAAATCCCTTCCAGCAGGCCCATGATTACCTTGCCTTGATTAAAGAAAAGATCCAGAAAGACGGACGCCTCGTATCAACAGACCCTTTTTTTCATGGAAACCCAAAGATTCCCCTGGGCTGCGGGGTCGTATTTCCAAACATCAACAAATATGAATATACAGAAAAAGGTTTGGAAAAAGTCATCAATACGGAGAAGATCTTCTTCTGGGATGATCTCCATCCAATGTCTGATATATGCTGCGATTCTTCGGGCCAATGCTTCCTGAAAGCCCTCAAAGAAAGATTTCCGCCTTTATTTCCATTTAAAATCACCTTCAGAGAACTGGACCACCTCAAGGAGATTATTTTTCCAATTGTAAAGATTGAGCTACCCCGAAGAGGGCGGGAAGACAGATGCGTGGAAGGAGTAGATCGCCTCAAGGTGCTGGACAACCACCAGGAAGCCATTGCCCGGAAGTATGACGGAGGGCACAGGATTCTTATAGGCCCCTCAGGAAGCGGAAAGACGCTCATCCTCGTCCACAAGGCCGCCCTCCTTAAAAACTACAACCCGAATATCAAAAAGATTCTCTTGGTCTGTTACAACATCACGCTCGTCAACTACATCAAGAGGCTACTCTCGGATAAAAAGGTGCCTCTCGGTGAGAATGGGGTGGAGGTCCTTCACTTCTACGAACTCTGTTCAAAGATCCTGGGGGAGGAGATCGCCTACGAAAAAGAAGAAGCGGCCTATTATGAGCTCATCGTCTCCGAAACCCTTTCCAAAATCCCCGGATCAAACCTCAAATATGATGCCATTCTCGTTGACGAAGGGCAGGACTTCTCCGACGACATGTACAGGGTGGTCACTTCCATCTTAAACGAGAAGACAAACAACCTCACTATTGCCCTGGATGAAGGGCAGAACATCTACCACCGCAGGCAAACCTGGAAGGACCTCGGTATCCAGGCAAAGGGACGTCTCCACAGGATCTCGTACGTTTACCGATGCACAAGGGAGTTACATGAATTTGTATCAAGGTTTATTGGGAGTAATGGAGGCTCAACTAAGCCCGCTGGATCTGGCCAATATTCCATGTTTCCGGATCTGTATGAATATCACGGTCCAAAGCC
>Ga0194113_10008958_pt1 | contig 12184 bp, 12 predicted proteins | sample TA2MahC200mmetaG_FD_146193 | JGI IMG/M metagenome (GOLD analysis project Ga0194113, IMG submission 146193) | Freshwater microbial communities from Lake Tanganyika, Tanzania - TA2015017 Mahale Deep Cast 200m | ecosystem: Environmental > Aquatic > Freshwater > Lake | place: Tanzania: Lake...
GCGCCGCCGCCTCCCAAGCCGCCGCCTCCCAAGCCGCCGCTCCCCGCGCCGCCCACCCCGCCGGCTCCCGCTGAGCCGGCGCCGCCGCTTCCCGACAGGGCGCCGAGCGGGCTTGTCGACGGCTGGCCGCTTCCCGCCGAGTCGGCGCCCGAGGACAGCGCGGCCGAGCCAAAGCGGGGCGATACGCTGGAATCGGCCTGCTGGCCCTTGGCGCCGAAGAGGGAGGTCAATACGACCATCAATTCCTGCGCGGGGCGGTTCTGGACGCGGTAGGTGAAGAATTGTTTCTCGCTGTGCTCCGCGCGCGCGTCGAGCTTTTGAATCCAGGAACGCGCGCGTGCGAGATATTCCGGCTGCGAGGAAATGACCAGAATGGACGACAGCCGCTTATTGCCGATGAAGCGGATCATGCCGCCCATCGGTCCTTCCTTTTCCGAGCCGAAGACATTTCGCAAGTCTCCCGCCAGCATGTCCGCGTCGCCGCTGCGCACCGGCACGAGCGCGAAGGACATGCCGCGCATCGTATCGATGTCGAACATGCCGATGGCGTCCTGGAGCGTCGCGATGTCCTGGGCCGAGCCGCTCAGAGTGAGCGTCTGGCGGGCGTCGTCGGCGCGCACGATGGTTCCGCGCGCGGCGATCGGCTCGAGAACGCGCTTCATGTCCGAGGCGGATACGTAGCGAAGCTGCACGACGCGCGCCAAGTCGCCGAGCGGCTGCGACGTCGGGGAGACCGGTTCGGTCGTAATCATTTCGCCGGAGGTGGCCGCCTGATCGGCGGGAACGACCTTGTAGATTCCGCCGGCGTTGACCACCGCCGCGCCGGAGACGCGCAGGGCGGACTGAAACAGGTCGAGGGCGACGCTTCTGCGCACCGGATTGGCGGTATGGACCGTGACCTTGCCGTCGAGTTTGGGATCGACGACATAGTCGGCGCCGAGAATGTCGCCGATGACGATTTTCGCCGCTTGCGATATGGGAAGATTGACGAGATTGAGGGTGACGCCTTCCTCTCCCGCTTGCTCGGCAGGATTGGCGCGATTGCTGACCGAGCCGATGAATTTTCCCGTTCCGGTCGAGACGATCGAGCGGGCGGATGGAGATCGTGACAGAGACACCGCATTGGGCCCGCCGCCGCCCGAGCCTCGCGGCGCTTGGCGGATCGGCGCGACATTCCATTCCGCGACCGGCGGCCCGCTCATTGTCGAAGACTCGCATCCCGCGACGATGAGGGCGGCGGCCAGAACCCTTACTCTATGGAATCGACGCAAATCGACGACCTGAATTTGATGAGGAGCTGAGCAGCCTCGGTCTCCGTTTAGCACTTTCACCAGGGTTTCGTCACGACGGGAGGCCGCCGTCGGGTGTCCTTCTCCAAGTAGTTTGATTTATAATGGGGAGCAAGGAAATCGAAATCATCCCGAAGCGTGACCGCAGCGCCGCTCGCGGCGGACCGGCCAGGGAAAGTCCGAAAATGGAGGCGCGGCGGCGCCGATCAACTGCAAGCGACTGATATTTATCAATGCAAGGACTTCATTCGATCGCTGGGTCAAGGCTGGGCCGAAAGCCGGCGGGCGGAAGCGTTTCTACTTGGCTACGCATTTGTTTTCCTTGAAATTCTCTCCTGCCTGCACGCGCCGTCGACGCACGCTCGCGCCCCTGGCCTGGGACGCCCTATGCGCAAGAGGCGAGGGATTTGCGCTCGCGCCCGCGGCATGGGCGGCCATGCTCGGATTGTTCTATCTTCTTGCGCAGCCCGCCGAGCCGCGCCTTTTTATTGTTCCAAGTCTTTTTATTGTTCCAAGTCTTGTTATAGTTCCAAGTCTTGCGCTCTTCGCCGCCCTCTGCCTGATTTCGCTTTTCGACGCGCGCTATCTCGTCATCCCGGACGGGCTGGTCCTGTTTCTGGCTTTGATCGGCGCGGCGATGATCCTGACGAGCGCGCCGGAGGAAGCCGTGAGCCGGCTCGCGGCGGCGGCGACGGGCTTCCTGGCGTTGCGCCTCTTCGGGCGCGCCTATGAGGCGCTGCGCGGAACGCCCGGCGTCGGGGAGGGCGACGCCAAGCTCTTTGGCGTCGCGGGCCTCTGGCTCGGTTTCGCCGGCCTGCCGAGCTGCCTGATCTACGCGGCGCTGTCGGCCCTTGTCGCGGCGGCGCTCGCGGTGAGGCGGGGCCAGCTGCGAAATCCGCGCGAGCCGATCGCTTTTGGTCCCCATCTCGCTTTGGGGTTGTGGCTCGCCTGGTCGGTTGGCCCTCTGGAAATGGGCTGAGGTTTCGCGAACGCGCTACAGAGCGCGCCGTGTCCGATAAGATATCGCGCCAAATCAATAGACTGGAGCAAGTTCCGATCGAAGCTCGCTCTATTGAGGAAGGGCGACGGTCGTCGCCGTTTCGATCACCCGGCCAAGCCGATAGGCGCCGATCCGGATCGAAACGAGTTGGGGAGGATTCGTCGCCTCGCTCCAGGTGGGGCTCCAGCCGAGCCCTTTCGTTTCCCGCGACGGTCCGAAAAAGGCGAGTTCGAAGAACGCGACGCCCTTCAACAGCACGGTCTTGCGCATCGCCTCTCGACCAAGGCCCGCCGCTTCAAGAGGCCTGTAGACGCTGGTCCAGACCACGAGGTCGGTCTCTTCACGGCCGATCTCGACAATGAGAAGGCCGCCCCACTGCGCGCCGCCATCGCTCAGCGCGATAAAGCGGCATCCATTCTCGGCTCCTTGAAAGATCGCTTGCGGCGTCCCGATCGTTCGCGCCTCGGGCGCCTGCGGAAAACTGCGGGCAAGGAGGCTGGCGACGCCGCGCGCCGCGGTTTCGACCTCGTCGAGCGCTTCGCTCGCATGGCTTGTCTCCCATGCGCGACGGCCGATGCCGACGCCGCCCATGATCGTGCTGACGATCAGCGCCATCAGACTGATGGCGAGCAATAATTCGAGCAGGGTGAAGCCGTTGGGCGGCGGACGTCTCATTGCCCGGGACTCGGCGGCGGCGCGATCTTGAAGGTCGAAAAGGTCGCCGCTTCGCCATAGCCGGAAGGACGTTCGATGACGAGCCGCGCGTGAAAGCTCGTCGCGATGGGCTTCCCGTCCGGTCCGTGGATGTCCTTGCCCGGGGCGACGAAAAGCTTCCAGCGCAGGCCGTCCGGGTAGCGGCCGGTCGTCACGCCGAAGGGCGCTGGACCCTCCACGCCGAGCCTGTCGAGATGCGACGCGGCTTGACGCGCCGCGCGCAGCAGAAAATCGGCGCGCGCTTCGTTGCGGGCGCCTCCGCTGACGCCCAAGAGAAGCTGTGTAAGAGCGAGCGCGAGGATGGCGAAGGCGGCCAGCGCCTCGATCAGCGTGAACCCTTCTCTCGATTTCAGCCGAGCGCGCATGTCGCTTCGCCGGTCAGCCAATTGACGCCGATGGTCGCGCGCGCCTGCGGCGTCGCCAGCGTGAGGTCGCCCCCGGTCGACGCGCCGTCGGCGAAAAAGACGATGGCGCCGACACGGTCGGTCAATCGCTGCGTATGCGCGATCTCAAGGAAAATCTCGGCGTCCGCCGGCAATTTGCCCTCGCCGCCGACGGGGGACGAATAGCTCTTGCGGTCGAGGTCGAAAACGACCGCCGCCTCGGCGTTGGTCGCGATGGCGCGGGCGCGGGTGGCGCGCAGACTGGCGCATAGGGAGCGCGTGGCGCTTTCGAGCCGCAGACGGCCGGAGGGCGGCCGCAGCAATTGCGTCGCCATGCCCGCGAAGAGCGCCATCAGCGCGACGACGACGAGGGATTCGAGCAGAGTGAAGCCCGCCCTGCGCCGCGACAGGCCGCGTAGCCGCGCCATTACTTCACCGCAAGCTCGTTGACGCCGAGCACCGCGTCCATCACCGTCATGATCAACCCGCCGACGACGACGGCGATCAATATGGTGAGCGTCGGCGTGAGCAGGCCCATGGCGCGCTCGATGGCGCGTTGCCCCTGCCGCTCGAACATGGTCGCGACGCGCAACAACATGTCGTCGAGCTGGCCCGTCTCCTCGCCGATGGCGATCATCTGCGGCGCCACGGTCGGAACATAGGGAACGCGGCCAAGCGCCGCGCTGAGATTGGCGCCGCCGCGCACCGCCTCGATCACGGCGGCGAGCTCATGGTTGAAAAAAGCGTTGACGACGGCCGCGCGCGCGCTCTCCAAACCCTGCAGCAGCGGCACGCCCGCCCTGAGCATGGAGCCGAGCGTGCGCGCGAAGCGCGCCGTCGCGAATTGCGCGAGCAAGGGTCCGATCACGGGAGTGCGCAGATAGAAGCGCGCGATCGCGATCCGCCAGGATGGGCGCGTCTGCGCCATCTTGCGAAGCAGCAGCAGCGCGCCGACAAGCATGGCGAGGACGACGCCGATCGTCCCGGAACGGTCTTCGAGGTCAAGGATGAATTGCAGGCCGGCCGGCATTTCCTTGCCATTGTCGACGAAAATCGGCGCGATGCTCGGAACGAGGGAGCCGAGCACGACGCCGGTCGAAATGACGGCGAGCGTGATGAGCAGCGCCGGATAGACAAGCGCGCTCTGGATGCGCGCGCGCAATTCAAGTTCGCGCTCCAGCATGTCGGCGAGATCGTTCAACGCCGGCCCGACCTTGCCGACCGTTTCGCCTTCGCGCACGACATTTACATATTCTGGCGGGAAGATATCGGGCCGGCGCGACAGGGCGTCGGAAAGCGACGCGCCGTCGACGATGCGCGCAAGCATCTCCTGGACGAGCTCGCGCAAGGCGGGATTTGCGCTTTGCGCCGACAGAATGCGCAGGCTCTGGTCGAGCGGCACGTCGGCGATTTCGAGCGTGGCGAATTCCCGCGTGAAGGAAGCGATCTGCGCCGCGTTCGGCTTCCGCCGTCGCAAGGAGAGCCGGGCGAACAGTCCCTGCGCCGCCGCGCCGGTCTCGCGCGTTTCGAAAGGCGTAAGGCCGCGCCGAAAAAGCGTCTCCTCGGCCTCGTCGCTGGTTTTCGCCTCGAGCTCCCCTTCGAGCAGATCGCCCGCGGCGCTATAGGCGCGATATTTGAACGTCGGCATTGGCGTCATCAATCCATGCGCGTGACGCGGGCGACTTCCTCTATGCTGGTCTCGCCGCGCCAAGCCTTGCCCATGCCGCATTGATACATCGTCGTCATGCCGTTTTCGCGCGCCGCCGTCTCCAGGGCGGAGTCGGTCGCGTTTTCGCAGACGAGACGCTGCATGCGGTCATTCATGATGAGAAGCTCGGCGATCGTCGAACGCCCCGCATAGCCGAGATTGCGGCAGTGCGAACAACCCTTGGGCGAGGACAGGCGCTCGGGCTCGGCGGCGAAACTCTCCGCCGCGAGCTGCGCGCGCCAGCGGTCGCGCGTTTCCAGCGGCGCCGCGCAATGCGGACAGAGCCGACGCACGAGCCGCTGGGCGAGGACAGCCTTCACGGTCGAGGCGATGAGGTAATTTTCGACGCCCATGTCGATGAGGCGCGTGATCGAGGCGGCGGCGCTGTTCGTATGGAGCGTCGAGAAGACGAGATGGCCGGTGAGCGAGGCCTGTATGGCGATGCGCGCCGTTTCCGCGTCGCGAATTTCGCCGATCATGATGATGTCGGGGTCCTGGCGCAAAATCGCGCGCAGCGTATTGGGAAAATCGAGTCCGATTGCGGGCTGGACCTGAACCTGATTGACGCCGGCGAGCTGATATTCGATCGGGTCCTCGACGGTGAAGACTTTCACGTCCGGCATCGTCAGTTCTTTTAGCGCGGTATAGAGCGTCGTCGTCTTGCCGCTGCCGGTTGGCCCCGTCACCAGCACGATGCCATTGGGGTTGCGCATGGCCTGGCGCAGTTGCGTCGTCGTTCGCGGCTCGAAGCCGAGCCTGTCGAAGTCGAGCGCGACCTGGCTGCGGTCAAGAATGCGCAGCACGATGCTTTCGCCATGCGCCGTCGGCAGCGTCGAAACGCGAAAGTCGATATCGACGCCGCGTATCGCGAGCTTGATGCGTCCATCCTGCGGCAGCCGGCGCTCGGCGATGTCGAGACGGGCCATGATCTTGATGCGCGAGGCGATCGCGGCCTTGAGGCCCGGCGGCAGCGTCTCGGCGGTGCGCAAGGCGCCGTCGATCCGATAGCGCACCTGCACGGCCTCCAGCGAAGGCTCGATGTGAATGTCGGAGGCGCGCGCCTCGATCGCGTCGGCGACGATCTGGTTGACGCGGCGCACCACCGGCGCCTCATTGGCGATGTCGCGAAGGCGCTGCAGGTCGAATTCGCTGGCGTCATGCGCGCGCGTGTCGTTGTCGACGAGGGACACGCCATCCTGGCGCCCGCCGTAAAGCGTCGACCACGCCTTCTGGAACTGCGCCGGCGTCGCGAGCCGAAGCTCGATCTCGAAACCCGTCGCATAGGCGAGGGCGTCGACCGGTTCGAGGTCGAGCGGGTCGGTCACGGCGAGCGTCAGCCGGCCGCCTTCAACCCTAAGCGGAAGAAGTCCATTGGCGCGGATGAACTTTTCAGGGATAGCGTCGCAAAGCGGCGGCTCAAGCGGCAGATCGCTCGCGTCGAGCGGCGGAATGCGCAGGAATGCGCCGAGATGCGCGCAAAGATCGGCCTCCGGCAGGAGACCGAGCTTGGTGAGAACGCGGTCGAAACGCTCGCCGCTCTGGCGCGCCGCGCGTTGCGAACGCTGCAGGGCGAGTTCGTCGATCGCCTTTTCGCTCAGCAGGAACTGGCTGAAGGTCTCGGCGAATTGCAGACTGTTCGCCTCGACGCGACGCGGTCCAGAACCGCTGTCCGCGCCGTCTTCGGCATGCTGGGGCCGCGTTTCCATGATCGACCTTTCGCTCCCGGGCTCGGACGGGCGCGCCTCGCGCCGCGCCGCCGACGCTTCCATCATACGCCCTTCGCCCGACCGGCGCATATCCATGCCGTCGATGGGCGCCGAGCGAGTGCCCTCGGATCGGACGTGGGAAAGACATATTTAAGGATAAGTTTACGCCGGTTCGAGTTCGTGTCGAGGGCCTTGTGAATGTCGAATAAGCGTGCATTCGCAACGAGTTACCCTAGGGGAAGGGCAGCTTTCCGTTTATCGTCCGCCGTCCCGCTCGCCGGCCTTCTGTGCTTTTTCGACGCCGGCGCCGCCCCTGTGGCGGCTGCGGGCAAGGCGCATTTTTTCGCCACTCGAGACGCTTGCATCGCTTCGCAAGTCTTCTCCGAGAAGGAATGCGTCGCCGCCTTCGCCAATGCGCGCGAGCAGCTCTTCGATCTCGCGCCCCGCTTTTCATCGGGCGGCGAGTGCCGCCTGCGCTTCGAGCTGTGCGAAATTCGCGGCGGGGGGCCGCAAGACGAAGAGGCGATGGCCTATGCGGAGACTGAGGAGCCGACCATCTATACGCCCGCCGCGATCGGCGTCGAAATGTCCGAGACGGTGAATGGCGTGGAGGCCGCGCCGACGCTCGCCGTCGACACGACCGCGAAGCTTTTTCCCAGATTCCCGGTGTCGGAAAATTATGAGCGTCGAGAAGGGCGGGAGGACGCCGGTCGCTACGGCGCGATTTTGCCCGCTGATCGCTTCCAACCGTTTCCGAAGCGCAAGCCCATCGATGTGAATCAGGTGTTCCGTCCCTTCGCGCTCGGGTCGGTCGCCGAGAGGCGCAGGTCGGCGTCGCAGGAAACGCCGGAAGCGCGGCGCGAGCGATTGAAAAACGCGCCCTTCGTCGTCCAATAGGCGCGGCAAAAAAAGGCCGGCGGTAGGGGCGCCTCGCCTCGACCGCCGGCCTTTTCATTTAAGCCGTGGGCAAGCCCCTTTTTAAGGAGGGCTTGCCGCCAACGCCCCTCTCACGGAGTGTTGCCGATCGGGACCGGCGTGCTGATCGAATATTGCGGCGGGGTGTTCCCAACGGCTGCTTTCGCCAACTGATTAATCTGGGCGCACCAGCCGGCGGTGTCCGGAGGACTGACCGAACAATCTATGACATTCGGATCGAACACTTTGGGCGCCTCTGGCTTAAAGTTGGGCCATGCATGAATTGGGAACAAAGGCGGGCTCATGTCGTATTTCAATATTTTGAACCTGTAGATTTTACCCTTCTCATCCTCGGCCGAGATGACGCACCCCTGGGGCTGCTGAGGCAGCAATCGTACGTCAAGGCCGATCCCGTCCGGATTTGACCTATTCACGAACTCCCAGTCCGGCGTGGACTTGCAAATGCCGAATTTCTTCCAGCGGACGAAAGGCTGTTTAGGGGGATTGGGCAGGCCGCCGAACGTCACGGTGAAAAAGTACCACTGCGCTGGCAGCGGCGGCTTGGGCGGAATCTTGTTTTGATTAGGCAAGCCATTGCCTCCGCCGATCGTGAAGACGAGTCCGTCTCCCGGAAAGTGTTGGAAGCTCTGGAGATCGTCGATCGAATAGGCGTAGGCCGACGCATCGAGAAAATTGGGCTGAGGCCCATGGATGAATTCAACATATTTGTTGAACTGCCGCCCTTCGACCGGCTTGAGCACGGGGTCATTGGCGAAATTCATGAAGTCATACTGGAGCTGCTGATAATTTATGACGGTGTAGCCCCATTGCGACGGAGGGAATTCGACTGGCGGCAAATCCGGCACCTGGGCCGTCCCGCAGTTCGGTCCCACTCGGAAAGGCACCCAGCCGTGCACGAACTGCAAATATGCCTCTAGCGACGGAAGCTTGGCGCTTCTCGACGTGCGAATCGGCAGCAGATAAGGCGTATCCTTTGGCGAGCATGTCGCCAAATATGTATTGTAGTTGAAGTCGAATATCCCTGCGATGACGGCGTACCAAGGAACAAGGGGACAGAGCGCGGTATTAGGCTTTTCGACGCAATTTTCCCAGTTCACCAAAACATTGCGGAAAGTAATCGGCAGTGTCCTCCAGCTTTCATCAGGAGGCAGGAACTTGTAAGGATTGGGCAGCGGAACGATTTCAGGCACGATCTTGTTTTGGTCGACAAACATGCCGGGAGACGCATAGAAGGCGAAGGCGGCGAATGTCGATGGCACTCTGATGCCGGCGTTCGGGTATCTTCTGGGACTATCCAGCTTTGTCGGATCTTTCTGCGGATTATTGTAGATCGGCCATTTCAGCAGGCTCGGGTCATATTGCTTGGTCTGCTGGTTGACCGGCGGGTTGCCGTTGGCGTCCGCTCCGGCGAAATTCTGCATGGCCTTGCGGAAGTCCGACACATTAAGCGTCGTCCCCATGTAACCCGCGTCGGCCGGGCCGTTGATCGGCGCCATGGCGATGGGCAGATACACCTGATCGACGTTCGAAACATTATAGTTCACGCCGAGGTTCCGAAGCACGCCGCCGACCGACGGCTTATCGACGGAAGCTAAAGTATATTCGTTGAGCTGATAGGGGATGTGCTTGCCAAGCGAATTGTCGATCGTCTTGGCCGGATTTCCGCCGACATTTACCGGACCAGCCCGAAAGGCCGCCAGTTCTGTGGCGACGCAAACATTGGTGAATTGATCGGTAGACCTTTTGGGGGTGCAGGTGGGTTGAGGCCCGTCGCTCAGATAAGCGAGTTTAATGTCGGAATTTTTCGCTCGGCTCTTAATGATGTCGAGGCTGGCCTGATAGCTCTCGTTCAGAGCGGTTTGATCGTCCAGGACATATATTCTTCCCGCATTCCACCAATCGACGAATTCGTCGAGGCTCACATTCTTGTCTCGATTAATATGCGCCCACCAGGGGATGAGCACCGACACCGTCGCACCCGGGGCGACGCCGGTCGTCGGATTGACATATAAATAATACATGCTTTTCGGGTTGACACATACAGCCTCCAGTGCTAGAAGAAAGGGGTAGCCGGTGATCGGCCATGGAGAGTCAGATGCTTCCGGGATTTCCGAAAAACGTCACCAAGGAGAAGGTTCGCCGGGGTCACTACCGCCTGACGCGCGATGACGGCTTTACAGTCGAGGTTAAGCGGGGTGTCGGGGGGTGGTGGTTTGGCAATACCGGCCGAAAGGTGAAGTCGCTCGGCGAGGCCGAATACGACATGCGGAACGGCTATACGTCCCACGACCAAGTTGGCGTTGCCCCGGCCGACAGGCCGGAGGTAGCCCGGCAGGAGATGTGGGAAACCGCCATAGGGATGCGCGGCTATGCCGGTTCCCCCGCTCAAGCGGAGGATATTCGCGAACGCCGCAGGCGGGAGGGCTGAGCCATGCTTGCAGCCCAATTCTACTTGGACGCCACAAACCAGCCCTACGGCTATCCGGTGCTCGTTACGCCCGCATTTTGTCACGAAATCAGCCGCGCAAGCGGCAGACATTCTCCGAACGGCGTGGCGAATGAATTGCGGCAAGGCTATACGGTTGCCGTTCCGGGCGGGTTTTATATGACCGCAGACGATTGGGAGGGTCGCTAGATGCCTCCCCACGCCGACGTGCTCCAATGGGAACACCTGCCGTTCCCGAAATCGCTCCGGGACTTCCAGCGGCTCTTTCCCGACGATGACGCCTGCGCTCACTGGCTTGAGGGCGCAAAGTGGCCCAAGGGCTTTGTCTGCCCGCATTGCGGCGAGAAGGGCGAGCCCTTCCGTTTGGCGACCCGAAAGACGGTCCTGACGTGCCGGGCCTGCCGCAAGCAAACCAGCCTGACGGTCGGGACCGTGATGCAGCGCACCCATATGCCCCTGACGGTCTGGTTTTGGGGCGCCTATCTCGTTTCGACCGTGACGCCCGGCATTTCGACGGTCCAATTCGAGCGACAGCTTGGCTTGACCCGCGAAACCGCCTTCCAAATCCTGCACAAGCTGCGCGCGGGCATGGTCCGGCAGAACCGCGACCGGATCGGCGGCAACCTTGGCCGGTGCGATCACGTCGAGATTGACGAAACCTACATCGGCGGCGCGGTTCGCGGCCAAGGGCGCGGCCCGCAGGGGCAAACGCTGGTCATGGCCGCCGTCGAGGTCCGCACCCGGCCAGCCAAGAAAGGCGACAAGCCCATGCGGCGCGGGGGGCGTTACGCGGGCCGCCTGCGGCTGGAAATCGTCCCGACACGCGGGGCTAAGTCGCTGACCGGATTTGTAGAACAAGCGGTTGAACCGGGCGCGATGGTCATTACCGACGCCTGGGGCGGCTACAACGGCCTGCCCGCGCTCGGCTACCAGCACTTGCCGGTTGTCGAGGGGAATGACCCGAACGTGGCCGAAGAATACCTCCCCATCGTCCACCTTGTATTTTCGAACCTCAAGGCGTGGCTACAAGGGACACACCACGGGCGCGTGAGCCCCAAGCATCTGCAAGCCTACCTCAATGAGTTCGTTTTCCGGTTCAACCGTCGCTTCTACCCGTTCAACGCCTTCCGCTCGCTCTTGGGCATCGGCGCGAACGGCGAAAGCCCGACCTATGACGGGCTGTACAGCGGCGAGTGGAAACATCCGACGATGGCTAGTCATCATGGCTGACCATCAACCCGTGGGGCTTGTATGTGTCAACCCGAAAAGCATGAAATAATAGTCGCCCCGCACGGGAAAGCAGAGCGCTGGCCAAGTCTTTTTCTTGCTCGGATCGGGCACGCCGCTCACCCAGGACGTATATTCGAGCGCCCTCTGCAGCCAGGGGTCTCCAAGTTGTGGATTTGTCCCCGTTCCGTCGCAGGGTCCGCCCCATTTGTCGCCGTTAAGCGGTTTGCTGAGCGCCGGCTGGACGATTGTCGAGGCTTGAATGACGACCCAGACTTTCTTGTTGGTGTTGTTGACGACGCGGATTTCCTTGAAGCACCCCGCTTCCGGGCTGGCGCCTTCGCATTTTGGCGGGAGAACGCCCTCCGCCTTCGCCGAGTCGATCGCGGCGGTCGCCATCAAAAACGCCGCGCCGATCACGCTCGCAAAGAAACAGAGGAGTTTTCGTCCTGCACCAAAATTCGCATGGCGGTTCATCTGACTAGCCCCATTTTCTGATCGTCGAGTTCGCGACGCCGCGCGCTTGGCGCGCGGCGCAACGTTTCCCGCCCCCCCAGGGTTCGCGGCGCTATTCTAGCTCGATCGCGCTGCCGGCGGTCAAGACGCCGGCCTCAGAATTTCGCGACGACCGGGGGCTCCCCCCAGCTGAAGTGATTGTCAGGACACATCAGAAATTGAGAAATCGGCCTGTTGAATTTCAAGGCGTTACGAAACGCTGCTGATTTACGCATATACATTTGAATTGAGAAAACGCCCGAATGATGTACAGTTGAAT
>Ga0194113_10008966_pt1 | contig 12177 bp, 7 predicted proteins | sample TA2MahC200mmetaG_FD_146193 | JGI IMG/M metagenome (GOLD analysis project Ga0194113, IMG submission 146193) | Freshwater microbial communities from Lake Tanganyika, Tanzania - TA2015017 Mahale Deep Cast 200m | ecosystem: Environmental > Aquatic > Freshwater > Lake | place: Tanzania: Lake...
ATCGTTGGCTCGTGCCGCCGGCGGCGCTGGCGATTCATCTTTGCATCGGCATGGCCTATGGCTTTTCCGTCTTCTGGCTGCCGCTGTCGCGCGTCGTCGGCGGCGCGCAGCCAAAAGAATGCCCGGAGACGCTCGGCTTCTTCGCGACGCTTGTCGCGACCGATTGTGACTGGAAGATCAGCTGGCTCGGGTGGACGTTCACGCTGTTCTTCGTCTTCCTCGGCTCCTCGGCGGCTGTCTTCGGCCATTGGCTCGAAACGGCCGGGCCGCGCAAGGCCGGCCTCGCGGCGGCCTGCTGCTGGTGCGGCGGCCTGCTCATTTCGGCGCTCGGCGTCTATCTGCATCAGATCTGGATGTTGTGGATCGGCTCGGGCGTGATCGGCGGCATTGGTCTGGGGCTCGGATACATTTCGCCCGTCTCGACGCTCATCAAATGGTTCCCGGACCGGCGCGGGCTTGCGACTGGGCTCGCCATCATGGGGTTCGGCGGCGGCGCGATGATCGGCGCCCCGCTCGCCGACCGGCTGATGGGCTTCTATGCCACGCCGGCCTCGCCCGGCGTCTGGCAGACCTTCGTCACGCTCGCGGCGATCTATTTCGCCTTCATGGTCGCCGGAGCGCTCGGCTACCGGGTGCCGCCCGAAGGCTGGACGCCCCAAGGTTTTACGCCCCCGGCGGCGACCAAGAACGCCCTGGTGACGCAACGGCATGTGCATCTGGACGTCGCATGGAAGACCCCGCAGTTTTGGCTCCTCTGGGGCGTTCTCTGTCTCAACGTATCGGCGGGTATCGGCGTTCTCGGCATGGCGTCGCCGATGCTGCAGGAAGTATTCGGCGGCAGGCTGATAGGGTTGGACGTCGGTTTCGATCAGCTCAATGCCGACCAGAAGAAGCAGATTGCGGCGATTGCGGCGGGCTTCACCGGCCTTTTGAGTCTGTGCAACATCGGCGGGCGCATCGGCTGGGCGTCGGCCTCAGATAAATTCGGCCGCAAGATCACTTACGCCATCTTCTTCATTGTCGGCCTGGCGCTTTATTCGGCGATACCCTTCGCGGCGAATGGCGGAATGGTCGGCCTTTTCGTTCTGCTCTTCGCTGTCATCATAACCATGTATGGCGGCGGCTTCGCGACGATCCCCGCCTACCTCGCCGACATCTTCGGCACGCACCATGTCGGCGCCATCCATGGCCGGCTTTTGACCGCCTGGTCGACGGCGGGCGTGCTCGGACCTGTGCTCGTCAATTACATCCGCGAATACCAGCTTGCGCACGGCGTCGCGCGCGAGGCCGCTTATAACCAGACGATGTATGTGCTCGCAGGACTGCTGCTCTGCGGGCTCGTCTGCGATCTGCTTGTGCGGCCATGCGCCGAGAAATATTTCATGAGCGACGAAGAGGTCGCGGCGCAAAAGCACATCCCCGTCGCTGAAGTCGTCAAGGAAGATGACGACGTCCACGCCGACTTCGAGGATTTTGTCGAAGAGACGCTGGAGCCTGCCGCAAAAGGCCATCCGCCGGGCGCGCCACGCGGGCTGCAGGACTCAAAGGGCGGGTCGCTGCCGCTCATTCTCGCCTGGACCGCCGTCGGCGCGCCGCTCGCCTGGGGCGTCTGGGTGACGCTCCTCAAAACCGCCGCGCTCTTTCATTAGTCGCACTCCTATCGGCGATATGCGCGTCGCCTTGATCGTGGCCGTCTTGTTTGACAGAAGTCGGGGTCGATCGGGCGGCTTCGCGATTCGTCGGGGGCCTTGGCGATTCGGCGCGGCCCCCGGTAAACGAGACGAGGATCTTTATGGCGACCGCTTGCACCAATGGGCTCGACACGGGTTTCGTCGATCTCGGCTATATGAAAGTCGCCATTCTTGGCGTGGTGCAGGGCATCACGGAGCTGTTGCCGATCTCCTCAACGGCGCATATGCGCATCGTGCCGGCGCTCTTGGGCTGGAAGGATCCCGGCTCCGCCTTCTCCGCCGCCATGCAGCTCGCGGCGCTCGCGGCGGTCGTCAGCTATTTCTGGAGCGACATTCGCGCCCTCGCCGAGGGCTCTATTCGCGCGCTTGTGCGGCGCGATTTCAACGATTGGACCCTTCGCTTCGTCGTTTGGATCGGGCTCGCGACCGTTCCCATCGGGATCGCTGGTCTCGCCCTGTCGCATACGCTGAACACCTGCGGCTCGCCATTGCGCACGCTGCCGGTGATCGGCATTTCCTGCATCGTCATGGCGGCGCTGCTCGCCATCGCCGAACTCTATTGCAATCACAAGCGCACGCTTGAACATGTCAGTCTGAAGGACGCGATGATCGTCGGCTTCGCGCAAGTCGGCGCGCTCATTCCCGGCGTGTCGCGATCCGGCTCGACTCTGACGGCGGCGCTTTTCCTCGATCTCAGGCGCGAGGAAGCGGCGCGATTCTCGTTTCTTCTCGGCCTGCCGGCGATCGCGCTCGCGGGCTTAAAGGAACTGTGGGAGCTGCATAAGGCGCAGCTCGATTTCCACGCCTGGGCGGTGCTGACGCTCGGGCTCTTCGTTGCGTCGATCTCGGCCTTTATCGCCATCTGGGGCTTGCTGCGAATTCTCGAACGCTTTTCAGCCTGGCCCTTCGTCTTCTATCGCGCCTTCATCGGCGTCGTGCTGCTCGTCGGCTTCTACGCAGGCTTTTTGGCTTAGCGCTTAACCCTCTCCCATGGGGAGAGGGTCGGTCCGAAGGACCGGGGTGAGGGGAATCGATCTCAATCGGTTTTTTTTAGGCGCTCAAGCGACCTATGCCGCAACCCCTCACCCGGCTCGCTTCGCTCGCTACACTCCCCCACAGGGAGAGGGTGGGCTGCGCGTAGCCCGTTGCTTTGGATAAAACGGCGAGCGCTTCTCTCTCATAAAAAGGGCGCGCGTCTTTTCCCTCTGGGAGAAAGTCTTTACTCCGCCGCGACGCGCAATCGCTCACGCGCTTCACTACGCAGATCGTCAATCGGCGTGAGCGCGTCCTTTTCTTCATAGTGCCAGAAAGTCCAGCCGTTGCAGGCCGGCAGGCCCTGCGCCAGCGCCCCGGTCTTGTGAATTGAGCCGACGAAGCCTGAGAGCGACAGCGCGCCGTCGGCGCGCACCACCGCACGGTGGCGACGCTTTGCGTCGAAAAGCGTCGCGCCCGGCGCGATGAGTCCCGCTTCGACGAGGCTCGCGAAGGCGATGCGCGGCTCGGCGCGCTTTGACGGCGCCGTTGCGACCGCCTCATGCGGCAAGGGCTCGATCGCCGCGATCCGCGCGTTCGCCGCGGCTCTATAATCGCCATCGCGCTCGATGCCGAGCCAGTCGCGGCCCAAGCGCTTGGCGACGGCGCCGGTTGTTCCCGTGCCAAAGAAGGGGTCAAGCACCAGATCGCCAGGCCTCGAGGCGGAGAGGATGACGCGCGCAAGCAACGCCTCCGGCTTTTGCGTCGGATGAGTCTTGCGGCCCGCGCCGTCCTTAAGGCGTTCCGCCCCGCCGCAGATCGGCAGCAGCCAATCGGAGCGCATCTGGCAATCTTCGTTCGCGGCCTTCAGCGCCTCATAATTGAAAGTGTAGTTCTTGGCGCTTTGATCTCGCGCCGCCCAGATCATCGTCTCATGCGCGTTGGTGAAGCGACGGCCGCGAAAGTTCGGCATCGGATTGTTCTTGCGCCAGACGATGTCGTTCAAGATCCAGAAGCCCAGATCCTGCATGATGGCGCCGACGCGAAAAATATTGTGATAGGAGCCGATGACGAAAATCGTCGCCGAAGGCTTCATCAAGCGGCGCGCCTGAGAGAGCCAATCGCGCGTAAAGGCGTCATAGGCGGCGAAATTGGCGAATTTGTCCCAGTCGTTATCGACGGCGTCGACCAGACTTTGGTCCGGGCGATGCAGGGGATTGGCGAGCTGGAGATTGTAGGGCGGATCGGCAAAGACGAGATCGACGCTCTCGTCCGCCATTCGCTCCATGAGCGCGGCGCAGTCGCCACACAGGATTTCGTTGCGCGCCGTCGCGCGGAGCGGCCTTTCGCTAGTGCGCCCGATACGCGTGACCTGAATTCGGGCTTTAAGACGAGCCGCCCCGACGCGCGCGCTACGCATGAACTCAACACCATCTACGCAACCAACAGGCGCGATAGTGAATGAGGGAGGTAAAGGCTGCGTTTAGATCGAGTAACGGCTTGCGTCTCTTTTTCGAACGGAAATCTTAAAGAAATAAAAAGGTTAGCAAAGTCTTGCCAAGAACCTCACGCCTCGCGCACTGGCGTAAAGCTCGCACGATGCGCGGGGCTCGCGCCGTGCAGCGCCAGCGCTTCGAGGTGATGCTGCACGGCATAGCCGACATTGGTCTCGAAACCATATTGCGGATAATGCGCGGCAAGACGGCGCATCATGGCGTCGCGCGCGACCTTGGCGACGATCGAGGCTGCGGCGATCGAGAGCGCTGTCGCATCGCCCTTGATGATCAACTGGCAGGGACAATTGACCGGCGGCCGGTCATTGCCGTCGACGAGAAGATAGGCCGGCGCGTGGGAAAGGCCGGCGACGGCGCGCGCCATCGCCGCGAGCGAGGCCTGCCGAATATTAATGCGATCGATTTCGGCGGCGGTGACGAAAGCGACGCTGACGGCGAGCGCGCTGGCCATGATGCGTTCGAAAGCTTCTTCGCGCTGCGCCTGGTTCAGAGCCTTGGAATCATCGAGGCCGCGCGGCCGCCGCTCGGGATCGAGAATCACCGCCGCCGCGGCGACCGGTCCCGCGAGCGGCCCGCGACCGACTTCGTCGACGCCGGCGATCGGCCATACGCCTTTCCGGCGCAATTGGGCCTCCAGCCGAAAACTGACCCCTTTGGCCGTCACAAACGCTCCCCTCCGGGCGGCTCGCTCGGTCTTGCGCAGAATGGCGATCTCAAGCGCCGGGCCGCGTGCGAATAAAGCGCGGAGGGCGGGCTGCTGGCAAGCCGAAGGACGGCGCCTGCGGCGAAGTCCAAAGGATTTTCAGTTAACGGCGGACGGCTGCGCCAGAGGCGCCCGTAATCGGCCTAAAAAAGGCTAAGCTGCTGCGGCGCGCGGCGGGGCGGCTCGAACAGATCCGTTCGCAATCTTGTTTTCTGCGTAAAGCCCAGTCTCGCGGCGGCGACCTCGAAACGCCGGCCGATCATCCAGGCGTAGGGGCCTTCGCCTTTCATGCGGGCGCCAAAGGCGGAATCATAAAGCTTGCCGTCTCGCGTCGAACGCACCAGCGCGAGGGCATGGCGGGCCCTGTCAGGGAAATGCGCCACCAGCCATTCGGTGAAGAGATCGCGCAATTCGAGCGGCAGGCGCAGCAGAACATAGCCCGCCTCACGCGCGCCGGCGGCATGCGCCCGCGTCAAAATCCGCTCGATCTCGTCGTCGTTGATCGAAGGAATGATCGGCGCCGTCATCACCGCGGTCGGCACGCCAGCGGCGCTGAGCTTCTCTATGGTCTCGATCCGCAGCTCCGGAGTCGCGGCGCGCGGCTCCATGAGGCGCGCGAGCTTGCGATCGAGCGTCGTGACCGAGATCGCCACCTTCGCGAGGCCCTTCGCCGCCATCGGCGCGAGGAGATCAAGGTCGCGTAACACGAGCGCCGACTTCGTCACGATGCCGACCGGATGATTGGCCCGCGAGAGCGCCTCTAGGATCGAGCGCATGACGCGATGGATCTTCTCGGCCGGTTGATAAGGGTCGGTGTTGGTGCCGATGGCGATCGTCTTCGGCACATAGCCGGGGGCCGATAATTCACGTTCAAGACGCTGCGCTGCGCCTTCTTTGACAAAGATCTCCGTCTCGAAATCAAGGCCTGGGGAAAAGCCCATATAAGCGTGCGTCGGCCGCGCGAAACAATAGACGCAGCCATGCTCGCAGCCGCGGTAGGGATTGATCGAGCGGTCGAAGGAAATATCGGGCGAATCGTTCCTAGTGATGATGGTGCGCGGCTTCTCGACGTGGAAATTGGTCTTGAGCGCCTCGAGGCTCTCCAGCGACCCCCAGCCGTCGTCCGCTTCTTCACGCGTTTCCTTCTCGAACCGGCCGCTACGCTTTGACAGCGCGCCCCGCCCGCGCCGGCGCTCCGCCTCGACGATCGCCCCCGCGTCGATCCGCGCGCCTTTCATTTCCGCTACTGATTGAGCCGCATGTCCCATATCCGCAACCTCTGCCGCAGCCGCGAGCATCGCCGTCTCGACCGCCAGAACCTACATGAGAACATATAGAGAACACTATCCCCGGGCAAGTGGCTTGCCCGAAAAAAAAATGCGCGCCGGCTTTCGACGGCGCGCCGTTCTCGGGGTGCGGCAATGCGCCCTCAGCGCACCAGAATATTCCTGAACTGCCAGGGATCGCTTTCGTCGATGTCTTCCGGAAAGAGCCCCGGACGGCCTTCGAGCGGCGTCCAATCCGTATAATAGCCCTTCACCGGCCCGAGATAAGGCAACTGCACGTCGAGGCAGCGCTTGTAGTCGACCTCGTCCGCCTCGACGATACCGGCCTCTGGATTCTCCAGCGCCCAGACCATGCCGGCGAGCGCGGCTGAGGAGACCTGAAGGCCGGTGGCGTTTTGATAGGGCGCGAGATCGCGCGTCTCCTCGATCGAGAGCTGCGAGCCGTACCAATAAGCGTTTTTCGCGTGGCCGTAGACCAGCACGCCGAGTTCGTCGATGCCGTCGACGATTTCATGCTCGTCGAGAATCTGCCAGCTCGCCTGCATCTTGCCGGCGGCACCGAATATTTCATGCAGAGAGAGAACGGCGTCGTCAGCGGGATGATAGGCATAATGGCAGGTTGGGCGGTAAATCACCTGTCCCGAACCATTGCGCAGCGTCAGATAATCGGCGATCGAGATCGACTCATTATGCGTGACGAGAAAGCCATATTGGGCGCCGGGCGTCGGACACCATGAGCGCACGCGCGTATTGGCGCCGGGCGAGAGCAGATAGATCGCCGCGCCACAGCCGGTCGGATGCGTGCGGCCAATGTCGGGCAGCGCCTTTTCATGCGTCCCCCAGCCGAGTTCGGCGGGCTGCATGCCCTCGGAGACGAAGCCTTCGACCGACCAGGTATTGACGAAGACGTTGCGCGGCTTCGGATCGCGTGCGCGTTGCGTATCGCGTTCGGCGATGTGAATGCCCTTGACGCCGAGCCTTTGGGCGAGCGCGCCCCACTCGGCGCGCGTTTCCGGCTCCTTGCCGAGCGCGCCCGTATCGCGCGCAATATTCACAAGCGCCTGCTTGACGAACCAGGACACCATGCCCGGATTGGCGCCGACGCAGGAGACAGCCGTCGATCCGCCCGGATTCTTCCGACGCTCTTCGAGCACCGTTTCGCGCAGCGCGTAATTGGTGCGCGCTTCATTGCCCATGCTCTTGTCGAAGTAGAAGCCCGGCCATGGCTCCACCACCGTGTCTACACAGAGCGCGTTCAGTTCGCGCGCGAGCTTGATGATCGCGAGAGAAGAAACGTCGACGGAGAGATTGACGATAAAGCCCTGGCCTTCGCCTTTCGTCAGCAGCGGCGTCAAAATCTCCCGGTAGTTGTCGGGCTTGAGGCTTGCTTTCAAAAAGGCGATGCCGCGTTCGTCCAGCAAACGACGATGCGTATCCACAGGATCGATGACGGTGAAGCGCGACTTGTCGAAATCGAAATGGCGCTCGATCAGCGGCAAAATGCCTCGGCCAATGGAGCCGAAGCCGATCAGTACAATCGGACCAGTGATTTTGCCATGGTGAGGCCAAGTCGACATGAGGCGGAGCTCCCGAGAAGAATATCGCGCCGCGATAAAGCAAGCGCGGATGTATTAATCAAGGGCTTGAGGGAGAGGATTTCGCGCGCTTAACGTGGCGCCGTCCGCGCCGAACCCTATGTTTGCGTTAGTTCTGCAGTAGAGCGTCTGTATGGAGCTATCAGAGCCCCCGAGTTCACCTGCGCGCGACGATGCGCAGCAGGCGTCCAGCGCCGCCGAAGCGTCGGCGGCGATCAAGGCGAAGCCGATCGAGCTCTCTGAAGACGACACGCTCGAAGGCGCGGCGGCGGCCATCTTCTTCGCCTCGCTCGAACATTTTCTGGCCAATCTTCCGCTTCTTCCAACCTCGAGCGCGCCGGAAAGCGTGCATCAGATGCGCGTCGCCTTGCGTCGCCTGCGCGCGGCGATCGGTCTGTTGCGGCCCACTCTCACCGGGCCGTCACTCGAAACCGCGCGCGATCGCGCCAAGACTCTCGCTTCCGTTCTCGGCGCGGCGCGCGATTGGGACGTCTTCGGCGCGGCGTTGAAGTCCGGCGTGCAGGAGGCGATTGGCGACGACGCGAGCTTTCATGCGCTAACCGACACTCTCGAATCGTTCCACGAAAAGGCTTATCGCGCGGCGCATGAAGCGGTGTCGTCTGATGACACGTCGCGGCTCGTCGACGAACTGCGGCTGGCGATAGAGCGGCATGACTGGGAAGCCGAGCCCGAGATGCGCGCGCCAGGATCGGCATCCAGTTTTGCCGCTCATGCGTTGACGCGGCTTCACAAGCGGCTCTTGAAGAAGAGCAAGGGTTTCGCGACGCTTTCGGCCGACGAACGACATCTTGTCCGCATTGCGCTCAAAAAGGCGCGCTATGGCGCTGAATTTTTTGAAAGCCTGTTTGAGGATCGTAAAGCCGCGCGCGCTTATTTACGCACGCTTGGCGACATGCAAGACCAATTGGGCGTCTTCAATGACATGGGGTCGCCAACGGGCTTCTCGACCGCATCGATGCGGAGAATCCAGAAGCGCTGCGAGCTTCGGGCTTCATACGCGGCTGGTTCGCCCATGCGGCGCAGCAAGGCGTCGCCCACGCAAAAAAGAGCGAGAAGCGGCTGAAGAAGCTCGCGCCGTTTTGGACGTAGTTTTTTGCCCCAATAGGGCTCAGATGCAAAGGCGTCTGAGCCCGCGCTTATTCGGCTTCGTCCAAGTCCATCTCTGTCTGGTCGCCATTCTTAGGGAATGCGATATCCAGGTGTCGCTTGAATGTCTTCCAATCCTTGGAAATCCTCATGACCGGCAAAATTTGCAGAATGTGATCCCGCAAGTCGGGTTGTCCGATCTCTTTCGATAGAAACTGGTGATGCTTGAAGCGTCGGCGCTTCGAGTCTTCAAGCGTCGGGTTTAGTTCGCGAAGTTTCGGGAGCACCCCTTCAGGCAAGCGCTCATACACAATGTCGTTTGTGATGTGCCCGAGATAAGGCGTCTTTGCTTTGCCGACTGGCCACGGCCATCCTTTGAGACGATAGACCTGTCTGTAGAACTCGTCAGGAAACCTCTTTGCCCAGGCCAATCGTTCTTCGACCAGATAGACCGACAGCAACTTGTGCAGTTCGTCGCGATCGCGCTCTGTCTGGAACCCTGTCGCTTCATCAACCAGCGCGACAATGCCAACTTTGGCTAGCGCCCGGACGAGCATTTCGCACTTTTCAGCGACGGGCAGTTGTTGCGTCGTCAGCAAGCCCTCTGTTCTGGCTTGTAAGAAAAGATCGCAGACCTTCGGTAGCAGCTCAGCCTTAAACCCCAGCGCCTTTCCGCCCTTCGGCGTAACGAAAACGATGGGAGCCGTCGAGCTGATAATATCTTCCGATATGAGAGACTTAAGGCTCTTGGTAGCCAAAAAAGGAGGCAAACCGTCGGTCACCTGTTGAGAGCGCCCTTTCGGCTTTGTCGAACGTCCGAGGGCGCCTAGAAATCCTTCCTGCGTTAACAGCCTTGTGCCGTCTGATAGGACAGCGCAGGGGATTTCTGCGTCACCAATGCGCAGGCTTCCTGTATGCGTCGCCTTTGGAAGACTTGCGGCTTCCGCCCATCTCGCCTGCGCCGCGCGTTGAGCGATCTCTTTCTTTTCATCAGACGAAAGTTTATCCGCCCGCTTCCTGCCGCCGATCGCGCCGAACTCGGCGGGAGTTTGGGGTGGCTTCTTCGAATCGGCCATAGCCGCACCTCATGCTTAGGGTGCAGCAATAAAGAATGCTTAGCCTGATTCTGTCAAGCCAAGCATCGTGAACCGTTGTGCAGTAGATGCTTAGCTGAGAAAATCGCCAATCCATTCAAACTATTGGCGTCGCTTGCATCAGCTGCATAATAGCGGTTTTTTGTTCAAACCGACGCTCGCAAAAGCGCGTCAATCAAGAACGAGAGCGCTCGCAAGACTATCGAGCCATGAACATGCGTCATCGGCCCCTCGTCCTTCGAGACGGCCTCTTCGAGGCCTCCTCAGGATGAGGCGCCTTAGATTTCGCAAAATGACATGTTTGAGGAGCGCCCGATGCGTTAAAGGGCTCCAAAGTGGTCCTCATCCTGAGGAGCCGCTGAAAGCGGCGTCTCGAAGGACGAGGACCGTGACGGTTTAAGCCGACATCGCGGCGTCGCCATCAATCCGTCCGTGCAGCCCATTCGGCAGGCGCGGATTAGGCAAAATATAGCGCCCGCGCTCGCGCACCAATTTCGTCACTGCGGCGAAATCGACTTTGCCTGAACCAAGAAGCGGCACGTGTTCGACGATCATGATTTCCGCCGGGATCATCAGATCGGATGCGCCCTTCGACTTGGCGTAGGTCTGGAAATTTGCGCGCGTTGCGTCCTTCTGTTGCGTGATGAGAACTACCCTCTCGCCCTTGCGCGGGTCGATCTCCGTCGCCGCGGACGATAGCGCGTCGGGCCAAAGTTCGGCCGCCAGTTGTTCGATGGCCGCCAGCGAAATCATCTCGCCGCCGATCTTGGCGAAACGCTTGGCGCGACCTTTGATTGTCACATAACCTTGCGCGTCGATCGTGACGATATCGCCCGTATCATGCCAGCCATTCTCCGGAGGCTGCACCATGCCGGGCTTATCGACTTTGAGATAGCCCATCATGACGTTGGGTCCGCGCACCAACAGACGTCCGCCGTCCTCCACGCCAGGGACGGGTTCGAGCTTATGTTCGACGCCGGGCATCAGCCGTCCGACTGTGCCGAATTTATTGAACATCGGCGTGTTGAGCGCGAGCACTGGCGCGGCTTCCGTCACGCCATAACCTTCGAGAATGCGGACGCCGAACTTCTCCAACCACGTATTGCGCGTCGCTTGCTTCACGGGTTCGGCGCCGGCGACGACATAGCGAATAGATCGGAAATCATAAGAGTGCGCCGCGCGGGCGTAACCCACAAGAAACGTGTCAGTGCCGAAAAGGATGGTGGCGTTCGAGCCGTAAACGAGCTCGGGCACGATGCGATAGTGCAACGGCGAGGGATAGAGATAGATCGGAACGCCCGAGATCAGCGGCAGGGTGAAGCCGACAGTCAAACCGAAGGAGTGGAACATCGGCAGGACATTGAAGACCTTGTCCGCGCGCCCGAAATCGATGCGCGCCGCCGCCTGCGCCGCATTGGCGAGCATGTTTTTATGCGACAGCGCCACGCCTTTTGGCGCGCCTTCCGAACCTGAGGTGAAAAGAATCGCCGCCATGTCGTCGGCCTTGCGCGCGACAATGGGCTGGCGGAATCGTCGGAAGGCGCCGAGCTTATCGCCAAGAGAGACGCGCGCCCTTATGTCCTCAAGATAGACGATCGCTACTTTCTCTTCGAGAGCGGCGACGAGTTTTTCGAGGTTGGCCTTCTCAATAAAGCCGCGCGACGTCAAAATGGTCCCCGCCTGCGCCGCCTCGCAGCCCGCGAGAATATTTGCGGCGCCGGCGGTGAAATTGATCATCGCCGGGATGCGACCGGCGGAAATGATCGCAAGGAAAGTCACTCCCGCGCCATTGGCGTTCGGCAACATGAGTCCGATTGCCTCGCTCGGCTTGCCGATATTCGCAATTTTGCTGGCGAGCGCGCGCGTTCCGATCAAAAGCCTGCGATAGTTGACCTTGCCGGCGACCGGATCTTCAAGCGCGACTCGCGAGAACCCATGCGCGCGCGCCGCTTCGACAACCGCTTCAAAAAGAGTGCGGTCGATATTCGTCGTGCGGAAGACGAGATCCGACATGACGTGATAGAGCGCCGCGCCTGCCGCAATCCGACGCGCCTTGCCCTTCAGCGCGTCGTCAATGGCAAGTCGAACGGGTTCGATTACGGTAAGCGTGACTTTTGGAAACCAGCGGCGGCGCGCCTGTTCACGCGTCAGCCGGGAGAACATCGTCGCCTCGGCGCCATCAATGCGAACAGGTACGATCATCGCGCCGGATTTC
>Ga0194113_10008967_pt1 | contig 12177 bp, 8 predicted proteins | sample TA2MahC200mmetaG_FD_146193 | JGI IMG/M metagenome (GOLD analysis project Ga0194113, IMG submission 146193) | Freshwater microbial communities from Lake Tanganyika, Tanzania - TA2015017 Mahale Deep Cast 200m | ecosystem: Environmental > Aquatic > Freshwater > Lake | place: Tanzania: Lake...
ATTAAATAAGTTATAATCACTTTAACCGTGCTAGGCGGGGAGCTAGCGGTGCCCTGTACTCACAATCCGCTTTAGTGAGGCTTAATTCCAGGCAGAGGTTTATGGTGGTGAGGTTTGCGCCTGCGTAAGTGGCGTTGAAGGTTGGGTCTTGTGCGGCGAAGACTTACAAATCCCGTCAGGTCCGAGAGGAAGCAGCGGTAAGTAAATTTCTTCGGGTGCCACAAACAAACCTGGCCGGAGCAAACTGCACAGGTGGCGCTTGTTATTATAAATCGAAGCCTGGTGCACGGCCTCTAATTAGAAGTATAATATTTGATAAAAAAAATTAATAATAGTAAAGATTTTTTTAATTATATTTATAAACAGGCTTGATTATTCATGAGTTATATTTCGTTTTACAGGAAATGGCGCCCGCAGTCTTTTTCTGAAATAATTGGACAGGAGCATGTAGTCCAGACACTGCGCAACTCGATTTTAAAAAACAGGATATCACATTCATATATATTCTGCGGGCCCCGCGGCACTGGCAAAACTTCACTTGCAAGGATTTTTGCAAAGGCACTTAATTGTATTAATGGACCCACTTCTGACCCATGTAATAAATGTAAAAATTGCACAAGCATATCCACAGGAACAAATGTTGATGTTATTGAAATAGACGCTGCATCAAACAGGGGTATTGATGACATACGGGGCCTGCGGGAAAAAGTAAAGTATCTTCCGGTAGTTTTAAGAAAAAAAGTATATATTATTGATGAGGCTCACCAGATTACAGCTGCTGCTTCAAATGCATTTTTAAAAGTGCTTGAAGAGCCCCCAGAGCATGTTGTTTTTATAATGGCAACAACTGAACCTCATGAGGTTATTCCCACAATAATGTCTCGCTGCCAGAGATTTGATTTTGAACCGCTAAAGTTAGATAAAATAAAAACAAGGCTGGCAGATATTGCATCAATTGAGGGAATCAATATAAGCGAATCTGCAATTAGCCTTATTGCAAAATATGCGGACGGCAGCCTCAGGGATGCAGATGGAATACTTGAACAGCTTTCATCTTTTGGCGACAGCAAAGTAACTGTAGACAGTGTAACATCCCTTCTTGGAATAATAGACCAGGAAATGCTTTTTGAATTTGCAAATATCCTTGTTGAAAAAAACATAAACCAGGGTCTTTTGTTTATAAAGAGGCTGATAGACAGCGGTCTTAATTTGAAAATATTTGTAACAGAATTTCTTGAACATCTTTATAACCTTTATGTAATAAAAAGCTATGAAAACCCCCTTGACATTGTTGATATAAATGAAGACGCAAAAGACAAATACTTTAAACAGTCGGCTCTTTTTGGCTTAGATGAAATCGAAATGCATCTTGATATCTTCTCAGAACTTTTAAAGCAGGTTAAATGGGGAGAGGGTGCAAAAACGTTTTTTAAGACTGCGGTAATTAAAGCAATAAATTCAGAAATAATAAATAATGCTAATATAAATTCCAGGTTTAAAAAAATTGATACAGAGATTGTTTTATTAAAAGAACTACTGGAAAAGCCTTCAGGCATTATTGATGAAAGCAAAAAAGTAAAAAGTACTGGCCAGCCTGTTACAGATAGCAAAAAAGATATTCCACAGTATGCGGGCAAAAGCAAAGAAACTATAAAAAAACCTGAAGTTATAAAAGAAAATACTGCAAATTCCAAGGATTCTGCATCACTGCCACCGGAAAAGGAAGTAAACCCCGAAGAAGCCGAAGAATTTTTAAGGTCAAATTATGATAATCTGCTGATGATGGTCAAAAAAAAGAATATTTCCATAGAGGCCATGTTTAAAGAAGCAACAGATTTTAAAATTAAAGGCAGCACTATTTGTTTTTATCTTAGTGAAAATAAAAAGTTTCATAAAGATCATTTAAATAAAGTAAAAAGCGCAGCTGTAATACAGGAATCCTTAAGGGAAATAACCGGCATAAATATGAAAGTGGTATTTGATTTCGAACCATGTGAGAATAAAAAAATTAAAGATAATAACAGGATTGAAGATAAAAATGATAAAATACCTGCAGGGGATACTAAAGAATCCGGTATATTAAATGAAAATATAATTGAACCTGAAAAAGATTCTACAGAAGAACAAAAAAAACCTGGGGAAGGCGCAGCCAATAAAGTTAACCGGGATAATGATATTTATGAATACATTGAAAATAAATTCGGAAAAAAACAATAAAATAAATGAGGAGTGTAAATGAATTTTAACTACCAGCAGATGATGAAACAGGCAAAAATGGTCCAGAAAGAAATGGAACGTGTCCAGGAAGAGCTTAAAGAAACAAGGTTTGAAGCAAGTAGCGGAGGAGGGGCAGTAAAAGCTGTTGTTAACGGCGACCAGGAGCTTCTTGAGATAAAGATTAACAGGGATGCTTTTGATGTTGATGATATTGAAATGCTTGAAGACATGATTCTTGTTGCTGTTAAAGATGCAATTAACCAATCAAAGGAAGAATCAAAATCAAGGCTTATGGGAATAACGGGCGGATTTAACATTCCAGGATTTTAAAATCCCGGTTTTTTGCCATATTTAAAAGAAAATTAAGCAGGTTTTTTATAAAATCTGCAGCACTATTTAAAAATTTTTACTTTTATAATGTCTTTATATATAAAATATTTAGAAAATCTTATAAATGAGTTTAAAAAACTGCCCGGAATTGGCCCAAAGTCAGCAAAACGAATAGTTTATTTTCTGCTCAAAAGAAATCCAGGGGATATAGAAAGATTTTCAAAGTCCCTCCTTGAAATGAGTTTAAAAGCCAGGTTCTGCAGAATATGCCATAATCTTTCTGAAGATGATACATGCTCAATATGCAGTGACACCCTCAGGGACCATAACAGCATTTGTATAGTACAGGAAATCAGCGATATAGCAGTTATTGAATCAACAGGCGAGTATAGAGGCACCTACCATGTGCTGGGAAACCTGCTCTCGCCAATTGATAATATAGGCCCTGATGAAGTCCATATTCCGGGCCTTCTTGAAAGAATAAAAAACAGCACTGTAACCGAAGTTATTATCGCCCTAAACCCTACTGTTGAAGGTGAGAGCACTTCAAACTATATCAGGAAACTTTTAAAACCTTTTGGCATTGTTACTACAAGACTTGCAAGCGGCCTTCCTGTAGGAGGTAATATTGAATATGCTGATGAAGTGACAATGGCAAGAGCGCTTCTTGACAGGAAAGAATTTTAAGCAATTGATTATAGAGCTAATCATAATCAGTTATTGCTGAATAATTCAGCATTTTAAAAAAATTGATATTTACTTGAGCACAAAATTAATAAAAATTTTTAAATTTTGGCAATTATTCAGCAATAACTTATTAATCAATTTTAAAGGGCAATGTAATATAAAAAAATAATATCATGTGTTATAATTTTTTGGTTTGTTTTTAACCTTATATTTTTTATTAAGACAGGAGTTTTAAAAATGAGTGCTAAAACAGCAAATAAAGAAATGCAGTCAATGGACGGCAATGGCGCAGCCGCATATGTTGCATATGCCTTCACTGATGTTGCAGCCATATACCCGATTACGCCTTCATCATCAATGGGAGAATATACCGATGAATGGGCAGCACACTGCAAAAAAAATATTTTTAATCAGCCAGTAATGGTGGTTGAACTACAGTCAGAAGGCGGCGCTTCAGGTGCAATACACGGTTCACTTTCAGCAGGAGCGCTTTCAACAAGTTATACAGCTTCGCAGGGGCTGCTTCTTATGATACCCAATATGTATAAAATAGCAGGAGAACTTTTGCCCGGAGTTTTGCATGTGAGCGCGCGCACTGTTGCAACCCATGCCCTGTCTATTTTCGGCGACCATTCTGATGTTATGGCATGCAGGCAAACAGGCTGGGCAATGCTTGCTTCCGGATCAGTGCAGGAGATTATGGATATTGGCGGCATTGCACATCTTGCTGCAATAAAATCAAGTATTCCTTTTCTTCATTTTTTTGACGGATTCAGGACATCTTCAGAAATACAAAAAATAAATGTCATACCCTATGATAAGCTTGAAAAACTGCTCGATTACGGGGCATTGAAAAAATTCAGGGATAAGGCTTTAAATCCTGAACACCCTTACACAAAGGGTACAGCACAGAATCCTGATATCTTTTTTCAGGCAAGGGAATCACAGAATAAATTTTATGATGCAGTGCCTGGCATTGTTGAAGATTATATGAAAAAAATAAGCGGGCTTACAGGAAGGAATTATAATCTTTTTGATTATTACGGCTGCCCTGATGCTGAAAATATTATTATTGCAATGGGCTCTGTAACAGAAACAACCGAAGAAGTAGTCGACTACCTGGTTTCAAAAGGTGAAAAGGCAGGCCTTCTAAAAGTAAGATTATACAGGCCTTTTTCAGAAAAACACTTTATCGATGCACTGCCGCCAACGGTAAAAAGAATTGCTGTTCTTGACAGGACAAAAGAACCTGGCGCAATTGGCGAGCCGCTTTTTGAAGATGTAAAAACTGTATTTTATAACAATGATAAAAAACCTCTTATTGTCGGGGGCAGGTACGGGCTTTCTTCAAAAGATACAACACCTTCACAGATAAAGGCTGTTTTTGACAACCTTAAACAGGACAGCCCAAAAGACAGGTTTACTATAGGTATCAATGATGATGTTACCCATTACTCCCTGAAAACAGGCAAGGAAATTATAACAACTCCTGAAGGAACCATAAGCTGCAAGTTCTGGGGATTTGGCTCAGATGGTACAGTCGGAGCAAACAAAAACTCAATTAAAATAATAGGCGATAATACCCCTATGTATGCGCAGGGTTATTTTGAATATGATTCAAAGAAATCAGGGGGAGTTACTATTTCTCACCTGAGGTTTGGCAAAAAACCTATAAAATCCCCTTATCTTGTTTCATATTCAGATTTTGTTGCATGCCATAACCAGGCTTATGTTAGCCAATATAATCTTTTAAAGGGATTAAAAAAAGGCGGGACATTCCTTTTAAACTGCGAATGGAGTATTGATGAACTTGATGAAAAGCTTCCTGCTGCAATGAAAAAATATCTTGCTGAAAATGATATAGATTTCTATATCATAGACGCCACTAGAATTGCTGTGGATATCGGACTTGGGGGCAGGATAAACATGATTATGCAGGCAGCATTTTTTAAGCTTGCAAATGTAATACCTTTAGATGATTCTGTCCAGTATATGAAAAAGGCTGTTGTGAAGACTTACGGCGCCAAAGGTGAAGATGTTGTGCAGATGAATAATAAAGCAATAGACCAGGGTGTTGACGCTGTAATTAAAGTTGATATCCCTCAAAGATGGAAAGATGAAGTTGAAATAGCTGATATAAAAGCAGCGCAGGAACCTGACCATATTAAAAACATGCTTAGGATTATAAATAGGCATGAGGGTGACAGCATACCTGTCAGCGCTTTTGTTGGTGCAGAGAGCGGGTCGTTTAAATCAGGCGCTACTGCATATGAAAAAAGGGGAATTGCAATAAGCGTGCCGCAATGGATTAAAGAAAACTGTATCCAGTGCAACCAGTGCTCCTATGTATGCCCGCACGCTGTCATAAGGCCTTTTTTACTTGATGAAAAAGAAGCAGCCAGTGCTCCTGATGGTTTTGAAACCATTGATGCCAAAGGAAAGGGTCTTGAAGGGCTAAAATACAGAATACAGATAAGTTATCTTGACTGCACCGGATGTGGAAATTGCGCAGATGTTTGCCCCGCAAAAGAAAAAGCTCTTGTTATGCAGCATTTTTCATCACAGGAAAAACAGAAAGAACTCTGGGATTTTGCTGTGACAATTAAACCCAAAGAAAACCTTATGAGCGCTGACACAATAAAAGGAAGCCAGTTCAGGCAGCCGCTTATGGAATTTTCCGGCGCATGCGGAGGATGCGGAGAAACTCCTTATATAAAACTTGCAACACAGCTTTTTGGTGACAGGATGATGATTGCAAACGCAACAGGCTGCTCCTCTATTTGGGGCGGTACTGCGCCATCTACGCCATATACTTTAAATTCAAAAGGCAGAGGACCTTCATGGGCAAATTCACTGTTTGAAGATAATGCTGAATATGGCTTTGGAATGATGCTTGGCGTTAATCAATTAAGGGACAGGCTTGAAAACCTGATGAAAGAAATGCTTGATACCGGTATTGATTATAAAGTAAAAGAAGCACTCAAAGAGTGGATTTCAAATAAAAATAACGGACAGACAAGCAGGGAAGTGTCTGAAAAAGTCCTTGATGCTCTTTCAGTAACAAGTTTTAATGATAAAAAAGCGCAGGATATAAAAAATGAGATATTGAAATTAAAAGATTATCTTGTGAAAAAATCAGTATGGTCAGTTGGAGGTGACGGCTGGGCATATGATATCGGTTATGGCGGACTTGATCATGTACTTGCGTCTAACCAGGATATTAATATTTTTGTTCTTGATACAGAGGTTTATTCAAATACAGGGGGCCAGAGCTCAAAAGCTACCCCGAAGGGATCGGTTGCAAAATTTGCCACAAGCGGCAAAAGAGTCAGGAAAAAGGATTTAGGGCTTATTGCTATGACATACGGATATATTTATGTTGCCCAGATTGCTATGGGCGCAAATATGAACCAGACTTTAAAAGCTATATCTGAAGCAGAAAACTATAAAGGCCCATCCCTTATAATTGCTTATGCAACCTGTATAAACCATGGACTGCGTGCCGGAATGTCTCATGCCCAGTTAAGGCAAAAACAGGCTGTGGAAGCAGGCTACTGGCATCTTTACAGGTATAACCCTGATGCAAAACTGCTGGGTGAAAACCCCTTTAAGCTTGACTCAAAAGAGCCAAAAGAATCTTTCAGGGATTTTTTAATGGATGAGGTTAGATATTCATCACTGGCAAAGACTTTTCCTGACATAGCTGAAAAGCTTTTCAGTGAAGCTGAAGCTGAAGCTGCAGAAAAATACAGGATTTACAAAAGCATGGCTGATGGCAATATAATATTTTAAAATAATTATTTAAATCAATATATAAATAAAGCATAAAAAATGAGAACAAAAAAAGAAATAATAGTAATGAAATTTGGCGGAACCTCTGTTGGCGACACTGATAAAATAAAAAGGGTTGCAGAAAAGGTAATTAAAGCTAAAGAAATCGGAAATGATGTAGTTGTGGTTGTCTCTGCAATGGGAAAAACCACTGATGAGCTAATTGATATTGCTTCCAGGATTACAAATGAGCCAAGCAGGAGGGAAATGGACATGCTTCTTTCAACAGGGGAGCAGGTATCAATATCACTTCTTTCAATGGCAATACAGGCAATGGGCTATGATTGCGTTTCTCTTACAGGAAGCCAGGCTGGAATTCTCACTGATGAGGTTTATTCCAATGCAAAGATATTAAATATTAATAATACAAGGATGATTAAAGAAATCCGCAATAATAATATTTTAATAGTTGCAGGGTTCCAGGGAATTACAACAGGCGGCGATATTTCAACACTGGGAAGAGGCGGTTCTGATACAACTGCAGTTGCCGTGGCTGCTGCCCTTGATGCAAAATACTGTGAGATTTTTACAGATGTTGACGGAGTATTTTCCACTGACCCCAATATTGTAGTTGAGGCAGGAAAAATAGGGCAATTATCCTATGATGAAATGCTTGAACTAGCCTCATCGGGAGCAAAAGTGCTTCATTTGAGGGCAGTGGAATTTGCAAAAAAACACGGGGTTGTATTACACGTGAGGTCAAGTTTTAATGATAATGAAGGGACATGGATTATGGATGATGAAAAAATAACAGAAAAAATGGAAAGGCCTATAATTACCGGGGTTACATATGATACAAATGAAGTTAAGATATCGGTTTTCGGGTTAAAGGATATTCCCGGCATAGCATCCAGGCTTTTTGGCGCCCTGGCTGCTGAAAATATAAATGTTGATTTAATTGTTCAGAATGTTAGCGAAAGAGGTTCTGCAACTATTTCATTTACAATAAAGAGTGAAGACATTAACCTTGTAAAAAAAGTTCTGGAAAACCTGAAAGAAAACCTGGATTTTGCAGATTTTAATATGGATCCGGGTGTTGCAAAAGTATCAATTGTGGGTGCAGGGATGCAGACGCATCCTGGTGTTGCGGCAAGAATGTTTGAGGTTCTTGCAAATAATGATATTAATATTGAAATGATAAGCACATCGCCTATAAGGATTTCATGTGTTATAAGAAAAGATAAAGTGAGGCTTGCTGTTAAAATCCTGCACACAAGTTTTAAACTTGACAAATAATCCTTTCAATAAGCATAGCTTTTATAGTATTATCTTAATTTATATATTTTTTACAAAAACTATCTCTAAGAGGTTTAATGCATGAAACAGTATAATGTTGCAATTGCAGGCGTTACGGGGGCAGTTGGGCAGGTTTTTCTTTCAATACTGCAGGAAAGGGATTTTCCAGTTAAAAATCTTTATGCTCTTGCTTCCTCAAGATCTGCAGGAAAGAAAATTATGTTTAAATCTGAAGAATTTGAGGTAAAAGAGCTCAATGAAGACTCGTTTAAGAATGTAGATATTGCGCTTTTTTCGGCAGGAGCTGGAAGGTCAAAACAATATGCGCCATATGCAGCGCAAAGCGGCGCAGTTGTAATTGATAATAGCAGCGCATTCAGGATGGAAGATGCCGTACCTCTTGTTGTACCGGAGGTGAATCCTGGCGATATTTTTAAACATGAAGGTATTATTGCTAACCCGAATTGCTCAACAATAATAATGGCTGTTGCAATAAAACCTTTGTATGACATTTCAAGAATAAAAAGAGTGGTTGTATCAACATACCAGGCAGTCTCCGGGGCTGGCGCTAAAGCTATTGCAGAGCTAGAGTCCCAGACAAAAGACATTATCTGTGCCGGTAAAAAGGATGTGGCCTGCAGTGTATTTCCTGTAAGAATAGCATTTAATGTATTGCCTCATATAGATGTTTTTCTCGAAAACGGTTATACAAAAGAAGAAATGAAAATGAATGATGAGACAAAAAAGATTTTTAATGACAGCTATATCAAAGTTTCTGCAACTACAGTAAGAGTTCCTGTTTTTACTTCACATTCAGAAGCAATAAGCATTGAAACAGAGGAAAAAATTACAGTTGATGTGGCAAAAAATGCCATATCAAATGCTAACGGGGTTTGCCTTAAAGATGACATAAAAAAGCTTGTATACCCAACGCCGCTTGACAGTTCAGGAAAAGACGATGTATTTGTGGGCAGGATAAGGGAAGATATATCCTGTGAAAATGGCTTATGCTTATGGGCTGTTGGGGACCAATTAAGAAAAGGGGCAGCGCTTAATGCAATACAGATTGCAGAGCTTCTTATAAAAAACAAATAAAACTATTTGTTTTTTTCAATCTCATTTTTTAAGTTGCTAATCTTTTCAATCCTTGACTTCAGCTCTTTTTCAAATCCGCGTCCGGTAGGATTATAGTATTTTTTACCTGAAAGTTTATCCGGCATAAACTGCTGGCTTACAATAGCATTTCTAAAATCATGGGGATATTTATATCCCTTTGAATATCCCGTATCTTTCATCAGTTTTGTAGGCGCATTCCTTATATGATATGGAACAGGAAGGGACTGGTATTTTTCAATATCCTGCTGAACAAGGTTTAAGGTTTTATAAAGAGCATTGCTTTTTGGCGCAAGGGAAAGATATATTGCAGCTTCCAGTATTGCAAGGTTTCCTTCCGGGGGACCTATAAACTCAAAAGTGTTTTTTGCAGCAATAACAATTGACATGGCATGCGGGTCAGCAAGCCCGATATCCTCAGAGGCAAATCTTGCCATTCTTCTTAATATGTAAAGAGGGTCCTCGCCGCTCTCAATCATTCTTGCGGCCCAGTAAGCAGAAGCATCAGGATCGCTGCCTCTCATGCTTTTATGAAGTGCAGATATTATATTGAAATGTTCTTCACCGTTTTTATCATAAAGCAGCGCTTTTTTCTGTATTATGTTTTCTATTAAAGCAATATTAATAACAGCGCTGTTTTTATTTTTACTTTTCTTTAAAAGTTTACCGCCGGTATGGGTGTTTTTTTCTATCCTGTTTATTGCACTTTTTTTATATTTTTGTCCCATAGCCGCCGCAGGCTCATTTGCCTGCATGGTGCTGTTAACCGCAAGCTCCAGTATATTATAGGCTATTCTTGAATCACCATCGCAGCAGTTAGATATAAAAGCAATTGCATCTTCCTCTATTTTTATTTCATATTCTCCGTAACCTTTGCTTTTATCATAAAGAGCTCTTTTTAATAATATAACTATTTCTCCAGGTTCAAGCTTATTAAGGATAAAAACCTTGCATCTTGACAACAGGGCGGAAATGACTTCAAATGAAGGATTTTCAGTGGTGGCTCCTATCAGTATTATTGTCCCGTTTTCAACATAAGGTAAAAAAGCATCCTGCTGGGCTTTGTTAAACCTGTGTATTTCATCAATAAAGAGTATAGTTTTTTTATTTGATTTTTTTTGTTCATAAACAGCAACTTCCATCACATCTTTAATTTGTTTAATTCCTGATATAACTGCAGAATATGAAATAAAACGGCTTTTTGTCCTTTGCGCAATTATTCTTGCAAGAGTAGTCTTTCCGCTTCCGGGAGGCCCCCAAAATATTATCGAAGGAAGGCTGTCCTGCTCAATTAACTGCCTCAGGACCTTGCCGCTGCCCACAAGGTGCTCCTGGCCTACAAAACTGTCAAGGTTTTGGGGCCTCATTCTTTCAGCAAGAGGAGGCGAGGCATAATTATTTGTTTTTTCTTCAGGAGTCAAGCTGCTTTGTTTATCTTCAAAAAGATTCATAAATATTAAAAACGGTTATCATGAAATTATTTTTATAAAAAGATTCCTGTTTCGCGGACCGTCAAACTCACAGAAGTATATATTCTGCCAGGTGCCGAGAAGGAGTTTGGCATCTTCAATTATAAGCGAAAGAGAAGGCCCAAACAGACTTGACTTAATGTGCGCGTCCGAGTTGCCTTCCATATGCCTGTAATTGCTGTTTCTGGAAACAATCTCATTCATTTTTACAGTTATATCTATAACAACATCAGGGTCCGCCGATTCATTTATAGTTATTGCTGCTGTTGTGTGGGGCACGTGAAGTAAACAGATGCCGCTGCCCACACGGCAATCTTTTACAATTTTTATTATATCATTTGTAATATTGATTAATTCTGTTCGACTGCTGCTTTTAATATTTAATGTTTTTAGCATATTTTTCTCCTTGTAATCAGGAAACAGGTAATTTTGCCATATCTTTTGCCCAAATTCAGTTAATATAATAAATAATTAAGGGTATGTGGAACAGTTTTATATAACAGATAAATTTTAACTAAAAAGATAGAAAAAACCAATGCTTCCCTGAATAACAGTATTTAATTTTTAAATTAGATATACAGTTTCTTTTAACTTGAAATATTTTCTTAAATAGAACACATTACCCAAATCATTAATTGAAATATTACATTAAAAAAACTAAAATGTTCTAAATTAAGTCCTTGGAAAAATTGATGCTATAAAATTATGAAAAATAAAGAAATACGGGTAACAGGTATAGGAAATGCAATTGTTGATGTAATTGCAGGAGTAAGTGAAGAATTCCTTACTGAATGCAATCTTCATAAAGGCAGCATGCAGCTTATTTGTGAAGAGGAATCTGCTAACCTTCATTCAAGACTAACTGTAAAAAAAACAATATCAGGAGGCTCAGCGGCAAATACTATAGCAGGGCTTGCCGCACTTAAAAACAAGGTTGCTTTTATCGGCAAGGTAAAGAATGACAGACTTGGGGAAGTATTTGAAAGTGAATTAAAAAAACTGGAAATAATATATACAACAAAAAAAGCAGGCAGCAATTTTCCCTCCACTGCAAGCTGCATAGTTTTAACAACACCGGATGCGCAAAGGACCCTTAATACTTGCATAGGAGTAGCAGGCATGCTTATGCCTGAAGATATTGATGAAAAATTGATAGAACAGTCAGAAATTTTATATATTGAAGGATACCTTTTTTATCAGGACTGCGCATATGAAGCGGTTAAAAAAGCAGTCAGTTATGCAGTCTGCTACAATAGCAGTATTGCGCTTACTCTTTCTGACATATTTTGCGTAG
>Ga0194113_10008975_pt1 | contig 12172 bp, 10 predicted proteins | sample TA2MahC200mmetaG_FD_146193 | JGI IMG/M metagenome (GOLD analysis project Ga0194113, IMG submission 146193) | Freshwater microbial communities from Lake Tanganyika, Tanzania - TA2015017 Mahale Deep Cast 200m | ecosystem: Environmental > Aquatic > Freshwater > Lake | place: Tanzania: Lake...
GCTCTTGCCCACCCCCGCCAGGTCGATCACGAGCGGCCTCCCGTCCGGGCCTGGCGCTCGGCTCGGAAGCGCTCGACCAGGGAGCTCATCTCGCGATCCACCCAGGTCCAGAACTCGGCGGCCTCCTCGAAGCGCGCCCGCGCCGCCGGGCGGTCGCCGAGCTCCTCGACCCCCCGTGCCGCCAGGTTGCGCACTTCGCCCATCACCGCCAGCCGCCACCCCACCAGCAACTCCATGGTGCCCGGCCGCAGCCCGAAGAAGTAGCGCCGCTGGCCCGGGACGCGGATCCTCTCCAGGGCGCCCTGGCGGGTGAGGAACTGCAGGGCCCCATTCACCGACCCCGACGACGCCTCCAGCCGGTTCTCGATGTCCTCGGCCGAGAGGTAAGGCTCCTCCGCCATGGCCAGGGTGGCCCAGACCCGCCCCGCCATGCGCGGCAGGGCCATCAACTCGAAGACCATCCCCCAGTCCTCGGCGTAATGCAGTTCCCGAACGAGTTGCTGCTGGGGGTCGGTGTAGGTGCTCATTGCAAGTTCAGAATACTCTGAATGTTCCGGAAGTTCAAGGGGTTAGCTATCCCTGGTGTGGCAGGCTCCCCGCGTCGCCTGCGCCCGGCGCGGCGATAGCATGCCCCCAGCCATGGACCAGCGCCCCACCCCACCCCCTCGCGAGTACACCGACGGCTCCACCGCCATCGTGCGCGGCGCCCTCGATGCCGGCTGCGACTTCTTCGCCGGATACCCCATCACCCCCGCCTCACCGATCCTGATGATGATGATGCGCGAGATGCCTCGCGTCGGCGGCATCGCCGTCCAGGGTGAAGACGAGATCGCCTCCATCGGCATGTGTCTCGGCGCGGTGCTGGCCGGCGCACGGGCGATGACCGCTACCAGCGGCCCCGGTCTCAGCCTGTACAGCGAGAACCTCGGCCTGGCCATCATGGGTGAGGTGCCCCTGGTAGTCGTCGACGTGCAGCGCCTGGGCCCGGCTACCGGCGGGGCCACCACCGTGGGTCAAGGAGACGTCCAGTTCGTGCGCTGGGGCACCTCCGGCGGCTATCCGATCATCGCCCTCGCCCCCTCTTCGGTTCCCGAGTGCTACCACCTCACGATGAAGGCCTTCGACCTGGCGGAGCGCTTCCGCTGCCCGGTGTTCCTGCTCACCGACAAGGAACTCAACATGACCATGGCCACCGTCGCGGTGGAGGACTACCGGCCGGCGGAGGTTCGCCCCCGGCCCGCACCCGCCGAGCCGGGACTCCCCTACCGCTACGCCCCGGCGGATGAGGTGCCGCCCCTGCGTCCTTACGGGGCCGGGGAGACGGTGCGCTTCACCGGGTCGACCCACGACGAGCGGGCCTTCATCACCAAGCATCCCCCCACGGTCGACGCCCTCAACCGCCACCTCGCCGCCAAGATCGAGGATCATCGCGATGAGATCGAGTTGGCTGCCGCCGACCCGGACCCGGCGGCCGACACGCTCATCGTCTCCTACGGGGTCACCGCCGGGGCGGTGCGGGAGGCGGTGCGCCGGTCCCGGGCCGCCGTCAAGCCGGTGTCGTCGCTGGTGCTGCACAGTCTGTGGCCGGTCCCCGAGCATGCTCTCCGGGCCGCGGCGGCCGGAGCCCGCCGGGTGCTGGTGCCGGAGTTGAACCTGGGCCAGTACCGCCTCGAGGTGGAGCGAACCCTGCCGCAAGTCGAGGTGGCGGGGCTCAACCGGATCGATGGCGAGATGATCACCCCCGAGCAGATCCTGGAGGCGGTGCGATGACCACGACCACCATCACCCCGCTGGCCTCCTACCGGAACGACCTCCCCTACCCCTTCTGCCCCGGATGCGGCCACTCGCCCATCCTGGATGCCTTGAACGCGGCCCTCGTCAAGCGGGGGTCCGATCCGGCCAACGTGGTCATCGTCAGCGACATCGGGTGCAGCGGCCTCAGCGATCAGTACTTCATCACCTCCGCCTTCCACGGCCTGCACGGCCGGAGCATCACCTACGCCACCGGCATCAAGCTCGCCCGGCCCGACCTGGACGTGGTGGTAGTGATGGGGGACGGGGGCACCGGCATCGGCGGGGCCCACCTGCTCAACGCCGCCCGGCGCAACATCGGGATCACCCTTCTGGTGTTCAACAACTTCAACTTCGGCATGACCGGTGGGCAGCACTCCACCACCACGCCTGCCGGCGCCTTCACCTCCACCACGGCTTCCGGCAACCTCGAGCGCCCCCTCGACATCTGCGCCACGGTGGCGGTGAACGGGGCCGGCTACGTGTGGCGGGGGACCTCCTTCGACGACGACCTGCCCGAGCGCATCGCCGAGGCGATGGATGCCGGCGGGTTCGCCCTGCTCGACATCTGGGAGCTGTGCACGGCCTACTTCGTGCGATCGAACAAGTACACCCGGCGTGCCTTCCAGTCCACCCTCGATGACCTGGGCTGGCCTTCGGGGATCATCCAGCGGCGCCCGGAACTGCCCGAGTACGCCACCGCCTATCGCGCCGCGCCGAAGCCGGCCCGATCGTCGGTGGGCATCGCTTCCATCCCCGTCACCCAGGGCTCGGCCCTCGACCGCCGCTACTCCCTCCTGGTGGCGGGGTCGGCCGGGGGCCGGGTGCGCTCCGGGGTACGCCTCACGGCTCAGGCGGCCATCCGATCCGGCCTCTACGCGGCGCAGGCCGACGACTACCCCATCACCGTGCGCAGCGGCCACAGCCTGTCGACCCTGGTGCTGTCACCCGAGCCGCTGGACTTCGCCGGGGTGACCGTCCCCGATGCCCTGGTCATCCTCAGCGAGGATGGGCTCGCCAAGTCGCGCGCCTTGCTCCCGCGCCTGGCCCCCGAGGCCACCGTCCTCGCTTTCCCCGAGGTGGCCGGGCTCGACACGCCGGCCCGGTTGCTCGTGCTCGACCCGGCTGCCGCCTCCAGCCGCCTGGCACGCGCCGACCACGGCCTGGCGGCCTGTGCCGCCGCTCTGCACGTCCTCGGCCTGTTCCCGACGGCGGCCCTGGTCGAGGCCGCCGCCTCCGCCGGACGCCTCGCCGAAGAACTGAGCCGCGTGGTCGCCGCCGGTCTGGAGATGGCCGCCGCGGCCCGATGACCTCCTCGGCCGCGCCGCTTGCCCCGGCCCGCCTCGATTCCCTCGACGTCCTCCGGGCGGCGGCCATCCTCGGCATGGTGCTCATCCACTTCGTGGAGAACCTCGCCGGCTATCGCGCCTCCGAGGGGCCCGGCTGGCTCTACGAGGCCGCCCAGATCGCCGGGGCCGTCCCCGCCCCCCTGTTCACCTTCCTCGTCGGAGTCAGCCTGTGGCTTTCCGTCACGAGCCGGCAGCGGTCCGGCCAAGCCGAGGCCCAGGTCGCGGTGCGCGTCGTCCGGCGGGGCCTGTTCCTCGTGCTGCTCGGCTTTGCCTTCGCCACGCTGATCTGGATGCCGGAGGCCGTCTTCGAGTGGGACATCCTCACCTTCATCGGCAGCGCCATCCTGCTGGTCTGGCCGGCGCGCCGCCTTTCTCCGGCGGCCCTGCTGGCGGCCGCCGCGGTCGTCCTGGCCGCCGCCCCCCGGCTGCGCGTGCTGACCGACTACACGGCGCACTGGGCTGCTGACGAGTACTCCTACCGTTTCGCCCTCGGGGAGATCCTGCGCGGCTGGCTGGCCAACGGGTACTTCCCCCTGTTCCCCTGGCTGGCCTTCCCCCTGACGGGCTTCGCCGTCGGGAAGTGGCTGCTGCCGGCCGGGTCGTACGCCGTCGCTCGCGCCCGCTCCCGGCGCCTGCCCGCTGCCGGAGCGGTTCTGACCGGACTCGCCGCCCTGGGGGCGGCGGTGGGCGGCAACATCGCCGACCCCTGGGACGAGTACCTGGCGCCGCTCAGCTTCTACCCGGCCTCGACTTCCTTCGTCCTCGCCACCCTCGGCGCCATCCTGCTCGCCGTTTGGGCGCTGCACCTGCTCCTCGACCGTCCCGGCCCGGCGCCGCGGCGGGGCCTGGCCTTCTTCCGGCGCTACAGCCGGTACGCCCTGACCACCTATGTGGTGCACCACGCCGTGCACGTCTGGCCGCTGCTGTTCACCGCCTGGGCCCAGGGCCACACCGCGGCCGGCGACCAGTGGCTCTACTACGGCGACGCGATGGGCGTGGTCCCCGCGGTGGGCCTGGCGGCAGCCTTCGTCGCCGGGTTCTTCGTCATCCTGATCTGGTGGGATCGCCGGCAGGGGCGCTTCAGCCTGGAGTGGACGCTGTCCAAACTGGTGGGCTGAGGCGCGGCCTCAGTCGTTCCTGGTCCCGGTCGTCCAGTCGGCGTGGAGAGCGGCGTAGACACCGCCGCGAGCCAGCAAGTCCCCATGGCGGCCTCGCTCGACCAGGCGGCCCCGGTCGAAGACCAGGATCTCGTCCGCCGCCTCGGCAGTGGAGAGGCGGTGTGCCACGGTGATGCTGGTCCGCCCTCCGGTGAGGCGCTCTATGGCTCGCCGGAGCCGGACTTCGAGAGCCGGGTCCACCGCCGAGGTAGCCTCATCGAGGACCAGCAGGTCGGGGTCGGCGATCCACGCCCGTACCAGGGCCACCAGCTGGCGCTCCCCCACCGACAGGCGCCCGCCTCGCTCCCCTACCGGCGTGTCGATCCCCGCGGGCAGCTGCTCCACCCAATCGGAGAGCCCGAGGTCGGCGAAGGCCTCCGCCACCTCGGCGTCGGTGGCCTCGGGCCTCCCGTAGCGCACGTTCGCCCCGACGGTGCTATCGAACAGGAACCCCTCCTGCGGCACGAACGCCACCCTCTGCCGCAGCGACCGGAAGCGGACCCGGTTCAGGGGCACCCCGCCGACGATGATCCACCCCTCGCTGGGATCCAGCAGCCGCGTCACCAGCTTGGCGAAGGTGGTCTTGCCCGACCCGGTCTCTCCCACGACCGCCACCCGGGTGCCGCTCGGCAGGCTCAGAGTGAGCTCGGTGAGGACGTCGGGGCCGGTGGGGTAGCGGAAGCGGACCCCAACCAGGTCGACGTCCAGGCTGCCCGAGGGCAGGTCCACCCCGTCCACCGGGTCGGGCACGTCGACCGGCGTGTCCAGCACCCCCAGGATGCGCCGCATCCCGGCGCCGGCGCTCTGGGCCAGGTCCAGGGTCTCCACCACCATCTGGACCGGCTCCACCAGCAGGTTGACCAGGAAGAGGAAGGCAAGCAGCGCCCCCGCCGACACCCCCCGGCCCGCTCCCAGGGCCACCCCGAAGCCGATCACCCCTCCGGTGATGAGGCCGGCGAAGAGCTCCGCCGACGAGAACAGGAACGCGCCCAGCCGGTTGGCGCGGAACTCGGCACGGAACTGGTCGTTGAGGGCGCGGCGCACCCGGGCCAGGGTCACGTCCTCGGCCCCGTAGGCCCGCACCACGGGGAGCCCCGAGATGGCCTCGGCCACCGTGGCCAGGCTATCGGCCACCCGCACCCGCACCCGGTCGTGGGCCCGGGCCAGGATCCGCTGGAACCAGCTGAGGAGGAGGCCGTAGACCAGCACTCCCAGCACCACCAGCAAGGCCAGTTGCCACCGGTACCAGGTCATCACCCCCACGGCCAGCACCACCTGCAGGGAGCCGAGGAGCATGGCCACCCCGCCGAAGTCCATGAAGTCCTGGATGGTGGAGATGTCGGAGGTGACCCGCGACACCAGCGCCCCCCGCCGCTCGCCTTCGACGTGGAGGAGGGAGAGGCGGTGCAGGTGGCGGAAAGTCCCCACCCGCAGGTCGGAGAGCCCGGTGGCGGAAGCGGTGAACACACGGACCAGGCCGAGGCGGCGCGCCGCCGCCGCCAGCGTGATCGCCGCCAGGGCCGCCAGGCCGAGCCGCAGCACTCCCCCGGTGTCCACCCCTCCGGTTGAGAGGATCTCCCCGTCGACCATCCGCTGGATGGTGATGGGCACCACGATCTGCATGCCGGTGCCGACGGTCATCAGGAGCAGGGTCAGCGGGAAGCCCCGCAGCAGAACCGGGGCCTCGCGCAACGCCCGCCGCAGCGCCGCGCGGGCGCCGAGGGAGGTGCCTTCGGCGGGGGCGGAGGTCATGTCCCCGGCTCCTCGGCTTCGCGAGCGGCGCGCCGGGCGGCGGCATCCTCCTCGTAGGCCTGGAGCAGGCGGGCGTAGCCCGGCTGCGAGGCGAGGAGTTCCGCATGGGTGCCGTGGGCCACCACGCGGCCTTCATCGAGGTAGACGACGGTGTCCGCCAGGGCGATGCTCGAAGGGCGGTAGGCCACCACCACGACGGTCGAAGGCAGATCGGCCTCCTTGAGACCCCGGAGGATGTCGGCCTCCACCGAGGGGTCGACCGCCGAGGTGGCGTCGTCGAGGACCAGCAGACGCGGCCGGCGGGCCAGGGCCCGGGCCAGAGCAAGCCGCTGCCGCTGACCCCCGGACAGGGTGGCCCCCCTTTCGCCCAGCCGGGTGGCCATGCCGTGGGGAAGGGCGGCGACGAACTCCGCCGCCGCAGCCAGGCGGATGGCCTCGGCGACCTGATCGTCGGGCAGCGGCATCCCCAGGGTGACGTTGCGGTGCACGTCGTCGTTGAAGAGAAAAGCCTCCTGGGGGACGAAGGCCACCTCCCGCGGGAGCTCGGCCCGGGCGAAACGCCGCAGGTCCCGCCCGTCGAGGGTGATGACGCCGGAGGAGGGGTCCCAGAGCCGCACCAGCAGCATGGCCAGCGTCGACTTGCCCGAGCCGGTGGGCCCGACGACGGCGACGGTGCGGCCCGGCGGTATGGTCAGCGCCAGGCCGCGCAGCACGGGTTCCTCGCCGCCGTAAGAGAACCCGACGGCCTCCCCGGCCACCGCCGCCCCCGTAGGCTGCGGGTCGGCGGCCAGGTTCCCGTGGAGCACGAAGTCGTCGGCGGCCAGCACGGCCTCCACCCGCCGCCAGCCCGCCAGGCTATGCGCCAGGTCCCAGAACACCCAGCCCATGAGCCTCATGGGTATGGCCAGCAGCGAGACGAGGTAGGTGACCGTGACCAGTTCCCCTGCGGTCAGTGCCCCGGCTCGCAGGCGCAGCGCGCCCACCACCAGGAGCACCACGGCCCAGACCGCCGGGAACGACTCGATGAAGGCGCCGTAGAAGGCCCAGAGGCGGTTCACCGTGATGACGTCGTCGCGCAGTCGTTCCGAGGAGCCCTGCAGACGGGCCGCTTCATGGTCCTCGCGCCCCAGGGCCTTCACCGTGAGGGCCCCGTCGAAGCTCTCGTGGGCGATGGCGCTCACCTCCCCGAGGCGCCGCTGCACCGCGCCGAATCCCTCGAAGGTGCGCCAGGAGCCCCGCAGATCCAGGGCAACGATCCCAACGAGCCCCAGGAGGGTGGCCGCCCCCAGAATCGGGTCGATCCAGGTGATGATGCCGATCGAGGCCAGGAGCAGCAGCAGCGACCCGGTGCCGAACGGCAGCGGCGCCAGGATGTAGGTGGCCTGCCTCCCGTTCGTCTCGCTCACCGCCATCAGGTCGCCGATCGAGCGCTGCCGGAACCAGGAGAGCCGCAGGCGCAACTGGTGGTCGATCAACTGGTAGCGCAGGTCGGCCTGGGTACGGCCCTGGAGCCACCCGGCGAAGGTGCGCCGCAGGGTGATGCCGGCCGCCTTGTAGGCCGCCACCCCGGCGATCAGGAGCACGGCGCCCACCCAACGGGTCCCCAGGGGCTCCCCGCCGTCGAGCACCGGGATCACCAGGTCGTCGGTGACCCGGCCGACCACCAGGGCCGCCATCACGATGGCCGAGGCGAATACCGTGGCCCCGCCCACCGCCAGGGCGAAGGCCCCCGGGCGCGCCCGCACGAAGCGCCCGATGAGGGCGAACCCGTCTCGCAGGACGGCACGGAGAGGCTCGGGGGTACTCATACTCACCTCGGGTCCGGTGACCCCAAACCCCCCGATGCTAGATCGCACCGCTCCCTGGGCCGACGGGAGCGGTAGCCTGCCCGTCATGCGCCGCCGCCTGGTGCTCATCGTGGCCGTTCTGGCGGCGGCCTGCACCCGACCCGCCCCGGGGGTCCTCGACGCCGCCGACCTGATCGCCGGCGGCGTCTCCGCCATGCAGGACGTGGCCACCGCCCGCTTCGAGATGACCCGGTCCGGGGCTCCGGTGGCCGTGCAGGGCCTGGTCTTCGATTCGGCCCGGGGCCGCTACGCCGCCCCCGCCTCGGCCGATGCCATCCTGCGCATGCGGGCCGGCGACCTGGCGGTCGAACTCGGCACGGTGTCGGTGGCGCAGCGCACCTGGCTCACCAACCCGCTCACCGGCCGCTGGGAGGAACTCCGCCCGGGCACCGGGTTCAACCCGGCAGTGCTGTTCGACTCGGACGACGGCTGGGTCGCCCTGCTGCACGACCTCGGCGAGCTGGAGGTGGTGACGCCCGGCGGGGCCACCCATCACCTGGCCGGTCGCGTCCCCGCAGCTCGGGTGGAGATCCTCACCGCCGGGCTGGTGCCCGGCCAGGCGGTGAGGATCGACCTGTGGCTCGATGCCGCCGCCGGCCACATCCGGCGCCTCGAGTTCTCCACCATGGGCGACGCCGGGCGCAGCGACTGGGTGATCGTGCTGTCGGACTTCGACGCGCCCGTGCAGATCCAGCCCCCGGCGGAAGGGTGAGCGCCCCCCGCCGGGCTTCACCGGCTGCCGTCCTGGCGGTGGTGTCTTTCGGTGTCTTCGTGGCCGCCGACGACCTCACCGTGGTCTCGACCATGCTGCGCCAGATCATCGGGGACCTGGGCATCCCTCTCCCCGACGGCTGGGACCGGGCCGCCTGGATCGTCAACTCCTACCTGGTGGCCTATGTGGCGGTGATGCCCTTCATGGGCCGGCTCAGTGACATCCTCGGCCGGCGCCGGGTCTTCATGGGCGCCCTGGCGCTGTTCCTGGCGGGGTCGGCCTGGATCCCCTTCACCACCTCCCTCGGGCCATTCCTGGCCGGGCGGATCATGACCGCCATCGGCGGCGGCGCCATGGTCCCGGTCGCCCTGGCCGCGGTCGGGGATGCCTTCGCCGCCCGGCGCCGCCCCCGGGCGCTGGGGATCCTGGGGGCGGTGGACACCATGGGATGGGTGTGGGGCCCCCTCTTCGGCGCCCTCCTCGTGCGCTTTCTCAACTGGCGCTGGCAGTTCTACCTCAACATCCCGTTGGCCCTGCTGGCCATGGCCGGCGCCTGGTGGGCCCTGGCCCACCTCGACCGTCCGGCGGTTCGCCGTCGCATCGACTGGCCGGCCGCCGCCGCCCTGTCGGCCGCCCTGGTCTGCCTCAACGTCGCGCTGGTCAACACCAGCGAGATCTCGGGAGTGACCGGACTGGAGGAACTCACCGGGCGCCGCTCCCTGCCCACCATCCCCTTCTTCGTGGCGGCGGCCGCCTCCCTGGCGGCCTTCTTCTGGCTCGAGCGCCGCAGCCGTGACCCGCTCATCGACCTCCGCCTGTTCGGCCGGCCCAACTTCGGCGCCGCCATGCTGATCAACTTCCTGGTCGGGACGGCGCTCATCATCGCCATGGTCGATGTGCCCCTCTTCGTCAACCTGGTGGTGGAGACCGGGCTGCAGCGGGCCGCCGTCCTCAGCGGCTGGGTGCTGAGCGCCCTGACCGCCGCCATGGCGATCGCCTCCTGGGCCGGGGGCCGGCTGACCGAAGCGTCCTGGTACCGCCCGCCCGCTCTGGGCGGCCTGGCCACCGGCGCGGGCGCCTTCATCCTCATGGCGACCACCTGGAGTCCTGCAGTGACCCTGCTCACCATGGTGGTGTCGCTGGCGGTTCTCGGCCTCGGGTTCGGCCTGGTCACCGCCCCGGCCAACGCCGCCGCCGTGGATGCCGTCCCCGCCGACCGCCGCGGGGTGGCCGGGGGGCTGGTCATCCTCTCCCGGCTCATGGGCCTGGCGGTGGGGCTCTCCGGCCTCACCGCCTGGGCGATGTACCGGTTCGAGACGGCCCGGCGCGCTCTCGACCTCCCCCCCATCGACACGCCGGGCTACGACCAGCTCCTGAGGCAGGCCCAGGAGGAGCTGACCTCCTCCGCACTGCGGGAGACCTTCCTGATCTCGGCCCTTTGCCTCGTGCTGGCACTGGTCGCCGCGCTGCGGTTGCGGCGCCGGCCCGACCCGGCGCCCGGCCCCGCCGCCCCGCTGAGCCGCTGAGCGCCGGGGTGCCCGCGGCCGCTCCGTCCGGCTTGAGCCTTGGGTGCCCGTATCATGGCCGCCGGCCGGGGCTCCGGCCGCCCGCGGAGCCGGCGGTGAGGCCGCATGGATTGGCTTGCCCACATCATCGACTTCGTACTTCACATCGACGTCCACCTGAGCGAGATGATCGCCGCGTTCGGGTGGTGGGTCTACGTCATCCTCTTCCTGATCGTCCTGGCCGAGACCGGCCTGGTGATCGCTCCGTTTCTCCCCGGCGACTCCCTCCTCTTCGCCGCCGGCATCTTCGCCGCTCGCGGCGACCTGAACGTGTGGATCCTCTTCGTCAGCCTGAGCGTGGCCGCAGTGGCTGGCGACGCCCTCAACTACGCCGTCGGCCGCTACCTGGGAGCAAAGCTGTTCCGCAAAGAGCAGTCCCGCTTCTTCAAGAAGGAGTACCTCGACCGGACCCACGAATTCTTCGAGAAGTACGGCGGGTTCACCATCATCATCGCCCGCTTCGTTCCCATCGTGCGCACCTTCGCTCCCTTCGTGGCCGGGGTGGGGCGGATGGGGTATCCCCGGTTCTTCTCCTACAACGTGGTGGGCGGCGTGGGATGGGTGGCCATCTTCACCTTCGTGGGCTACTTCTTCGCGAACATCGGGTTTGTCAAAGATCACTTCCCCGTGGTGATCGTGGCCATCGTCCTGGTCTCGGTCGTCCCCATGGTGATCGAAGTGGTGCGGCGGCGCCGCAAGGCGGCAGCGCGGGCCACGGCGACGAGCGCTCCCACCGCCTCGGGCGACGGCGTCTAGCGCGCCGGGGCTCCGGCGGGAGCTCGGCCCCTTCGGTCAGTCGGGAGCGGCGGCGGGTCGGCGCCAGTCGGCATCGATGATCTCCATGAGGAGACGCGCCAGGCGGTCGGCACCCGCCGGGCTCAGGTGGATCCCATCTTCCGCCCGGACCCTCACCAGCCGGCCGCTCTCGTCCGGGAGCTCCTGGGCGTACCGGCCGTCTGGGCCCCGGAACAGGGCGTAGGCGTCGACGTAGCGCACCTCGAGGCGCAGGGCTGCCTGATAGCGCAGGATCCGGTTGATGTGCCGCATGTAGGCATCGAACCCGGGCCCTCCCATGGTCGGCGCCCCCACCCAGTAGACCCGCCGGGCGAACCCGGCCAACTGGTCCATGAAGGCTCCCACCCGGGTGGCATAGGCGGCGTCCCACTCAGGGGAGGCGAACTCCAGCCAGCCCTCGGGAAGGGCCTGCCCGTCGTTGGTTCCCAGCACCACCACCACTACGTCCGGGGCCGGATCGGGCCGCTCCTCAGCCGCGTAGCGCGGCCAGTCGAACACGCCCAGCCGCACCAGGCCGGTGCCGCCTTCTGCCCGTCCGGTGGCCACCAGCCAACCGGAGGAGGTGCCCCGAGCCGCCAGGGTCCGGATGACACCGGGGGCCAGCGAGTCGCCGATCACCCATACCCGAAGGGGGTCTGCGGGCGTGGGCTGCCGCCACCAGCCCGGGAGGGTGGTCGTGGTGGTCGGAGGCAGGGCGGTGGTCGTGGTGGTGGTGGTGGTGGAAACGGCCGTGGTCGCGGTAGCAGGCGTCGTGCTTGGGGGGGTAGTAGTGGTCGAGGATGTGGTCGTGGGGGAGGCGGTGGCCGGGGTGGTGGGAGAAGTGACGAGAGCCGTGGTCACGTTCCCGCTCGAGGCGCCCGCGCAGGCGGTCACCAGAAGGGCGCAGGCCAGGGGGATGGCTCTCCCCCGCCTCGCGCGTGGCCCACCGAGTTGCGCCATGAGAGCGTCAGGCTACCGCGCCCTGGGGGAGACGACCCGAGGCCGTAGACCAGCGCGCCGCGCTAGGTTGCCCTCTGCCGTGCCCCCCGCCGCCCCCAGCTTCTCCCGTCGCGCCGACTCGTGACCGCCATTGCCGCCGCCGCCCGCCGGATGTTCTCCTCGCTCCGGGTGCGGAACTACCGGATCTACTTCATCGGCCAGGCCGTCTCGCTGTCGGGCACCTGGATGCAGGCCGTCGCGCAGGGATGGCTCGTGTTGGTGCTCA
>Ga0194113_10008981_pt1 | contig 12166 bp, 7 predicted proteins | sample TA2MahC200mmetaG_FD_146193 | JGI IMG/M metagenome (GOLD analysis project Ga0194113, IMG submission 146193) | Freshwater microbial communities from Lake Tanganyika, Tanzania - TA2015017 Mahale Deep Cast 200m | ecosystem: Environmental > Aquatic > Freshwater > Lake | place: Tanzania: Lake...
GCTTCCGGTGCGTGGGGGGGGTGGCGACGATCCTGTGGACCTTCCACATCGCCGGCATTCGAAATATCGCAAGCCGACGGGAAAGGCCAGCGACACGTCCGTGCGATGTGAAGAAGGACTTCCACGGGTCGTCGGCTTCTGGTTCTAGCCGCTGGGGCGATCGGTTGGAGTCCGCGGAGGCTCCTGAGCTGAGTGTTTCGCAGGAAGTGCCTTGTTCTCCAACAGTTGATCCACGTGCTCCCAAAGGCCAGACAACGTGGACGGCATCAGCTCGACGATTCTTCCCGTGTGATCGATCAGTACGCACACATGCCCGCCCATTTCCACGCCATTCAAGAGCGGTGGATCTGTCCCCCGTGCCAAATTCGGCCACGGAATCGACTTATCTCGAATCCACTTCTCGACCAAGTAATGGTACGCCACGGAGTCGTTGTTCACCCCCACGACCGTGAGCCCCTTGCAGTGATAAGTGCTATGTCGCATGAGCACGTGTTTCAAATAATCGTCCACGCGGCCGTTTTGTGTGGTCCAGTACAACAACATTACCGGTTTGCCGCGATACTCGTTCCAGTCGAAGGGCGCGCCACCCAGTAGAGTGCCAGTGACGACTGCCGTCTTCCCCACCAGTTGTTCGCGGTGTGCAGGCAAACGGTGTTCCGGCCCCACATCGACGTAATCCGGCCTGATGTGGCCGGACTTGCCGAGAATAAGTTCGCCGTGTACGTCACGCAGAGCTACTTCCGCTTCAATCGTGCACATCGGCAGTGCTCGACCGAGTTCATCGAGCTTGGCACGCGATATGTGTGTGCTTCGCAAACTGAGTTTCCGAAGCTCGCGGGCACCTTTGAGGTATTCCACCCCGCGGTCGGTGAAATCATTGTCCCAAAGCCCGAGTTCTTCAAGACGCGGCAGTCTGGCGAGATGGCGAAGTGACTCGTCAGTGACTACGGGCTGTTTTGACAAGTCGTAGCCTAGCGTGAAGTTGTTGCCCACAAGCGGGTCGTTGCGGTACAACTTCACGATTCGCACACTCGGCGCATCAGCCACGTGTCTCGCGGCTTCATCGCTAATCAGGAAGCAGTAGGCCAGATTCACTTCGCGCACGTGCGGCAGGAATCGCAGGTGCCGCACGTCATCATCGACCGTGATTCTCTGGTCGAAGTCCACCGCAATTACGCGACCCTCGTCATCGAAGGTCAGGTCAGCTTTCGTCATCAACGTTTCGATGGCGGCATGCGTGTCGTCTTCCTGGAAGTCATCCGCCCCATTCAGTAGTGTTGCGATGGCCCAGATTGCCACAACCGCCCATGCATGTCTCATTGAATGTGCTCCTCACGCCGTCGTCTTCTCCTCCGCGCGGCCAACGACGGGATTCGGTTCTTCATTCTCGCATGATCACTTCGCCGCGGGCGGGAATCGTGTGAGGAACTGCTCGAGGCGTTTCAGGTACGGCGGCGTCAGCCAGTTGTTGTGTCCGGCCCCGGCGATCTCGACGAATTCCTTCGGTTCGTTCGCGGCGCGAAAGAGCCGGTGCCCCGAATCGATCGGGATCGTGTCATCGGCCCTTCCATGACTCTGCAGCAACGGACCGCGATATTGAGCGATCAGCGCTGCCGAGTTGAGCTTGTCCGCCGGGACCAGCCAAGACAGGCCTGGAAAATGAACATCAGCGACGTCTCTCAACGAAGAAAAGGTGCTTTGAAGTATCAAACCGCGCGGGGCGGATTCGGAGGCCAGATGCACGACCACTGCTCCGCCGAGCGATTCGCCCATCATCAGCATTTCGGAGTCCTTGATCGCCGCCAGTTCGCGCAGCTTCGCCCGCGCCGCTCTGGCGTCGTCCAAAATCCCGGCCGCCGTCGGCACGCCCTCACTGCGCCCGTAGCCCCGGTAGTCGAACATGAAGGTCGTCACGCGCGCCTGGGACTGCAGGTACTGGAGCCAGGGTGCGCGCGAGGCGACGTGGCCCGCATTGCCGTGGGCGATGAGTATGATCGCTCGCGGATGATCGCACGGGCAATACCAGGCGTGGAGACGGGTCTTGTCCGCGGCATGGAACCACACGTCCTGAAAGTGCAAACCGTCAGGCGTCCAATCCCCTTCCGGGAACTTCGAGGGGAAGAAGAGCAGAGACTCGTCGATTGAACGCGATTTCGCGCCGCTAGGTTTGCGCTGGGTCATCGTCTCCTGGCTCCAGCCTAAAATAACTGCACTAATTGCCGTCACTACCCAAGCGGCACGCCATGCTGGTTTCGTCCGACGACCTGCCATGAAGGCACCTCAGACTGAAGATACCGAGGTTTTGTCTCGTGTCGTACGCCTCGCCCAACCATTATACCCGCGAACGGCCAGACACCGACAGACCGCGTGCAAGAGCAGACACTCTGGTCTCAACGCGAAGAGCAGACACTCTGGTCTTAACGCGCACTGGCTCCGCTCGCCGGGAGAACTGCTGCCAGTGGTGCACGCAGTCGGCTCGCTCAGGAAAGTGGCACGTCGCAAGAGCAGACACTCTGGTCTTAACGCGAAGAGCAGACACTCTGGTCTTAACGCGCACTGGCTCCGCGAAGAGCAGACACTCTGGTCTCAACGCGCACTGGCTCCGCTCGCCGGGAGATCTGCTGCCAGTGGTGCACGCACTCGGCTCGCTCAGCCTGAGTCGACCTTGGGGCCACCTTGCGCGAGTTCCACAGTCTCCCAAATCCGACACGGGCCGTCTCAGGCCAGTCGATCCTCCTCACTGCGGCCTTGCCGCCGCTTCCGACGCACGACGTTTCACGATTCATCATTGAGGCGTCGCGAGACCACATGCTGGCGGCCGTGCTCCAAAGCCAAAAAACGTGTGCTTTGTCCTGTACTTCCCTTTGTGTTCGGATCGCAGTTCGCGCTTGGCGAACCTCTTCGCTGGTTGGGGAGAATCGACCGTGAAGATGTGAAGCGTCGATATGACCTGAGACTTCAACCATCGACGAAAGACGGTCACCTCGTGATTCGAGCCGTTCCAAGGACATGCAACGATCTGTTAGGCATCGTGCCCACAACCCTCATCCTTGACCAGCAGTCGTGCCTTCCCAAAGTTAATATTCTCCACCTCGATGAGCGGGGAACTCGAACGGTCTATGAGTTCATCGAGGCGGACTCCCGCGTTCCCGAGGGCGAGGATTTCTTTGTTCCACAGGTGACGGTGAGAGACGGCTGGACCGTTCGGCAGCACCCTTGGCCGAACTCGACTGTCAGCAACCCAGGTAACCGTTCACGGGCCTTGAAGGACTGGCATCGGTGAATTGGGAAGCATCGGACCTGTTAGCCCCAACGAATTTAGGATTCAACGAATGTCGGAACCCGCCAATCGTCGACTTCCCGATTCGTTGACTCCTTCATTCGTTGGGCCACTGCGTGTTGTGCCGAAGTCACGGCCTCGACGGTCGTGGCCCTACCCTGTGAACGGCTACGAAACCCAGGATGCCAGAACGCTGAACATTAGCCGGACCGATGCGGTGGGCGGCGGCGCTGGGACACGGCGGTTTGCCGCGCGCATCCCTTCGCACGGATTGGAGACGTTGCTGCCGATGGATGATCGACCATCCGTGCTGCGGGATTGCGGTTAAACGGCCGAGCGCGGGCCGGAGCGATGCGATGGGCGGTCGCGGCGCGACACGGCGGTTTGCAGCGCGCATCCCTTCGCACGGATTGGAGACGTTGCTGCGGATGGATGATCGACCATCCGTGCTGCGGGATTGCGGTTAAACGCGCGCTGGCCGGACCGAATAGAATCACGACACCGTTCTCTTCCAGCGGGGTGGGGCAAGGACGAAGGTGGTCAGCACGATCAGGCCGAACAGCACGTGGCCGACCGGGAAGACCCAAGGCGGACAGTCAAAAAACAACAGGCGGCCGACCCAATCCGCGATGAAATCGCCACGATACGTCGTGTCGCCGGCGAGCGACCGTAATTGCCGTTCCCACGTGGTCAGCGGACAGGTGATGCCACAGATGGCTTCGGCGGCCACCACCAGAATCGCCAGCAGGTGCAGGGATCGAAACCAGAAGTTGCGGACCCAGTCCCAGCGGCAGGCCAGGCCCAGCAGGATCGCCAGCAGCCCGATGACGACGAACGCCACGTAGGCGAAGTGGACGATCACAACCGCGTCGGCGGCAAGGCGATAGAAGACGCTCATGATAATGAGATTCGGGGGCGACCGAGTTTATTCCGCAAGTCCGTCAATTCAGCGCGAACCCGACCACGACCATGCGGCCAGCGAACCGGTCCCGCGGGCCGGCCATCCGCGTCGGCATTCGCCAGTGGCACGCGACGAATGGATGCGGGAGCGGAGCTTCGCACTGGCTCCGCTCGCCGGGAGACCTGCTGCCAGTGGTGAAGTGCGTACGCGGCTCGCTCAGGAAAGTGGCACGCGGCGCCCAACAGAGAACGCTATTTGATCAGGCGGGCTTCGATGTTCGCGATCTCGCGGTTGGCGAACTCGTCGGTGAGGAACCAGTCCTGATAGAGGCCTTCGATCTGTCTCAAGTACCAATCGACCGACGACTTTTGCAGCGTGGGCTGCACGCCCTGCGGGCGATCCTCGTCGCGGATCAACGGGCGAATGCGATCGGCCGACGGTTGGTAGGACGGATCGAAGACCAGGGCCGGCAGGGTATCCGCGGACACGAGATGGCGCCACAGGAAGGCCTGCATTCTGTCTTCAGCCGGCGCGGCCTCGCGGACGAGTTCTTGGTCGCCGATTTTCGCGGTGCCGACGAGAGTCAAGTCAACCGGCTTTTCCATCGCCGCAAGGCTGGTTGAAATGCCCACGTCGACGACCTCTTGATTGGCAGCCAGCGTAGCGCCAGGCGATGCAAATCCCTCGGGAAGGTCTTTGAAGTTGAGCGCGATCGGGCCGTCGAATCCGTCCTTGCGTATGGCGAAGACCTTCACCGCGGCGGACCCTGTACTGGGGATGCAGAGCCTCGACGGGATCAAGCGCAGCACGAAATCGGGTCGCGGCTGGCTGATGCGCAGCCGGTAAGCGAACTCCTTTCCCGCGTGTCGCCGGGTGTCGCCGAGGTGGATGAGGTACTTTCCGTCGGTGGGCAAGGTCACCATGAGATAGGAATCCGCGTGGTCGGTGTTCATTCCCGATCCCGCGTCGTGGTGATCGTCGTTCAGCGCGATCACCTTGCCATCCGGGCCGGTGACCTTGACGAACGAATCGTAGGGAGAACCGAGCCGGCGAGCCTCCACCTCCAGGACGATGGTCTGACCGGCCGTTCCGTCCACGGCGAAGACATCCCAGTCGCCCGGCCGATCGGCTCGCCCGTTGACGATCACTGGAAGACTCACTTGCTGCGCCTGGGACGGCTCGTCGTTGGGTTCCTGGTCGAGGCACTCGGGCAGCGTGTCCAACACGAACGGGAGGTCGTTGGAAACGAGCGTTCCGTTGGTGGCGGCAATCCGATAGCGGCCCGGTTTTGCGTCTTGAGGGGGCGGCGCCAGCGTGGTGTTTTCCAGATTCCATCCGTGCATCTCGATGTTGACCGGCTCGCCCACGCGGCCACCTAGGGGGAAGATGCTGGTCACGAACGGCAACTCACCGATCGTGATCCGATACACGAAACTCTCGCGGCCGCGAAAGAGTGCCTCGTTGATAGTCAGTACGTACTCGCCATCGTCGGGGACTTCAAAGTGGATCAGCGGGTCCGGGTTGGAACGGAAATCATCGCTGTAGGCCAGTTCCTTGCCGTTGGCGTCGAAGAGCCGCAGCACGGCCTGGAGCCAACCGGGAACGCCGTCGGCGACGTACGGGATCAACTGCCGAGCCATGACGGAGATGACCAGCTGTTGCCCCTTTGTTGCTTGAAACCGATACCGATTCACTTCACCCGCGGCGATCTGGCCGTTCATCGTACAGGGCACGGTAACGCGCGGTTCCTCTTCGCCCGGCGGTCTCTTGCGCTGGGCCAGATGCTCCTTGCCAAGCACCGGCAGTTGGCAGGTTTTCATCGGTTTGCGGGCGACTTCGGACACTTGGCCGACGAAGAAAGGCAGCGCGTTGGAGACGCCTCGCCTGGTGATCACCCGGATCTCGCGCCGGCCGGGTTTCGCGTCGGGGTCCACCGTGACTTCGGCAAAGACGAGTTCGGTTTGGGAAGGAACGGCGGGCATGCGCTCGTCTTCCGCGAACCGTCTTTCGATCCTATCGATCAGGTTCTTTTTTGCCACTTCCTTCTCGGGCGGGGCGGGTTCGTCGTTTGGCTTGGTCTCACTGGGTGCCGCTTCTTCTTCCGGGCCGATGCGCGCGGGAAACTCGAAGAAGGCCATCTTGGTGGCCATGACGTCGTCCACCATTGTTTCCTGCTTCCGCAACTCGTTCAGCTGTTGCGAGATCAGCGAGAGTTCCTGATTGTCCATGACCCGGTAGTGGTCGACGAGCCGCACGGAGACTCCCGCACCGCTCACCACCACATCGGAAACGTGGGCAAGTCCCTGCCCACCCAACCGAAGCGGGAAGGTAGTGCCCTGTTGGCCGCCGGCGGGAAAGGCGTAGCCGATGTACTGGTTCTGGGCCTGGAGCGAGGATGCCGCGGCCACGAAGATCGTCGCCGCCACGATGGGAAGGATTGTGGATCTGCTCATGGCTACATGATCTCCTCCAGAAGTCCGGCCGACTGCATGCCTTCGTCTTCGGTGTCCAGCACGTGGGCATCCAGTCCCCAGGGATGGGGCAGTTTGGCGGATGCGTCGATGCCGGCCAGCAGATACATGCTACCCAACAGGTCGGCCGGATAGACGGGTCTGGCTGCGACGTTCTCGCCTTTTTCGTCGGAGGAACCGACGACGTGGCCGCCCTTGAATCCGCCGCCGGCGACGAGCACGGTGAAAACCGCTCCGTGGTGATGGCGTCCTCCGTTCCAAGGCGGTTCCCAGGAAACCTTCGGCGTTCTGCCGAACTCGCCGGTGCACCAAACGAGAGTGCTATCCAGCAAGCCGCGATCCTTCAGATCGCCCAACAGCGTTGCCAACCCTTGGTCCAGCATGGGACACTGCTGCCGCATCGTCGCGAAGTGGTTTCCATGCGTGTCCCAACCGCCGGGGAAGCTGATCGTGATGTAGGGCACGCCCGCCTCGACCATCCGCCGCGCCGCCAGGCATTCCTGCCCGAACGTGTTCCGGCCGTACCGATCTCTGAGTTCCGTCGGTTCGTTCTCCAGATTGAAGACTTCCCTTCCCTTACCCAAGATCAATCCGTAGGCCCTCTGCTTGGACGACTCGGCGTCAGCCATCTCGGGAACGTCCGCGAGGCCGTAGCCGAAGAGGTTGATCTTGTCGAGCAGTTCACGGCGGGCCGCTTGCCGCCCGTCGTTGATGCCCTGATTGATGATCCCCTGCACTTCGAAGCGAGCCGCGTTCGGATCGCCGCCGGTGGCGAATGGTTTGTAGCCGGGGCCGAGGAAGCCCTCCTCGGAAAACCGTCCGGCTGCCTGGAGCATGACGATGTAGGGCGGGAGCAAGCCGGTGTACTGTTCTTTCTTGAAGAAGGCGAATATCGCGCCCACGCTGGGATAGGCCAGTCGCCCGCCGGGGACGTGGCCGGTTTGCATCAAGTAGGCCGCCGTCTCGTGGCCGTTGTTGCCGTGGGTCATGCTGCGGATCAAGGAGTACTTGTCGGCCTGCTGGGCCAGTTTGGGAAACAGCGAGGTGAGTTGGATTCCGTCCACGTTGGTGGGGATGACCTTATCGAACTCGCCCAAGTAATCGTAGCCCGTGCCCGGCTTCGGATCCCAGGTGTCGTTTTGCGACATGCCGCCCCACAGGAAGATCTGGATGACCGACTTCGTCTGGCCCTGCTTGGCTTTGGCTTTGGCCGACTCGTCTCGGGCGGCCTTCTCTTCGGCGGCTTTCTGCTGAGGCGTCTTCTCGGCCTCGGCCGCGAACGCGCGGGAGTTCAAACCGCCGGCAGCGATCATGCCCGCGGCGCCCAAAGCGGCACGTCGCATGACCTCGCGGCGAGAAACGTGCTCTTGCTTGTCTGCATTGTGGTTCGTGTTCATGGTCATCGTTCTCCTCCTGTTCCCACACTGGATGGTCACACCGGGAAACCAACCGTTTCCCTCTGTCTCCCATTTCGTCGAATAGAATCAATGCCGCAACAGAAACTCGGGGCTGTTGACCAACGCCCAGGCGAGATCGAGCCAGACGTCGCGCCCCTGCGTCACTCCGGTTTTGGCGTATTCCTCCGCGGCCTTCACGTCGGCCTCGGTCGGAAACCGCGAAAGGACTGTCAGGTAAAGCCTCTCGGCGATCTCTTGCGTGCTGCCGCCGGCAGCGAGAAGCGCCGCGAGTTTCGGGCCGTTCTGGAGCTTGCCCTGCATTTGGGCCGAATTCAGCGTGTAGAGCCACTGGGGCGAGGCGAGTTCATTGACACGCTCGCTTTCCATCCCGGTGGCTCGCGCGGAACGTCCGAACAGCGTCAAGAACGAGCTCGTGATGCTCCCGTCGGCCACCTCCACCGCGGTCATGTCCTGCGGGATATACGTGAAAGGCTCCGGAACGGCGCTGGTATACAGGTCCGTGCTGCCCGTGATTTCGTTCAGCGCGTCGTTCAACACCTCGGCTTCCACGCGCCGCAACAGGTAGCTCGCGAAGTTGGCCCGCGCCTCCGGGGTCTTGAATCTCGGGACCGAAGAGAACTGGTACACGGTCGAGGTGAAGATCAGCCGCTTCAGCCGCTTCAAATCGTAGCCGCTTGAGACGAGCTCCTGCTCCAAGTAGGCCAGCAGTTCCGGGTTGCTCGGCGGGTTGTCCTCCCGGATGTCGTCCGGCTCGTGGATGATGCCGCGTCCCATCGCCCACGCCCAGGTCCGATTGACGACGGTTCTCGCAAACCAGGGGTTCTCCGGCCGGATCAGCCAATCGGCGAACACCTCCCGCGGATCGCGGTTGGGTGGAATGGTCGTCTGTGTGCCGTCCGGGAAGACGGCCGCCAACGGACCGTTTTCGCTCAAGGGCTCGGCCAACGCCCGAGGGATCTGGTTGGTCGCCGTCACGGACTTGGCCACGGCGTCCACTCCGGGCGCGATGCTGCCAGGCACGGCGACCGATTTGAGGGGATCCCAGAAGACGATCTCCTCTTTCCACTCGCTGGTCGGCTTGTAGCCGATCTGCGAGAAGAACACAGCCATTCCGGCGCGGCGGTCTTCCGGCCAGAGGTGGATCCGCGTGCCCATGAACGCCAATCCGGCGGCCGTGGCAGTGCCCTCCGGAGTCCGGTCCTGGATGGCGCGGTAGAAGTTAACCGGCCCATCGCGGAAATTGCTGCCGTTGGACGTGAGCAGTTCACGAGCGAACTGGTCGTAGGGTTTGTTCTGGGCGATCGACTCCCACACCCAGCGGTGATAGGCCTGCGCCGCGTTCGGCCAGATCTTGACCGGGAACTCCGCCTTGATTCTCAGGATGTCGCTCCATTTCATGGCCCAGTAATCGACAGGCGAGGACCGATCGAGGAGACGGTCGATCAGGGCGATGCGCTTGTTCGCGTCTGCATCCTGAATAAACGCTTTGGCCTCGTCCGCCGTCGGCAGCTTGCCAGTCACGTCCAGATAGGCGCGGCGAACAAACACGGCGTCGGAGCAAAGGGACGGTTCGATGCCCAACGTTTTCAATTTCGCGAAGATGATCTCATCGATCCGGTTGGCCGGCTTTGGTGGATCAAGGCTCTCCGTGAGGCTCGCGACCTGTCGGGCGGCGACCAGTCGGTAGAGTATGGCCTTGGCCTGTTCGGCCAGTGTCCGCTTCTGGTCGGCGACATCGACGGCAGCCAGATACGCCGCCCGCGTTTGTTCTGCTTCCGCCTTCAACGGCACGGCTGCGGCTTCCGCCTCCACGGCAGCTTGCTCATCCGCCACATGTGTCTGGATGGCTGCGGCGATGCGGGTTTTGAGGTTTGCCAGGGCCTCTTCGGTCGCCTTCTTTCGCGCTTCGGCCCTGGCCAGCTCCTGTGCGTTGGTGTTGGCCCGGACGGCCGCTTGCTCCAATGTTTGCTGCACGGGGGCCAGGGCCGCCTTGGCGGCGTCGGCCGCTTGGCGTTTGGCGGCTGCGTCGGCGGCGGCCTGCCTGTTTGCCACATCGAGTTGGATGAGTTCGCTGGCTGCTTCCTGAGCCGCTTGGTTCGCGGCGGTGGCGGCGGCCACTTGGTTCTTGGCGTTTGCCAGAACCTCGTCACTCGACTTCTTCTGTGCTTCCGCTTCGGCCAGTTTCTGTGCGGCGGCCGCGGCCTGAGTCTGTGCCGCCTGCTCGCTCTGCTGCGCCTGGGCGAGGTTCGTCTTGGCGGCTTCGGCCGCTTGGCGACTGGCGGCCGCTTCGTCGGCGGCCTGCTTCTTCTCGGCGTCCGGCTTGGCGGCATCCTCGGCAAATTGTTTGGCCTTGGCTTCGGCGGCAAGGGCGGTCTGCTCGGCGTCCTGTGCGGCGGTGGCGGCCGCGGCAGCTTGGGTCTTGGCGTTCGTCAGCGCTTCGTCGGCCGCTTTCATCTGTGCCTGTGCATCGGTTACGCTCTGCGCGGCGGCGGTAGCCTGAGTCTGCGCTTGCTGTTCGCCCTGCTGGGTCGCAGCCAGTGCGGCTGCAGCATCCGCCGCCGCCTTGCGTTTGGCGGCGGCTTGTGCCGCTGCCTGGTTCTTTTCGTTGGCGAATGCCGCCGCGGCTTGAGCGGCTTCCTCGGCGACCTGGGCGGCGGTTGTGGCGGTGACTATCTGGTTCTTCACGTTCACGAGCGACGCGTCGGCCAGTTTCCTCTGAGCCGTCGCTCGGGCCAATTTCTGTGCCGCGGCATCAGCCAGTTTCTGCGAGTTCTGCTCGGCTGGCTTTGCTTGAGCCAGTGCCGCCTTGGCCTCGTCGGCCGCTTTGCGTTTGGCGGCGGCATCGGCCGCCGCTGCCTGATTTTCCGCCTCGGAAACCACCGTGGCGTTGGCCTCCGCGGCTGCCGCGGCCTGTTCGGCAGCCTGGTACGCGGACTCGGCGGCGGCAACCTGGTTCTTGGCGGTCGCCAGCGCGTCGTCGGCTGCCTGCTTCGCCGCCTCGACTTCGGGCAGCTTCTGCGCGGCGGCGCCGGCCTGGGCCGTTGCTTGCTGTTCGTTCTGTTGTGCGCGGGTCAGAGCGGCTTTTGCGGTGTCGGCCGCTCTGCGCTTGGCGTCCGCCTGGGCCGTGGCCTTTTTCGCTTCGTCGTCCAGCTTGTTGGCTGCTTCGGACGCGACCCGCGCGGCAGCCTCGGCTTCCTTCGCCGCTTTCTCAGCCGCATCAAAAGTCTGCTGCAGCGGGAGTGCCGCGGCTTTGGCGTCGGCCAGCGCCTGGTCCAGGCCGGGTTTGGCGTTCGTCACATCGGTCAACGCCTGTTCGGCGACCGGCACGTTGGCCTCGGCCTGCGCTAGCTCCTTGGTGCCCGGTTCGCCCGCCAGGTTCTTTGCATCAGTGGCCTGCTGCCGCTTCGTCTGGGCCGTCTTGCTCGCGTTGGCGTAGGCCGTGTCGGCCGCTTGCATGGTCGCCCTCAAGGGGCCCAGCGCCGCTGCTGCCGCATCGGCCGCCTGCTGCGCCACATCATAGTCAGCCTTCGCCTTGGCCTCCGCGCCGGGGTCCGCTCCCGCGTCGGCCGGCTTCGGTTCGTCCGCGGCGTGAACCGCAAACCAAGAGGAAATCGCGAGGGCAGCGACAAACGGCAAACCAATTCTGATTCTCATCGCAGATTGCCTTCAGGGTGAACGGAGAAGCGGCAACTCAAAGCCCGCGGGCTTCGTGAACGTCGCTCTCTTCCTCTAGTCACAGTATCTCAACGCCCGGAACCGAACCGTCGAAGCAGGGCCCTTCGCCACGGCTTTCCCAGGCGGGCAGATTCATGCGAACACGCGGAGTTTTTCGTGTCGCCCCGTAAAGGTCCCGACGCTCGCGTTCGATTTCGTTCGGTCAGCGTATGTGTCGGAGGGAGCTGACTCGATGACTGACTTCAACCGAGACCTGTGCGGTAGGCTGGATTGCAGGTGGGTTCTCAACATTGAGCGTAAACAACAAGCCCCGTTGATGCAACATGTGCGCCCACTCCTTTGGCCGACTTCGTCGACTCGCAATCGCTCCCGTCAGATAGCGGGGTCGCACCCACCGCGTCGTGCCCCGCACAACTAATGC
>Ga0194113_10008988_pt1 | contig 12155 bp, 6 predicted proteins | sample TA2MahC200mmetaG_FD_146193 | JGI IMG/M metagenome (GOLD analysis project Ga0194113, IMG submission 146193) | Freshwater microbial communities from Lake Tanganyika, Tanzania - TA2015017 Mahale Deep Cast 200m | ecosystem: Environmental > Aquatic > Freshwater > Lake | place: Tanzania: Lake...
AACGAAAGATGCAAAACACCTCTATAGTCAGAGAAAAAAGGGGAGCAGTGGATATTGTTACCAGCGCAGATTTAGAAGCGCAAAAACTTATAATCAATCTGATTAGCAGAGAATTTCCTCACCATGGTATTTTAGCCGAAGAAAGAGAAGTTGAAATACAAAAAAATTCTCCTTTAATCTGGGCAATTGATCCGATTGACGGCACATCCGCTTTTGCTCATGGCCTGCCTACATACAGCAGCAGTATCGCCCTGCTTAAAGATAGGCAGCCAATTGTGGGTGCAATTTATGTAGCTTTAACAGATGAAGTGATTTGGGCAGCAAAAGGTAAAGGGACATTTGCTAGGAAAAATAAACTACTGGTTTCTCCGCTTGTTAACTTACGGGAAACGGCAATAGGCTTTGATCCGGGTTACTTCCGGCGGGAAGAATCCATAAAAAAGATTGCTGCTTCACTGTCTGATAGAGTCCGGATCATGCCAATGACTTGGAGTCAGGCAGCATCTTTGGCTTTAGTTGCCAGAGGCAATCTTGGCGGATATATCCAGTGCGGCAATCCTAGGGTCTGGGATGCAGCCGCAGGAAAACTTTTAGTTGAAGAAGCCGGCGGGATAGTAACTGAATTTTCCGGTAAAAGCATAGATTTATTTTCCCTCGATGGTTATATTGCCGGAACGCCAGAAGTTCATAGGCAACTGTTGAAATTTATCCGTAGCTAATTTTAATAATAATAAAAGTATAAAACTTAGCTTCTAATTTTTTCTGATCTTCAGTAAAACAGGTCCTGCCGCTCGCCACTCTATTGGTGCTCCCGGCAACCGTATATGCGGTGCGCGCCAACAGAGCGCTTGGCTCGCGTCACCCGTTTTTAATTTTTTACAGGAGTAAGAAAATTATCTACTTTACTGATATAATTGGGATACTTATGACAGATAAACTAACAAGAATTTCTGATTTTATTTGGGAATTGCCGGTTTCCTTTCTTCCGGCGCAAAGGGGAAAAGAAGGCATGAGGGTGCCGCTAAGGATAATTGCAGCAAAAAAGTTAATAGAAAGAATGGAAGAAGTTGTTTTTGAACAATCAGCCAATGTGGCTGCTCTTCCGGGATTGGAAAGTTACGTAGTAATATTACCCGATGCCCATTCAGGTTACGGAGCTAGTATCGGTACTGTTTTTGCTACCAATCCGGAAAATGAGGGGATAATCTCTCCCGGAGCTGTAGGCTACGATATAAATTGCGGTATGCGGTTAATGGTAACAAACCTGATGTTTGGCCAGGTGCAGCCAAAACTTCACCAGCTGGTCAACTTACTTTTTGATTTCGTTCCTGCCGGAGTGGGAAGAGAAGGATTTTTGCATATTTCCTGGAAAGAGTTAGACAAAATCATGGCAGAAGGGGCGAAGTCTGTTATTAAATCCGGTTTTGCTTTTGCCGGAGATGAAAATTATATTGAGGAAAAAGGAGTAATACCGGGAGCTGATCCAAGTTGTGTTTCCCAAAAAGCCAGAGAAAGAGGCAAAAAGCAATTGGCTACTTTAGGCAGCGGCAATCATTACTTGGAGATCCAAAAAGTCGCACAAATAATAAACCAGGAGAAAGCAAAAGAGTTGGGAATTTTTACCCCGGATCAAATAGTAGTTATGGTCCATTGCGGCAGCCGCGGTCTTGGACATCAGATAGCGACCGATTATCTGCGCAGTTTTGAAAATAAAATGGAGAAATATAAAATTAAGGTTAATGATTTACAGCTTGCCTGTGCACCTTTTGACTCTTGTGACGGGCAGAATTACTTCAGGGCCATGGCGGCGGCAGCAAATTTTGCCTTTGCCAACAGGCAGCTGATTACCTACAGGATAAGAGAAGCATTTGCCAAAGTGTTTGGAAAAACAGCAGAAGAGCTGGGAATGAAACTGGTCTATGATGTGGCCCACAATATTGCCAAAGTGGAAGAGCATCAGATACTTTCTTCGAAGAGGTCGGACCTCTTAGGAGGTCCGACCTCATTAAGGAAACTTGTTGTCCATAGGAAAGGTGCGACCCGATCATTTCCCGGTCAGCCGGTGATCATCGGCGGATCAATGGAAACCGGTTCTTATCTGCTGGTAGGTAGTGACAAATCGCTGGAGCTAACCTTCGGCTCAACTGCGCACGGATCCGGCAGAACCATGTCTCGGCATCAGGCAAAAAAAATTGTCGGGGGACAAGAACTATCACAAAGAATGTCTCAAGCGGGCATCGTGGTAAAATCAGCTTCGTATTCAGGGCTGGCGGAAGAGGCGGGCATCGCTTACAAAAATATTGCCGATGTGGTAGAATCGGTAAGCAAAGCAGGCATATCCGCACCAGTTGCTTCTTTTAAACCAATAGGAAATATCAAGGGATAATTTAATAAATTCGAAGCACTAAATACGAAACTCTAAATAATATCTAAATTTCAATTTTCAAATGATCCAAATATTTTGAATTTGGGATTTTGAATATTAGAATTTGTTTCGAATTTCGATATTCGAATTTTGGATTTAATTTAAATATGTTTCAAAGTCCTACTCTTGGTACTTTAGATCTTGACCAAGTCCGCAAAAGGGTATTGGAGTTTATGGCCAGCTCTCCGGAGCATAAATATCAGTTGGTGATAGGAACCGATTCCCAGCCAAAAAATGGGCTTGGCTGCGATTTTATTACCGCCATTATTGTCCACCGGATAGGAGTCGGCGGCATTTATTTCTGGAGAAGGACGATTGAAAAGAAAAACACGGTTTTGCGCGCCAGAATTTATCATGAGGCAGCGCTTTCTTTAGCATGCGCCGATGAGTTTGTCCAGGTTTGCAGAAACGACGGCATCAGCAAATATGATGTGGAGATTCATGTGGATATTGGCAAATACGGAAAGACAAGCGAAATGATAGCGGAAGTGGTGGGAATGATCAGGGGCTCCGGTTTTGCTGTCAAAACCAAACCGGATGCCTACGGAGCCTCAAAAGTAGCCGACAGACACACGTAAAAAACTCAAATCTCAAAAGGCAAATCTCAAAAGGCAAAATCCTGTAATCAATTTAGTAAATAGATTATGAAATTGATATAATTGCCCATAAGCCTGTCAAACCTAGAATAAAAGAAGGCAACTGCAAAGTGTATTACATTTAATAATATTATTACCTTAAAAATCTTGGTCTAATTAATATACTTTGAGGTAGTAAATACAATGCAATTAAAAGTAATGTCATGGAATACCTGGTTAGGACAAAATATCAATGGTATAGTAGATCATATCAGTCAGATAAGCCCTGATATAGTTGGCCTACAGGAAATAGTTGAAGGTTATCCATCTTCTCAAAGTCCGAATACAGCCTATTCTATTTGTGAGCAACTAACTGCAAGAGGACAAAATTATTATGTTATCTATTTTCCTGCTTTTGAAAGCGACCGTCATCCAACCAGACATAAGATTGGTAATGCTATACTAAGTCGATATCCTATTAAAAAACCGAAGCCTCATTTCCTAAGTGACCTAGAAATGTATTTACATAGAGAAGCAACTACACCTCCAAGAGATGCAGAACCCAGAATTGCTATTGAAGCTCAAATTGAAGTAGGTAGTAAAACTATAAGAGTTATTAACACTCATCTTGGAGTATCAGAGGAGTTTAAACCAACTGAATATACAGATGTTCAAATGGAAAGATTGATGGATTTAATTGGTACAGGTAAGAATACAGTTTTGATGGGAGATTTTAACGCTACTCCGGGAAGTGAATATATAGCAAGAATTAGTAGAGTATTACAAAATACTGATACAGAACAATTAGCTACATGGCCAGTGATATTCGAAGGCGCTAAAATGCATGTGGAAAGATATGGATCTCATGATAGAACACCTTTACTTCTTACACACAGACTCGATCAGATTTTCATAGGTGGAGGAGTCGAAGTGAAAGGATTTACTTTAGGAGAATCAAAAGCTTCTGATCATAAATCCTTAATAGCTGTATTAGAAATATAACGCGTGATAAAGAGATATTAATTCCATCAATAGGAAAGAGTACTAATAAGTTCTATATATTCTTTGAAACTTCTTCTTGTATATAATTAAGCCTCTTTCAACCAATACCTAATCCGATTGATTTGTCGGTGGGGGAGTGTTGGTTATAAATCTCTTAGAAAAGTTAGATTCACTTTACAACCTATAGTATAATAGTGAGAATAAAATATATGAATAGAACAACTGAACACATTTGTCATAAGCTCCCTTGGATCAAATTAGTTACACCAAACCCGGTGATACCAGCTGGGTCTGCCTTAGAAGCCATACATAGTGAATTTGGATTTGAGCCAATGTTGCTAGGTAGTACTACCCATGTATTATTAGACTACGCAGAAAGTCTTGATTCAGCAGATGACATTACGGGCGAGTCGCATACTCATCTTGAAACTATGGTACGATCAATGCTTGCTGCTCCAGAAGTGCATTTTAATTTGCCAAATGCCCATCGAGAAAAAATGTATCCTTATATTGTCCCGGAAATTTTTAGTAATTTTCCTCATCTTAATCCCCATCTTCGAGTAGCCGTCGCTCGTTACGCTCTTTGTTATGGAGTAGCGTATTTAGGACCCTCTGGATTAAAGTATGATCCTGAGCCATCAGATTGGTTGACTGATCAAGTTTTAGATAGGTTAGATCTTTACAGTACTCAGAGGCCACAGACGGTGCTTGATGCTGTAATTGAATCACTTCTTTTTCCTGGACAAATAAGCTTTGATGGTCTAACTACACCGGCTTTATCGGAGCATATATGGGAGTTAAACAAGAAAGTAATAGTAGAAACATTAAGTTTACTAGAAGAAGCGGCATTGAGTATTAGTCCAACGAAACAAGGGAAAGCAAAAGAAGTGGTAAAGAGTGTTGTCGAAGGTGTGTTTTCAAAAGAGAGCTTTGTGAATTATCTTAGAGCAATGCAGCAAGCCGTTGTTCATCTTAATCGAGACGAGCTGCCTGACTCTTTATTTCTTTTAAGATATCTTTCATCTAGTATTTATCTATTGAAGCACCAAGAGCAGCTGGTTGGATTACGGGGATTCGCTGTTGATTATAAGAGATTAGGTATGGAAACGATCTGTCTTATTGCCCAACATATATGCGCCATAAGTTCTGCAAGACGAAGACTAACTCCCCTAGAAGAAGTTTTAGGTAATGATTTATCTAGGGCAGAAGCATGCTATCATGGAATTAGTGCTTCTTTGAAGGTTTTCAGAGATAAGCTTACTGAAAAGCAAATAAAAATTTGGGAAGTAGAGGTAGAAGGTAAACAATATTATATTATTAAAGCAATAAGTGGAGGCGATAAGAGTAAATATATTTTTGTACCACTTGACGATCTTTCACTAGTGGCAGCAGCCTTAGAGCAATGTCTTTTTTTCCTAGAAAAAGATGATTTCGGTCCAAAAGAACATTTGCAGATTATTGGTGATGTACCCCTCGCAACTGACTCCGGGCTTGGGGGTTATGGTCTGGGTGATTATGTTTTTTTCACCACCGAGAGAGCTTTAAGATACGGTAGGACCAGAGAGGCAAGGAGAGAGCATGAAATTCATGAAAGATTACACCTTGAGGCTTTCTGTCGTTGGCCAAATTTAATAAGAAGATTAGTTACTGATCCTCAGATCATCGAAGGCATGTTTTATGCCTATAGGGATAGAGTAGATGCCCAATTACTGTCATATATAATGGATTCGCCCCAAGATCAGCTAACAAACATCTGGATGCAGCCGTGGGGGACCGAGATACGAGGAGCAAAATACAGTTTTGCTTATTTAACGTGGGCTTGTATAGACGAACAGCTTAAACGATTTACTAATGGAGAGATGACCTTGCTTGATTTCTTTGACGAATTAGAAAAAGCAGCAGTTGAGGCGCTTGATTTCCGATCGTGCTTTGCCCTTACTATAATGAGGTTAAGACGGGAAGCTGGCATAAAAGAACCAGCAAGAGACGCATTTTCTACAGGTAGTTACGACGCGTGTATTGTGGAGGCTCTGGCTAATTCCGGCACTCTTTTTAGGGAGAAGCTAGATCGCTTAGAAGAACTTTTTGGTCAGGAGACACGGAGGGATATCGAGGAAAGGTTGCAATCTATAGATGAAAATCCTGGTATATTTAGACATAAACTAGCTTCTCTTCTGGTTAATGAAAAGACAATAAATTATGTTTTATCTTTCAAGAGAATTCCATGGATAACTTATCCCGAATTCACTCTTTTTGGAAGTTACGTCTATTCCTTAGGTCATTCTAGAGACGCTTCAACAGGTCACAGTCTAACCATCAACTATGATGCAACAACGAGGAGTTTTTGTGATGAATGTCAAAGGCTGGCTTTTAGTCTAAGTTGGGATGTTATTAGCGCGGGCGCAAAGAGGTTTAGACGGAGTAATGGATCTTATAATTTTGATAGCCATGATATCTTTGCAGGGCGGAATAGTTTAGATAGTTATTATACCAGTACTGCATATGAGTATAGAGGAAAAAGAAAATTTAGGCTACTTATAAGAGATCTGCGAGAATCAATAAAGTTGACAAAAGCTTATATAGTCCGATGGGAAAAGGGAAGCGGATGTTACCCTTCTGGCAAAACAGATTAACTTGTCGGTGGGGGAGTGCTGGTGGGCAGACGGGGACAGCCGCCTTTGGGTTCTGTCCCTTGGATAAAATATTCTGTCCTGCCATAACAGGGCATACTAACAACATCAACAGGCGGCAGAAACGGTTTATCCTCTTTATTTTTCAGCAAATTTTCCATAATTTCATGCCAAATCGGCGCTGCTCCGGTAACTCCGGAAGTCAGATACGGATGCATGGGAGTATTATCATTGTTGCCCACCCAAACAACCACGACATAGTCTGGTGTATATCCAATCGTCCAGTTGTCTCGTTTGTTATCGCTGGTTCCGGTTTTTACCGCCACCGTTTTTCCGGGTATTGCCAAAGCTGAATTGGCTCCAAAGGCAGGAGTCCGGGCGATATTATCAGAAAGAATACTGCTTATAATAAAAGCAATACCGGGAGGAACTGCCTGGGTTTTACTTTTAAATACCGGCAGAGATAATGTTTCCCCGCGGATATTGGTGATATTGGTAAAAGGATTAAGATTATGCCGTACTCCACCGGCAGCCAATACTCCATAAACTTCAGCCATATCCAGCATAGTGACTTCACCCCCGCCCAAAGTTAAAGATAGGCCAAAGCGGTTTTTATCTTCCCAGGAAGTTATGCCCATCAGCTTCCCCTGGTCGATCATGGTTTCTATGCCAATTTTTGCCAAAGTTTTTACCGCCGGGACATTATAGGAAGAGGCAAAGGCAACCCTAAGCGGGATGCGTCCGTGAAATCTGCCATCATAATTTACCGGCGAATAAGGAGGCTGTCCGGCAACATAATAAGTTATCGGTGAATCATCCAAAATAGTTGCCGCCGTAAGTCCTGAAATCAGTGCCGTTGTATAGGTGACTGCTTTTATTGAAGAGCCCGGTTGTCTTTGTGACAAAGTGACATTGACATTGCCCTGCTTTTGTTTGTCAAAATAATCGGTTGATCCTACCATAGCCAAAATTTCACCTGTTTTGGGATTGGTAATTAAAGCAGCACCGTTACCCACCTGAAGAGGACGCAAATTTTCCACCTGATCTGAAATTATCTTTTGGGCCATTTCCTGCATGGTCAGATCAAGGGATGTGATTACCTTGAGTCCTCCTTTTTCCACAACTCTTGAACCGTATAACTGCTCCAGCAAATCTTTTGTATACATGACAAAATGAGGAGCATTAATCGGGACGGAAGGACGTTTAAAGGATAAAGGTTGATTTTTGGCTTCCTCCATTTGCTTTTGTGAGATATAGCCGTCTTCAAGCATTCTTCCTAAAACTTCTTGCTGTCTTATTTTTGCCAATTCAGGATGAGTGCCGAAAGGAGAAAAACGGGACGGGGCGGCAGGAAGCCCGGCCAGGACAGCAGCTTCAGCCAAACTCAAATTGGATGTGCTTTTGCCAAAATATGTTTGGGCTGCTGCTTCAATCCCCCAGGCAGTGCCTCCATAAGGAACCTGATTTAAATACATTTCCAGGATTTGGTCTTTGCTATAAATTTGTTCCGTCCGGACAGATAAAATAATCTCTCTGACTTTACGCAAGAGTGTCTTTTCCGGGGTAAGCAGAGCGCTTCTTATCAACTGTTGGGTAATAGTTGATCCTCCCTCAAGGGAGGAAGACTGAAGGTTATGGACAATTGCTCTTACTATTCCGCGGATAGAGAAACCACGGTGATTTAGAAATTCCTTATCTTCGATTGCAATAGTTGCCTGTTTTACTATTTCTGGAATATTTGCTAATCTAATTGGAGTACGATTTTCTTCAGCATAAACTTCATAAAGCAAATTGCCGTTTCTGTCGTAGATTTTTGTAGTGGCAGCAATATCACGTAAAGATAAATAGGCAGGATTAGGCAGAGAAGCAACAAAAGTATTCAACTGATAGATTAAGGCAATGATACCAGTAAGGATAACTCCAAGGAGAAAATATTTTATTTTTAGAATAAATAATTGGAGAGAAGCAGGAATACCAGCAAGTTTTACGGTTGGAAAAGATGGACGGGGCAGTCTTTTTAGAAAATCAGGCAAAATAATTCTTAAGTTATCGGATAATTTTAGAAAGGATAATAGTTTTTTATAAAATAAAGTGATTGTTTTGTAAAGGTTAAGAAAAGACAGGTAGATGCGATTTAGGAAGGATTTAAGAATAAAGTAAATCCTCAAGAAAAAATTATGGGTTTTTAACATCAGAAAAATAATGATTTTTCCGATCACCAAAATAACATCACCGATCCATTTTAGGACAATCAATGGAGCAATAAGCAATAAAGCAATAATGTCCAGAAGAATATTAGAGTATGGACTTTCTGTTTTTCTTCCCATTTGGGGATGAACTATACCATATATTATAGGTTTTGTGAAGGGGGAATATGGAGAAACAAATTTGAATATGCGCATTCAAATTTGCACTCCATAATAGCGTTCAAAATAAAAATATGCGTATTTTTTATTTTGTTTCGCTATAGTTAGAGTTTGATTACGGTAGCCGGATCTCCGCCCTCGTGAGAGCAGTCAAGACAGTAAGAGCCAAACATGTCAGAAACAACCTGCTGTTCTTTCATTTCAATATTCTCCGTTTGTCCCGGCTTAGCCATTTTATTGGTAGTTTTATCAATGGCAATAGTCTGTTTAAGCGCTTCAGGCTCTTTAGGAACTGTTCCGGCAATAAAGTATTCATAGCGGGGTGAACAACCGCGGTCGGAAGCATTTGGGTCTGGGTTTGGAGGAGATTTTCCAGACAGACTGCAGATCTGGGCACCAACTATTCCAGGCGGCTGTTTCGGCCAGACATCCGGCTGGTTTTGAAGAATAATGCCGGTGATTTTATTCCAGATTGGCGCTGCTCCGGTAACTCCGGAGGTCAGGTACGGATGCATGGGAGTATTGTCATTGTTGCCTACCCAGACAACTGTCAGAAAGTTGGGGGTGTAACCAATGGTCCAGTTATCTCTTTTGTCATCGGTAGTTCCGGTTTTGACAGAAACAGCCCGATTGGGAATCACCAGAAATGAGGAAGCGCCAAACATTTGTTGGCGGGCGTTATTATCCAAAAGGATATGAGAGATTAGGTATGCTGTTTCGCTGCTTATGACTCTTGGACCGGTAATAAGGAGAGAAGAAGGGTAGGAAAGCGGCCGGTTTACATCGGCAGCAAAATTCGGGTCCTTGAATTCTTCTAAAATTTTTCCATCATTGTCTTCAACCCTAAGGAGCCAGACTAAATTCCGCCTGATGCCAGAGTTGGCAAAAACGGCAAAAGCGGTAGCCATATCAAGCATGGTTACCTCCCCGCCGCCTAAAGTTAAAGACAGGCCGTATTGCGAAGGATCTTTAAAAGAAGCAATTCCCATAGCCGATGCAGTGGCAATAACGCTTTCGACTCCATTTGCTGCCATCATCTTCACTGCAGGAATATTAAAGGAATTACCCAAAGCAAACCGTAGCTGCTGCGGACCATGGTATTGACCGTCATAGTTAACCGGGCAGTATGATTTTTGTCCGGCAACAAAAAAACAGGTTGGCGTATCCAAAAAAAGGGTAGCCGGAGTAACTTTTTTTGTTTCCAGTCCAACCGCATAGTTGAGAGGTTTAATTGCCGAGCCAGGTTGTCTTAGTGAAGCAGTGACATTGAAATTACCGGATTCAGTGGCAAAATAATCCCTTGAGCCTATCATGGCCAAAATCTCGCCGGTAGGAGGTCTGATGACCAGAGCTGCGCCGTTGCTGACTTTTAAATTCTTTAGCTTGGCAATCTCTGAAGCAACCGTTTGTTCTGCCATTTCCTGAATTGAGTAATCCAGGCTGGTGGTTACCCTCAATCCTCCCTGCTCAACTTTTCTTTCTCCGTATTTTTCCACCAATTTTTCCTTGACATACATGACAAAATGAGGTGCTGAAATATTTGTTCTTTGCGGTCTAAATTCCAGCTTTTGACTCTCGGCTTCTGATTTTTGACCTTCAGTGATATATCCATCTTCCACCATTCTTTGCAAAACATCCGCTTGGCGTGTTTGCGCCAGTTGCGGATGGGCACCAAACGGAGAATATAAGGTAGGTGCAGCCGGTAAACCGGCAAGCAGCGCTGCCTCAGCCAAGCTAAGATGGGTGACTTTTTTCCCGAAATAGGTTTCGACGGCTGCTTCAATCCCCCAGGCAGTACCTCCATAAGGAACCTGATTTAAATACATTTCCAGGATTTGGTCTTTGGTGTAGATCCGTTCTGTCCAAAAGGCCAGTATTATCTCTTTTAATTTTCTGGTAATAGTCCGCTGCGGAGTAAGCAGCGCTGTTTTGACTAACTGTTGGGTGATGGTTGAACCTCCCTGGAGTTTTTGTCTGAGGAGCGTTTCTTTTACTGCCCGAAGAATCCCGCCAACAGGATTTATTCCCTGGTGACGGTAAAAATCCTTATCCTCAATAGCGATAGTTGCCTGGCGAAGATAGATAGGCATATCAGTTAATTTTACCAGGGTGCGATTTTGGTCGGTATAGATTTCGTAAAGCAATTTCTCACTCCTGTCAAATATTTTTGTGGTTTGAGGAATTTCGTAAGAAGCAAGTTTAGCGGGCGAGGGCAGATCGCTGAAAATGGTAAATAGTAGATAGAAAATAGTAAAAAGCAAAAAAATAAAACTTAAAATTAGACAAATTCTTATATTAAAATACAATTTATGTTTTGGTCGGGGAACTAACTTTTTCTTATTTTTCATAGGAGGCTCTTTATTATACAATAATAAGCAAGAAATGAAGTAATTGAAGGTGGGGCATAATTGCCCCAGCTTCATCCTGAGCGACCCCGCCAGAGGCGGGGGAGTCGAAGGATCTCGTATCTTAGTAGATCCTTCAGCTTGCGGGCTTCAGGATGAGGGTGGGAATAATGTCCCACCCTCAAGTAATTAGGAAATTGGAAAGTAAGTACAACCACGTCCTTAATTTCTATTAACTGATTACTAATTTCTTATATCAATGGATTTCCAACTAGTAAATTATAACTGGGTTGATTTGTTAATCATTCTGCTTTTATTATTCTATCTCTGGAACGGCTGGGGCAGAGGTTTAATTTTCGGAATTTTGGATCTTGCCGGCTTTTTGCTTTCTTTTTTTACTGCTTTACGCTCTTATTCATTTTTGGGTTCACTACTGGCAGCAAATTTTTCTCTGCCTAAAGGTATTGCCAATGCCTGCGGCTTCCTTTTGGGAGGAATTCTGGCGGAAATAGTCTTTTCGCTTGTAACAAACTATCTAGTAGGGAAATTTTATCAGACCATTTTGATAAAACGAAAATCAAACAATGCGGCTTTCTCTCTTTTACGTTTTGATAAGATTTTGGGTTTTATTCCGGCATTGGGCGAGGCAATTATCTTTACTGCATTTATTCTAACGCTGCTTGTTACTCTACCCATACAGGGAGCAATCAAAAATGATATTATCTCTTCTTTTGTCGGTAGTCCGCTAATTGCCAATACACAGGGAATCGAAAGACAGCTGAATCTCATTTTTGGAGAGGCAGTCAATGAAA
>Ga0194113_10008992_pt1 | contig 12149 bp, 7 predicted proteins | sample TA2MahC200mmetaG_FD_146193 | JGI IMG/M metagenome (GOLD analysis project Ga0194113, IMG submission 146193) | Freshwater microbial communities from Lake Tanganyika, Tanzania - TA2015017 Mahale Deep Cast 200m | ecosystem: Environmental > Aquatic > Freshwater > Lake | place: Tanzania: Lake...
TGTGCCAAACATCGGGGGGCTCACCCGTGCGCCCCATATTGCCGCCCTTATAATCTCTGCCACTTTACGAAAACCTATATTTCTTTTTTCTGAAATGCTGCGAAGCGCTGTTTCAATTTCCTGGTGCGAGAAGTCATCTATTTCCTTTAGTAGTATCAGGGCATCTTCTATAATATTAAGAGCCCTTTCTTTATTTGACTTTATGTATTGGATAAAATCGTCCTCGTAAGATATATCTTCAAAAAACTTTGCAGTTACATCCTGAGCCTCTTTTAAGGTTTTCACTCTTTCCTTAATAAGAGGGATAATTTTTTTTATGACAGGCAATACTGCAGCAGTCTTTTTGGCTGTGCCGCCTTTATATTCTGCAGAAACAACTCTTTTTTCCAGCAGCTTTTCAAGCTCTTCTTGACCCATCTGCCTTATATAATGGCCGTTTAACCAGAGAAGTTTTTCATAATCAAATTTTGCAGGCTTTTTATTTATATCTTCAAGACTGAATTTATTAACCAGGTCATTCAGAGAAAAAACTGTTGTCTTCTCATCAAAGGCCCAGCCAAGAAGCGCAAGATAATTCCTTATGGCCTCAGGTAAAAACCCTTCATCCCTGTATGCTTCAATGGATATGGAGCCGTGGCGCTTGCTTAACTTCTGCCCGTCTGCGCCATGTATCATGGGAAGGTGAGTAAATACAGGAAGCTCTGCATTTAAAGCCCTGTATATAAGCATCTGTTTCGGGGTATTTGAAAGATGGTCCTCGCCTCTTATGACATGGGTAATTTCCATCAATATGTCATCAACTGCAGCAGAGAAGTTATACGTGGGAAGCCCGTTTGACCTTATTATTATAAAATCTTCCTGCGTGCCGCTGCTGACTGTTATCGGGCCGTAAACAGTATCTGTAAAAGCTATTTCATAATCTTGTGGAACAAGAAGCCGTACTGTAAAGGGCAGTCCTGCCTTTAGTTTCTCCTCAATTTCAACTTTGTCCAGATAATAGCATTCCCTGTCATATTCATAATAGCCCGCGTCTTTTTCTGACATAAAAACCCGGCGTTTTTCCGCCAGCTTTTCCTGGCTGCAGAAACAGTAATAAGCATTTCCATTTGCTATCATTTTTTTGGCGCAGCTTGCATAAATATCTTTTCTCTGGGACTGCCTGTATGGGCCGAAGCTGCCCCCGATATCAGGCCCTTCATCCCATTGCATACCGAGCCATTTTAAAGAATCCATTATAAGGTCAATGGAGTCTTCCATGTGGCGGGACATATCTGTGTCTTCGATGCGCAGTATAAATTTGCCTTTTGTCTTCTTTGCAAAAAGCCAGTTAAAAAATGCTGTCCTTGCGCTTCCTATATGAAGATATCCTGTAGGGCTTGGAGCAAACCTTGCTCTTACAGCTATAGGTCCGGATATTACTGTCTTGCTGTTTTTTATAATATTATCCATATCCTGTATATTTTATCCCTTTATATCTGCCCGTTTCAAATTTATGGAGCCAAAAGCCCGGCATATGAAATTATAAATTGATTTTAATTAAAAGAAAATTTAAAATTTAAGAAACAATTGTGCATTCAACAAAAAAACATATTTAATATTTATATAAAAGGCATTTATGGCAACTCAAAAAGAAATTTTAATCAGGGTAATTGAAAATATGAGCAAAAAGCTTATTGCTGCAGAAAATGAGTTAACCGAACTTGATTCCATTGGGGATGCTGACTGCGGCTCCGGCGTCAGGCGTGGTTTTGAGGCTGTTTCAGGCGTGATGGAAGAATTTGGCAGCCTTGAAGTTGGCGATATTTTAAAGAAAGTCGGGTTTACCCTTGCTTATACAATTGGCGGCACAAGCGGGGCAATGCTTGGAACAGGATTTATTGAAACAGGAAAAAGCATAGGAGAAAAAACCGATCCTTCGGCCTCTGACTGGGCAAATGCGGTCCAGAGTGCGCTTAATGTTATAAAGAGGAGGGGCGGAAATACAAGCGTTGGAGATAAAACGCTGGTTGACTCGCTTGAACCGGCAGTCTTTACAATGAAAGCAATACTTGAAGCCAGCCAGCCGCCGGAATCGGGTACAGGTGAGGGCAGCACAGATAATGCCGCCATGCTGCAGCTTATTGAAGGCGCTTTCATGGCTGCAAAAGAAGGCTCTGACAGGACAATTGACATGATTGCAAAAAAAGGAAGGGCTTCTTATGTGGGCCAAAGAAGCAAAGGAAACAGGGATCCCGGTTCCCTTATAATAGTTATTATGTTTGAAGCGGCCCTTGAGGTTTTAAGGAGTGGCAAATGAAAAAGATAATAAACAAACCTGATGATGTTGTAAATGAAATGCTAAAAGGGCTGGTGCTGGCAAACCCCGAAAAGCTTTCTGCAGTATATGATAAAAGAATAATATACCGCAAGGACCCGTATCTTAATAAAGTTGCAATAATATCAGGCTCTGGAAGCGGCCATGAACCCGACCAGGCTTTTTATGTGGGCAGGGGTATGCTGGATGCAGCATGCGCAGGCCCTGTTTTTGCCGCACCCACTCTTGATGCCATTGTTGATGCTGCAAAAATAGTGGATAGGGGCAGGGGAGTCCTTTTTCTTGTAAAAAATTATACGGGCGACAGGGCAAATTTTGAGATGGCAAGTGAAATGCTTGAGTTTGAGGGCGGGCCCAATGTTGACACTGTTATAATAAATGATGATGTCGCAGTTAAAGACAGCACATACACAGCAGGGCGCAGGGGAGTTGCAGGGGCGATGTTTGTCTATAAAATTGTCGGGGCAAAATCCGAAGAGGAAGGCGTTAATCTTGCCAGCCTTAAAAAACTTGCAATGGAAGTCAATGACAATGTCCGCTCAATGGGTTTTGCCTTAAAATCATGCACAACGCCTGCAAAAGGCTCACCCACATTTGATCTGGGGGATGATGAAATTGAGATGGGTGTGGGCCTTCATGGCGAGCCCGGAAGACAAAGACTCAAACATATGCCCGCAAACCAAATAATTAAAAAAATAACTGATTCAGTAATTGAGGATCTTCCATTCATTTGCGGAGATGAAGTTGCAGTGATGATAAACGGCCTTGGCGGCACCCCCATAGGAGAATTATATATTGCAGCAGGCATCGTACTTGATATGCTTAAAGACTTAAAAATAAAGGTTTTTAAAACTTATGTAAATAATTTCTGCACATCCCTTGATATGGAAGGATGCTCGGTAAGCCTGCTTAAATTAAATGAAGAGTTTAAAAGGCTTCTTGAAAGCCCTGCAGACATACCTGTGAGGTATTTTTAATTTCCTTAAGAATATTTGCTTTGGGATTTTTAATTATAAAGTGTTTTAAAACCCCGCTGTGGCAGATCTTTATTTCGAATAATGTAGTAATGTATTAAACCAGGAGAATATGCTTAAAAAACTCAGGCTTCAAGAAAAATACAGCATTTATTATTTTTAAAAAAAGGTGCAGCATTTATATGAAAAGATTATTTATAAGCGTTTCCAAAAATATTTTCTTATTTTTATTTCTATTATCTTTTATGCTTATTTCCTTTTTACCTTTATCGCCGGCTATAATTTTATCGCCTGAAGGCACAAAAAACTTATTTGGGCTTGGGAGCACCCCTGCAGTCGCTGAAAGTTATGACTTTGTGCTTGTTATTGATGAGTCAGGGAGCATGAAGAAAAATGACCCGGCAAACTTAAGAAAAGATGCAGCAAAGCTTTTTGTCTATCTTGCCGAGACATTAAATAAAGGAAACAGGGTGCTTGTAAGCGGGTTTGGCAAAACTACTAATATTTACCTGCCTTTAACGGATATAAGCGGCAATGAGGGACAGATAAGCTCAGCTATAGATAAAATCCAGAGCAGCCAGGCTTTAACTGATATGAAAGGCGCACTTAAAAAAATAAAAAATGAGCTGGACTTCAGGACCGATAAGAAAAAGACAGTTGTCATATTTTTAACAGACGGCTCGCTGACAATTGAAGATATTCCTTTGGAAACCGGAGACAGTGAACAGCCTTCAAGAGATAGGCCGAAAAAACCTCCATCAGATGACGGACCTTCCGCTGTACCGGATAATAAAACAGATACATTTAAAGAAGATAAGCTAAAAAAGAACGATAAAAACAGCCAGGATGATAAGCCCGAATCAGTAGAGGATGCGCCAAAACGGGAATCAGATTATCTTGAAATATATAAAAAAGAACTGCTTGATCTGTGCAGGCAGTACAGCAATTCAGGCATAGTCATACATCCGATAGCTTTTACGAAGGAAGCAGAGCTGCAGGTACTTGAACAGATGGCAGACATTACAGGCGGAATCTGCTATAAGCCCCAGGAAGCAAAAGACTTAAGAGCCTCATTTTTAGATATACTTGGCAACCTTACAAGCAGGTTCATAAAAATAGAAGAGCAGCAGGGGCCTTCAGCAATTACAGGGGATTTTACCATTGGCAATTATATAAAGGAGCTTGTTGTAATAGGCCTTAAAAATAATTATAACCAGGCCCCTTTAATAAAAATATCCGGTCCTGATGCTGGAAGTGTTTCGTATGATAAATATATTGAGAAAAACATATTTAAAATAGCAAAAATAATAAATCCTGCAAAAGGAGATTGGAATTACCAGGTAAACGGGGATGCGGTATTTGTTTTTGATATAGTAAGCTCAGCACTAATAGAACCCCGCTACAGTCTTTATGCCGCCGGTGCCGAAGTACCGCTGGAAATAGACATAACAGGGGTCCTGGGTGGAAGCGAAGAAGACACCCCAGGGCTGTTAGTTGAAATACTTAAAGATTTTAAAGTCACTGCTTCAGTGCAAAATCCGGATGGGAAAAACATAGATGTTGAAAGCATCAATGACTCCGGAACCGGTACTGATATAAAAAGCCCCGACGGTATTTTTACCGGCACATTCGCCAGTACTTCAGAACCAGGATATTATGATATTAATTATTCTGTTACACATTTGCCTACGGGTGCTGTATCAAATAAAGTTTTAAGCTTTTTAACAATAAAATATCCTGTAAAAATTGAAGTGATAAAACCATCCGGACAGTATTACCAGCCCGGAAGCGATGTGGATATTATTATAAAAGTTGAAAATACATCTGCTGAGGATCAAGCAGGGGCAGAAAATGGCTTAATATTTACTGCTGACGTGTCTTCTTTGCAGGGAATTATTGCAAAAGACTTGCTGCTGCTTGATAATGGCCAGGGTGCTGACGAAAAAGCGGGAGACGGGCTTTACAGCGCAAGGTTTGCAGGCACCGCATCTGAAGGCATTTACAGCATAGATTATTTTGTTGCAAAGCCGTCTATATCATCCCAGGCCGCCTGCACTGCAATTAAATCGTCTTTTTCTGTAAAGGCGTCAGCTGTTGTTGATATAGAAATAATCAATAATGCCTTTGCCGGAGAAGCTGTGCCCATAAGCATTGATTTAAACAGTTCCGGTTTAATCATAGATGCCGGAAATTTTGGCGATGTCCTTATTTCATATGTTCTTACAATGCCTGATGGCTCAACAGCCCGGGGAAACCTTTACGATGATGGAAATGCCGCAAATGCTGACAGTGCAGCTGCCGATAACATTTATTCTGCACTTCTAAGCGGGCTTGACCAGACCGGCAGGTATGATATTCAAATCCTGGGCAGCCTCGCTGGCAAAGATAATTTGCAAAATAACTCAAACCCGGATGATGGCCAGGTTATTTCAATAAACTCTGAAGGGGTATTTTACAAGTATTATAAAATAAAGAATCTTCCGAAGTCCCTGGATTTCAGCGATGGGGCGCTAAATCCGGAGATTGTATTTACCATAGAGTCGTCAGCAAAAGATGATGCAAACCTCTCTATAGGCCAGGCTGCAATAGTCAAGGCAGTGCAGCAGGGACTTCAAAGTGATGGCGCAAACCAGGCTGCTGATGCTGCTATGGACAAAATCGCTGTCAAATCTGCCAGGATAAAAGGCAGCAGCATATTAAAGGCAATGTCTGATAATACTGTGATTATTGAAATAGAGCTTGATAATAATATTAAGGCAGGGCAGTACAGCGTCCAGATACCTTTATCAGTTAACGGAGCATCAGAAACGAATATATCTGTGAGCATAAATATTGAGCAGGCAATAACGCCTTATATGATTATCATTGTAGTTGGTGCAGCAGTACTGCTTGCTGCTGCAATTTTTGTGCTTATATATTTTCTTTATATCAGGCCTAAAAGAAGAGGCTACTGAAATTTATTTAGTTAAAAATAGGGCAGGAGTGAAAAAATCATGACAATTATAGAAATAAACCCGAAAAGAGGAGGAGCCATGAAAAAAATTGTATTGAGAATAATAATAGGGATGGCAGCGTTTATATTTGTACTTATACTGGTGCTGAACAGTTTTGTCGTGGTCCAGGCAGGAAATGTCAAGGTACTTACCCAGTTTGGCAGGACGATAGGCGTTACTTTTTATCCCGGAATACATATGAAAATACCTTTTATCCAGGGCACAGTCAATTACTCAATAAGGCAGGTAACATATGAGACAAGCGATGAGGCAGAGCAAAGCAGGGCAAATTACCCGGATTATACAATTGATACTACATCACTTGACGGGCAGCAGATAAAACTTAAGTTCACTATAAGGTTTTCAATTGACGGCAAACAGGCTGAATGGATATTTAATAATATAGGCACAATGAATGATTTGGTTGAAAAAGTGGTAAAAGCCGAGGCGCGCTCCTATGCAAGAAATATTCCGAAAAAATATACCGCTGCACAGCTTTACTCAGAACAGGTTTTTACATTGCAGGAAGAGATTGCCAACACACTCAGGCCGATTTTTGAGAGAAACGGGATTTTAATGGACGAATTTCTTTTAAGGAAAATTGATTTTACCCAGGAATATTTCAATGTTCTTGAAGATAAGCAGATAGCCGAAGAAAGGATTGTAGTTGAAAAAAATATACTTGAACAGGAAAAAATAAAAAAGGAACAGGTAATTATAAAGGCTGAGGCTGAAGCAAGGGAGATTGAAATAAAGGGCCTGGCCCTTAAGGCAAATCCTGAGATAATACAGCTTGAGTTTATACAGAAGCTTTCGCCAAATATAAAGTGGGGCATAATACCAGGGGAGGGCATAGTGCCCATACTTGATCTTGTCAAAATGCAGGAAAATATGGAAGAGCTAACGTCATCTGCATTACAGCCCCAGCAAAGCGAGCAGGAAGGTCAGGAGCCTGACACATCGCCCCAATAATTAAATACGGGCAAATAAATAATTAAAAGATGAAATTAAAGCTTGTTTGATTAAATGTTCATTGATAAATAAAACAAGTGCTTTTGTCCTGTCTTAAAGAATTTATTTTTATAAAATTAATGGATTTTAATAAAACTTAGTTATAGATAATACGTCTTTTGCAGAAATAAATAACTTTAGAAAAATATAAAAAGAAAGGTAATGAAATGGCAAAAAGAAGGTTTGCTGCAGTACTTGCCACAGCTGTTGCAACTATGCTCTTTATGCTTCCTGTATTTACAGGCTGCGGCAAGGTTGCAGAATTTGCAGACCCGATAACTGAAAACATACTTCTTTCAATGAATAAAGCTGATTATGCAGGGTTTTCAAGGGATTTTGACAGCACAATGAAGGCAGAACTCAGTGAAGAAATTTTCCCGGATTTACTTGCGCAAATTACAGGCGCAATTGGCAATTATAAGGAAGGCTCTAAAAAAATTGTGGGTGTAAATATAAATAACGACCTTACTACTGCAACATATACGGCAGATTTTGTAAATGCAGAAGATATAACTGTTGAAGTAACCTTTAAGAAGATTGATGGTAAAATGCAGGTGGTTGGACTTTGGTTTAAATAAGCCTGCAGAAGATTTCAGGTATATGGTTCTTTAAGATTACGCTGATTCTACTGTGGCAGGGCGGGTAAAAAATACATATTTTTATACGCCCTGCCGTTTTTTTATGTAAAAGGAGGATAAAATGAAAGTACTCATGTTAGCAGAATGCCTGCATTTTATGTTAAAAAAATATTAACAATTGATTAAAAAAATATGAAATTTTCTATTTCGTAATAACGGGGTCAACCCATACAGCCCAGTCCTGTACAGATGATGCTCCTGCATCCACCTGGAGGAATGCGCTGCCGCTTTTCCCGGCAATTGATGACAGGTCAATATTTAAGTCATTTAAAGCGCCTTCATTGGTGCAGTGAATGCCTGACATGCCGGGAAAATGATACCAGGTTGACCCGTCATAAAAGCGAAGCCTGAAATATACTCCGTCTGTGGCTGAAAGGCCCGCCATAAATCCCACTTTGGCCTTAAATTTTGCCCCTGCAGGTATATGTATAACACCGGTAGCGTTGGGAAACTGGCCCGATATCCAGCCATTGTTTACCCACTGCGGGTGTGTTTGGAGCACCCTTGAATAAATAGCTCCATCTTCAAGAATAAGATTTGTCTGAAATACCGCAAAGCCTCTGTTATCTGAGGTGGAGCCTCCAAAAGGTATAACTCCTGAGCCTGAGGTCCACCTGGCGCCAGCGGCACCCGCCATAAAATCATAGACAAGGCTTACAACTTCTATATTCCTGGATTCTTCATCCTTTCCGCCCTTACCGTCTGTTACGGTCAGTTTAAGGGTATAAGTTCCTGCAGATGCAGGCATTGTCCATGTAGTATTCTGGGAATTTGCGTTAGCAAGAGTTCCTCCTGTAACTTCCCATTTATATCCAAGACTGTCTCCGTCAGGATCTGTTGCATTTGAAGTAAGCACGCAATTACTGTTTATGTAGAATTTTTCTTCTGCAATTGTTGTCTCCAGCAAATTAATCACCGGGTCCCGGTTAGGAGCTTCACAGCCCCAGGAAAGTTCCAGAGTTTCAGTTTTTTCCCCGGATTTGTTCTTAGCTGTAGCAGTGAGTGTATATGTATCGCCCGGATTATTTATATTTACCTGGCATTTTCCTGCGCCAAGCGTACCCAGGCTATCGTCTTTGGAAAACTTGACTTCCGGGGCAGGGTCTCCGGTAACTGTAGCCTTTATCCTGTAAAAGCATACCCCGCTTTCGGGCGCATAAGTAGGGCCTTCATATATGGCAAGCTTAATTGTCGGTTTTTTTGCATCATCCTGGCCATTATCCTCACTGGTTGTTTCGGTGGCGTCAGCAGATGTTGTGCCTGTCGTTTCATCATTGGTACCGTTATTATCAATGTCAGTTTTTTTCTTTGTGGTGCCGCACATATTACACAGCGCAGAAACAGAAAAGATAAATATAATTGCCAGCACAGAAGCAATAATTAGAAATATTTTATTATTTTTGCTTTTCATTTATTTTAACTCCCTTTAATTTATGGCAATTTTGCATTTAAAAAGCAACACTAAATAAACTTATATATTTAAGTGTTTTTGGTGCAGCACACCAAGTCATACCAGTTGCAGGGCTTTTACAAAAACCCTTTAAAAATATTTATCTTGATTATTTATTATATACTTTTTTGCAAAATTATAAATATCTGGAAGTTTTAAATAAATTTTATGAATTTTTGCAAATTAAAATATTGCTGGCTTGCATTTTATTAAAATTAAATGAAATTCAAGGAATTTGGCATAAACGTGGTTAAAAAACTCTGCAGGCAGTAATATTTTTAAAAATACCGGTATTAATATAAAGAAATTTTTGTGAAATCAAGCCCGGATTATGGGTTTACCCAGACCTTTATCTTTCTCATTCTTTCAACATTCTGGTCCCACATGGGATCCTGCCTGTGGGTGTATCCCGGCGGAACTTCCCCATATGGTTCATTTATAAATTCAATATGCATATACCCTGCTGCAAACAGTATGTGGTATGCCTCCTGGGCTGGCATTAATGTGACATTTGGAAGAACAGGCATAAGTTCAGGATTAAAAGGCGCCTGCGTCCTTGGCTCTGAGCCATATTTGAAATCTGCCATGCTTATCTGGTCAGGAGGAGTATATCTGTTGGGAATCATAACCTCTCCTGTCTCAGGATTTGTTGTTATTTGCAGGCTTATCCTGTCATCTTCGGGCCTGACAAAATCTTCCGCAGGTAAATTTATTGTGGCTCTTTCCATAAAAAGCTTCCATATCATTGCCGGATGCGCCCCGCCCTGCACCCTCATATCATGGATTACTGTCATTTTTTTATTTACTTCAGGATAGCCCATCCAGACAGTTGCTGCAAGATTTGCAGTAAATCCTGAAAACCATGCATTCTCAGCTTCCTGGGTTGTGCCTGTTTTTCCTGCGCATGGCCTGTCGCTAAGCCTTGCCCTTGTGCCGGTTCCCCTCTGCATTGCCTGCTGCAATATTTCAATGGTCCTGTATGCATTTATTGGCTTTATGACCTGCGTCTCCTGGGTCTCGTACTCTTCAATTATTTTACCGTCTTTATCGACAATTTTTAAAATTCCAATGGGCTCATGTTTTTTGCCGTAATTTGCTATTGTTGCAAAGGCATTACACACTTCAAGTGCCGATACCCCCGTAGTGAGCCCGCCCAGGCCTATTGCGGGGTATCCTTCAAGGGGTGTCTCAATTCCCATCTCGTTTGCAATGCTTGAAACCGCATATCCCCCGACCTTCATTATAAGCTGGGAATATACCACATTTACGGATTTTACTGTGGCATCAATGATGTTCATCTCAGGCAATCCATAGCTCTCTCCCATATAATTGGACACTTCCCAGGGCTCGCTTCCCACTATGTCATATAAAACAGTGCCATTGGGATCATATGTCATATACGGGCTTACGCCCTGTTCAAGAGCCGCAACCAGTGCAAATACTTTAAATGTTGAGCCCGGCTGCCTTTTTGCCTGGGTTGCAAGGTTAAATTTCATATCCCCGAAATCCTTGCCGCCAACCATTGCCTTTATAAACCCTGTCTGGGGGTCTATTGCCACAAGCGCTGCAGCAGGATCTTCAGGGTCAGGAAGAATCTGCTTTATGGCATCTTCCGCAGCAACCTGCATATCAGGCTCAAGAGTCGTATATATATTAAACCCGCCCGTAAATACTTTGTTTACCCCATACTTTTCAATAAGTATTTGCTTGATATATTCAACAAAATAGGGGGCAAAGCCTTTTGCCTGTTCCTGGAAATGGGGCCTTTGCGTAATTATTGGCTGGTTTATTGCCTGCTGGTATTGCCCCTCATCAATGTAATCAAGCTCAAGCATCTTGCCAAGGACAATATTTCTTCTTGTAAGGGCAGTAGTTTTATCCAGGTAAGGCGAGTAAACGCCAGGCGCAGGTATAAGACCTGCTATAGTTGCGCACTCGGCAAGGCTCAAGTACTCTACATCTTTGTTAAAGTACACATTTGCTGCCGCCTGCACACCGTAAGCACCCTCGCCAAGATAAATGGTGTTTAAGTACATCTCAAGTATTTCCTGTTTTGTAAAAAACTTTTCAAGCTGGTATGCAAGTGCAGCCTCTTTAATTTTCCTGTCATATGTAACAACTTTTTTACTCAGGGGCATGTAAATGCTTGTAATTACCTGCTGGGTAATTGTGCTTGCGCCTTCCTCAACTTCTCCCGCCTGCAGGTTTATTATAAATGCTCTTGCAATTCCTTCAATGTCAACTCCTGTATGTTTGTAAAAACGTTCATCTTCACTTGATATTACGGCATTTACAAGATTTTTCGGCATACTTTCAAGGGCGACTATTTCCCGGTTTTCCTCGCCGTGAAAAGTGGCGATAAGCGTTCCGTCTGCAGCATATATTCTTGAGGTGAGCGCATTTTCAAGCGGCGCAAATTCCTCAAGCTTGGGCAAATCATCCACAAAGGATGCAACTGCCCCGGATATGCCCATAAGAACACTGCCCGCAGCAGTAAAAATACCGGCGCCGCTTATAATGAAAAATACGGCCAGTAAAATAATTATTTTCAGGGCAATACGTCTTTTTGCCCTGTTTTTATGTTTTGTTCTCAGCCTTGACATATTTTAAAAATATAAACACTAAAAAATTAATAATGATTTTATTTGCACTCAGTAAGCCAAATCCCTGGAGTATCTTTTTATTTCCAGGGGCTTTGCTTTATAAATCCTGCTTTGGCAATATTATCATATTTTTTATTTTAATAAAAAGGATACAATTGATAAAATA
>Ga0194113_10008993_pt1 | contig 12147 bp, 11 predicted proteins | sample TA2MahC200mmetaG_FD_146193 | JGI IMG/M metagenome (GOLD analysis project Ga0194113, IMG submission 146193) | Freshwater microbial communities from Lake Tanganyika, Tanzania - TA2015017 Mahale Deep Cast 200m | ecosystem: Environmental > Aquatic > Freshwater > Lake | place: Tanzania: Lake...
TCGGGCCGCGGCCAGATTGATGTGATCGAAGCCGGTGCAGCGGGTGGCGATCAGTTTCAGGTGCGGCAGGGCGGCCAGCACCGCCTCATGGACCAGGCTCATGGCGCTGATGGAAAGGATCTCGGCCCCGGCCACGGCCGCCGCCTTGTCCACCGTCAGCCCCTCCTGGGTGTAGGGATGGTCCAGCACCTGCACGTCATGGCCTCGGAAGGCTTCTTGGTAAACAGCCGGCTCCCAGCCCTCCAGGTTGAAAAAGGCGACTTTCATGCGGCTCTCCCCGTCATTATCCACGGCCGGCCACCGGAGGCCGGGCGGCCCTACTTCTTTCCGGCCTTTTGGAAGATCTGTCCCAGGCGCAGGATGTGCTCCGAGCAGTCCAGGCGGTCCAGCCGCACCTCGATGAAAGCCAGGGTGTCGGGTTCGGCCTGGGCCTTTTGCAGGGCGTCTTCCAGTTCGCCTTCGGTGGTGACCTGACAACCACAGCCGCCGCCGAAGACCTCGGTCAGCCGGGGGCCGCCGCTGATCAGCACCACCGGCAGCCGTTCGCCGAAGGCCCCGGAGGGGATCTTAAACCGGGAGGCCGCAGTCCGGCAGACGTCTGCCGGTTGCGTCTGCCCCGGGCTCGGATGGACCGCAAGATTCTCCGGTCCACTTCGGCGGAATTCGGTGGCAAAATCCAGGGAGATGAAATATATTGAGATTTATTAAATAAATTGATTAGTTTCCCCTGATGAACCGAGAAGATTTCCACCTCTATCTGCGTCTGCTGGCTTACGTAAAACCCTATCGGGGCCGCTTCGCCTTGGCCATCCTGGCCATGTTGGTGGTGTCCGCCCTCACCGCGCTGTTGGCCTACCTGGTCAAGCCCTTCCTGGATGAGGTCTTTTTCGCCAAGAACCTGCGGATGCTCTACCTTTTGCCGTGGTTGGTGGTGCTCCTCTATTTCTTCAAGGAATCCCTGACCTTCTTCCAGCACTACCAGATGCAGTTCATCGGCCAGAGCACCGTCACCCGTTTGCGTGACGAACTGTTCAGCCACCTGCAACGCCAGTCGCTCAGCTTCTTCGACCACCAGGCCACCGGGGTGCTCATCAGCCGGGTCATCAACGACGTGCTAGTGCTGCAGGAGACGGTGACGCGGGTGGTGACCAGCAGCGTCCGGGACATTTTCACCATCATCGGCCTCACCGCGGTGATTTTCTACCAGGAGTGGCGCCTGGCCCTCATGGCCATGGTGGTCATGCCCCTGGCCGCGGCCTTCATCATCAGCTTCGGCAAGCGCCTGCGCGGCATCACCACCGAGTCCCAGAAGGCCATGGCGCGGCTCACCACCCTGCTGCAGGAGGTCTTTTTGGGGCAGCGCATCGTCAAGGCCTTCGCCCGGGAGGACTTTGAGGACGCCCGCTTCGCCCGGGAGAACCAGGCCTACCTGCGCATCCGCCTGAAGCAGGCCATCTACCGGGGCATCACCCCGCCGGTGATGGAGTTTCTGGGCTCCATCGGCATGGCCGGCATCCTCTTTTATGGCGGCTACAACGTCATCCAGGGGCACTCCACGCCCGGCACCTTCTTCTCCTTTCTGGCGGCGCTGGTAATGCTCTACGCCCCCATCAAGGGGGTGAGCCAGGCCCAGAACGCCATTCAGGAGGGGCTGGCCGGGGCCCAGCGCATCTTCGCGGTGCTGGACCTGACGCCCGCCATTCAGGACCAGCCCACCGCCGCGGCTCTCCCGCCCCTGCAACGGGAGATAGTGTACGAAAACGTGACTTTTGCTTACGGCGACCGGCCGGCCCTGGCGGACATCAACCTCACCGTGCGCCGGGCCGAGCTGGTGGCCCTGGTGGGGCCCAGCGGCGCGGGCAAAACCACCCTCCTCAACCTGCTGCCCCGCTTCTACGAGGTGAGCTCCGGGGCCATCCGCATCGACGGCCACGACATCCGGGACGTGACCCTGGCCTCGCTCCGGGGCCAGATCGGCGTGGTCACCCAGCAGACCATCCTGTTCAACGACACGGTGCGCTTCAACGTGGCCTACGGGCGGCTGGAGGCCGGCGACGACGAGATCGTGGGGGCGCTCAAGGCGGCCTACGCCTGGGATTTCGTCTCGGCCCTGCCCCAGGGGCTGGACACCCTCATCGGCGAGCAGGGCGTGCGCCTCTCCGGGGGCGAGCGCCAGCGGCTGGCCATCGCCCGGGCGCTCCTCAAGGACCCGCCCATCCTCATCCTGGACGAAGCCACCTCGTCCCTGGACTCCCAGGCCGAGCGGGAGGTGCAGCAGGCTCTGGACATCCTCATCAAGGGCCGCACCACCCTGGTCATCGCCCACCGCCTGTCCACCGTCCGGAATGCCCACCGCCTGGTGGTGATGGCCGCGGGCCGCATTGTCGAGACGGGCGCGCACGAGGAACTGCTGCGACGGGGGGGCCTCTACCAGCGACTCTATGAGATGCAGTTCGCCCGGGAGGAGGAAGCGCCCACCATCAGCCCGGAACCCGTGGCCCAGGCAGGACGGTGAGTGAAGGGGAGAAAAGCAGGTTTTAGGTTTCAGGTTTCGGGTTTTGGGGTGCAGGCTTGCCGTTCTCAGGCTTTAACCTTCCTGCTGATCCGAAAAGTTTTGTGTAGGGTGCGCATTGCGCACCATGGACCGGGGTGGGGGGCGGTGGGGATCAAGGACCCCGCCCGCCCGGCCTGCTTCAAGGAAGGGCGCTCAGGTAGGTTACCAGGGCCTCCAGTTCCTCGGGGCGCAGGTGCTTGTAATTGGGCATGCGGCCCCGGGGGGCGATGAGTTGCTGTTTGATGGCCTCGGGTCTGAGGCGACCCCCCAGGCCGTCCCAGGCCGGGCCTCTGCCGCCGCCTTTGCCTTTGTGGCTGTGGCAGCCCATACACCCCAGGCGCTGGATGAGATCGGCGCCCGCAGGTTTCTCCTGGGCCCCCACCACCACGCCCAGACAGAGCAACGGGATGGCCGCCAACAGCAATAACGTTCGCTTCATGGTTTTTTCTCCCCTTCCGCGATCCTTTTTTCCATTTCCCCCTTTTCCGGGTGGTCGGGCTTCAGCTCCATGGCCTTCTTGAACAGGGGCGCGGCCTTGGCCTTATCGCCCTGGTGGTAGTATGTCACCCCCAGATTGATCATGGCCACCCAATAGGTGGGGTCGATCTCAATGGCCTTGGCAAAGGCGGCAATCTCCTGGTTCTTCAACTCCTGGCTGCGGCTCTGTTCGAACTTGAAGCGGTAGGCCATGCCCATCATGTTGTAGGCCACCGCCGACTTGGGGTTGAGTTCCAGGGCCTTCTTATAGCTCTCCAGGGCCAGGTCATATTCCTTTTTCTTGAAGTGCTCGGCCCCTTTTTCGATGAGAGCCATTGCCTGTTTGCCGGGGTCCTGGGTCTGCTGACCGCAGCCCAACAGGGCCCAGACTACCAGCGCCGCGACTATCGCCGTTTTCCGCATGTCTCTCCTCCTGCTCTCTTTTCCCTGACTCTGCGGCCAAGCGGGAGCTTGGCCCCCAAGTGCGTTCCCAAGCGGGAGCTTGGGAACGAGCAATGGAAGAGGGCCAGGGGGCACAGGCCCCTGCACCCTCTGCCCGCAAAAACCTTTTCAATCCTTACCGGTGGGGCGGCAAGCCCACCTGAGCTTTAAGAGGCTCAATGCACCTGAAACTCCAGCAACTTCTGTTTCTGGGGCGCCGGCGGCAACGGCGTGCCGGGGGCGGTGGATTCGCTGGCCAGCACGCCCCGGGCGTTCAGGGCCGCCTTGAGCAAGGGCGCGGGAGCGCTGCGGTAAAGAGCAGTGAGCGCCAGCAGGCGCTGGGAATCTTCCCAGAGAACCCGGCGATACTCGTAGTCGTCCACCGCTTCCTCGGGGTGGAGGCAGGCCCGGGTGACCCGCTGCCAGGCCTCGGGCAAGAGCTGGGCCCCGGCGGACACCACCCCCCAGGCCCCGGGCCGGGTGAGGAAGCGCTCTTCGTCGGCTTCGTAAAAGGGGAGGGCGGGCCGGTTCACTGCGGCCAGGTGGTAGTTGAGGAAGCGGCGCATGTCGCCCTGGTAAATGAGGCCCACCACCCCCGGCAGGGCGGCCAGCTTTTTGAAAACCTGGGTGCGCAGGTTCCGGTGTTTGAACAGGGCGGCCCGGCGCTGCACCGCCTCGGGCAGGTTGAAGAGCACCAGGGGGACCCCGGTCTCCTCCAATAATCCCTGGTAATAGCGGGGCAGACCCCGGTTGCTGTGGTACCACAGGGGCAGATCGGCCAGCCAGAGGGGCCCGGCCCCCTGGCGGCGGCGGTGCTCGGCCCCGGCCGCGGCGGCCAGCTCCCGGGTTTCGGCTTCGCTGTCCCCGGTGATGGTGAAGAAGAGAGGGCAGTCGTCGATGAGGTCCAGCAGATGTCCCAACAGGTCCATCCTCAGGGCGGCGGGCAGATCCAGCCCCTCCCCGGCCAGGGGACTGCCGGCCAGGAGGCCGTCGGCGCCGGGCCGGACACGCTGCACCAGGCGCTCCAGCCCCGCCGCATCCAGGCGGCCCTGGGGCGTGAGGGGGGTGACGAGCTCCATGATGAGCCCGGCGGGGGGCGTCTGCGAAGATGGAGGCATGGCCATAAGGATTACACAGAGAATGTGAACTCTCCCCGGCCCAACAGGTCGTGGAGGTGAACGATGCCCAGCACCCGGCGCCCCTCCTCCACCACGGGCAGCACCGTGATGGCGTGGCGCTCCATGAGCTCCAGGGCCTCGGAGGCCCTGGCCCCGGGGCTGATGGTGTGAGGCCGGGGCGTCATGATCTCCCGGGCCGTTTTCTCCAGAATGCTGCCCCAGGTCTTGAGCGCCCGGCGCAGGTCCCCGTCGGTGATGATGCCCTGCAGCAGCCGGCGCCGGTCCACCACCAGGGCGGCCCCCAGGTTCTTGTCGTCCATCTCCCGGATAACTTGAGGCAGGGTCTCCTCGGGATTCGTCAGAGGCAGACGCTCGCCGGTGAGCATCACCTGGCTGATGGCCAATGAGAGCCGGGCCCCCAGGCTGCCTCCCGGGTGATAGCGGTAAAAGTCCTGCTGCTTAAAACCCCGCTTGGTGAGCAGGGCCACCGCCAGGGCGTCCCCCATGGCCAGCATGGCCGTGGTGCTGGCCGTGGGGGCCAGACCCAGGGGACAGGCCTCCCGGGGCACCCCGGTGTCGATGACCACCCGGCTGTGGCGGGCCAGAGTGGAGGCGGACCGGCCGGTGAAGGCGATGAGGGGCGCCCCCAGGCGCTTCAGGCTGGGCAGCAGAATGGTGAGCTCATGGGTCTCCCCGCTGTTGGACAGGGCCAGGACCACGTCCTGCCGGGAGACCATGCCCAGGTCCCCGTGCATGGCCTCCACCGGGTGGAGAAAAAGGGAGCGGGTGCCGGTGGAATTGAAGGTGGCCACCAACTTGCGGCCCACGATGCCGGATTTGCCCACGCCGGTGACGATGACCCGACCCTTGGCCCGGTAGATCAGGTCCACGGCCTTCAGGAAGGAGGCGTCCACCTTCTGCGCCAACTGGGCCACGCCCTCGGCTTCGATGGTGAGGACTTCCCGGGCCAGGTCCAACAGCGAACCCTTCATGCAGCTCACTCCTCCGGCGCCGGCGTCAGGTCCCGCCCCACCATGATGCAGTCCTTGCCCCGGTCCTTGCCCCGGAACATGGCCCGGTCGGCGATGCGCAGCAGGCCCTCCATGTCCCGGGCGTCCTGCGGCACCGTGGCCACCCCGAAGCTGGCGGTGAGCCTGAGGTTCAAACCTTCGTCCGTCAACAAGTCGGTGGTCCGCAACGCCTGCCGGAGGCGCCGGGCCAACTCCACGGCCTGGGTCTGGGAACGGTCGGGCAAGAGGATGATGTATTCATCCCCGCCGTAGCGCACCAGGCTGTCGTCGGGCCCCAACAGCCGGTGCATGACCCGGGAGACCTCGGCCAGCACCTTGCTCCCCAAAAGGTGGCCGTGGGTGTCCACCACGGCCTTGAACTGGTCCAGATCGAAAAAGATGACCGACACCTCCCGGCCCTGGGCCAGCGCGGCGGGGATGAGGCGCTGCAGTTCGACGGCCAGGTAGCGGGTGTTGTAAAACCCGGTGACCTCGTCGATGTAGGTCCGGGCCTCCAGTTTCTGCAGGTTGCGGACGTTGTCCACCGCGATGGCCAGGTAGTCCGCCAGAATGTTGAGCAGGGGCAGGTATTTTTCCCGGAAGAGGTTTTCGTTCTCCACGTTCACCACTTCGAAGACGCCGATGACCTCGCCCCGCACCCGCAGCGGCAGGGCGATGATGGAGCGGGTGTCGAACCCCGTGGCGTCGTCCACCCGGGAGCAGAAGCGAGGGTCCTGGTCGGCGTCCGGGATAAAAATGGGTTCGCCGGTCTGGGCCACCGCGCCGGCGATGCCCTCGCCCACCTTGAGGCGGATGCCCTTGACGGCCTGGGCGTCCACCCCCACCGCCACTGCGAAGGTGAGCTCCCGGGTCTGGGGTTCCACCAGCAGCAGGGACCAGTTGCGGGCCGGAATGAGGATCTTGATGCGCTCCAGGGCCGCGGTGAGCAGACTCTCCATGTCATAGGCGCTCACCAGGGTCTTGGAAAATTCAATGCAGGCCAGGAGACGCTCCACCTGACCGGCGTCCTGCACCTCGTCCACCATGTCCGTCTCCGCTTTCAGGAGAATTGCAGCCGATGCCCGGGTTACCCCTCCCTTCCCCCCAATTTAATGCACAAGCCCACGGGAGGGCAAGAGGCAATTTTGCCGGAGTCTCGGAACAGAAGGATTTTTCGGAGAAAAGACTACCCGGTGGGAATCCTGCCGGCAGCCGAGGGCGCCGAGCCGCGAGGCCTCACCCGAACCGACCGGTGATGTATTCTTCGGTTTTTTTCCGGGAAGGCTTGGTGAAGATCGTCTGGGTCTCACCGAATTCGATGACCCGGCCCTGAAAGAAAAAGGCCGTGAAATCGGAGACCCGGGCGGCCTGCTGCATGTTGTGGGTGACGATGACGATGGTATAGCTCTCTTTGAGGCTGTGGATGAGCTCCTCGATCTTGGCGGTGGCGATGGGATCGATGGCGGAGGTGGGTTCGTCCATGAGCAAGACTTCCGGCTCCACCGCCAGGGCCCGGGCGATGCACAACCGCTGCTGCTGCCCCCCCGACAGGGCGGTGCCCGGGCGGTGCATAATATCTTTCACTTCATCCCACAAGGCGGCCCGGCTGAGGGATTCCTCCACCCGATCCGCCATCTCGCTTTTTTTCAAACTGTAATGCAACTTCAGCCCATAGGCCACGTTGTCGAAAACGCTCATGGGAAAAGGGGTGGGTTTCTGAAAGATCATGCCGATCTTGCGCCGCAATTCCATGATGTCGTATTGGGGCTCCAAAATATTGGCGCCGTCGAGCAACACCGCCCCCGTGGCCCGCTGGTCGCGGTAGAGTTCGTAGATGCGGTTGTACACCCGGAGGTGGGTGGACTTGCCGCACCCGGAGGGGCCGATGATGGCCGTCACCCGCTGGGAGGCGATGTCCAGATTATTGTCGAATAACGCCTGCTGGGAGCCGTAATAAAAATTCAGACCACGGACCGATATTTTTATTGCCAGCGAGGAGGTATCGCTATAAGCAGGCATGTTCTGAGTGGACGTTAAAAGGTTGGTCATGTCCCGTTACTCTACCTGTCATCGTTTTTTTCCCGCAACAAGAAGCGGGCCAGGATAGTGATGATGAGAACACCGAAGGTAATCAGCAACGAGGCCCCCCAGGCCATTTGCTGCCAGTCCGGATAGGGAGACATGGCGTAATTGAAGATCGTGACCGTCAGGTTGGGGGTGGGCTCGCCCAAAGATCTGAACCAATACGGGCTGTTGAGGGCGGTGAAGAGCAAGGGCGCGGTCTCCCCGCTCACCCGGGCCACCGCCAGCAGGATGCCGGTGATGAGTCCGCTTTTGGCGGCCCGGAAGACGATGGCCAGGGTGACCTTCCACCGCGGGGCCCCCAGAGCCAGGGCCGATTCCCGCAAGGTGTTGGGCACCAGCCGCAGCATGTCTTCGGTGGTGCGGGTGATCACCGGCAGCATCAGGATGGCCAGGGCCAGGGCCCCGGCATAGCCGCAGAAGCGGCCCAAGGGAACCACCACCAGGGTGTAGGCGAAAACCCCGACGATGATGGAGGGCATGCCCATCAGGACGTTGGTGGAAAACCGGCTGTAGTCCCCCACCCTGGAGTCGTCGCTGAATTCCGCCAGATACACCCCGGCCATCAGCCCCATCGGCACCGCCATCAGGGTGGCCCCCCCGGTGAGCGCCAGGGTCCCCGCCATGGCGTTTACCAGACCCCCGCCGCTGACGCCGGGAGGAGTGGGCAGTTGGGTGAAAAAAGCCGGGTTGAGGGCCCCCAGGCCACGGCTGAGCACCACATAGAGGATCCAGAACAGGATGAAAATCCCGGTGAGCGCACAGGCTCCGGCCCAGAGAGTGACGGCCAGGTTGGCGAGGCGGCGGCCGGTGGCCGGACGGAGTTTCATAGCCCCACGCTCCAGGCCCGGTACCTGCGGCGCAACATCATCTGCGCCACCACCTGCACCAGGTAGGTGATGAGGTACAGCACCAATCCCAGGGCCACCAGAGAACTGACATAAAGCGGTTCGGTGGCCTCACTGAATTCGTTGGCCAGGGTGGAGGCGATGGTGTTGCCTGGAGAGAACAGCGAAGCGGAAATGCGGTGGGCGTTGCCGATGACGAAGGTCACCGCCATGGTCTCGCCCAGGGCTCTGCCCAGACCCAGGAACACCGCGCCGATGATGCCCACCAGGCCGTAAGGGATGGTCACCTGGTAGGTCACCTCCCAGGTGGTGGCCCCCATGCCGAAGGCCGACTCCTTGACCACCGGCGGCACCAGTTGAAAGACGTCCCGGGTGACGGCGCTGATGAAGGGCAGCACCATGAAGGCCAGGATGATGCCGGCGGTGAGCATGCCGATGCCCAGGGGAGGGCCCTGAAAGAGGGGCAGAAACCCCAGGGTCTTGCCCAGGAAGGGTTGAACGTAATCGGCCATGAAGGGCGCAAAGACAAAAAGCCCCCACATGCCGTAAATGATGCTGGGCACCGCGGCCAACAGCTCAATCATGGTGCCCACGGTGCGGCTGAGCCAGGGCGGAGCCAGCTCCACCAGGAAAAGGGCGATGGCCAGACTGAGGGGCACCGCAATCAACATGGCGATGAGGGTGGAGACCAGGGTGCCGAAGATGCTGCTGGCCGCCCCGAATTGCTGCAGCACCGGGTTCCACTCCTGGGAAAAGAAGAAGCGCCAGCCGAATTGCTTGACCGCCGGCCAGGAGGACAGGAGCAGCTCCAGCCCGATGGCCAGCATCACCAGGGGCACCAACAGCGAGCAGAGCAAGGTCGACCACCGGAAGACCCGGTCGCCCCGGACGGAGGTCCGGACCTGCCGGTCTCCCACGACGGTGAGCGGGGGCCGGCGTAGATCCTCAGGGTTCTGGTTCCGGGCAGGCTTGACCATGATGGCTGCTGATACCGGTTGTGGTCCCGCAGGTGGTGTTGGCGGCTGCGGGCTCCATGCTGCCCCGGTCCAAACCGGCCGGCCGGGGCCGTCGGCGGTCCGTCAACCGATATGGCAGGGCAAGAGAGGCGGGGCCCGCAGCCCCGCCTCTGTCAGCTTTGACGCAGGTCGTCGCTCTTCAGGGTCGGTCAAGGCCAGAGGGGTTTGCCGCCGGATTTCACTTCCTTGGCCCATTCGTCCTGCACCAGCTTGACGACGTTCTCCGGCAGGGGCACGTAATGGAGGGCCTTGGCCATCTCGGCCCCATGCTTGTAAGACCAATCAAAGTATTTCAGCAGCGCCTTCCCCTTGTTGGCATCGGCATAGTCTTTATAGGCCATGATGTAAGTGACTCCGACAATGGGCCAGCTCTTGTCCCCCTGCTGTTTGTTCAACATCAGGGAAAAGCCTTTGGGGGCCTTGCTCCAGTCGGCGTTGGCCGCAGCCGCCTGGAAGGTTTCGATGTTGGGCTCCACAAACTTGCCGGCCGGATTTTGCAGCACGGCATAGGGAATCTTGTTCTGGAAGGCGTAGGCGTATTCCACGTAGCCGATGGCGCCTTTCACCGCCTTGACCTGGCCGGCTACGCCTTCGTTGCCCTTGCCGCCGATGCTGTGGGCCGCCGGCCACTTCACCGCCTTGCCGGCGCCCACCTTTTCTTTGAATTCCGGAGAGACCGCCGCCAGATAGCTGGTAAAGATGAAGGTGGTGCCGGAGCCGTCGGTGCGATGCGCAACCGTGATGGCTTGGGACGGCAGTTTCAGGTCGGGATTGAGCTTCTTGATGGCCTCATCATCCCACTTGTTGATCTTGCCCATGAAGATGGCCGCCAGGGTGGGGCCGTCCAGCTTGAGTTTGCCCGATTCAATGCCCGGCGCATTGAAGATCGGCACGACGCCGCCCATCACCGTGGGGAACTGCACCAGCCCATATCTTTCCAGGTCCTCGGGTTTCAGCGGTTCGTCGGTGCCCCCGAAGTCCACGGTCTTGGCTTTGATCTGGGCAATGCCGCCGCCGGAGCCGATGGATTGATAATTGATCTTTACCCCGGTGAGCTCATGGTATTTATGAGCCCACCGGGCATAGACAGGGTACGGGAACGACGCCCCGGCGCCATTAATGGTCGGGGACTGGGCTTGACAGAGGCCGGCCAGGGTCAGGACAGCCAGAGCCGTCAGTGACAACCACCACAATTTTCTCATGGTGCATTACCTCTCTGATAGGAAACTCGAATGATTTTGGAATAATATACAGACCCTCTGTTAGTGTTTCGTTAGCGCCCGATTCATATTTCAATAATTTGCCCGAAAGCGGATGGCTCCGGCGCGGAACCTCACCGGGTCCGCCTCCCCGGGCCGGGGCGTCCGTGGGGGAACCGGCGGCGCCTGCGGCTGCTGCGCCCGCGGGGCCGGGCGGGAGAGCATCGCCCGGATGAAACGGCGTCCCTAATCGACCTGCACCTCCAGGGAGAAGACGGTCTCCTTGCCGGGAGTGCTGGCCACCGTCACCCGCCCGACGTGGGCCCGGGCGATATGTTTGACGATGGCCAGCCCCAGCCCCGAGCCGCCGACCTTGCGGCTGCGTCCGGCGTCCACCCGGTAAAAGCGCTCAAAGATCCGGGGCAGGTGCTCCGGGGGGATGCCGGGACCCTGGTCCCGAACCCGCATAACCACCCGGGGGCCTTCCCGCCGGGCCTCCACCTGCACCACCCCGCCCGGTTCGCTGAATTTGACCGCGTTGTCCACCAGATTCACCAGGGCTTGTTCCAACAGCGGCGGATTCACCCGGGCGCGCAGATCGTCGGGACAGGTCAACTGAATCTCGATTTCCTTGGCCGCGGCCTTGGCTTCACAAATCTGTATGGCGCTTTGCATAATTTCCTTGACCCGGTGGCCCGACAGAAAGATTTGCCGGCGCTCCACATCCTGTTCGAGGCGCGACAGGGTGAGCAGGTCATCGATGATTTCCTGGAGGCGTTCGGTCTGTTTGGCGATGATGCTCAGAAAGTTGCGGGCATGGTCCGGTTCCTTGAGGGCGCCGGCCAACAGGGTCTCCACAAACCCCTTGATGGAGGTGATGGGGGTTTTCAGTTCATGGGAGACATTGGCCACAAAATCCCGGCGGGTCTGTTCCAGTTGCCGGAGGCGGGTGACGTCGTGCAGGACCACCAGCGTTCCCAGAACCATCCCCTGGGGGTCCCGCAGGGAAGTGCCGTGGGCTTTGACGATTTTCCGGCCGTCAGACGCGAGCGCCACTTCCTCCTCCACCGCGTCCGGGTTGGAGAGGGTGCGGTTGATGAACCATTTCAACTCCGGTTCTTGCACCACTTCCTGGACCGGCAGGTTCTGCGCCGCCTGGGGGTCAAGGCCCAACAGGGCGCCTCCGGCCTTGTTGATGATGATCACCCGCCCGGCGGCGTCCAGGGCCAGCACTCCCTCGGTCATGCTGGAGAGGATGGCTTCCTGTTCCCTGCCATGCCGAGAGAGGGCCTGGATCTGGCTTTGCAGCCGGTCCGCCATGTAGTTCAGGGCTTCGGCCAGTCCGGCCAACTCCGCCGTGTGGTAAACCGGCAGCTTCCGCTCCAGATCGCCCCGGGCAAAA
>Ga0194113_10008997_pt1 | contig 12145 bp, 10 predicted proteins | sample TA2MahC200mmetaG_FD_146193 | JGI IMG/M metagenome (GOLD analysis project Ga0194113, IMG submission 146193) | Freshwater microbial communities from Lake Tanganyika, Tanzania - TA2015017 Mahale Deep Cast 200m | ecosystem: Environmental > Aquatic > Freshwater > Lake | place: Tanzania: Lake...
TTGCGGCGATAAATGTCTCTGCATCCGGAATGCTTATCCTTTTCATCGGGAGCAACCTCCAATAATCTTTGCTCCCAGTATAACTTAAATTATCGCTATGCGCAACTACTTATGTCGCTTGATATAGCATCCTCTAACAATCCGTAATATATTTCATAGGGATTTGAACTTGGCGGAATGTAAATGTGAGTGCTTAGGCTATGTGGTTTACGGGAGTCCCATATTTCTGTACACCAAACGTAATGCACACCGCCGTAGTAGTCCTCATTTATAGCCCATGCTAGTTGTGAGTTGACCGAATACAATAGATTAGAATGCATATAAATATACCGGTTCAATACTAGGTGTTAAAGTATAGTCTCATGGTGAAGATGAGATGCTTATAAGCTCACACTCCGTTATTTTCGATCCAATAATCTAGAGGGATTATCCTGCCAGCTGTGCATTTATTATGTATTTTTACCTTAAGTTTGTCAATATAACAGCACTCCATGCACATTATAGACTGTCAGGGATGCTTAAGTAACATTGATTCAACATAAGCTTGTAGTGCTAAGGGCTAACTGGCACTAGGTCGCTTGAGCATCCTCGGATGAACAAACTGATTGTTCGTTCAGTTTTCGATGTTCGGCAACAAGCCCTTTTCGAGTGCCCCCATACCTGGGTAATTGTGGTTTATGGATTGGTACTCTCATTTTAGAATGGCTCTTTGTCAGGTGATTTGGAAAGATTGAAAGCCATCGTCCTACATTTGCCACCATTACCGGGGGCTAAGGGGATAAAGAAGGCTGGAGCGGATGCTCCAGCCTATCCATAAACATGTGACGCTTCAATATGTCTTTCCCGCGAAAGCGGGAATCCAGGCAACCCCTTACTCAAGCACCAAGGGTACTAATCCCCCTGTATCCCCCTTTAGGAAAGTGGGAATTGGGCGAGGGCACCTGGGCTCCTGCTCCCTGGTCAGCGCCAGGGACAAGTTCCGCAGGAGTGACATGACGGCGCTAATCCCCCTTCGTCCCCTCTCCGCTCAAGGCAAAGACAAGTTTGAAAAGGGAGAACTTCCCCCTCATCCTTCGGCTTCGCTCAGGACAGGCCTGTCGAAGAGCGAATGGCGGATAGCATCTATTTTGGATTGTTCCACTGAGTTTCGGCTCAGCTCTGTCGTTGGCATCAGAAGCAAATCCCAGTCTGTTTGCTGCTCTTATTGTTGACATATCGGGAGGTTACACGTATAATACACGTATAAAGAAGGAGTGGATTATGCGGAAAAAACTGACTTTAACAGTTGACGAGGAGGTCTATGAGGGTCTCCGCAATACAATAGGGCCACGAAAAATAAGCAAGTTCATCGAGGAATTGGTCAGGCCGCACGTTGTTCGCCCCAATCTGGAATCAGCCTACGCGGAAATGGCTAAAGACCGGAAGAGAGAGAAGGAAGCTTTAGAGTGGGCCGAGATTGCTTTCAAGGACGCAGACCATGAAACGTTGTGAGGTATGGTGGGTCAACTTTGACCCCTCTATCGGTGGGGAAATTAAAAAGAAGCGACCTGCCGTGATTGTCAGTAATGATGCATCGAATAAATTCCTTAATCGTGTTCAGGTTGTTCCTCTCACCAGCAAAACGGAGCATATTTATCCCAGCGAGGCAGTAGTGGTTTTTGAAGGTAAGGAAAGTAAGGCTATGGCAGACCAACTGGCCACCGTCAGCAAGGCGAGGCTCTTTCGCCGCGCTGACATTCTTTCTCGGGAAGATATGCGGAAGATTGAAGAAGCCATTAAAATACAACTCGATATTCACTAAGAGCTGTTCGACGCCAAATTTTACAATCCGGCCATTTGCTTCCTAAACGTCGGCTTCTTTAAGATACGCTGTCCGGGTCGGCGCGAAAGGTACGAAATGCGCCTTTCTTTGTCCGGCGCGGGCTTGTTGTAATCAAAATCCTGAAGCGTCAAACGCTCGAGCCTCGTTCCAAGAAGCCGTTCCAGAGAATATATCTTATCTGAATCAGCGCCGGTTACGAAAGTCAATGCAGCGCCGCTTTTATTAACCCTTCCGGTGCGCCCGATTCGATGGATGTAGTCATCCGTACTTTCGGGCATATCGTAGTTGATGACGTGGGAAATACTCAAAACATCGATACCGCGGGCAGCAATATCGGTCGCTACCAGAACCTTGATCGAGCCGTTACGGAAGCCTGCAAGCGCAGCCTGCCTCTGGTTTTGGGATAGGTTGCCCTGTAGTGAAGTCGTTCTATAACCATATCTTGCCAGTTGCCGTGCGACACGTTCAGCACCGTACTTGGTACGCGTGAAGACAAGCACCGAATCAGTTTTAGTTGTATTTAGAATTTCCTTCAGCAAATTTATCTTGAGGTGCTGTGGTACCGGGTAGAGGACGTGTGATACTGTTTTTGCCGGAAGTTGCCGGTCGACTTGCACAGTAACCGGATCATGCATGATTTCACGCACCAGGCGTCCTATGTCAGCCGGCATGGTGGCAGAGAAAAGCAATGTCTGGTGTTTGTGCAAGATGCACCTGAGAACATTACGTATATCCGGCAGGAATCCCATATCGAACATGCGGTCAGCCTCGTCAATAACGAGAATCTCCATTTCCGATAGGTCTATCGTGCCTTTCCAGAGGTGGTCGAGCAGACGGCCGGGGCAGGCTGCGATGATATCCGCACCGCCATGCAGGTCCTGATTTTGCTGCTCCATGCTCACGCCACCGTAGATAGCAGTACTTCGTAAACCGGTTCCACGCCCCAGGTGATTGCTAACCTCGCAAGTCTGCTCTGCCAACTCGCGGGTGGGTGAGATTACCAGAGCCCGCACATGTCCTCGCGAGCCTGATCGCAGACGCTCCAGGATAGGCAGTATGAAAGCTGCCGTCTTACCTGTTCCGGTCTGGGCCAGACCGATGATGTCCCGTCCCTGCAAAATAGGCGGGATAGCCCGTGATTGTATCGGTGTGGGTACGGTATAACCGAGCGCACGTACACCAGCCATGATACTCGGATGTAAATTAAAGATTTCGAAATCACTTGCCTGCCGGTACGAGGGACAGCGCTCCGGCTTGTCGGTATAGCCTCTGGACCGGGAAAACTCCCGGCCTTCAGCGTTGAAGTTGGACGTGGCAACACAATCTGAGGTCTGGATAGACTGACTCTGAAAACTCATTGGACGACCTTCTCTCTTACATTCAGTTGGAGTTTCGGTCATCCAATACTTGAAATAAATCCGAGGATTCTTGGAAGCTTGAAATAACCTAAACTAACACTTATGTTAACTATATCACAAAGTATATGCCAATGCAAATTGTGCACTGCACTACATAGAGCACCATCTTTGTCAGGAAATGTGGAAGGATTGAAAAAGGATGATGGGGCACGGCGCTTTGTCAGGAGATAAGAAAGGATTGAAAAATAGATGATTGGGCACAGCGCGCTGTGCCCCTACTCACGGACGTATTGATCATTTTGTAGATGCGTACTAGGTAGAAAGGCTGGAGCGGATGCTCCAGCCTACCCATAAACATATGTGCTTCAATATGTCTTTCCCGCTGTGGCGGGAACCCAGGCACCTGGACTCCTGCTCACTGGTCAGCGCCAGGGACAAGTTCCGCAGGAGTGACATGAACGAGAGCACTAAGCCCCCTCACCTTAATCCTCTCCCTCGGTGGGGAGAGGATACCATTGTCAAGGTGTTTGCGCAATTAAGCGCTAAGCTTTGGTTTTGCTGGTGAAGCGGAGGACTTCGGCGAAGTTGTTAATCTTCGCCTGATTATTGGTCTCGAGGAAGCCGTCATAAGTAAGGCTGATCCAGGGCTTGCCGTATCTTGCGCTGAACTTCTCCGACATGGCTGCCACAATACCGCCGGGCATGCAGCCGTGCGGCATGACCGAGATAACGCCGGCGTACCTCGGATTTTCAATCCACTCGATTCCCGCGCCTATGCTCAGAACTGCCTCGCTGCCGCACTTAGGAGAAAGATACTGCTTCGAGTAATGGAGCAACTCCTTCGTCGTTGGTTCCTCTTCCTCCACCATCTCCGTGAAATTGCAGATTACCGAGCGCTCGTCCTTTCCCATCAGGTATTTTCTTATACTGCCGGTGATAATCCTCTTCAGGTCTCTGTCCCTGACGCCATCCTCGATATTTCGATATGTAATGTACTTGAGCCACTCACCGATGGGAGAGACTACGACCTCAAGCCCCGCCTTCTCACATTCCTTGACCAGATTGCTGTTGCTGAACTTGTTGGAACGCAGAAATATCTCGCCGTTGATACCCACCAGCGGCCTTCGCGGCATATCCGGGTCAATCAGAGACTTGAATTTCGCGGTGGCGTCCTGCAAAACATCATTTAAAGGCTCTTTTCGGCTGACAAGGTCGGCTATTCTGGATAAATATTCATCGAACAGGCTCTCTGCGGCACCGCTCGTTTTCTCATAGGGACGAGTGCGCCAGAGCAGCTTCTCCAGATAGTCAATAGCGACAATGCCTCGCAGTGCCAGCCTCTCGAAACCCGAGCCCAGGTTCAAATCGTGATAGCCGTTGTTCGACACGGTGGTGCGTATGGGAAAATCAAAGCCCAGCTCGCGGAGTATCCTGACCTGCTCTATAGCGTATTTGCCGAAGCGGCACGGCCCGAACGCGCTCGCCAGAAAACCTTCCGCATCCCTGGGATTAATTTCGTACCGTTCGTTCTCATAGAAAAACTTCATGAAGTCGCCCAGCGTCACCCGGTACGGCAGGCATTCTTTCCCGGAAGTGACTTTGTTGCTATACAGGAGATTCTTCTCATCCTGCCGCGGCATAACCACCGCGTTGACACCATAGGCCCGCATCGCCGCGCCCAGCGCCACAGCGCCCTCGCACATCCTCGGCACGAGGATAACCCTGTTGGGATTGACTTTGGAGTAGGCGAACCTGCGTATATCTCTATCCCCCGCCAGAACCTCGGCAGCCTTTCGTGAGCTAGCAAAGCCTTTGATAGTATCTACAAAAGCCTCCAGCCTGGTTACGATGCCTGCCTCGGCAGCGTGTTCGTCTATCTCCAACTGACCCAGCGGCTTGTTGCCCATGATGTCCTCGACGATATTGAGGACAAACGAGTTAGGCCCGCAGCCAAAATTGGTCAGCACGAGACCGAACAGTCTGGGGTCTTTTGCCACTATGTGAGCGCCGGCTATGTGCTTGGCTTCGCTGAACCAGTAAGGTCTGTCTGTATATTCTTTGACATTCACAGAATTGAGCGGCAAGAATTCAAGGGGTATGGGCACCACACCGAGTTGAGCGAGCTTTTCTGCTATTCCCATGTTGGCACCTGAGTCCTGGGACATGTAAGAGCGAGCGAAAATCACCACACCCAACTGGCCGCTTTCCTTTAGCTTCGCCATTATCCGCTTGCCCGGCTCAGCCTGCGCCTCCTCGAACTCCCGCTTCGCTATAAGTCCGGCTAGCGCGGCTTTTCTGCCCTGCTCTTTGCTGAACCCCATCTTAACAGCGGTATTCGTGAGGTTCTTGATAACGTCGTCGTTGCCGCAACTAAAGTCGATTATGGGTATGAGCAGCTTCTTCCCCAAACCGAGAGCCTCGCGTATTATGAACGGCGACGCCTGCACCAGAGGACAGGAGTATTTCTGGTTCTCATCGCCTTCTTTAACGCCCATGCGAATGGCACAGGGATAGAGTATATAATCTACATTGACCAGGCTCGCTGCGTGACCGTGCACCAGTTTGACGGGGAAGCAACTGTCGGTGTAGCTCAACTCGACAGAATGCTCCATTATTTGATTATTGGTCTTGCTGGAGAGAACGACCTTGGCGCCAAGAGCATTGAGAAAGCCTATTAGCATCGGTGCATAGTCATACACTATGAGCGCTCGGGGAATTCCCACCGTAGGGCCTGCGGTCTCGCCTTTCCTCGATTCCTCAAGCCCTTTGAATAGCAGCTTCTCGCGCTCGTCGAAGGCGGTCTCCATCCGCTCGCGGCTGACGGCGCTGTCGAACAGGTCGCACCTGCTGCCATAGAATGTAGGTTTCTCGCCGGGTATCTCCATACGGCTTATGGTGCAGTTGTTGTCGCATCTCTTGCAGGTGAAAGTGGAAAGGGTGTAACTGCTGTCAACGACCCTCTGGAACCCCTTAAATCTGGAGTTCCTGCCGTTCATATCTTCTTTAGCCAGAAGCGCAGCGCCGATTGCCCCGCTGACCTCCTTATGCTCGGGAACAAGCGTTGTCTTTCCTTTGAGCGCGCTCTTGAAGGCCGAGACAACGGCTTCGTTATAGAACACAGCTCCGGTAAGTATGACCTTATCGCCCAGTTTCCTGGTCCCCAGTACCTTGGACAGATAGTTTGCCGCAATCGAATTAGCCAGGCTGGCGGTGATCACCTCGATGGGCACGCCTTCCTGCTGGGCTGAAGCAACTGCCTGTCCCATGAAGGCTGCACATCTCGAACCGAGGTCGATAGTATGAGGCGCTTTAAAAGCGAGATTGGCGAACTCGCTATTCTGCACCGAAACGCCGAGCTGCTCGGCCAGCTCATCTATGAAGCTGCCCGTGCCCGCAGCGCAGGCTTTGTTCATCTGATAGTCGACAACTACTCCATTGCGCTTGATAACCAGCTTGGAATCCTGACCGCCTATCTCGATTATATCCGCATCGGGTTCTATCTCGGCAGCAGCCCTGGTCTGCGCCGTAATCTCGTTCTTAATCATATCGGCGCCGATGAAGCTGCCTACCAGATACCTGCCCGAGCCGGTTACTCCCACACCGGCTATCTTCGCCTTGTCGTCGATCTCATTAATAATATTGCGGAACACCTGCTTGACAGCTTCAACAGGTCGTCCCGCTGTCATCAGATAGCTCTTCGCCATGACCTTGGTGCCGGTCTCATCAAGTATCACCGCTTTGGTGCTGGTGGAGCCTACGTCCACCCCGAGATAGCCGATGAGCGGCTCTTTTATCTCGGGGGCTTTCCAGACATTATGTTGGACAACCTTCTCCAGGCTGGGCGTCTCGAAGTAGCGCAGCCTGGCATCAGACTCCTGAGGCACAATCACCCTGGATGTCTTCCCGGCATTTCCGGCAAGCAGAGCAGCGCCCAGGGCTTCAACATATAAGTAGTTATCCGGAACGACGATATCCACGGGATGCCCGTTTCTCGCCGAAAGCGCCTCGTTGAGCGCCCTCACCACGGCGCTGTTGGCGGCAACGCCGCCGACGAAATAGATAGGCTCGTCAAACGCCCCTTTCTTCAATGAGACAACCATTCGGGCTATGCTTTCACAAAGAGCATACAGCATAGAGGACATAGGTACGCCCTTCTGCTGCAGGTGAATGAGGTCGCTTTTGGCAAAGACGCTGCATCGGGCAGCGATACGCGGCGCAGAACCTTCACACTCCAGAGCGATGCGGGCGAAATCCTCCAGGCTGACCCCGATGCGGTACGCCTGCTGCTCGATGAACCTGCCGGTTCCGGCGGCGCAGAGGGGATTGGAGACGACATGCCAGGGCTTCTTCAGCCCATCCTCTAGGGTTAAGACGAAGGAACTCTGTCCTCCGATCTGCACAATGGTCTTAGCTTCAGGATAGGCATGAAGCAGCCCTGATGCGATAGCCAGTGAGCTGCTGTACTCCGCCCAGTTCAACTCTTTGGGTATTACGCTCCTGCCTGAGCCGGAGACACCTGCCGTAGCGATATCCCGAAGGCTGAATTTCCCGCCCAGTCGGGAGATGAGAGAGGCTACCGCTGACTTGGGGCTGGCGGTTATCTTCTCCGAGTCTGAATAGACAGCCCTGCCGTCTTTGTCGATAAGTACCGCTTTAACGCTGACAGAGCCGACATCGAGACCTAAAGAGTAACTCATAATTAAAGCGATTTTACCACATATTGGAATCCTGTTGAAGGGGGCTTCTCTTTTCATTTTGCATTTATACCTTTATTCCAACTTTCCTTAGCTCCGCCCTCACCAGCTTCACAGCCTTCTTGTTCAGGTGAATATCGTCTCCGGAGTATTCCCTGAGCATAAGTCCGTTCTTATCCGCAACCCTGTCATAAATATCGATGAATGGGTAAACGTTCTTATCGCAAAACGACTTCAGTTTTTCGTTGAACATCCTGTTAATCTGACTTCGTATCTCCGGCGTGCCGTAGAAGGGGTATTTGTACTCGTTGCCCACCTCGGTTGCCGGAGAAATGCTGTGCACACAGAAGTTCACGCCGTGCTGCTTAAGCTGCGCCATGACCTCGCCGTAATTGGAAATCGTCCTGTCTATCAACTGGTCAATTGAATGCTTACCGTCGCTCTTTTTATGCTGGTAATAGATGTGAATTCGACAGTCTATCTCGCCGAAGAGCAGCACCACCATATCTTTCCTGTCCAGCTTCACGACGATTTTGAATAGCTTTTCATTGGATCTGGTAGAACTGTTCTTTTTTATCAGGTTGTACGCTGTGGCAGCGCCGAGGTGGTGCGCCAGAAAGGGCATGCTGCCCCGGAAAGGTATAACATGGCTGTCCCCGATAACATGGATGAGTGGTTTTCCAAACGCCCTGGCATAGAGCACTGTAAAGGAATCAATAAGGAGCACTCCGAGGCTTCGGAGACCATTTTTAAAGGGGCTTACCGCCCACAGTATTATGTAAATATAAAAATAATGTCTCCCCTGTTGTTTGGCGACCTCCCTTGCCATAAATAGGGTGCCTTTTATACCACGGGGGACATTATTCCGGCTCACTTCGTTATTTTAATACAAAGCTAGAGATTATCAATCACCGCTTTGAGCTTGGCGCGCACCTCCTCACCTACACTCCTCAATTTAGGATTGTCCACTGCCGCCATCGACGCCACCGGGTCTATTGCCGCCACCTCTACCCTACCTTCCGCAAGCTCCTGCACTATTACATTGCAGGGCAGCATCAGCCCGATTTTGTCCTCCGCCTGCAGAGCTTTGTAAGCATAGGGCGGATTGCACGACCCGAGGATTTTGTACTTCCTGAAATCCACGTTCAGCTTCTTCTTCAGTGTCTCCCTGACGTCTATCTCGGTAATAATACCAAAACCGCTCTTCTTCAGGTCCTCGGTCACCTTCGTAACAGCCTCATCGAAAGACAGTTTCAGTGTCTTGCCGAAGTAGTAACTCATTCCCACATTCCTCCTCATCAATACGCTTTGTTTAAGTATTTCATTATAAATTTATTTAGAGGATACTTGTGTCTTAAAATAAAAAACTGGCAGCGGAGGGATTTGAACCCACGACCAAGGGCTTATGAGTCCCCTGCTCTACCACTGAGCTACACTGCCACGGAAATATATGATAGCACTGTGTTTATTTAGCGTCAATCTTGGAAAAGCCCTCGTCAGTCAGAATTCAGCAATCTACCAACTGATAGCTAAGCGCTGAAAGCTGATTGCTAACCTACTTAGCCGCCAGGAGCGACACAACCTTGTCCAGTATCCTGTGGGCGACTTCAGATTTCAGCATGAGGGGAAGCTGCTCGGTCTCGCCTTTGCGATTGATGAAGGTAACACGATTGGTATCCGCGTCGAAACCGCTGTCCTTGGCGGTGATATCATTGACCACTATCAGGTCAAGATGCTTTTTCTTCAGTTTCTCTGTCGCCCTCGGCACTATATCATCGCTCTCGGCAGCGAAGCCGACCTTGATTAAATCACCCTTTACCTCAGCCAGTATATCAATGGTCTTAACCAGTTCCAGAGTCAAGTTTTCGGCTTCACGCTTTATCTTGCCTTCAGCGACTGTTGCCGGACGATAATCGGCGACCGCTGCTGCCATGATAAGGACATCCGCCGCAGCAGCAGCTTTGAGCACCGCGTCGCGCATCTGAGCAGCGGTCTGTACTTGCATCACATCGACTCCCGCAGGGGTCAGAAGCGCCGTAGGTCCTGTTATTAGAGTAACAATAGCTCCACGATCTCGGGCAGCCTCAGCTACGGCATAGCCCATCTTCCCCGAGGAGCGGTTGCCCACAAAGCGCACCAAATCTATCGGCTCCTGGGTGCCGCCGGCGCTGACCACAATCTGCTTCTCCGCCAGGTCACCCTTCCTGCCCAGCACATGGTAGATGGTGCCCAGTATTTCCTCGTTATCGACAAGCCTGCCCATCCCCACCAGTCCCGAAGCCAGTCGGCCATAGCCCGGTCCCACTATAATAAAACCGCGAGAGCGCAGCTTGTTCACATTCTCCTGCGTCACAGGATTTTGCCACATCCCCACATCCATCGCAGGGGCGATAATCACAGGCGCTCTGGTAGCCAGCACGGTGCTGTAAAGTATCTCATCGGCGATGCCCGCTGCCATCTTGGCAATCGAGTTGGCGGTAGCCGGAGCCACAACCATGACATCTGCACGCTCCGCCAGGGCAACGTGCTCCACACTGTATTCCGAGGCAAGGTCGAACATATCGGCAACGACCGGCCTGTGGGTTATGCTGCGAAACGACAAAGGCGTCACGAACTGCTGAGCAGCCTTGGTCATCACCACGTCAACAGCCAGCCCTTTCTGGGTCAGCTTGCTGGCTATATCCACCGCCTTATAGGCGGCGATGCTGCCGGTTACGCCCAAGACCACATTTTTGCCCTTGAACATATTCTCTCCAGACATCTCTTTAATGCCCGCCGTTCAACTCGTGGATTATCCTTAGACCGACCAGCGTCAAATCAGGGTCATAGACATCGATAACGCCGGTCTCCCTAGAAATAACATCAGCCAGTCCCCCTGTGGCAATGACCCTCACATTCCCTCCGAGTTCCTTCTTCATACGGGCTACGATACCTTCGACAAGACCGACATAGCCGAATATGATGCCCGACTGCATCGCAGTGATCGTGTTTCTGCCGATGGACTTCTTGGGGCGGCTCAACTCCACGCGCGGCAGCTTGGCTGCACGCTCGAAAAGCGCTTCAGCAGCTATGCCGATACCCGGGGCAATCGCACCTCCGACGTAGTCACCTTCATCGGATACCGCATCGAAAGTAGTGGCAGTCCCCAGATCTATTACAATCAGCGGGCCGCCATAAAGCTTATGCGCCGCCGCAGCGTTGACCACGCGGTCGGGGCCGACCTCACGCGGATTATCCAGAGATATACGTACTCCGGTCTTGATGCCCGAGCCGACCACCAGAGGGGTAACGCTGCAGTAACGCTGGCATAGCTCCTCAAACGTGGTTACCAGAGGAGGCACGGAGCTTGAGATTATGGCCTGGTCTATATCGGAAAAAGAGTGTTTTCCGAGATTCAACAGATTGAGCAGGAAAACAGCGTATTCATCAGCGAGCTTATGCACATCTGTGGAAAGCCTCCAGGTTGCCTTCAGCTTCTCCCCTTCGAAAATGCCCAGAGCTATGGTGGTGTTTCCTATATCGATTGCCAGCAACATGATTGCTTTCCCTCCTGCTGCCCAGCGATAACGTAATACCCTTCCCGGAAACAAGACGGTCTTTTGAAGTGAGGCATATTATAGCGTACTCTTCTGGGTGTTACAACAAGCAATATCTACTATGAGCAAGAGGTCTTTTTTTTATGTCGTTGCGAATCCCGATAAATCGGGATGAAGCAATCTGGAGGAGGTGGGGAGGGCTGAAAGCTGATAGCTAAATACTTTCGGTGAGATTGCCACGCCTCCTTCCCCTGCGGGAAGGATGGCTCGCAAAGACACTTGAGCTTTGCAGCCTTATGCTTACAGAAGCCTATAGCCTCCGACGTTGCGCTGGCGATTAAGATATTCCAGGCCTTTCTTGGTATCGCTGGCGACACGCGCTTTGTCGCAGTTGGCCAGGCGAAACTTGAACAACCAGTACGTAAACTCCTGCCACTGAGCCAGGCTTATATCGTCCCTTTCCGAATGCCCTTTATCCTGCATGAACCAGTGGAACAGAGTCTCCTGACCTGCCCCATAGACTCTGTAATAGCTATCGAAAAAGCCCTGCTCTTCCTTGGAGAAGACATGGGTATGATTCTCTTTGCAAATCTCCTCTTCAACGGCAAAGATAATGGCCTGCTCGACAATGACACCGTAGAAATAGTTGAGATAGGCGTGATACTTGGAACTCCCGATAAGCCTCCTGAAATCTTCCTGCGAAATCTCCTCGGGCAGCTTGCCGAAGAAAAGCAA
>Ga0194113_10009005_pt1 | contig 12140 bp, 4 predicted proteins | sample TA2MahC200mmetaG_FD_146193 | JGI IMG/M metagenome (GOLD analysis project Ga0194113, IMG submission 146193) | Freshwater microbial communities from Lake Tanganyika, Tanzania - TA2015017 Mahale Deep Cast 200m | ecosystem: Environmental > Aquatic > Freshwater > Lake | place: Tanzania: Lake...
CCACGCGAGCCCCGGGCGTCCAATCGTAGTCCTGGCGGTCCGTGCTCCACCGTCCCAGGAACAAAACCGATCCCATTCGCCAGGGCCGTTCGTTGTTACGCGGATCGCCCGGGGCGTTGCAGTGGGCCAGCACGTGGACGATCGTGCCGTCATTTCGCACCAGCAGGTTGTTTCCGAAATAGCCTTCGTTGTGGTCGACAAACGCGGCCTTCTTCGGCTCGCGCGGATCGAAAGCCGCTCCTTCTTCGTAACGCAGCTGTTGCGGTGCGCTCCACGTCCGCCCCATGTCGCGCGAATAGCGCGAGTAGGCAAAGCAGTGGTACAGACCGCTAACAACAATTTGTCTCAGCCAGACCTGGACCAGCACGCCGGTGCCCGGGTCGTATACGCTGGTGCCTTCACCTTCCCAGACGGTCACGCCGCCGTAGTCGACGTTGTTCGACGGTTGCACGGGAACGAACTCGGTCCATGTGCGGCCGTTGTCCGTCGACCACCTCGCGCGCACGTTGTCGCCGACGTCGTCCTTAATCTCCTCGGCCTGCACCTCGCGGCGTTCGAGTCTGGGGCCCACGTAGGCCACTGACACCAGTGCCGCGGCGCGGGGTAGCGGGTGACGACGATACAGCTCCTTCTTGACCGTCACGATCGGCTCGTTCGTCGTCCAGGGCGGAGTTTCCTCGGCGAGTTGGGCGCGAGTCTCGGCAATTCCCAGCAGCACGAGCCCGATTGCGAGACGCCTGATTCCCAGCCGCGATGGAAACTTGGTTTGCAACGGATGCTGCTTTTCGGGTGATTCAGCTGTCGGTCTCATTCGTCGCTCCGCGGTTGGCCCGATGGAAATCAGATCAGTTGGTCACAGATGCGCCAGCGGCACTCCGCAGCCTACTGTTTTACCCGCATACGCGTGTTACGCAAGCAGGTTCCGGTTGGTCATCTCCTTGATGCCGTGGTATCGATCACCGGCGCGAGTTTGACCGCAATCCCGGAGCACGGATCGAGGGTTATCCATTGTGGAGACGGTCTCCAATCCGTGCGCAGGGATGCGCGCGGCGCGGCGGCGGATTCGAGGCGGGGCGCGCGGGGTGAGTGGAATGGCCGTGTTCTATTTCGTCGTGCCGGGAATCTCTTCCAACGTGACCCGGTGAAAACGATAGCGGCAATCGTAGGCGCCCAGGAATAGCGCCGCACTGTTCGGGGTGTTCCAGTAGTCCGAAAGGGAAAGGCGATCGGGGGTGCCTTTCCAGGAGATGATCGTTCTCCCGTCGACGGTGACAGTCACACCGCATTTTCTGACGGTCACGATCGCTTGCGACAAGCGGTCCTTCCGAAAGAGGCTGGCGACCAACGTTGTCTCGTTGCCGACGTTACGACCGTCGATATTCTCCAGCGCGCTCAAACCATCGGTTGCCGGCGTGTAGTTCAGCAGCACTGCGAAACGACTCCCTCCGCACGATTGTCCGAGGATCAACCCATCCGGCTCGTCCAGCGGCTCGACGACCACCGTCAGGCGATATTCCTCGGGCGGCGAGTGCGGGAGTTCTATCCGCGCTCCGTACTGTTTGGGACTGACGAGCTTGCCGGCCTCTTTCGACCAGCGTCCCGACGTCCAGCAGGTGTCGGGATCGGCCAGAGCCAGCAGGTCCAACTCCTCGGCCGAGGGCACCGTTGCGTCGCCCAAGCCGTCCGGCACGGCAGCCCGCGCGAACAGGTCCGGCGACGCGTCGAACGGCTGTGGAGGTTGGTCGGCGCTGCCGCGCACCTGGAAGTAACCCCAGAGTTCACTGCTCGCACCGTTCTTCAGTCGCGCATCAATGCGATAACTCACGGGCGTCTCGCGCTCGAACGTGGCCAACGTGGCCGTCTGTGGCGCATCGCCCTCCCAATGTTGAGGCACGTCGATCCACGGGCCGGCAAGCGAAGTCTGAAACCGAACGCACAGTGACGCGACCTTGGCATCAGTCGGCCACTCTAGCGCCAGCGTCACGGGCTCGCCAGGTCGCGGCACTACGGGTTGAGGCAGGGCACGGAAGTGGGAGAAGAGTACTATGTCCTGGCTGGCCGCTTTGTCCTGCCGCTGCCAACCCAATCGGGTCTTCTGATCCTCGTCCAACCAGGATTCGTTCAGCCACCCGTGGTACTGGCCCATGCTCATCACCGAGTTGTTTCCCGGTTCCGGGTGCGGCAGACCCACTGTGTGCCCGCACCCCTCGTGATAGGCGACGCAATCGGAACCTCGGTAGGGCACGCGCCAACCGTCGGCGCTGACCAGCGCCCAGCCGACGCCGCGGTCGGCAAGGTAGGACGCCCGGGCTCCGCCGGCGGCCGCGCCGGGAAAGTGCTGGCCATTCTGGTAGTTGCCTTCGAATGCGAAACCGTCCTCCCGCGGTATGACGCGATAGAAGTCATCCAGCGGGCGCCAGTTGATGTCGCTCATGACCAGAAGAATCGGAAACGCGTCGCGCTCCGCCTCGGCTACGGCGAACTTCAGGCGTCGGTCGGCTTCCTGAAGCGTGCGGAAGTAGATCGCGTTGGCGTCACCCTGGCGCAACTCGGCCGTCGTCAGATCGGACACGAGCGGTTCTTCGTGAATGGATGTCGTCAGCGTCGACTGACCTTGAAATTCGCGCGCGTGGAACAGCTCGACGCGACGACAGTAGTATGCCACGCGATCGCGCCAGTCGGGCAGCGGTTGGTGGTCGGCCGGCACGAAGTACACGACGGTGACCTTGATCTTCTCCGTGTCGTACTTTCCATCCCAGGTTTTCGTCCCGGCCCGAAGAGCAGAGGTAGCGAGAATCATCACGATCAAAGAGGTGAGACGTATCACGAGGCAAGTCTCCCAGCGTAAAAGGCGGCGAGGTTCACTCGATTTCCAGGACTGTTATGGAATGAGGCGGCAGCGAGACGTGGCCGTCCGCACATAGAAGCTCGATGGTCTGGGGCGCGACTCGATCAGGTCGGTCGATGTCGTTGTAGGCATCCGGCGAGTCGCCGGTCAAGACCGTTGCACGGAAGTGTCCGTCGAGCGTCTTGCTCCCGAGCCGGAGACCGCAGTGCAAGGGTTCGGACGGGTGCCGGTTGACCAGCACGATCCGCCACGTTCGTCGGGCGGAGTCGCAAGTGGCAATTCCGTCCAACGTTGGCACGGTTCGTCCCTCGTGTTGCAGCGGCACGCTGGCGATCTCCATCGGAACGACCTTCTGGCCCAACAGGTTGCCATACATGGCCAACACGTGGAAGGTCGTGCGTTTGACGAGGCCCTGGGGGTGGACGAAAAGTGGTCCGCGCGTGTTGACGATGGGGGCGATGTTCGCCATGCCGACATCTTCGGCGTGCCGCAGGCAGGCGTTGAGAAACGACGCCGAGAACAGCGCGTCGGCCATCGTGTACTGCGAAGGGATCGCGTTCTTGTCGCGCGCCTGGATCAACGCGGTCACCGCAGGATCGCGACTGTCACTGGCCTGTTTGCGTGGAAATCCGGGGTGGTGCCAGCCGCGCAGATTCCACTCGTCGAACGCGATCTTGATGCGGCCGCGGTGGCCGGACTCTTCAAGCAGTTCAATCACTCGGCCAATCGTTGCTTCGGGCCCTTCTGAAAGCGTGATACAGGTCAGATAGTCGGGCGTGAGATTGTCGCCCCAACAAGGAAGCCAGTATTCGTGAATCGCGACGTAGTCGAGCTGTTTTCCCGCCGTGCCGAGCAGCGGCAGGGTCCAGTCGCGATTAGGCGTGGCGGCGGCGACCAGTTTCAGGCTGGGATCCACGGCCCGCATCATTTCGGCCGACTTGAGAACCAGCGGTCCCCAGTCTTGCGGAGTTCTCGCGCCGATCTCGTGGCCGCCCCAGTTCTCGTTGCCGATGCTCCAGAAGCGGACGTTCAACCCCGCGGCGCGTCGCGCGGCCGACTGCTGAGAAATTTCGCGACTGTCGGTCCGGTTGCAGTATTCGACCCAATCCCGCATCTCCTCCGAAGTGCCGTTTCCAGCATTCGTACAGATGTACGGCTCGCAGCCCACTCGCCTGCACCACTCGACGAACTCGGCGGTACCGAAGGTATTGGGGTCATCGACACCCCAAACCACGTCATGGACCGGCTTGCGGCTCTTTCCGACACCGTCTCGCCAGTGATAGCCGCTGGCGAAGCAGCCGCCGGGCCAACGCACTATGGACAATTTCAGTTCCTTCAACGCAGCGATCACGTCCTTGCGAAAGCCCTTGTCGTCAGATAGCGGAGATCCAGGATCGAACAACCCGCCGTAGATCTGCTGGTCGAAGTGCTCGATGAAACCGCCGAAGAGCATCGGGCTGAAGGGCACGCCGGGCGCATCCGCGTCGATCGCCGCGATCGCCTGCCACGTTTCCGATGAGCCGGCCAACGGTTTCAGTGCGACGTCGTCGTACCAGGCCTGCCCGGTGGACACACCCCAGCCTCCGAACAGGCAATTGATCTCCAGCTCCGTCGTGGCTCCCGTTCGGAACACAGTCGACACGCGAGTCCAATCCTCGGTTCCTCTCACACGCGGTGTCCTGACGTGCTGCATGTTCTGGATATTCAGCAGCGCGCCGACGGCGCCTCGCACGTTTCTGGTCTTGATCCATCCGCTGAGCCGGTAGAACGTGTTCGGTTTGACTGTCACCGTGGTCGTCCACGCAGCATCCGTCCCTTTCTCTGAGCCAATGGACAGGCACTGGCCGCCGTTCCTGCCGTTCGGTTCGACGTTCCAGTGGGCGTGTTCTTCGCCCTGCCAGGCCCTGGACTTCCATCCGCGGACTCCGACAGGTGCAACTTCTTCGAAGGACGGATTGGGAAGCAGATTGCCTTCTTCGTCTGCGTTCTGTGCCAGCAACAGCCGTACTTGGAAGGCCGATAGCAGGCAGACGAGTGACAACGCAAGGCGCGACAATGAGCGTGAAATCAATGGTAGATCTCCCAACGCGGTTTGTGACCACAAAGTGGCTCGCCGTTTCGCAGCAGGAACGTGCAGGTGGAAGTGGATCCCTGTTCCACCCGGCAGCTTACGTAGTCGACGAGTCGTTTCCGTGAATCCGAAAACGCGACATCCAAACAACGGTGTTTCAACTCAATGGCCCGTCCATTGTGGCCAAGGACTTTGCACTTGAGTACCTTACGCGCTTTCTTGCTGCCCTTCTTCGTTGGTGTATCGAGGATGAGTCCGAATTGGATGAAGCTGCCGGCGTGCGTGGTGGTGTTGGTCGGTTGCGCGGCCGCGGGCTCGGACTGTTATTACCGGCCGAACCGTGCGACGACAAGTCCCCGAACTCAGTCGTCCGCGCGAGACTGGCGAGTTTGTTTGCCGGGCACGTTTTCTAGCTGGACTGCGTCGATGCCCAGGTCGAGGTACTGGCCGCCGCCGGTTTGATGGCAGTGGACGGCGACGACGTTCTTTCCGGGCGCGAGTGTCGCTCGCGCCTCGGGCGCGATGTCGAATGGTTCGTAGGCAGCATTGTAGCCGTCGGCCTTGACGGCCAGGACGCCATTGACGTACACGGTCGCGTCCTCATCGTGGTGCAGCAGGAGTGCAACATCGGTGAACCGGCCCGGCGGCAGCTGGAACTCGCGGCGGAGCCAGATGTCGGCCGTCGTCCAGGCCGTATTCGGCTTGCGAGCGAACGGCGGCTCAAGCGTGCCAAACGGGGCCGCGCCCGGTTTCCACGCGCTGTCGTCGAAGTCGGGCGTGAACCAGTTGGCGGCCGGTTCCGTGAGGCTGTAGCGCCACGGCACAGGGGCGTCTTCAGCCGTCGGTGCCAACACGATTCGCGGGGGCAAAGCACTGGCCGGCAACTTGCCCGTGGTCACCTTGATGAACAAAACCTCACGGGCGTTGAACGGCGAGCCGTCGGCGCGCAGGATATCGTGCTGCCACTGCTTCGGTTCCGGCGCGTTAGGGGGCGATCCCCACGGGAAATACGTCTGCGTGCGACCGGCCACGAGCCCCCAGTTCCAGCAGCCGATCTTTCGATCGCGAAACAACGGCAAGAGCCGCTCAAAGGAATTGCCGCCGCGGCGCACCAGCCATTCGGTGCAAAGCACAGGTCGCCCGTGGGCCGCACAGATCTTCAGCTTCTCCTCAATTCCGGGTACGGGATCGTAACCGTGAAACGACACGACGTCCGATAGTTCCATGATGCGCTGGGAGAACGGACTGCCGAAATCCGTCCACGCGCCGGTCGTGAGCGGCTGGACGGGTTCCATCTGGCGCGCCCACATGAACGCGGCCTCCATCAGCGGCTGGCTTGTTGTGCCCATCCCAATGCCGGGCTCGTTGTAAAGATCCCAAATGACGATACGGCGGTCTTGTGCAAAGGCTCCGACGAGATCTTTCAGGTACTGTTCCAGGACCGGCCACGCCGAGCGATCTGTCACCATCGCCAGCGGTGGACTCGAAACCCATTGGCTGTTGTGCACGCCCGGAACCGGGTCCGGTTGCTTGCCCACCGCGGCGACGCGCCCGGCGAAGTTGCAGTCGTCGAAGAGGATCGGCATCACGGCGATGCCGTGGCGGTCGGCGATCGTCAGAAACTCGGCGAATCGTGCCTTCAAGCCTGCCGCATCCTCCCGCCACACGACGAAGTTCACGAAGACGCGTACCGTGTTGAACCCGAGTTGTTCGGCCCAGCCAAGTTCGCGGTCGATAGTCCTGGCGTCGAACGTGTCTTCCTGCCACATCTCGACGTCATTTACAGCCGTGCTGGGCAGGAAGTTGCAGCCGACCAGCCACGGACGGGAGTCGTACCATTGCCAGGCCTTCTCGGTGCTCCAGCGGTTGTCCGGCGCCTCGGCTGCGGCGGCGATGGTGGGAAGAACGGCGACCAGGACCATGATCGTTGATCGCATGCGGCATTCAATTGTCATTCGCATGGTTACCTTCCCCGTTAAGCGTGGAGTCCATGACATTCTACTCGATGAACACGGGGAATTCAGTGAGTGCCTGCCGGCGCCGGGTCGGCTGGGTGAACGACCGGCCAGGACGCGCGCGCGTCGTCGTGGTAGAGGCCGATTTTCTCCCACGGGATGGGCTCAAAACCGATCTTCCAGGCCGGCGAGTCCGGTCGCAGGCGGAAGTCGAGCCGCGTTGGATCCATCAGGTGCGGATCCTCGTCGATCAGATTCTCTTCGAAGCGGACGAAGGGGCGTGCCTTGGCTTCGATGTCATCCCAGCGACCGCCCCAGGAGATGTTGCGTCGAAACACGTTCCCCTTGGGCGCCATCGGTTCATCGTCCAGGACTGTCAGAAGTTGCGGGTAGCGAGTACTCCAGGGCGGCTGTTGATAGGGGATTTCCCGCAGGCGCTCGCGCAGCATCGGTTCGATGCCGGCGCACCAGCCGAGGCCGCGCGCATCCACGTGGATCGCTGGGTTGCACTCGATGAACAGGTTGTTTTCCACTACGTTGTCGCGGCCGCCGCCGATGAACGCGGCTGCCGGCACCTGGTAGAAAACGTTGCCGTGGCAGTGCATCGAGGAGAACAGGTCATCCAGATAGACGCCGCAGCAACCGCGGCCCTGGAACCCGTAGATGTGGTGGATGTAGTTGTAGCGCACCACGTGCCCGCGCATCGTCCAGTCTTCGTCTATGCCGGGTTGTGTGTAGATGGCACCGGCGTCGTTGGCGTGCTCGACCACGTTATGGATCTCGTTGTACTCCAGGAGGTGCTCCTGGCCGCAGAAGCTGATCGCCACGTGGGGCGCGTGGTGGATCAGGTTATGCGATGCTCGGCAGCCCACGCCGTACAGCTCGATCCCCACTTTGTACATCGGGTTCCAGCGGCTGAAGTGGTGGATGTGGTTGTTCTCGGCGAAGTGCTCCGCGTGAGCAAGAGTACGTCTGTCGCCGCCGTGCAGGATGATGCCGCCGTTGCCCATCTGATACATGTCGCAGCCGATGACGCCGTGGCCCTTGCCCCCCTCCACACGCACGGCGAAACCGCCGACGTTGCGGACCACGCACCCGACCACGCGATTGCCCTCGCCGCCGGCCGTGCTGATGGCCGTGCCTTGGCATCCCTCCATGGTGAGCCCTTGCAGCGTGACGTGGGAGACTTCCTTCATCGTCACGATACTGGGGATAAGTGAGATCATCACTTGGCCGTCCCGCACCGGTTCCGGAGGCCAGAGATAGAGGATGCCGGCCTCGCGGTCGAGGTACCATTCGCCCGGCTGATCCAACTCGCAGAGGAGGTTATAGGCGTAGTACCATTGGCCCTGGCGCAAAGCCGCACCCCGGTTGTCCAGGGCGATCTCCTTCGTTTGCAGGTCGATGGCGGAGACGCGCAGACGCTGGTCGGCCCAATCCCAGAACCACCAGCCGTGCAACATCACGTCCGGCTCGTCCACCCAGCGCGCCGGCCGGTCGCCCTCGAAAGTGAAGCGGCCGGACGTGGTGCCGCGAGTGCCGCGCACATCGTAGTTCAGATCGGGCGTGGACTGAATGGTCGCGTAGCCCTCATTCGGCCAGCGCGCCAGTGTCATCGGCGTGTCACGGAAGAAAACCTCCAGTCCGGCCTCCGACGATCCCCAACTCGGTGCGCTCTTCATCTCGCCGTATTGGGTGATGCCCTGAGCCCGCAGGTCGACCTGCCACACATTCCCGCGCGCGGCCGGGTCGAGACGCTGAAGCACCCGGTGATCGGCGACAGGCTGCCACCCGCCGACCATGCGGCCGCCCACCAGCCGGACGGCGTCCCCCTTGCTCGCGCGCCAGACGACACGCGCGTCGGGCGTGCCGGAGTCGTCAGCACCCAGCTCCAGAGGCCGAGTCAACTGGTACGTGCCGGTGCGCACCTCGATGACCGCGCCTCCGTTGGAAAGTGGCCGCGGCAGTGCTCGCACGGCGTCACGGGCGCGCTCCAGGGTCGCGAAGGGCTGGCTTGCCGTGCCGGGATTGGTGTCGCTGCCCGTGAGCGAGACTGTGAATGTGGAGGCTGCCTGCGCGGGCAGCGCGGCAAACGCCCACAGCATTCCAGCTGACAATACGGACGGAAGATGGTGCATGGTCATCGTGTCACGCTCCGTAGCGCGGCCTGCGGCCGCAAACAAAACGAGGTCCTCGGTTCATTCTCACAAATCCTGTTTATCCTGTTCATCCTGTCATGAATGTAACCCGGTAACGATTCCTCGGGCGGCGACCAAGGCGAAGAATCTGACACAATCCGACAATCCCTCTCCAAAATCCTCCGGCGAGGCTCCGCTGGGGCGAGCCGACTGCTTGGCGGCATGACCCTGCTGTTCCCGATCACCTTGATGTAGCAGTTTCTTCTCGGTTAGACTACCTACGGTCGGCGAAGATCGTCTGCCAAAAGCGAAAAGAGCCGCGAAGAAGCACCTGAGTGCGGAGGTCTTCTTCGGTGCCGACGCACGCCTCGCCGCTCTGCTGTCGCCCGAATCGCTGCGACAAGCTCTCGCAAATGCCTGGCCAACGAGGAAAGGACTTAGTCATGCTGCGGCCCGCCTGCCTGCTCATTTCGATTGCACTTTTCCAGACTCACGTTGCTCGGGCCGCGGAGTACTATGTCGCCCCAGGCGGAAACGATGCCTGGACGGGGAGACTCGCGGAGCCGAATGCGGGGAAGACGGACGGGCCGTTCGCGACACTCCAGCGGGCACGCGATGAGATACGCAGACTGAAAGACACTGGGCCGCTGCGCGAGCCTGTCACGGTGCGGCTGCGCGGCGGCGTGTATTCGGTTGACAGGCCGATCGAGTTCGGTCCGGAAGACTCCGGCAGCGAGGCGGCACCGATCAGCTACGTGGCGTACGCCGGCGAGAGACCGGTGATCTCCGGTGGTCTGCCAATCCGTGGATGGACGAAGGGCGAGGGGTTGCTGTGGCACACCACGGTACCCGCCGTCACGGAAGGCCGTTGGTGCTTTCATCAGCTGTTCGTTGACGGGAATCGCCGCACGCGCGCCCGCACGCCGAATCACGGATATCTCTACACGGAAGGAATCCTCGCGCCCTTCGACCGCGCGAAATGGTATGAACCGGACATCGTTGCCAAACGCGGGTTCCTCTATCGCGAGGGCGACCTGCGGCCGGCGGAACTGAAAATCCAGCCGGATGCACTGATCGTCCTCTATCACTCGTGGACGACTTCGATTCACTTCATCACGGAATTGAACGAGTCGGAGCGGATCGTCCGGCTCGCGCCGCCCTCGATGTGGCCTATCGGTTACTGGTGGGAATACAACACGCGCTACCACATCGAGAACATGCGGGAAGCTCTCGACGCGCCCGGCGAATGGTATCTCGATCGCCGCACGGGCGAACTGACCTACTGGCCGCTGCCAGGCGAAGACCTGACGAAGGCGGAAGTCATCGCGCCCGCGATCCCACAAACCCTGCTGGCCTTTCGCGGGCAGCCGGCGGAAAAGAAGTACGTTGAGTATCTTAGATTCCAAGGTCTCTCCTTCCAGCACACCGACTGCCGGCTCGCGCCCGACATGCCGTTGGATCAGCAAGGAGCGACCGAGCGGTCGGCGATGGTGGAAGCCGTCGGCCTGCGGCACGCCGTGTTCGAGGACTGCCAGATCGCGCACGCCGGCGAGAACGGCCTGTGGCTGGACAGCGGCTGCTCGGACAATACGCTCCGCCGCTGCCACGTGCATGACTTGGGCGCCAGCGCGATCTTCATCGGGCCGCGAGACTACCGCGACACACCGGAGATGGTCGTGGCGCGAAATGTCGTCGACAACTGCTTCGTGCACGACGGCTCGCACATCTTCCGCGGCAGCCAGGGCATCTGGATCGGCAGAGCGTCGTACAACGAGGTGACGCACAACGAGATTTCCGACTTCCACCACCTGGGCATTTCGATCGGCCACTCTTGGGGTTACGCGCCGAGCAGCGCGAACCACAACGTGATCGCCTTCAACCACGTCCACCACATCTGCAACGGCTACTTCAGCGACGGCGGCGGCATCTACTCGTTGGGCATCTCGCCCGGCACGGTGATCCGCAACAACGTCGTGCACGACGTATTGCCCACGCCGCTGATGCCTGTTGGCGGCTGCGGCATCTACCTGGATGAGGGCTCGTCGGAGATTCTCGTCGAGAACAACGTCGCCTATAACGTCGGCGCTGCCGCATTCACGCAGCACTACGGCAAGGGCAACATGGTGCGGAACAACATCTTCGCCTTCGCCGGCCGCAACCCGATCTGCTGTGCCCGGCCCGAGGAGCATCTGTCGTACACGTTCGTCGGTAACATCGTGCTGTCGGACGAGGGCCAGGCGACGTCGGACCATTTCAGTCCCCTGCGGGCCAAGACCGAGTTCCAGCGGAATCTATACTGGGACGTGTCGGGAAAGGAGCCGCTGTTCTCCGGCGTTACCTTCGCCCAGTGGCAGGCGACCGGCCGCGACCGGGACTCGCAGGTCGCCGACCCGCGGTTCGCCGATGCGAAACGGTTCGACTTCCGCCTGCTGCCAGACTCGCCCGCGTTGAAACTGGGCTTCCAGCCGATTGCGACCAGTGAAGTCGGCCTCTACGGCGACCCGGACTGGGTGGCCGGCCCGAGCCGCGTGGAGCGAGTGCCGTTGGTCGCGCCACCCCCGCCTCCACCGGCTCCGCCCCCGCGGCCGTTCGCCGAGGATTTCGAATCGGCCGACGTCGGCAGCCAGCCGATCGCGTTCAGCTACTCCGTCTCCGACCGACCGGAGTTGATTCAAGTGACCGAGGAGACGGCGGCGCACGGCAAACGGTCGTTGAAGTTCACGGACGCGGACAACTTGACATACGGTTGGCAGCCTCACCTGTTCCACAATTTTCGTCCGTACGAAAAGGGCAAGGTCCGTTTTGCCTGCGATGTGCTGAACTCCGCTGAGCACCCGGCCGACTTCAGCCTGGCGCTGCGCGACTATCGGCCTGGTGCGGGCGAGTATCGCGAGGGACCAAGCATCACCTTCCGTGCCGACGGCACGATCGTCGCCGCGGGAAAGGAGCTTACCAGAACGCCGCTCGGCAAATGGTTGCGCATTGAGCTGCAACTCGACCTCGGTACCGAAGACCGCGCCGCGGCAACTGCCTACCGATTGACAGTCACTCCCGCTGGCCAACCGGAACGAGTATTCGACGGCATCCCCCACTTACATCCAACGTTTGGGCATCTGATGTGGTTCGGC
>Ga0194113_10009008_pt1 | contig 12139 bp, 12 predicted proteins | sample TA2MahC200mmetaG_FD_146193 | JGI IMG/M metagenome (GOLD analysis project Ga0194113, IMG submission 146193) | Freshwater microbial communities from Lake Tanganyika, Tanzania - TA2015017 Mahale Deep Cast 200m | ecosystem: Environmental > Aquatic > Freshwater > Lake | place: Tanzania: Lake...
GTTGAGATGTCTACTCAATGGGAAGCCCGGAGAGCCGTCTCCATGCTGAACCGGACAGAATTCATGGGGAAAAACTTGCTGGTTAAAGAAGCAACCGTCAAGCGTGGTTTCCGGGAGTAATAGCCATTAGTACCCAAAGACCATCATCACGATAAAAAGGTATCACTGGAAAACTTTGGAAGCTTCCGGTCTTTAGACCTTCGCTTGCCGTTCCGGCCCAATATCCTCCCCCCCTCTACCGGTGAAAATATTTTTTCCCTTTTCCCAGGGGGGGAGACCTCTTTAAGAAAAGCAACTCCAAAAGGTAAAACCCAAGAGGGGTTGCTTAAAATCGTTTGATGTGAGGGGGCCGAGAAAGCAGCAATGCAGATAACGCTTTTGGGACCGTGGCTTTCTTGTTATCGTCACCCTTAATTCCCCTTGCGTTGCAACTGACATTATGCGCTACACCTCTTCCTGAACAGGTTCGGGGAGTTTTTCGAGTTTCACCTTTGAAATTCTGCGTCCGACCATCTCGACGATGTGAATCCTTTTTCGCTCCACTTCTACCACATCGCCGCTTTCGGGAATCTTTTGCAGGGTGGCCATCAGGAATCCCGCCAGGGTTTCGTATTCCGATGATTCCGGCAGGGGAATATGATAGTCCTCTTTTAAGTCCTTGAGGCTGATCGATGGGTCGATTAGGAAGGTTCCGTCTTTTAACTGAGTCACAGGAGTTTCCGTATCATGTTCATCCCTGATTTCTCCGACGATCTCTTCGATTAAATCCTCAATGGTCACCAAACCCGAAACGCCACCATATTCATCTACCACGATGGCCATATGGATTCTCCTCCTTTGCATCTCTTTCAGGAGGAGACTGATGTTCATCGTTTCAGGAATGAAGTACGGGGACTTAATGATCTTACGAATATCAACCTGCCCTGTTTTGGTAAACGCGGTGAGGAAATCCTTTGAATGAAGGATACCTCGAATGTCATGGATGTCTTTTCCATAGACGGGATAGCGAGAAAACTGCTCCTCTTCTATGATCGTCCTGATCTCCTGGGGTGATTTATCTATCTGGAGGGCCACGACCTGAGTATCCGGAACCATGACCTCTTTGACGGACATGTCCGTAAATTCAAATACGCTTTGAAGGATCTTTTCTTCTGTGGGCTCAAAAACGCCGTGTTTCCCGCCTTCTTTGATCAAGAGCTTTACCTCTTCTTCAGTGATATAGGCCCTTTCGCTAAAGGGCTTTCTCCCGAAAGGACTGAGCACGAGGGAGGTGCTGAAGGTGAGGAATTTGACAAAGAAAGCGGTGACCTTTGAGAAAACATCGATGGTTCTTGCCGTCCAGAGCCCGATGGTTTCGGGATGCATCAGGGCGATGGATTTTGGCACCAGTTCTCCGAAGATCACAGAGAAATAAGTGATCAGGATGACCACGATCCCTATGGAAATAGGTTCAGCGGCAACCGAGATGAGTTTGATCGGAACCATCTGAAGGGCCGGTTTGATCACCTCGATGGCGGCTGCGCCTCCAACCGCAGAAGCAAGAACACTGACGCCGGTAATACCAATTTGAATGGTGGCAAGAAACCGGTCCGGTTCTTCCTTTAGTTTGAGAAAGATTTTTGCATTTCTCCTACCCTTTTCGGCCAATTGCTGAATATGGCTTTTTCTGGCCGTCACCACAGCAATCTCTGTTCCAGCGAGATAACCGTTTAAGAGGATGAGGATGGCAATAAAAAATATCTCTCCAAAGAGCCCTTGCATTTCAGCCTCCCTACTTTTCCATTGAAATATGGAAGAAAAATGATAATGGTAGAAGAAGACTACCGGAGTCCATTTAAAGTTTTTTAAAGGAAGAGGTTTTTAAAAATTGATCTTCTTGAGTCGGTTGATAGCCTCTTGAAGCTTCGACTCATCCACAGTGAGGGTCATGCGAATATAACCCTCTCCTGCATCTCCGAAACCATTTCCCGGGGTGGCAACAATTCCTGCGTTTTCAATCAGGAGCGTGGCAAATTGAGCAGAGGTGTATCCTCGCGGGACCCGGATCCAGAGATAGAAGGTAGCCTTTGGTAAATCCACTTCAAGTCCAAGCTCTCGAAGCCCTTTTACCATCACATCCCTCCGCCCTTCATAGATGCGGATGAGGTTGGGGATGGGCGTATCATAGCGGTTAAGGGCTTCGATGCCCGCTTCCTGAATCGCCTGAAAGACGCCTGAATCAATATTGGTCTTAACCCTTCCCAATCCAGAGACAATTTCGGGATTGCCCACGGCAAAGCCAACTCTCCAACCAGTCATGTTGAAAGTCTTGGAGAGGCTGTGAAATTCGATGCCCACTTCTTTTGCCCCTTCGATTTCAAAGAAGCTGAGAGGCCGGTAGCCATCGAAAGCCAGTTCCGAGTAAGCCGCATCATGGCAGACGATGATCCCGTAACGCCGGGCAAAGGCAATTACCTCTTCGAAGAAAGGTCTTTCAGCAATTGCTGCGGTCGGGTTGTTTGGATAGTTGATGAAGAGAAGTTTGGACTTCTCTGCCACGTCCTTTGGAATGTCTGAAAGTCTTGGAAGAAAGCCATTCTCCTTGAGAAGGGGCATGAAGTAGGGAGTTCCTCCTGCAAAGAGGGTTGAGACGCGGTAGACAGGATACCCCGGACTTGGCACAAGCACATAATCTCCCGGATTGACAAAGGCAAGAGGGATATGGGCAATGCCTTCTTTTGAACCGATGAGTGCGAGCACCTCTGTCTTGGGATCGAAAGAGATATGGAATCTTTTCTCAAACCAGTTCGATGCGGCCTGCCTGAATTGGAACATACCCTCATAGGAGGGATAGTGATGGTTCCCCGGGTCTTCTGCGGCCTTTTTCATTCGTTCGATGATCGGCGCAGGAGTGGAAAGGTCAGGGTCCCCGATCCCCAGGTCAATGAGATCCATCCCCTTCTTTCTCATCTCCTCTTTCTTCTTATCGATCTCCGCAAAGAGGTATGGGGGAATCTGTTCAATCCGTTTTGCCTTTTCAATCCGCATGCTTCTCTCCTTCTAATGGTAGTAACTATCTTTTATCCTATGGCTATCCGAAATTCAAGAAGGAAGGAAAACCTCAGGTTTTTTAAATATTGACATCAATCCCCCTTCCTATCATAATAGTAGGCACTTTAAAAAAGAAAGTATGATGAAAAAGCAGTCCATTCCTTATATACCCCTTCTCCTTTTCGTCCTCTTCTCCCTCTTGGGCGGATGCGCCGGCAAGGGGAAGGATGTCAAGACGATCAAGGGAGATCCGGAAGTCCTTTACCGCCAGGGGTTGGAGCGGTTCAATAAGAGGGACTATTCCGAGGCCCTGAAGATATTTGAACAGGTCAAATCTAGCTTTCCGGATAGCCCACCCTATACCCTCTGGGCTGAAGTAAAGGTCGGGGATTGCCACTTCTTTAGGAAGGATTATGTGGAAGCCATCGCCGCCTACGAAGAGTTCAAAAAGACCCGTCCCACCCATGAGGATATTCCTTATGTTCAATATCAGATCGGGATGGCTCACTTTCAGCAGATGCGCACCCTCGACCGGGACCAGACTCCTACAAAGAAGGCCCTCTCCAACTTCGAATATTTAGTCGCCAATTTTCCTCCAAACATTTTTACTGAAAAGGCCGCAGAAAAGATCGAGACCTGTAAGAATATATTGGCTGACCATGAGTTCTATATTGGAAATTTCTATTACAAGAAGGGGAAATACCAGGCGGCTGCTTCCCGGTTTGAAGGACGGTTGGAAAAGTTTCCGAAGAGAGCCGATGAGGATAAGGCTCTTTATCTTTTAGGAAAGAGCTACCTCGAACTCGATCAATGGGAGAAGGCAAGAGATGCCTTTACCCGGGTTGTGAACGAATATCCAAAGAGTTCTCATTACAGGGAATCCAAATCGATCCTGGATCAGGGCAAGAAGGAGAAGGCAGTTATTCGCAAGGCAAAAGCCAAAGAGTCCAAACAGAAGCCGGGTGCCATAGAGGGAGAATCTGACAAGATTTCGCTGGTCAAATTCGACGAAGAGAAAAGACAACCGGTTCCGTTTAAGGAAGAAAATATCGAGATGAAGAGGGAGGAGAAGAAACCAGCTTCCCTTCCCCCTGAAACCAGATCCGCTCAACCCACGGCTCCTGTTGAAAAGACGAAGGAAAGTTCTCCACCCCTGATCCGATACGAGGAGGAAAAGAGGCAACCTATGGCTCCCTCCCCATTGCCTCCGCCGAAGGAAGAGTTGAAGATAGAGGCAAAACCTGAGGATGAAAAGCGGATGGCAGCATTACCACCCTCTCCTGCCATACCTGAGACCAAGGAGATGCCAAAAGGAAAAGAAAGGTTGAAGGAGGAGAGCCCTCCAAGAAAAGAAGTTGAAGAGGTTAAAGAGAAAGAGAAGAAATTAACAGCGTTGCCTGCCCCTCCTAAGAAGGAGAAAGAGGTTCCGAAAAAAGAGGCTCCGGCAGAACTCAAGGAAGTCAAATTGGGGGATACGAGGGAGCCCATTGATATCACATCAGATAGGGTGGAGACTTTTTCAAAAGAGAACCTGATCGTCTTCAAGGGAAATGTGATGGCCCGCCAGAAGGACATCGTCATCTACTCCGATTCTCTGGAAGCGTTTGTCTTTGAAGATGGAAAGGGAATTGAGAAAGTTGTGGCCGGAGGCAATGTGAAGATCCAGCAGGGGCTTCGGGTCGCCAATTGTCAGAAGGCGGTCTTTTATAATCAGGACCAGAGGGTGGTTTTAACCGGGGAGCCAAAAGTGATGGAGGGCGACAATTTGGTCTCTGGAGAGGAGATCATTTTCGATATTGCGAAGAATCGTATAGAGGTAAAAGGAGGGCCGGGAGGAAGAGGAAGGGTGAGGGTTCTTCCCGGGGCGGAATTAGAAAAGCTGAAATGATAGAGTAGTTCCTCGGTCTGATCTTTTTCCTTTTAATCATTCACGCCTGCCAAGCCTCATCTGATATTCGATTAAACCTCCCTTTCATTAAATTTTATGCAACCTTGAGGGAAAGGCTTCAATTTCACCTCGAATAGGAAATTTGACAATTCAGTCGAAAAGTTATTAAAATGAAATACTTATAAAATTTTGGACCCATGTATGTTTGACAATCTTTCATCCAAATTAGATGCGGTTTTTAAGAAACTCCGAGGCCATGGGAAATTGACCGAGCAGAATATCCAGGAGGCCCTCAAAGAGGTGAGGGTGGCTCTCCTTGAGGCGGACGTCAATTTCAAGGTGGTTAAGGATTTTGTGCAATCGGTCCAGGAAAGGGCCATTGGCCAGGAGGTCATGGCAAGCCTTACGCCTGCGCAGCAACTGATCAAGATTGTGAAGGAGGAGATGACTTCCCTGATGGGGGGCCAGGAACAAAGGATTCAACTTTCGGGAAGCCCTCCTGTTCCGATCATGCTTGTCGGTCTGCATGGCTGCGGAAAGACGACCACGGCAGCCAAACTGGCGCGTCACTTTCAGGGGATGAAGAAACGACCCTATCTCATTCCTGCGGATGTCTATAGGCCAGCCGCCATCGAGCAGTTACAGCGATTAGGTGAAGAGCTGAAAATCGATTTCTACCGGCCAGGACCTTCACAGATGCCGCTCGATATCTGCCTCAAGGCAAGGGATGTAGCCCTGAAGGGGGGATACGATCTGGTGCTCATCGATACAGCCGGAAGGCTTCATATCGATGAGGCATTGATGCTTGAACTGAGGGAGATCAAAACCGAGATCAAACCGAGAGAGGTTCTTTTCGTGGCCGATGCTATGACCGGCCAGGATGCGGTCAATGTGGCAAAGAGTTTTAATGAACGATTGGGGATTGATGGAATTATCCTGACTAAAATGGATGGGGATGCACGTGGAGGAGCAGCCCTTTCGATCAATGCGGTGACGCAGAGACCCATCAAATTCATCGGCGTGGGAGAGAAACTCGATGCCCTCGAAGTTTTCCATCCCGAGCGGATGGTTTCAAGAATTCTGGGCATGGGTGATGTCCTGACCCTGATCGAGAAGGCAGAGGCTACCTTTGATGAAAAGAAGGCTAAAGAATTAGAGAAGAAGATCCGGAAGGATTCATTCACGTTGGAGGATTTCCGGGACCAGCTTCAACAGATCCGAAAGATGGGATCGCTGGAATCGATTCTGAATATGATCCCCGGCCTTCCAAAAAAGATGAAAGGGATGGGGGGGCTCCAGGTGGATGAAAAGGAATTGGGCAGAGTGGAAGCCATCATCAACTCCATGACGCTCAAGGAACGGGCCAATTTCACGATCATCAATGGAAGCCGGCGATTGAGAATTGCAACGGGAAGCGGGACAACCGTACAGGAGGTCAACCGGCTCCTAAAACAGTATGGGCAGGCCCGAAAGATGATGAAACAGTTTTCCAAAATGGGCGGTAAAGGAATGGGAAGAGGACAAATGCCATTCTTCTCTTGAAAAATATAGAAAAGGGGAAGCACCAAATCCCAAGCACCAAATACCAAATAAATTCCAATGATCCAAATCCAAAACAAAACCGATTTGGTCATTGGAGATTGGAATTTGGAGCTTATTTGGGATTTGGAATTTGTGATTTGGGATTTAAACAAAGGAGGTGATCCAAGGCAATATGGCGGCATCTATAAGATTGATGAGATTTGGTGGAAAGAAGAAGCCTTTTTATCGGATTGTGGTAGCAGACAGCCGTTCTCCCAGAGACGGGAGGTTTATCGAACAGGTGGGGACTTACGATCCCGGAAAAGATCCGGCAGAAATCCGAATTAAGGAAGAGAAGGCGATTGGCTGGCTCAAAAAAGGAGCTCAGCCAACCCCGACGGTCCGTCAGCTTCTGATTCGATCGGGTGTGACGAAGAAGTTGGCGGAAGACAAACCCCGTTAGAAATTTCAGGAGGTTAAACCCTGCTGGGATGATTCTAAATAATGTCTGTTTATAAATATTCTTTTTACGTCATGCCGGACCTGATCCGGCATCCAGAAGGTCTTGAAAGAACTGGATTCCGGCTTTCGCCGGAATGACACTCTTTTTTGAAACTGTTAGTTTAAGGACAGACACTAAATAGTATCTCTTTCAAGTGCAACGGGGGATAATTTCTAAAAGGGGTGAATAAGAGTAGGATGCTTTTTCTCCCAAGGCGGCTTTCAAAGGGTCTCTCCGCGGACGGTTCCTTGAATTGGAGGTGGGACGATGACGACAAAGGAGTTGATCGAGTTTATCGCCAAGGCATTGGTCGACCATCCGGAGCAGGTCAAGGTTTCTGAAGTCGAAGGGGAGAGGACCTCAGTCATCGAGCTCTATGTAGCAAAGGATGATCTGGGGAAAGTTATCGGAAAGCAGGGCAGAACGGCAAGAGCCATCCGTGTGATTCTGGGAGCGGCCTCTGCCAATCTGGGGAAACGATCTGTCCTGGAAATCATTGAATAGCGACCCATGGAGCATACTCTTTGCCCGATCGGGAGGGTGGTCAGGCCCCATGGGGTGAGGGGGAAGGTCAAGATAGATTATTTCGGGGGAGACCCCGATACCTTCTCCCTTTATCAGAGAATTTTCATTAAGGACAACTCAGGGAGTCCCAAATCCTTTGAAGTCCTGGAAGTCACCCCACAGCCACCACGCCTCATCCTGAAATTGAGAGGGATTGAAAGGATCGAAGAGACAGAGGATCTCATCGGTAAGGAGATTCTTGTGTCCAGGGAAGATCTCCCCGATCTCAAAGAAGGCGAGTATTACTGGTTCGAGATTTTGGGGATGACGGTGGAGACAGAAGGGGGCAGAAGGATCGGCACGGTAAAGAACATCTTTCCAACGGGAGCCAATGATGTCTATGTTGTCGCAGGAAAGAGAAAAGAGATCTTTCTACCGGCAATCGAAGAGGTGATCCGGAAGATTGACTGTCAAAGAAAGGTGATCCGGGTCGCCCGAATGGAAGGGTTGTGGGAGGAGGAAGATGAGATTTGATATCCTCACCCTTTTTCCGGACATGTTCTCCTCTCCATTTCAGGAGAGCATTCTGGCCAAAGCGATCGGAAAAGGGCTCATCGAGGTGAGGACGACCAACATTCGGGACTTTGCGCTGGATAAACACCAGGTCGTGGACGATGCCCCTTATGGAGGGGGGCAGGGGATGGTGATGAAAGTTGAGCCCATTGCCCGTGCTATTGAACAGGTGAAAATGGGAAATCCCTCTGCTTGGACGATTTACTTGACCCCTGAAGGAAAACCGTTAAATCAAGAGATCCTCCGGGAACTATCTTCCCGATCTCACCTCATCCTTCTCTGCGGCAGATATGAGGGAGTGGATGAGAGGGTGAGGCAACTCTTCATTGATGAGGAGATATCAATTGGGGACTACGTCCTGACCGGAGGAGAATTAGCCGCTATGGTTCTGATCGATGCGGTCTCGAGGCTTCTGCCCGGGGTGTTGGGATCGGATAGGTCGGCAGAAGAAGATTCTTTCTTTGGCTCTTTGTTAGAATATCCCCAGTATACCCGGCCGGCAAGTTTCAGGGGGCATGAGGTTCCCGAGATCCTGCTTTCGGGAAACCATCAGACCATCTCTCTCTGGAGGAGGAAAGAGGCCTTGAGACGAACATGGTTGAGAAGACCAGAGTTGTTAAGCGAAGCCTCTCTCTCTGAGGAAGATAAAAAGATTTTGGAAGAGATATCAAAAAAGAAAGATCCTTGATGGGCGTATGGGTGTTTAAACCATGACCATACTTCAAGTTGTTTAAGTTAAGGTTAAGGTGACGAAACCCGTTTCGGTCACCGGTTAAGGTTACGTGAAAAGAATTAAGAGGTTTTAAACGTAACCTTTTATGAACGATACGGGCATCCTTACCGTTGCCGTAAAACGATCCCCTTATCTTTAAGACGATGTCCTCTAATCTTTATTTAGGATTGGTTCACCATCCGGTGTATGATCAAAGAAGAGAGGTGGTCACAACCGCTGTGACCAACTTCGATATTCACGATATTTCCCGTTGCGCAAGAACATTCGGATTGGGGGGTTTTTACATCATCACTCCCCTTGAGAGTCAAGTGACGTTGGTCGAAAGGATCATCAGCCATTGGAGTCATGGTGAGGGCTCGGTCTACAATCCCACGAGAAAGGAATCCCTCTCCTTGGTCAAAGTTTCCCGGAGTATTGATGAGGCAAATCAAGAGATCTCACGCCTCCATCAGAAGAGACCGACGAGGGTTGCCACAGGAGCCTCTCCCCACCCCGATTGCATTGGCTATGAGAGGTTTCGAGCATTGCTGGAGGATCGGGAAACGGTGTTTTTCCTTCTTTTCGGGACCGGATGGGGTTTAACACGAGAGGTCAAAGACAGTTCGGATTATGTGCTGGCACCGATCGAAGGAAAAGGTTATAATCACTTGTCCGTTCGCTCAGCCGTTGCCATTATTCTGGACCGGCTATTGGGTGATCGGATGAATAGTTCGGAGTGATGAGTTCGCCTGCCTGCACGAAGCGTTTCGGCGAAGGCAGGTAGTTCGGAGTGATTCTTTTAATACTCCGAACTTATTTTTAAAGGAGAGTAAGATGAATACAATAGAGTTGATTGAAAGAGAACAGTTTCGGACGGACCTCACTCCGTTCAATGTAGGTGATACGGTCCGGGTCCATGTGAAGATCGTTGAGGGAGAGAAGGAGAGAATCCAGCCCTTTGAGGGAGTCGTTATCGGAAAGAAGGGAGGAGGAGTTCGGTCATCCTTTGCCGTAAGAAAGATCTCTTATGGAATCGGGGTGGAGAGGATCTTTCCCATGCATTCTCCCCGAATTGATCGGATTGATGTGATCAGCCGCGGGAAAGTGAGAAGGGCCAAACTTTTTTACCTGAGAGGCCTGAAAGGCAAGGCGGCCAGAATCCGGGGCGAAAAGAAACAAGAGAATTAACTGGAATATTGGAACACTGGAATGATGGTGTGATGGGAAGAAATATTAAATTTTAAAAACCCAATATTCCAACATTCCGTCATTCCAATTGGTTTTACTATGCTTTTTCCATCTCTTCCGGCCCAGCCCATGGACTACTTCGAGAATTTGTACTATGGTCAGGGCTACCGGCGGATTGCCGGCGTGGATGAAGCGGGAAGAGGTCCTCTCGCCGGGCCTGTCGTGGCTGCAGCGGTCATCCTTCCGGAAGAAGGCATCGGTCAGAAACTCTTCGATTCCAAACAGATCCCTCCCAAGAAAAGAGAAGAACTCTATCAATGCATCTACGAGAAGGCGCTCGGCATCGGGCTCGGTGTGGTCCATCATCAAGAGATTGACCTCCTCAATATCCTCCAGGCCACATTAAAAGCGATGGCCCTTGCTGTTGAGAGCCTTCCCATGTCCCCGGATTTTATTCTGATCGACGGAAATCAGCCCATCCCTTCTCCCTTCCCCCAGAAACCCATCCGCAAAGGTGACCGGATTTGTAACTCCATTGCTGCCGCATCCGTTGTCGCTAAAGTTACCCGGGACCGGTTGATGTTGGAGTGCCATCAACAATACCCGCAATATAATTTTGCGAAACATAAAGGCTACGGGACAGAAGAACACCGGAAGGCCATTGAGAGATTTGGCGTCTGTGAACTCCACCGCAAAACATTTCGGGGCGTCAAAGAATATTTATGATGAAGGGATGGGGAGACGGGGAGAAAAATTTGTAGCGCCCTCATTGATTGAGGGCAGACTTCGTCGGCAATGAATGCCGACGCTACAAGAGAGACTTGATTTGGAAAATAAAAGAGCGATGCAGAAAAAAGAGCTTGGTCAGAAAGGGGAAGAGATCGCCCTCCGTTTTTTAAAGAAGAATGGCTATCGTATTCTCCAAAAGAATTATGTGTGCAAGATGGGCGAGGTGGATATTGTTGCGAGAGAGAAGGATACCTTCGCCTTTATTGAGGTCAAGACGAGACGCTCCACGTCATACGGTCCTCCCCAAATGGCGGTCAATCAAAAGAAACAGGAACAACTCTCCAAAGCAGCCCTCCATTTTTTGAAAAAGAATGGGCTTGAGGAGGCAAAAGCCAGGTTCGATGTGGTGGCCATCCTTCTGGGACCGAGAGGTGATGAGATTGAACTGATCCGGAATGCCTTCGATTTACAATACACCTAAGAAGTTTTTAAAGTCTCTTTTTCAAATTCCAAACTCCACATTCTTTTGCTTTCATCTAATTTATTTCTTGCTCCGAATTTAAGCTTCCTTGATTACTATTTTTACCCCCCACCCTCCCCTCCCCCTCAAGGGGGGAGGGTTAGGGAGGGGGTGATGTCATCCTATTTAGTGCATTTGTATTAGTTGACCAAGAGAATTAATTCGGGAACTGCCCCGACTTGAAAAGGGGAGATTGAATCAATTAAGGGGAGATTGAATCAATTAAGATTATTTTATTTCTTTTTTCTGCAGACCAATGGTTATGGAGATGAGTAAGCTCTACTTAGGTATCGATGTCGGCTCTGTCAGTGCAAATACAGTAATCCTGAACGATCAGGGGAAAGTGTTAGAAGAGCATTATACCCGGATCAAAGGTCAACCCCTCAAAACAGTACAAAAAATCCTGGAGGAGATCCTCACCCGCATTCCACCCGAACGGTTTCACAGCATCTCATTTACCGGCACAGGAGGAAAACTGCTCTCTGAGATCCTCGAAGGCCATTTCGTCAACGAGATCATCGCTCAGGCAAAGGCCGTCCAACATTTTTATCCTGAGATCCGGACGATCATTGATATTGGGGGAGAGGATTCGAAGCTGATCTTTGTCGAAGAGGAGAATGGCCATTACAAAATCAGCGATTTCTCAATGAACACACTCTGTGCAGCGGGCACGGGTTCTTTTCTGGACCAGCAAGCGAGCAGACTTGGCTTCACGATCGAAGAATTCGGCGAGATTGCCCTGAAATCGGAAAACCCGCCCCGTATCGCAGGACGATGCAGTGTCTTTGCAAAATCGGATATGATCCATCTCCAACAGATCGCCACACCGGACTACGACATCGTGGCTGGTCTCTGCTATGCCCTGGCCAGAAATTTCAAGAGCAACATCGGCAAGGGAAAAACCTTCCTCAAACCCGTCTCCTTTCAGGGAGGGGTAGCCGCCAATGTGGGAATGCGGAAGGCATTCCAGGA
>Ga0194113_10009021_pt1 | contig 12130 bp, 9 predicted proteins | sample TA2MahC200mmetaG_FD_146193 | JGI IMG/M metagenome (GOLD analysis project Ga0194113, IMG submission 146193) | Freshwater microbial communities from Lake Tanganyika, Tanzania - TA2015017 Mahale Deep Cast 200m | ecosystem: Environmental > Aquatic > Freshwater > Lake | place: Tanzania: Lake...
GAGAAGCTGTCGTTGGCCGAGGGCACATTGGTGGACTACGCGCAGTTCCCCGGCTCGGATTGCCTCAACGGCGGCGTGATTCGCATCCGCAGCGGGCGCCGGTTGATGGATGCGCTGGCCTCGCACCATTACGTGCTGCTCGGCGGACATCAAGCGGCGGACATCCAGTTTCTGGGCAAGGTATTCGGACTGGAAATCGAGGAGATATGACCATGAAAGTCGGTATCGACAGCTACTGCTACCACCGGTACTTCGGTGAGGTCTATCCGGACCAGGCGGACCCCGGGGTGCGCTGGACGTTCCACGATTTCGTGAACCGGGCCGCCGCGCTGAAAGTGGACGGCGTTTCGCTGGAGTCTTGTTTCTTCGAGAGCCTCGAGCCGAGTTATCTCGGGGAAATCAAGGCGGTGCTGGACGAGAAAGGCCTGGAACGCGTGCTGGCCTGGGGCCATCCCGACGGACTGGAGGCGGGACGCAGCGAGACTGCCTGGCGCGAGATGAACGGCTTGATTCCGAAGGCGCAGTTCATGGGCGCCGACATCATGCGGATCGTTGCTTCATCGTTGATGTTCCGTCACGAACCGCACGGCCCGCAGATCGATGCGATCGTGAAGATGCTGCGCGAGAGCGTCAAGATCGCCGCGGACTGCGGCGTCGTGCTGGCCATCGAGAACCACATCGATTACACGTCGGCGGAAATCGAGCAGATCCTCCAGCGCGTCGGCTCGGAGTCACTGAAGGTCAACTTCGACACCGGGAACACGCTGCGCATGATGGAAGACCCGGTGGCCGCCGCCCGGCGACTGGGACCGTACACCGTGGCCACGCACACGAAGGACGTGGACGCCTGCCGGCACGTGCGGCCCGAGGAGTGGTACTTCTTCTCCTCGGTGCCGGTCGGCACGGGGCTGATCGACATGCCGGGCGTGGTGCGTGCGTTGAAGGAGAGCGGATACGAGGGCGTGCTGGCCGTGGAATCCGACCACCACAAGGACCACCAGGACGAGGACAAGCTGGTTGCCGACAGCGTGGCATATCTAAGACGCCTGTTGGCCGAGGAAGCCTGAATTGAGGATACCACGACAACGATGAGGATGCCCTGAATCGCATCCACCCCAATCGACGCGGACTGGTGCCGCGTGCTCACCCTGTTCGCCTTCATCGCAGCGTGTTTTGTCGACTTGAACAGCGGCAGATTCTGGTCTTCAATCGCCACCAGCTGAGAAACCGACGGTGTCCGGGGTTGGCACGGATGGCAAGGCCGGAGCACCGATGAGAATACGAATCGCCACCGCCCACGCCACAGCAGGCGCGACCGAAGAGTCGGCCCCCGTTCACGAGCGTCCCCGGATCATCCGTGCTCCGGCCTTGCCATCCGTGCTATTCCCATAATCGAGAGCACGACAGAAGCCGGTGCCGAGCACCGAGCGGATGATGATACTGCTGGTGGAGGACGCACCCGCCGGGCGTGGTGATATCGCGGGTCATCGCGCGCGGGACGACCGACGTGCGCGGCCGCAAAATCGGTGCGGACAGAGCAAACGGCATGTTGGGCGCGTATCGGTGTCCTGGGTATGGGCTGCGAGTGTTCGGGCGTTGATTTCGCATACCTTCCAATTAGATTGAGATTCACGGAACGTACCTTACTGCAATTCGCTCGCCACGGTCACGATGCCCACGGCAAGCCATTGCGCGGCTGACCACCGGTGCCGTGAGGTTGTCGGTGGGCACCTGAACCGCACGCACCACACTCACCGAGGGCTGTGTGTCCATTTTGACAGATCTTCGACGGCTGCTGCGTCGCAGAAAACGGGGCAGAACCGGGCACCGGTTTCTGTTGGACGAGCCACGGTTCAGGCGGATGCTCGAGTGTGAGCGGATGCGCGCTGACCGGGCCGGGCACCAATTCTGTCTGTTGGGTTTTGAGCTGCAGGATACGCGGCGAGACTTGCCGAAATTGGCTCGCGTGTTGAAGCGTCGAATCCGGTTGACGGACCGGGCCGGCATCTTGCCGGACGGTCGCGTGGGCGTGTTTCTGCCCGAAACGCCGGTGGCCGGCGGCAAACGCGTGTCGGCGGACGTATTGCGGATGGCTCTGGAGAAGGGCATCTCGCCGTGCTGCACGATCTATGAATATCCGACGCCGGACGGTCAGGCAGAGGGTGACGTTGATCAAGCCGGCACGGAGCAACGGGGGAGCAGGTCCGATCCGTCGTCGACTGGCAACGGCACGGGCGGTGCTGAGTTGATGTTGACGAAGCGCATGCCGGCCTGGAAGCGTGGCATGGACATCTGCGGTTCGCTGTTCGGGCTGGTATTTGTATCGCCTCTGCTGTTGGTTTCCGCGGTGGCCATCAAGTTGGATTCGCGCGGCCCGATCTTCTTTCGTCAACAGCGTCGAGGGCTAGGCGGTCGGGCGTTCACGATCTACAAGTTTCGCACGATGGTTGTGGGAGCGGCGGAGCATCAGAAGGAACTGCGGCATCTGAGCGATCAAGACGGGCCGGCCTTCAAGATGAAGCACGATCCTCGCGTGACGCGCGTGGGGCGGTGGCTGCGTTTTACCAGTATTGACGAACTGCCGCAGTTATGGAACGTATTGCGCGGCGACATGTCGCTGGTGGGGCCTCGACCGCTGCCCTGTGACGAGACGGACGCCTGTTCCCGCTGGCAGAAGCGGCGGTTGTCGGTGGTGCCCGGCCTGACGGGGCTTTGGCAAGTTCGGGGTCGGAACAAGGTGACGTTCGATCAGTGGATGCGGATGGACCTGAACTACGCGGAGAATTACAGCTTCTGGCAGGATGTCAGGATCCTTTTCATGACGATTGCGGCGGTCTTGCGCGGCACCGGTTAGCGCCGTGGCGGGCGAGACGATGTCCCGCGGGAGTCGCGTGTGCGACATTCGAATTCCGATTCGTGAGCCCCGCAGAGGACGCGGCCGCAATGGAACCTTGGGCGCTGTGGAACAATAATCTGCCGAATTGGATGTAGGACGGACTGGCAATCCGTCCTACGACGATTCGGAAACTAGATTCTTGACAGACCTAAGACACCAGCGAACGACGGACCGGAGATGATGATGAGAGACACAAACGAGACGCTTCTGTCGGTGCAGGGAACCTGGCTGGCCATTCGTCGGCATCGGCGGAAGTCCCTGGTTTTCTTTCTGGCCGTCATGGCGGCGGCGGTGGCGGCGCTGCTGCTGATCCCGCCGACGTACCGGTCCGAGGCGAAGTTGTTCCTGCGTCTGGGGCGCGAGAACGTGGCCATCGATCCGACGGCGACGACGGGCGCGACGGTGACCGTCACGGACGCGCGCGCGAACGAAATCAACTCGGTGCTCGAGATCCTCGAGAGCCGGGCGATCTTCGACAAGGTCGTGGCGGCTCTGCACCCGGACACGATTCTCCAGAAGGGCCCCGGTGACACGTCCGGTTGGTCGCTCGCGAGCATCGTCGACCCCGTGAAGAACGCCTTGCTGCGACCGCTCCCGATCAGCGATGAGGAACGGGCAACGGACATACTGGCCAAGTCGATCGATGTGTCGTCGGGCAGGAATTCGAACGTGATCACGGTGGCTTGCCGTGCCGATTCGCCGGAGCTGGCGCAGCAGATCCTGTCGAAGCTGCTGGAGGTCTTCGGGCAGGAGCACGTGCGCGTGAACCGGACGGACGGGTCGCACGAGTTCTTCCTGAAGCAAGCCGATGTGCTGCACGCCCAGTGGGAGCAGGCGGCGGCCGCTCTGCGCGACGCGAAAAACAGGATGGGCTTTGCCTTGGTTGATGGACGACGTTCGTTCCTGCAGGAGCAGAGCGGGACCCTGGAGAACCAATTGTTGCGGACGGACGTTGCGCTGGCCGCCAGCCGGGCGAAGGCCGAGCGACTGACGGAGTCGATCAACGCGTTGCCGCAGCGGCTTGTCACGGCCGAGGAATCCGGACTGCCCAACATGGCGCGGGATTACATGCGCCAGCAGCTGTACAGCTTGGAGATCCGCGAGCAGGAGCTGTTGGCCAGGTCCACGCCGGACCACCCCGAGGTCGTGGCGATCCGCCAGCAGGTGGAAGATGTGCGGAAGATCCTCGAGGAGCAGTCGCCGAACCGAGTGACGACGACGGAGGATCGCAACGATAACCGCGAAGCTCTGGAACTCAGCCTGCTCACCGAACAGGCCGCCCTTGGCTCGCTGGAGGCCGAGCGGGAGTTGCTGCGGCAGCAGGTTTCGCTGGTGGACGACCACCTGCGGGAAGTCAATCAGCAGGAGGTGGAGATTGCGGAGTTGCAGAGGCAGGTCGATCTGGTGGCGGCCAGCTATCGGACGTGCGCGGAGAAGCGGGAGCAGACGCGCATCGACGAAGCGCTGGAGGTGCACGGCATCTCCAACGTCAGTCTGGTGCAACCGCCCAGCAGGATCAGCAAGCCGGTCAGCCCCAGGAAGGCGCTCGTCCTGTTCTTGGGCCTGTGCGTGGCGTTGAGCGGCGGCGTCGGCATTCCGCTGCTGTTGGAGTCGCTCGACAACTCCCTGCGGACGCCGGAAGAAGTCGAGCAGCAGTTGCAGTTGCCCGTGTTGATGTCCATGCCCCATTCTTCTCGACGTTCCCTTCTGATCAGCAGGACGAGCCCGCACCATGATTCGCCAATCCACAACTCGTGAACGGCTCGCCCGCAACGCGGAAACCGGCGAGGACTGCGCTATGAGTGACTATTATGTGGCACTGTTGCGCCAGCTGGAAACGCTGCCCCAGGGAGACGGGGGCGGCCTTCGCGCGATCGGAGTGACCAGTTGCCGGCGGCGCGAGGGTGTGAGCACGGTCGCCGCCAACCTGGCACTGGGTATCGCCTGGTCTCGCGGCCAGCCGACGCTGCTGGTGGACGCCAACGTGCACGCGCCCGCGGTCACCGATCTGTTTGAGGTGGGTCCATTGCCGGGCCTGTCCGAGTATCTGATCGGATCGGCGGAACTGAAGGACTGCGTCAGGAAGTCGTCCGTCGAGCACTTGCAGATTCTCCCCGCGGGCCGATGGGCGCCCGAGAACGAGCGCGCGGCGTGCGCGGGGACGTTCGCGCGGATGCTGGAGGCACTGAAGGCGGAATTCGCCACCGTGGTCGTCGACCTGCCGGCCGCCAGCGACTTGAGCATCTGCTTCGCACTTGCCCCGGCACTGGACGGGGTCCTGCTCGTCGTGGAATCCGATCGAGTGCCCGGTCACATGGCCCTGCGCGTCAAACGGCGGCTGGAACAGGCTCGCGCCAACCTGCTTGGCGTCGTCTTCAACAACAAGAGACGTGCATGACACCCCAGCGGCGACAAGAGCTCTTCCGCCTGGGCTTTCTGGCGTGCCTGGTCGTGGTCAGCGTGCCCAGCAAGTACGTGGCGTACTTGGCGCCGCCCGTCTACCTCGTGCTGCTTTTCCTGGGGCGCGAGTGGGGCACGGTGCGGCGCGCGTTGATGATCAACCTGGGCCTGCTGGCCGTCTCCAGTGCCTCGCTGCTGATCGACGCGCTGCGCGGTCGGGAAGTGAACGCGCCCGGCATGCTGTTGGCTCTGCTGACATTCCTGCCCCTGACCGCGTTGCTGGCCGAACGGTTCGATCGCACCATCGACGAGACGACAATGTCATGGCTGGTGCGAGTCTGCTCGTGGTTCGTGCTGGCGCAAGCCGCCGTCGGCCTCTGGCAGTTCGTGGCGAGCGGGAATCCGGACGCCGTCTGCGGCACGCTCGGCCTGCTTGATTTCCGCGTCGCCGGGATCACGATCATGCAGGTCTACTTCACGTTCCTGTTGTTCGGGATCGTGCTGTTCCTCCTCGTGGCGGAGAAAACGTGGCTTTCCCGCGCGGCCATCGTCGCGGGACTGCTCGTGATCGGTCTCGCTCAGTCGGGACACCAGACGGTATTCTTCACGGTAACGTTGGCGGCCATGGCCTTGACGCGCGCCGCGCGGCCGCGGACCGCGGTGATGTCCCTGACAGCGGCGGCCTCCGTCCTCGTCTTGGCCGTTTACATGTATCCGGAAACCGGGACGAACGTCGTGAACTGGTACGGCAAGACAGTTCACGACACGCATTCCCCAAAACGCATGGCCGCAAACGGTGGACTGGCGATCGGGAACGATGCCAAGAACGTGTGCCTGGGCGCGGGACTGGGCCAGTTTTCCAGCCGTGCGGCGCTGATCACGTCCGATGAATACCTGACCGTGCGGTTGCCTTCGGTCATGGTCGGCCAGTCCGACTACTTCTCCCAGATCGTCCGGCCTGCCATGGCCGTGTTTGACGTCGTGGGCGAGGGAAGTGCCGTGTCCAAACCGTACTCGTCGGTGTTGTCCCTGTTTGTCGAACTGGGTGCGGTCCTGTTTGCCGTGCTGGCAGTGCTGTTCCTGGGCGCAATCTGCCGGAACCTGGTCATGATGCGCTCCCCGATTCGCGGCGTGGCCGCGACAGGCATGATGGCCAATGTGGGCCTGCTGTTCTTCGCCTTGTGCTGCGTGATCGAGAACTACGCGGAGTTCCCCGTCGCCATCTTCATCCCCGGACTGCTCTATGTGGCAGCCCAGTCAAGGGCCCGAACGATTGAACGAACGAGCGGTACAACACATCAGCTGGCTGCCGGCGCACCCGTCTGATGGCAGCATCAGCATGAATCGGTATTGGCACGCGTTACACGCGGCCAGCCGGTTGATTGCCGATCGCGTCGCCGTGGATTGCCCGCTCGGCGAACCTGAGCAGATGGTCGGTCGCTATTCGCGGCTCAAGCGGGCTTGGTACCGGTACGCCTGGTATCCATCGCGTCTGCGGGCTTACCGCTGGTCGCCAATCGTCCACGTGCTCGACCACAGTTCGGCGTTCCTGCTCCGTGCTGTCTCGCGGAATGTGCGCACGGTGGTCACCGTGCACGATCTGATTCCATTGCGGGACCGCGAGCAGCTGACAGAGAGCCAATATCGACGTTTCAGACGGTGCGTCAACCGCGTCCGTTTCGCGGATCTGGTGGTCACCATATCGAACCAGACGGCCAGGGACGTGGAAGAACTATTGGAAATCCCGCGCGACCGCATTGAAGTCATACCACTGGGAGTCGACCGGGGTTTTTTCGACGCAGTACCGGGTTCAAACCGGACGTTGCCCCAGGCGATGGCGGATGTGCAACGACGACCGATTGTCTTGTCGATCGGCAGTCGGCAGCGTCGCAAGAACTTGGCCCTGCTTCCACCCGTGCTGCGCCTGCTGCAGCGACAAGTGCCTGACATCTGTCTGGTTCGCGTTGGCGATCGCTTGGATGCATCACTCCGCAACGAGTTGACTTCCACACTGGGCGCGGCGGCGGTGATCGAGCTGGGCACAATTGCCGATGACCTGCTGCCGGCTGTCTATTCCGCGTCGTCGGTACTTTTCTTTCCTTCCACGTACGAAGGATTCGGCTTACCGGTACTCGAGGCGATGGCCGCGGGCTGTCCGGTCGTCTGCAGCGGGTCAACGAGCCTGCCGGAGGCGGGCGGGGAAGCGGCACGGTACTTCGACGCGCACGCGCCCGACGAAGCGGCAGAGGCACTGCACGAGGTTCTGTCGGACGGCCATCTGCGCCGGCGCATGCAACAGGAAGGCAGGGACCGAGCGCGGGCGTTCAGTTGGCAACGACATCTGGCAGGCCTTTTGGATGCCTATGCCCGACTTGCGACTGATTCCAACGCGGCCGCTGCCTTGAACGATGCTGCACGCCACCTGCGCTGCGCGTCGTAGAGCAGCAATGCGGACTTTGGCCGCAGCCAAATCGAGACGCGCGATCGAACGTCCAGAATGCGGGCCAACCGCAAGTGGGAGAGATCGCAGTCTACGCAAAGGCCCTTTGTGACGCACCTGCGGTGCCGCAGATTGCGTCTCTAGGGTTGCGACATTCCGATTGGGAACATTAGCATGGCAGGTTGACCGTTGGCGGTAGCCAAATCGGCCAGCGTGTTGGAGAGGAGAATCAGCGGTGAATACTGACTTTCGACCACGCGTCTTGCAGCTATCTTATTCCTGCGGTCCCGACCGCGGGTCCGAGCCGGGGATCGGCTGGAACCGGGCCGTGGGCGCGGCTCGGTTTTGCGACGTGTGGGTGATGACGTGCGAGCAGGATTGGGGGCCGACGATTCGTGACTATCTGGCCACGCATGGTGCCATTCCCGGCCTGCAGTTCGCGTTTGTTTCGCACAGTCTCCTGGAATTGCTGCTGCAACGAATCCCTGGCCTGTATTACGTGGCTTACAACTTGTGGCACCGGCGTGCATTCCGCGCGGCACGCGAACTCCACGAGCGGCTCCAATTCCATCTTGCCCATCAATTGACATTTTGCGGTTTTCGAGAACCGGGCTACCTGTGGCGGCTGCCCATCCCGTTCGTTTGGGGACCGTTCGGCGGAACACAGAACTATCCGTGGCGATTCCTGGGGGGAGCAGGTTGGTCGGCCATGCTCAAAGAGGCAATCCGCACCCTGATCAACGGGCTGCAACTGCGCTTCTCTCGCCGCGTGCGAAACGCGTGCCACCGAGCCGGTGCCGTGCTGGTCGCCAATTCGACCGTTCAGAAACAGTTCACGCGGTTGCATCCTTGCCCCACGACCGTCCTCACCGATATTGGGTTGGCTTCCGTCGCCGACGGCGAGACGGACCGTCGGCAGCCAGCAAACGAACTCCGCATTCTCTGGTCTGGTGTGATCGAACACCGGAAGGCGCTGGAGATCTTGTTGGAGGCTCTGGCCACGCTGCCCGCGGATGTGTCCTGCGAATTGCGTGTACTTGGATCCGGACCGCGTGAGCGCCGGATGCGGCAACTGGCCAGACGACGTGGCATTGACCATCGGGTGACGTGGCTGGGTTGGTTGCCGCACGCGGAAGCGATCGCGCAGTTCGCGTGGGCGGACGTGTTCCTGTTCACGAGTCTGCGGGACACAACCGGCACGGTCCTGGTCGAGGCGCTTGGTGCCGGCGTTCCCGTCGTGACGTTCGATCATCAAGGCGCGGCCGACGTCGTGGACGCGACCTGTGGCGTGAAGGTGGCGGTCACGAATCGGCCGGACGCGGTTCGCCGCTTCTGCCAGGTATTGACCGACTTGGCACGACACCCGAGCCAACTTGCCGCGCTCAAACGCGGCTGCCTCCAGCGGGCAGCCAGATACGTGTGGGCGAGCACGACCGCGAAACTCATCGAGGTTTACCGCCAGGTACTCGCGGCGCGAGGTTGCGACTGGATGCCGCGCGAAACGAGTCCGTCAACGCCTTTTCAAGCCCCCGTCCCGCCGGCTCTCCTGACAACGCACCAATCGATGGAAGGTCCCTGATGCCGCTCATCCTCGGCAGAATCTCGGCTTGGCGTCAGGACCTGTGGGGCCGCAACGCGCGGCGCAGCGCCGTGGCACTCGTCGACCAGGCGGTGGTGGGGGCGACGAGTCTCTTCACGTCGCTGCTGGTTGGCCGGTCGGAAGGGCCCGCGGAACTGGGCCTGTTCGCGATCGGGATCTCCATGAACCTCCTGGCCGTATCGGCACAGGAGGCGCTGATTATGTCCCCGTTGACGATTTTCGCCAGCCGTTTCAAAGGTGGTCGGAGAGCACGGTATCTGGGAAGTACGTTGGCCCAATACGGTGTCTCGGCCGCCACGTTCGCGGTCGTGTGGTTGCTGGTCGGTGCCGTGCTCGCATGTTGGCGGATCGGTCCGCCGGGCACGGCCGAAGTGATTCTCGTGCTGGCTTTCGTCACTCCCGCGTGGCTGCTGCGCGAATACGTGCGCCGCGTGGCGTTCGCCGAACTCAACACGCACGTCGCTTTGATCATTGGAGCGGTTGCAGCGACCATCCAGATGGGACTGCTCGGTGGCCTGGCCGTCGCAGGCGAAGTATCGGCCGTCGCGGCCCTTGGCGCGGTGGGCGCCGCCAGCGGCCTCACGGCGGTGTGCTGGCTGGCCGTAAGACGCACCGGCATGCAGTTCGCCCGACGACAGATCCCGGTGACCATGTACCGGCATTGGCGGATCGGCAAATGGATCCTCGCGGGCCAAATGGCCGACACGATCTACAACAGTTCGATTCCTTGGATTCTCGTGCTCATGCGAGGCAAGAGCGAGGCGGGCATCTACGCCGCGTGTTGCATGATCGTCGCCTTTGCCAATCCCCTGGTGGTCTCGTTGAACAACGTGTTGACGCCGCGGATTGCGAGCGCCTACGCGGATGGGGGGCGCACGGAGGTCCGGCGTGTCACGTGGAAGGTGACGCGCGTCGTGGCAGTCATTGTCGGTGGGTTCTGCCTGTTCATCATGGTTTCCGGCGGATTCCTCCTGACGCAGTTCTACGGCGAGCCGTTCCGCGGGAATCACCTTGCCATCGCCATCCTCGCGTGTGCCGTCCTGGTGCACACTCTGGGCATGCCCGTCGCCCGCGCGTTGCTCGTCCTCGAACAGTCCCGATTGCTGTTTCGAGTCCAGCTCATTGGGACGGCCGCCACGTACGCCGGCACGCTGGCACTGCTCCCGAGCTTTGGCCTGCGCGGCGTCGCGGTGAGTCAACTTGGGGGTTACGTGATCCAGCTAGGATTGCTCGTGGTATACTACCGCACTAGAATCAGTCGATCGTAGTCGCCCGGAAGTCGCATGCGGTTGGGAGGTCGACCGTTGCGATTGGTTGTGCCTGGCTCGGGATACGCCATGTCGCCGGTAAGAGCTGTGCCATGAAAGTACTCGCCTGCCACAATTACTACCAGCAGCGGGGCGGCGAGGACGAGTGTTTCGAGGGTGAGGTGCAACTGCTTCGCTCGCGCGGTGTCGAGGTGTCCACCTTCACGCGGCACAACGATGACATACGCCAGATGAGCCGGTGGAAAGTCAGCGTCGGCACCATCTGGAGCAAGGACTCGTACAGCCAACTGCGAGCGGTGATCCGGCAACAGCAGCCCGACGTCGTGCACTTCACCAACACGTTTCCACTCATCTCGCCCGCCGCCTATGCGGCCGCCCGGTCCGAACGAGTTCCTATCGTGCAAGCGCTGCACAACTATCGACTGATGTGTCCCAGCGCGGTGCTGTTTCGCAGCGGCCGGATCTGCGAGGACTGCGTCGGCAAATTCGTGCCCTGGCCGGGCGTTCTGCACAAGTGCTACCGAGGCAGCCTGAGCGGCAGCGCGGTGGTGGGCGGCATGTTGGCATGGCACCGCCTGATGCGGACGTGGCGGCGCAACGTGGACCTGTTCTACACGCAGACGGAATTCGCGCGCAGGAAGTTGATCGAAGGCGGCATACGGGAAGACCGCATCGTCGCCAAACCGAACTTCATCGATCCGGACCCGGGTCTGGGCGGCGGCCAGGGGCGGTACGCGGTCTTCGTCGGCAGGCTTGACGCCACGAAAGGCGTCCAAACGCTGCTGGACGCCTGGACGCGATACGACGCCCCAATCCCGCTCAACATCATCGGCGACGGGCCGATGGGCGAGCGCGTGGCGGCCGTTGCCGGCGAGGGCCATCGCATTCGCCGCCTGGGCCGGTTGCCGCTCGATCAGGTTCTGTCCACGATCGGCGACGCCCTGCTGCTGGTCATGCCCTCGATCTGGTACGAGACGTTCGGCCGCACGGTCATGGAGGCCTACGCCAAGGGAACGCCCGTTGTCGCATCCCGATTGGGCGCCATGAGTGAAATCGTGCAGCACGGGACGACGGGGCTGACGTTCGAACCCGGCAATCCCGCGGAACTGGCGGCGTGCGTTCGACGACTTGCTCAGGACGCCGCGGCGGTCGCCGAGATGCGACGAGCCGCGCGGCGCGCGTACGAAGAGAAGTACATGGCGGAGTGCAATTTCCAGTTGCTTATGGGCATTTACCGCCGTGCCATCGAGCGGCGAGCCGACCGGTCGGACATGGCCGCTCGTCAAACCGCCGGCGACCGGGCGGACAGCGGACGGACCAGAAATGGAGAAACCGCACCGTGACGTCCGCGCCTCGTGCGCAGGCTGCTTCCCGCATGCCCAGTTTCAGTGCAACTTGCGGCATCTCGCTCGCCGCGCATTTCACGCGTGTCTTTCCCGCGTAGTTCTGTCTGCCGACAGGAGAATGGGAAACAGAAAGACGGTGGACAGAAAGATGGGGGACAGAAAGATGGGGGACAGAAAGAC
>Ga0194113_10009022_pt1 | contig 12129 bp, 12 predicted proteins | sample TA2MahC200mmetaG_FD_146193 | JGI IMG/M metagenome (GOLD analysis project Ga0194113, IMG submission 146193) | Freshwater microbial communities from Lake Tanganyika, Tanzania - TA2015017 Mahale Deep Cast 200m | ecosystem: Environmental > Aquatic > Freshwater > Lake | place: Tanzania: Lake...
TGCTATGGGCATCGAAAGAATGTAATCTCAGTAAAGTCGTATTTACGAGCTCGAGGGCCGCTTACAGCGAGGTTAAAGGAGCACACCTTGCTCCTACATATGAACCGCTCAATGAAGATTATCCAATAAGTGATCCAATGGGTGTTTACGGTGTAACGAAGGTTTACGGTGAGCAACTTGGCAATCAATTCAACCAACTCTTCGGGATCGATTTTGTGTCATTGCGCTTCAGCAACATGTACGGACCTGGAAGGCTTTTAAAAAATCCTAACTCTCCCATGGTCCTCCCCTGCAGGATTATTGAAAATGCCATGCTGGGCAAGCCCTTCCGTTGGCCAAGAGGCGGAGACCAGAAAGACGACTATATCTATTACGACGACGCTGCAGAAGGTATTGTGTTGGCCACGACAGTAAAAAACCCTAAACACAGGGTCTTTAATATCGGTACCGGGAAAGCCTTTGGTCTAAGAGATTTTGCAGAGGCCGCTAAGAGGCACTACCCCGAATTTCACGCAGAAATCGGCCCGGGGTTGGATCATGTAGGGTCTGGATTCATAACGTATAGCATCTACGACATTTCGAGGGCAAAAGAAGAACTGGGATATACCCCTCAATGCGATGTAGAGACGGGGGTAGCTCGATACATTGAGGACATGGAGAGACTTAATATCTCCCCAACCTTCGTACCATAAAAAATGGTGCGGTTTGTTTAGAATATGACAAAAGGAGGAGCCTATGGCAATCAAAGATTTAAGAGAATGGATTGAGGTGCTGGAGAAAGAGGGAGAGGTGGCCAAGGTGAAAACGAAGGTTGATTGGAATCTGGAACTCGGGGGTATAACCCAGGAGACTTTTGACAGAGAGGGCCCTGCTTTGCTTTTTGAAAACATTAAGGACTATGAGGATGCCCTTTGTAAACGATTCTTTACAGGTGCCCTTGCTACTTACCCGCGGATTGCCCTCATGCTAGGGTTACCTAAAAATACCCCGCCGAAGGAACTGATCAGCATCTGGAGGAAGAGGGCAAAGAACCTGATCAAACCCAAAATCGTATCAAACGGTTCTTGCAAAGAGAATAGGATCAAGGGGGACGAGATAGATCTCCTCAAGCAGTTTCCCGTTCCCTTGTGGCACAAGCTCGACGGCGGACGGTATATTGGCACCTTTGACGGCGTGGTCACGAAAGAGCGCGATGGAGACTGGATCAATGTGGGAAACTATCGACGTATGGTACACAACAAGAACCAGATGGGAATCGCGTTTCCCCTTGGCCAGCATATCTGGATGCACTGGAGAAGCTTTAGGAAAAAAGGAGAACACGTTCCTATTGCAATAGCCGCTGGGTGGAATCCGATTCTACCAGCCGTTTCCTGTGCTCATGTGCCCCCCGGAGTGTGTGAATATGATGTGATGGGCGGGCTCATGGGCGAACCGATAGAGCTGATAAAATGCGAGACATCAGACCTTCTTGTACCAGCATCCGCTGAGGTCGTCTTCGAAGGCGAGTTGAATACTAATATGGATACGTTCACGATGGAAGGTCCCTTCGGTGAATACACCGGCTACTATTGCACCGTCCCATCAAAAAGGCCAGTTGTCACCCTCAAGATGATAACCTTCAGGAATAACCCTATTCTGCAGGGAACCCTTGAAGGTGTACCCATCAACGAAGACCACAGGATATGCTCAATCCACCATTCCGCTTCAGTATTTGATCTGTTAGAAGAGAGAATGTCCGGGGTTAAGGCAGTGAACGTGGATCCGAGCACCGGCTGGGCAAACGTCTTCGTGCAGATCGATAACAGCTACTACGGCCAGGTGCAGCAGGTTGCGGCAAACATCTGGAGTTCGGGTATTTCGACCATGGTCGGTAAGAATGTATTCGTGTTCGACGAAGATATCGACATTTGGGACCTGAGAAAGGTCATGTGGGCGTTTGCTTACAGGGTGACGTCTGACCGCGGCATCGCTAAATTCCCTGGGTGGATTTCCCCGCTTGATCCTACCGTTCATCCTAAAGATATGATTCACGAAGCCATCAAAAAAGGCGATCGACTTTTAATTGATGCAACCAAACCCATCGATTGGCCCAGAACGGATAAATGGTTTGGAGAGAAATTTCCTCCTCTTGCCTATCCTGACGAGGAAACCATGAAGAACGTGCGAGCCAAATGGAGCCAATACGGGATTCAGAAATAGATAGGGAGGCAATGATGAATTTTGAATTTACCGAAGAACAGAAAGCATTAAGAGCGAAAGTTCGTGCGATGGTGGATAAGGACATCCTACCAAGGGCTGCGGAAATAGACTCCAAGACCGAAATCCCATGGGATGTTATGAAGATCATGGCTGATAACGGTCTCTTCAGGTTTCTGATTCCCGAGGAGTACGGAGGGTCGGGAAAGGGAGACCTTCGGGCGTTGGAATTGAGTCTCATACGAGAAGAACTCTCTCGAGGGTCTTATCAGGCAGATACCATTTACGCCCTCAACGGCCTTGGAAGCTACTCCATCACTCATTCAGGCACAGAGAAACAGAAACAGACTTATCTTCCCCCCATCGCCAAAGGTGAAATGCTGGCTTGTATGGCTCTATCTGAGAAAGAGGCCGGTTCCGACCCCGCCTCGTTAAAGACCACCGCAGTGCTCGAGGGAAACAAGTGGGTGTTAAATGGAGCAAAGTTCTTCGCTTCAAATGCGGGGGTCGCCGGAGTGATCTGTGTATTCGCGACGGTCGATCCAAGCAAAGGTGCGCATGGAATTACGGCGTTCATTCTTGATCCCAATATTTCTAAGTATGAAGTGAAGCCGTTCCAGGTTTTGTCACCTCATGACATCTGCGAAATTACACTAAAGAACACGAAAATTCCAAAGGAAAACGTTCTAGGTGAGGTGGGACATGGCTTCCGGGTTGCAATGAAAACACTTGATGTCCTCAGGACGTCAGTGGGAGCAGCAGCCGTTGGGATGGCCCAGCATGCCCTCGACATCACAGTGGAAAGGGTAAAATCAAGGGTACAATTCGGCCACCCTCTCGCGGACTTCCAGATAACTCAAGATCGGCTGGCGGATATAGCCACGGAGATACATGCTGGCCGTCTCATGGTCTATTATGCTGCCTGGTTAAAGGATTCCGGCCTTAAAAAAAGCGTGACCTACGAGTCCTCAATGGCAAAATGGTGGTGCACTGAGATGGCTCAACGGGTTGTCGATAAATGCCTCCAAATGTGGGGCGGGTATGGGGTCATGATGGATTATCCAATGCAAAGACTCTATCGGGCGGTGAGGGCGCCAAGGCTTTACGAAGGCACGACTGAAATCCAGAAGGTAATTGTTGCACGGGAATTATTGAAATTATATCCGGATCCTCCGAAAGCATAGGTTCGATGCCAGGTTCATCGGATCGATATGAGAATTTGTTAGCCCCTGTCTTTCCGGCCTCGACGTTCTGCAACCGGGGCCGGTACTGGGTTCTGAAGGAAGACACAAAATGAATTCGAAGAGCTATGTGTGCAGACGCTATCAGGTTGTAGAGGAACTCATCGACGGCCGCATGCAGAAAGTGTTCAGGGATAGGCCAAAGACCGTCAATAAGGTCCTTGAGAATACGGTGGCCAAGTATGGTGACCGAATAGGTTTTATCTCAGGGGAGAGGCGCTGGACCTATAAAGAGTTCTCCGATAAGGTTGACCGGATCACCTTGGCACTTCAGAAAGACTATGACATCAAAAAAGATGACCGTGTCGCCGTACTCATGGGCACCGACCTGGACTTTCTCCTTGCCTTTTTCGGAACAACGAGGATCGGCGGCGTCATTGTCCCTCTCAACACACGCTTCAGGGGGGAAGAACTTACCTTCGAGATAAAGAATTCAGAAGCAACCGTATTGATCCTTGACAGAGAGTTTTGGGAGACGGTGGAGCCACACAGAACAGAGTGGACCACGGTGAAGTATATTTTTGTCAACGGCGGGGATGCACCGAAGAGTACGATATCCTTCGAGGTCCTCATGCAGAGTAGGAGCGGCAAGATTGAGGACGTTCCAATACAGGAAAATGACACGGTCATGATAATGTACACGGCTGGCACCACAGGGCATCCGAAGGGGGCCATGCAGTTTCATCGGGGGATTATAGAGTCCTGTATGAGCATCGATGATTTGTACGGGTCAGACCCTGATCTGGACAAGGCATTGTGTATTGTCCCTATGTTTCATACTACGGGAATTATTATGTCAGGCATAGGGTCCATTTTGATGGGTATTCCCTGCGTCTATATGCGCCAATTCAAGACAAAAGATATGCTTGCCATTATTGAGAAAGAGAAGATTACGGTTGCGATCATGGTTCCCGCTATTCTGTGGCTCATGATCAACCATCCGGAGTTTCAGAGCTATCACCTCAATTCTTTCCGTATCACCTGCATTGGTGGTGCCCCCAAAGCGCCTGAAGTGTTCAAACAGATTAGAGAGAAGATGCCAAGACTAAAACTGACCGAAGCTTTTGGCATGACCGAAACCCATGCGATGGATATTATCATGGCCGATGAAGAGATGGATGACCACCTTGACGCGGTTGGAAAACCGTCGCCTCTCACTGAAGTCAGGATTGTTGATGAGGATGGAAAGGAGTGTCCGCCCGGAGCTGCAGGCGAGCTCACCCTCAGAGGATCCAAAATCATCCCCAACTATTGGAAGAACGAGGCTGAGTCGAGAACGGCCATTATCAATGGGTGGCTGCACACCGGGGATATCGCCAGCAGAAATGAAGAAGGGTATGTCTCGATTCTCGACCGGAAGAAAGACATGATCAACAGAGGGGGCGAGAAGATTTTTAGTCTCGAGGTGGAAAGCGTGCTATATAAGCACCCAAAAATTATGGAAGCAGCCGTGGTAGGAGTGCCCGATGCCGTTTTCGGTGAACAGGTAAAAGCCTTCATCGTTCTCAAACAAGGCGAACAATTAACTGAAGATGATGTTCAACATTACTGTTCCAGGAGCTTGGCGGATTACAAAGTACCAAAGTATGTTCAGTTTATCAGTGAGATGCCTCGCAACCAGGTAGGTAAAGTTATGAAACAGTCATTGAAAATCGGCAAAGTTTGAACAGCAAACTCTGGTTGTTATGGAGAGCCCATGAAGAATGGGGATAAGGAGACGGAAAGAGCTTCAGATTAAGAAGGAGGCTTAAAGAATGATTTTTGATATTCATGCACATGTGGGCCACAGTAAATTTTCTGATGCCTTGATCACCTCAGAAGTGGTTTTGAAGGTGATGGATGGGGCTGGCATCGATAAGGCTATACTGCTTCCTACTGCATCAACAGGTAAGTATTTAACTGCGGAGCAGATGAAGAAGGAGGTGGAAAAGGCCCCGGATCGGCTTGTCGCCTTTTTTTCAAGCGACATCAAGTCAAAGGATTCGGTAGAACTTTTTACGGAGGCAGTTACGAGATATGGCGCAAAGGGTATAAAGATCCACCCTGTTTACGCAGCCTGTGCGGCTGACGACGAAAAGTGGGTTTACCCGCTGCTCGAAAAAGCAGGGGAATTGAAGGTACCTGTCATGTTTCATTCGGGTGAGGCGCCTTTTGCGACCCCATGGCAGATCGGTTTGGCAGCTATGGACTTCCCTGGGACGACCATCATTCTGGAGCATATGGGCTTTGATGCGATGTGTTTCACCGATGCCGCCATAAAAATGGCGAAAAAGTGTGAAAACATAATTTTGGGCACAACAGGTGTAATGTATGAGTTTCCTATCACGAAGGCTGTTAACGCAATAGGCGATGAGCGCATTGTTTACGGCGGAGAAATACCGATGAACAACCCACTCCATGAAATAATGAAGGTCAAGCTGGCAAAAATAAGCGATGAAGCCAAAGAAAAGATATTGGGGAAAAACATTGCAAGGATTCTGAATGTTCCTCTTTGACAGAGCCAAGATCTTTTTGTTTCGAATAAGCCAGCGATGGGTCGGTCAAGGAAAGGAAGAACGGGGACATGAAGAGCGAGGAAACGGATCGCCAGGAGGAAAAGTTTCAAAAGATCATCCAACGGGATAAACCGCCTTATTACCACTTGTTAGGTATCGATATTCTGGATGTCAAATTGGGGTTTGCAAAACTGAGGATGAATTACGACTCCAAATTGACCAATCCCTATGGCTATGTGAACGGAGGGTTTTTTTCAGTTCTTGCCGATGCGGCAATGGCCTGTGCCTTACTGGGAATGACAGAAGAGAACCGCAGGTTAATAACGTTGGAATATAAGATCAATTTGCTGGCCCCGTTTCGCGAGGGGTTTCTCATCTCCGATGCAAGAATTGTCCACCTTGGGAAAGAAACAGCTGTAGGTGATGTTGAAATTCGAAATCACAAGGATACTCTCGTGGCCAAGGGGCTCATCACCTATGCCGTAAGAGGCAAGGGAAACCGGTGAGAGAGTAACGAGATCAATCAGCTCTCTTCGATGGTGCTTCGCATGGGCTAGGGATATGGATACGCAAAAACAGCGAGATGTGATAAGTAGCGCAGTCTGTGTCGTAATTGGCTTTTTTTTCTGCATCGGCTCTCTTCGGCATGGAAGCATTCGATCGGTATTTCCGAATGCCGGTCTTTTTCCACTCTTGGGAGGGATCATTCTGATTGTCCTCTCCCTGATCACTCTGATCGGAGCCTGGATGAAGAGTGCCAGTGCCGATAGAGAAAAAGAGAAATTTTTCCCACAATCTTATTCATTTAAAAGGATTGTCCTTTTCCTTATCGCACTGGTAGTCTATACTGCAGTACTCGAGTTTTTCGGATTTTTACTAACGACCTTTTTATTCCTGATATTTCTCCTGAAGGCTATCGAATCTCAAAGATGGAGAATAGCTCTAATGATCTCTCTGTTGGCTGCAACAGGCTCTTTTGTCCTTTTCGAAGTCTTGCTAAAGGTCCAGCTCCCATACGGAATTTTCGGAAGGGTTTTTCGTTGAATTGAAGAACTTTTCTCTGGATCTATTTAAATACTGACCTTTTCGTCCCAGAATAGCCAGGGATGAGGCAATAGGATGGATTTTTTTGATCATCTTCTCATGGCTTTGAAAATCGGTATCGAGCCGGCTAATCTTTTATGGTGTTTTACAGGTGTTCTTATTGGGACATTGGTCGGAGTTCTCCCAGGATTGGGGCCTGTTGCGACCATATCGCTACTGCTTCCAATCACGTATAAGCTCACCCCCGTTCAATCCATCATCATGCTGGCGGGCATTTATTATGGAGCCCAATATGGAGGATCGACGACCTCCATCCTGCTAAACATTCCTGGAGAGGCATCGTCGATGATTACCTGCCTGGATGGACATCAAATGGCAAAGAAAGGTCGAGCCGGACCAGCTCTTGGAATAGCCGCCATCGGCTCCTTTATTGGAGGAACTTTCGGAATCCTCATGATGACGTTTCTAGCTCCTCCGATGGCCGCAATGGCTCTCAAATTTGGTCCTCCTGAAAATGCTTCGCTTATGGTTCTTGGCCTTACATTGATAACTTATCTCTCAAGTGGTTCCATGGTCAAATCGTTCATGATGGCTGCCCTGGGGTTATTAGTAGGTTCGATCGGAACGGATTTAATAACGGGATCGATGAGGTTCACCTTAGGTCTTCCTGGGCTAGCGGAGGGTGTCAGCATTGTTCCCGTTGTCATGGGATTATTTGGCATCTCCGAGATTATGCTGAACCTTGAGGAATCTTGTCGAAAAAGGGAATTCTTCAAAACAAGTGTGAAAACCCTTCTTCCAAATAAGCAGGAATTTAAGGATTCTGCTGGACCTATCGCAAGGGGCTCGGTCGTGGGGTTCTTCTTAGGTATTCTACCCGGAGGTGGGGCGTTGCTCTCATCCCTCGTTTCTTACGCCATGGAAAGAAGGCTTTCAAAACAACCCGAGACGTTTGGGACGGGATCTATTGCCGGGGTCGCGGGACCGGAAACGGCAAATAATGCGGCGGCCCAAGGTTCTTATATTCCCCTAATGACATTGGGCATCCCTTGTAATGTGGTCATGGCTGTCCTTATGGGAGCTTTTCTGATACACGGGGTCATTCCGGGCCCCTTGTTATTGGAAACCCACCCTGATCTCTTCTGGGGCGTGGTTGGAAGCATGTATATTGGAAACGGAATGTTACTCCTGTTTAATCTACCTTTGATAGGAGTCTGGGTAAGCCTTCTCAGGGTTCCCTATGTTCTACTGTTTCCATTAATCTCAATGCTTTGTCTCATTGGATCCTATTCGATTGAAAATAGCATCCTGGATGTTTACATCATGATCCTGTTTGGCATTCTTGGGTATTTGATGAAGAAGTTTAATTATCCTCCAGCCCCCCTTGTCTTAGCCCTCATTTTGGGGCCGATGCTGGAGAAGAACTTAGGGCAATCCCTCATGATGTCGAATAAGAACCTGTTGATTTTTGTCGAGAGTCCAATATCTGCCACCTTGCTGAGTGTGACCGTTCTGCTCTTAATTTCTCCGCTGATATTGAAACGCTTTAAGCAGAAGAGACCTGGACTCCTGGTGCAGGGTGATTTGGATCTTTAAGGGGTAAGTAGAAAGGGGGTGATCCACAAGGATCGTTTTTGGTTTGAGCAAGTCAGAAGGGAAATGGAGATGAAGCGTTCGCTTGATGGAAGCTCACAGTCAAGAAAAAGTAACAAAAAGAAAGAAACCTACGATGATTAACCTTTAACCTGGATCACATACTGTGATCATTATAAAAGGAGGATTCTATGAGCAAAAAGATATTCTCTATCCTTGTTATTTTTTTGATCTGTTACACGACCAATGAATTGACTCTTGCACAAACGAAATATCCGGAGAAACCGATCGAGGCTATTGTCCAGTACGCTCCAGGGGCCAGTACGGATGCTGCTGCCAGGGTGATGGCAGAGTTCCTGGCTAAACAATTGGGCCAGCCTGTTGTCATCATGAACAAACCAGGAGGAGCCGGTTCGATTGCAGGAAATGTCCTAGTTAAAGCCAAACCGGATGGGTATACCATCGGGATATTCAATACGAATCAGCCCACTCCTGAATACTGCATCAATCCTGAGCGATTTGCCTATAAGTCTAAGGATATGATTGCTGTTACCCAATGGTCAGGTTATGCCCCCGCTATGTTTGTGAGATATGATGCTCCCTGGAATTCGGTCGCGGAGTTAGTTGAGTATGTGAAGAAGAATCCGGATAAACTAAAATGGGGCCACAGCGGGAGAGGAAATATGTGGTGGATCATTGGAAGCGTATTCGTGCAACAATTCGGCCTCAAGATGGCGGATGTTCCTTTTGAAGGGGACGGTCAGAATATGACGGCCCTTTTGGGAGGCCACATTGACATGTCGGTGTTGACCTGTGCCGCCGGGCCTGTCGCACAGATGGAAGCGAAAAAGCTTAAACCTCTCTTTATGGCAACGACCAAGAGGCTCGACCAGTTGCCGAATGTGCCCACAGCCGAAGAAGCAGGGGTTTCTCTTGGCATGCCGGATATCTATCTCGGAACCTTCGCCCCCAAGGGAACCCCAAGAGAGATCATCGCAAGGTTGAGCGAAGCTACCAAGAAGGTGACCGAAGATCCGATGTTCAGAGAGAAGATGAGAAAAATTTGGTTTCCTGTCTGGTATAGTGATACAAAGGATTTTGAGGAACATGTCGAAAATTTTGGAAAAATCCAGGGAAAATATCTGAAGCAATTCGGGATTCTGCAGTGACCCTTTAAGAAGAGTCAGTAGTGGAGGAGACGGAAGAATTCTGAAACACACAAAAATACTGCGAAGTTCCAAAGGGATGCTACAAATGAAAACGTTTTCATTTGTAACTGTTTCTTTAAGGCTTATGACGATCAGGCTTTTTTGATTATAATGATCCTTGTGATCGTAGGGCCATCGTATGTCGATCCCCTGCAAGATCTTGGCTGGCAGGGCTGAGAAGGAGGGTCCAGTTATCTGGTATGAAAGCAACACCCAGAATAAAACGGATAAGGCCGTTGCTGCCTTCAACAGAAGTTATCCGAAGGTGAAAGTTCAGCATTTTCGTATCACAGGTGGCAATGTGATGGCGGGGCGTATTATTCAGGAAACCCAGGCGGATGGGAAAACGTCAGACATGGCCACGCCGGGTGTATCAAAAACATGGCAACTCGGAGGCTGGCAGATGCTGCAAAATCTTGATTAGAAGTCCCTCGGTATATCGGAAAGATTGGCCTCTTAGCCCTTTGCTGCGGTCACGGCTGCCGCACCGAAGGACTGGGACGATCTGCTTGATCCCAAGTGGAAGAATGGGCTCGGAACGAAGAAGTTGCTTTGGACCACCTGAATCGGTTTGCGAAATTTGAGATTGAATATGTTGAGGATGCTTTGCCTCCAGACCGCCCTGTTAAGATTTTGGTTGAGTTACGGGAAAAAGTCTTATTAAGCTGGCATGGGATGCTCCGAATCGTGACATCCATACCGTGCAAGAACTTATTACAGCCGATGCGGCAGATGTGATGGTTCTTAAGCTCCAACGGATAGGTGAACCATTTCTTCTTTTAAAATAATGCAATTGTGTGAACAAAATGAGGTGAAATACACTCTGACGTCAAGCATGGAAACGGCTATTGGTATAATGGCCATTTTACATTGTGTAAACCTTTTGAGGTCTCCAATTTTTGACCACAGGATCGACATGGGCCGTTTTCTGGAAATAGATGTTGCTTCGGCTACACTGATTGAAAATGGTCGGAGAAGGGTTCCTACTGCGCCCGGTCTTGGGCTGGAACGTGTTATCTTTTAGAGGGATTCGAGTTGAAATGGTGTAGGAGACTCCAATGCATCTCCCCATCCGGTTAGTGGTCATTGGGGCTGGGAAGATGGCAGAGAATTTCCATCTCCCGGCAATTAAGCGGTATCAATCTGAAAACCCAGGGTCCTTGGAACTGGTAGCGGTGGCAGACCCGGTCCAAGAGAGAAGGAGGCTTTTCGTCGAGAAATTCGGTTTGGGAGACTGGTATTCAGACACGACAGAAATGCTAAGAGCTGTCAAACCGGATGCTGCTTATGTCTTGGTTCCTTATCGAAACGTTGGACCAGTAAGTTCCGAGGTACTGGAGAGGGGGATCCATACCTTCATGGAAAAACCCCCCGGTATGGTTGCAACTGAAACAGAACATCTCGCTGCTCTGGCAAAAAGAAATCATCTCATCACTACTGTCGGTTTCAATCGTCTCCATCAACCTGCAGTCCAGGAGGCGAAATCCTGGGTTGATCGTACCGGGGCTCGCTTACAGCTTCTTTCCGGGTGCAAGCACCGGGTGGGTCGGACGAATGAGGAATACGCCCTCTACACAAGCATTCACATGCTCAATTTATTGCTTTGGTTTGGCGGATCCGTCGCCCACATGCGGCAGTGGCGCGAGCCCATTCCCAAGACGACAGCCTATAATTTCGTGGTCATGTTACGATTTAGTTCCGGAGCGTTAGGGGTTCTCACGGCTCTTCCGGATCTCGCCTTCAATCGGGAAGTGCTGGAACTGCATACCTCTGCAGGCACCCTCGTGATCGATACCCAATTCGGACATAAAGAGGTGGACAATTTGACGTTCAGCGTCTACAAAGGGGAAGTCCTCGCTGAGGAGAAGAAGTTCTCTCTCGTCGAGGATCGACTTGCCACGGAAGGGTTTTATGGCCAGACGAAGTCCTTTCTTGATGGGATAAGAGGAGGCCTCTCTCCTTTTCCCACAGTTGAGGATTGCAGGATGACCATGATTCTTGCAGAGGCTATGCAGAAAGGAAGGGATTGGGAGAGAGAATAGACCTGAATGGAATTAACGATCACTCATCAAAAAGACCATAGAAGAGGTTGGCAATGAAAATCGAAAGAGTCGAATTGTACAATATCAAGATGCCGCTGGTAGAGCCCTTCCATCCAAGTCACGGAAAGATGGAAGACCGTGATTTCATCATTGTCAAAATGATGGGGGAGGGGGTGGTGGGATGGGGGGAGACAGCCAGTCAATCGACTCCTTATTACGTCTATGAGACCACGAAGACCTGCTGGCATATCCAGTGTGATTTTCTCATCCCTTTGCTTCTCGAAAAAGACATTTCTGATCCCAAAGAACT
>Ga0194113_10009025_pt1 | contig 12127 bp, 6 predicted proteins | sample TA2MahC200mmetaG_FD_146193 | JGI IMG/M metagenome (GOLD analysis project Ga0194113, IMG submission 146193) | Freshwater microbial communities from Lake Tanganyika, Tanzania - TA2015017 Mahale Deep Cast 200m | ecosystem: Environmental > Aquatic > Freshwater > Lake | place: Tanzania: Lake...
AAGTGCTCGAAGTCCTCCACGGCTTCTGGGGCGAAGAAGATGTCGTACCGCATTCTGGCCAAATTGTGGCGGCAGGTCAATCTCCAGATGCACGGAACAACCCTTTCGACCTGCCTGGGCGAGCGGTGAATTGGAGGGGACAAACTCGTCAGGACCGGGACCGCGACAGGCATGTTCCGCAACGGCCCCGCGTGATGGCGGGGAGTTCACCGCGTGACGCGACAGACGGGGTTCTCCCGGGCATTCTCTTGGCAACGGCCGAATCGTGGGATAGGTTGAGGACGTTCCCTGTCGGTCGATCCGCCACAAGCTGCTGGGATACGGAGACACTCGGATGTGCACTCGGCGTCTCACATGGCTGCTGTTGCTGACCGCTGCCGGTTCGCCCATCGTGGCCGCGGACCTTCCCGCATCGCGGTTGCGGCTGGTTCCGTTTCCAAAAGAAGTCGAGATGTTGCCCGGCGTGTTCGCGCTGGACCGGCCGTTGTCGTTGACCGTACCGACCGAGCGGGCGGAGATCTTGGCGGCCGGACTGCGGCGCGAGTTGGATCGAGCGGGTTGCGGAAAACTGGAGATAGCTTCAGGGGACGCCGCGCACGCGTTCAGCCTCGCGGCCGGCGCTGAGCGCGCGACTCAACGGGCACTACCCGAGCAGATGCCTGCGGAAAGCTATGTTCTCGAGGTGCGCCCCGAGGGCATTGCGTGTTACGGCGCGGATGCCGCCGGATTGTATTACGGCATGCAGACACTCTGCCAGTTGATCCGCGCCAATCGGCGGGACAAGTGCCTCCCATGCCTGCGGATTCGGGATTGGCCGTCGCTGCGGTGGCGATGTTATCAGGACGACCTGACGCGCGGGCCCAGCTCCACGCTCGAAACGCTGCAACAGCACGTGGAGTTGGGCTCCGAGTTGAAGATGAACTTGTTTACCTACTACATGGAGTACCAGTTCGCGTTCAAGAAGCACCCGGCCATTGGCCCGCCCGAGGGCTCGCTCGTGCCGGAAGATCTCGCCGCGGTCGTCTCCCACGCGAAGGCCCGGCACGTGGATGTGCTCGGCAATCAACAGTCGTTCGGACACTTCTCTCGGATCCTGGCCCATCCGGAATACGCCGCGCTCCGCGAAACCGAAAGCCTGCTCTGTCCCGTGAAGGAGGAAAGCTACCGGCTGCTGGACGATCTCTATTCGGAAGTCTGCCCGCTGTTGCCGTTTCCCATGTTCAACGTCTGTTGCGACGAGACGTGGGGGCTGGGCTCCGGGCCGTCGAAAACGCTGGCCGAACAAATCGGCGTGGGCGGCGTGTACGTGGGGCACATCCGGCGCGTCCACGATCTGCTGCGCGACAAGTATTCCAAACGCATGATGATGTGGGGCGACATCATCCTGCAGCATCCGGAGCACCTCGACCAGGTGCCGAAAGATACCGTGATGTTGACGTGGGGTTACGGCGCTCAGGACAGCTTTGAAGACCAGATCGTCCCGTTTGCGAGGTCCGGATACGAGTTCTTTGTCTGCCCGGGCATCAGCAACTGGAGCCGGATTCTGCCGGACTTCGGAGTCGCCACGCTCAACATTCGGAACTTCGTGCGCGACGGGGTCAAGCACGGCACCCTGGGCATGCTCAACACCGAGTGGGAGGACGACGGGGAAGCGTTGCAGGGCAGCAAATGGCACGGCTACGCCTGGGGCGCCGAATGCGCCTGGAACGGGTCGACCACGGATCCTCGCGACTTCAATCGACGTGTTGGCGCGGTGCTGTTCGGCGAGCCGGGCGATCATTTCGGCCAGGCCGTTGAACTGCTGGCGCAGACCCATCCGCTGCCCGGAATGAAGGGCATGAACAACGCGCGGTTCTGGGAAAACGACTTCTTGCCGCGGCAGACCGTATCAAACACGCGGACCGCCGCCCAGCGACTACTGCAGATCGTGCAACCGGCGATCGAACACCTGCAGGCATGCAAGGAAGATGCGGCCGTCAACGCGCCGTTGCTGGACGCGTTCCTGCTCGGTGCGCGGCGCATGGAACTGATCGGCTGCCGGATGCGGGACGGTCTGCGTGCGGCCGAGGCGTACGCGAGCGCGTGCGAAACGACAGACGGCGCAGAACGTCAGGCCCTGCTGAAAGAAGTCGAAACGTTGGTAAGCACCACGCGCCGTGCGCATGCCGAGTTGGGTGACGAATTCAAACGCTTGTGGCTCAGCGAGAGCAAACCGTACGCGTTGGACTGGACGATGAGCCGTTACGCGCACCTCGACGCGTGGTACCGCGACCTGGAAGCACGCGTCGCGGACGCGATGAAGAGAGCGGAGCGGGGCGAGGGTTTGCCGACTCCGGAGGAACTGGGCCTGGCCTTGCCCACCGTGTTCTCTCGCCGCACTCGACCGCACGGACTGGAAACCGTGCCGCTGCCGTCCGCGGCCTGGGCTGAACCGGCGCCAGGTGACTATCTTTTCCCGGACGGCAAGACCGGGCCGGTTGGCAAGGAGTCCGACGGCGTTTCCGCCCAGGTAAAGGCCGGCCCCGTGCATTGGGCGATCAAGTCGAACTCGCTCGGCCTCGCTCTGGGGATGACCACGCCGGAGGTCGCCGCCCATTACGTGGTGGCGCCGGGTGCCGGCGCCGGAGGTGTCGGCATCGAGAACTCACCGCCCGCATGCCATTTCGTCACGTTCGCCGGACTTCTGACTGAAGATCCGCACACCACCATGACCCGCTTACACCAGACACTCTGCTTTCGAAACCAGCCCGAGGTCGTTCTGTACGCGCTGGAGGAAAGAAGGGGGGAGTAGCGCCCTCGGCCAACCGTCTCGGTGGCCGGAAGCGGCTGAACACGTCCCGGCATCCCGGCTCGCCACCGCGCGGAGATCTATCCCGAGAGTGTCGTGTATCCCCCGAGGATCAACAGAGGTCGGCGAAACGAAGTCCAGAACGTTCCACCTTGAGCAACAATGCAAGGTGTCGAATTGCAGGGCCAGCACCAGTTTCAGTTCAGACTCACGTCCTTGTTGGCGACTGTTCTTGTGTGCGCGCTCGTTGTAAGGTGTGGCACGTGTCTCTACGAAGAATATCGCCATGCCAAGAAATCGCTCGCCGACTACTATGCTGTGTCTGAAGTGACGGACATCTTGGAATACTACATCCACAGCCACGAGGGGCGCAGTACGAAGAGGCTGGGCTGTTCCTTACCCAGAAATGTGTGACATGTTCTTGGCATGGTTCCGTGTTTCTGGCGCGGGTGCCACCCGGCAACTGGCGCTGCCGGCTCGCTCGCGAAGTCACGGTTCGACCGAGAAACTCCAAGACGTTTCCACGGTGCCGAAGAGCCCCGGAACGTCGTACGTCAACTTCGCGGTGAACGTCTGCTTGCCCGCCGAGGAAAGAGCTTCTGGTACTCGCCACGAGTACCCGCAGGTGCCGCCTCACCCAAACGGCATCGCGCCGGACGCAACCACCGCCCCGGCCGCATCGGTGATCGTGACGGTGGGATTGAGCGATGGATAGCGAGTAAACGTCACAGGTTTGCCGTCCTCAACTTGGAACGTCACTTCTTGGCCCGGGCCGGAAGTGTCCTCGATGTCGCGGATCATCAGGCCGAGCTTCCGATCGACCAGGATCGCTTCAACATAGATCTCCTCGTTCGCCTTGACCGTCGCGCCCGGCCGGGGATTGACGACCGTGATCTCCGGCCGCTCGGAAAAGTCGATGGCGAACGACTGGTCCTTCCTGATCTTGATCAGGTAACGTGGTTCCTGTGCGGCATCCTGACCGTTTTCGTCGTAGCGACTTGGCGAGAAGTCGACTTCGAAGCCGCCAAGTCCCACGGTCAGATTCATCGGCCAGTAGTCGCCCACCGGCAGCCGCTTGCTCTGTTCCTTGGTCGAGGCATACCACGATTGAGCCTTGCCCACGAACAGAAGATGACCATCGCGAGACAGCAGGGCGCCCACAGCCCCGACATCTTTGCCGCCGCCACCCTTGGCCGCGATCTCCAAGGTGCCATAGTCCCCAGTGTACGGCCGCACGGTCAACTGGTCGCCCGATGGAGTTGCATGACAGGAATACAACTGGCCGTCGTATTCGCGCATTGTGCCCAAGAAGTTGCCTCCCCACCAAAACGGCTCCTGCTCGATGCCCTGCGGAGTAAAGAGAAACAACCCGACAAACGGCTTGTCAAACCGCCCCGTAATCGACTCGGTCTGGGCCAACACCGCCGTGAACTGACGATCGCCGATCTGAATCACGCCTTTGCGAGCAGTCGGTGATCTGTATTCCAGATACCCTTCGTCGGCCGTGGCGGCCACCACCGTCAAAAGCAACTGCACCGTGTGCGTGCCACCTCCCGGTCCACCGTCGAATTCCATTTTCGCAAATTCAAACGGCTGCGCGTCCGGCAAGCGGAAGAACTCGCCTTTCCGGTCGTTACCCCACGGCGGGTCCTTCAAGCGAGACAGCACCGGGTCGTTCGTCAGGTCCAGGTCGCGATTGGCGTCGAAGTACAGGCGGTCGAACTGGAGCATCTCTTCGCCGTCGTCGGAGTCATCGAACCACCAGCTGCCGAGAATCCGGCGGAACACCGACGGCTTCGGCTTCGGCGGCGCGACGGTCGGCTGCGTCTGGTCGAGCACGAAATGAACCGATATTGAACCGGAGCCACTCAACGGCTCCCCACCCAAATCGATGGTACCGTACAGCGGGTGCTGGCTCTTCAACTCGGGATACTTCTTGACCTCGCTGCGAGGCGTTGCGTCGCAGTCCGCGTAATTGGCGAACGAAACAGCCCTCGCCAGTTCCGGATGATTCTCGAGTTCCTTGAACACCGAGACTTCCTCCAGCGGAAAGACGCGGTCCTCGGCAAGAGCGGGCAGCGGCGCGGACACGGTCGCCGCCAGCAACAACCCGCCAAGAGAGAAAAGGCTCTTTATCATGGCTCGCCTCCCAACGCGGCCGGCGGCCGCAACCAGAAGTGGACCGGAAACTCGAGATTCGAAACACATCCCGCGAGGGCTGCCACAGCCGACGATCAGTGACCTGAAAGATCGAAGTGCCGAGGTGCTCACAGCAGTCACTGCGATGACGCGAACCGGCCGGCTGATTGATTATCACGCGCGACGTGATTTTAAGGCAATAGAACTTCGGTGCGTGCCACGCTTTGCCCACGCTTTGTTTGGCAGCGCCTGGCGCCCGAAGCCTGCCTCGTAGGGTGGAGGTGAGGCTCCCGCCGCGTGAACGCGGGGGCATCTGTCTTCCTGAAGCCTAGAGCCTGAAGCCTACAGCCTGAAGCCTACAGCCTGAAGCCTACAGCCTGAAGCCTACAGCCTGAAGCCTGAAGCCTAGAGCCTGAAGCCTAGAGCCTGAAGCCTAGAGCCTAGCGCCTAGCGCCTGGCGTCTACCTCATTCCGGGATCTTGAAATGATCCCCTTTCTCCGACACGATCCCGCGCAACCAGGCCTCTCCGTATCCGGGCCATTCGACTTTGGGGTTTCGGTTGGGCGGATCGAGCATCTTGACATTCCCGTCCATGTACTTCATGAACAGCTGCTGGTAGAGAGTCCGCCAGCGGCGGACTGTTTCGTCACCTTGTTTCGTGCAGTGTTCGGTCAAGAACTGCACCGCTTGCAGCGGGTTTGCCTGGTGGAGTTCGAGAGCTGCTTTGTCGACGGCGGGCGTTTCGGCCAGGAACTTCGCTTCGAGATCCTGCTGCACGGTTTGCACGTCGGGGCTGATCTGGCCGTAACGCGTGTAGGCCAGGTTGGCCACCTGGTTGAAGATCCAGAACGCCGCGTCGTCGGACCAGGTCATCATGCTGCCGTTTCCCACCTCGAAGGCTCGCGGAGCGCGGGTGATGCAGCCGTACATCGGGACGAACACGGTGGTCTTGGCATCGTCGACGCCGAACCAGAGGATGCCGCCGATCGGATCCGGCAGCCACGAACGCGACTGCGAGACGAACAGGAAGCCCGTCTGCTGCGTCGCCACGGCCCGCTCGTGCAAGTACTTCTTGCCATCGACGGTCCAGGTGAGCGGTCGCCAGCGGTAGGGCAGCGCGAACGGGCCGGCGCCCGCGTCGCGCGTCATGTCCAACGGAGTGCCCTCGTAGGCATTGCGCATGAAAGCGAACATGTCGCTGACCGAGACCTTGCGTTTCGGCTGGATCCACAACGGCATGCGGCGGCTCAGGTCGCGTCCGAGGGCGTAGTTGAGGTATTGATCCATGTCGTCGTGCAGTTGACGGAAGATCGCCCAGACGCGCGCCTCGCAAATGCGAGCCGCCTCGAAGTCGATCGGCGCGTACGTGTCGGAGAAGCTGAAGTCCTTGTCCTCGCCGGAAAACCAGTTCTTGTCGCGCGCGAAGCTGATCACGTCGTGGGCATAAACGACTTCGACGGAAGGTTCTTCAATCAGCTCCAACTGCTGCGATGTGATTGACACGCGGCCGTCGGCCAGTGGAAACGTCTGGATCCGTGCCTGGTTGGCGTGTCCGGAGATGTATCCGTCCGGCACTCGCAAGGCCACCCACACGGCGCCCTTCGCTCCGTCCCCCTTGCCGATCATCTCCATGATCCAGACTTCCTGCGAGTCGGCGATCGAAAACGACTCGCCACTGCTGTAGTACCCGTACTTCTCCACGAGTTCCACCATCGTTCGAATGGCCTCCCGCGCGGTCTTCGATCGCTGGAGCGCAATGTACATCAGGCTGCCATAGTCCATGATGGCACCGGTTTGAGAGCCGAGTTCCGGGCGGCCGCCAAACGTCGTCTCGCCGATGGCAACCTGATGCTCGTTGATGTTGCCCACCACGTTGTACGTCCGCGCGGCTTGAGGGATCTGCCCCAGGTGCTTGCCGCTGTCCCACTCGCGAATCTCCAGCAGCGTCCCCTCTTTCCAGGTCGCCGCCGGCCAGTGATACAGCTCCCCGTAAAGCACGTGGGAGTCCGCCGAGTAGCTGACCATGGTGGACCCGTCGACGGACGCCCCCCGGGTGATCAGGAAGTTGGTGCAGGCGTCGACAGTCTCCCAGGCCAACACCCACAACGTCGCCACACACAGGACTGAGATCACATGGATTCGTTTCATGGTGCTCACTTTCCGATGGAATGCCGCGGGAACAGCTGGGCGCCAGTCAACGCGTGCGGCCGCTCAAGGGCACGGGAAGGGACCGGCGTCTGCAAGCTCATCGCAATAATACCGCATTCGGATCGCACGCGCAGCTTCATGCCGACTCTAATTGGAGACCGGACAGTTGGCAAGCCAGCGGGGCAAGTCGTTCGCCCGACAATTGCCGGAGGACGGCGGCGCCTCGTACGTTCCCCACGTTCGGAGGACGAGTACCGTTGGACACTCGACGGCAACCGGCCGGGTGTCCGGCCGTGCTGAGTGCTCGACCAACGCGCGGTCCATGAGCTATGATTGGGCCGATCCGTCGGTTGGCGCGGAAGGCACACGTGATGGGAGGGGTCGAGCGATGACGCGCAAGTACCTGGCGTTCGACATTGAAACGGCCAAAGTCGTCCCCGGTGAGGAGTTCAATTGGAAAGCCCATCGTCCGCTCGGGATCACGTGCATCGCATCCCAGTCGATCGACGAGGAGGAGCCTCGCGTCTGGCTGACGCGGAACTCGTCGGGGATGCCCGCGCGACGGATGTCGCAGGCCGACGTTGCCGCGTTTGTGGAGTATTTGACCGACGCCTCGCGGCAGGGACTTGTTCCGTTGTCCTGGAACGGGCTGTCGTTTGACCTGGACGTGTTGGCGGAGGAATCGGGCCTGGCCGACTCGTGCCAGAGGCTTGCGTTGGGGCACGTGGACATGATGTTCCACGTCGTTTGCCAGAAGGGGTTCCCCGTGTCGCTCAAGAGCGCGGCGGCGGGACTGGGCCTGCGCGGGAAGCTCGCCGGTGTCGAGGGAATCGACGCACCCGTGCTGTGGGCCGCCGGTCAGCACGAAACGGTCATCAAGTACGTGGCTCAGGACGTGCGTACCACTCTGGCCGTGGCGATGGAATCCGAGCAGCGGAAGGCGTTCGCCTGGAAGACCAGTCGCGGCACGATCAGTTCCATGCCGCTTCGCGGAGGTTGGTTGTCCGTCGAGGCAGCCATGCGGCTTCCGCTGCCCGATACGAGTTGGATGTCGAATCCGCTGTCGCGCCAAGCTTTCACAGGCTGGCTGCACGACCAATGTCGGAATCTGCCGTGACGGGTGCACACCGTCCTTGGAGTGCGGCGACTTGTCGCCGCTTTCATTTTCCCGCGGCGGCGGGCCGAGAAAAAAGCGGCGACAAGTCGCCGCACTCCAAAGCGTCTTCCCGTGGCGTCGTGCGGGAGAAAGAAAGCGGCGACGAGTCGCCGCACTCCAAAAACCGTGGAGCGCGTGTGGCTTACTGCTTTCCATAGCTGCGCAGGCGGTGGCGAATCAGCTCGGCTTTCTCTTTGTCGCCCAGTTGGTCCGCGATTTGGATTGCCAAGCCGGCCACGCGTACTGCTTCGTCGAGATTCCCGGCCGCGGCGTGGGCGTCGCTCAAGATAACCAGCGCATCGCCACGCCGATAATCGGTCAGGTCGCAGGCCGACGCGGCCAACTGGACCGCTTCCGCGACTGCCGGCGAGTTACCGCGCGCCGATTCCAGCAAGGCTTGTGCGAGACGCAGCATGGCGGCGACGCCGCGCGCGTCTTTCTCCAACGCCACCCGATACTCGGCAATCGCCCGGCTGGTTTCGCGCAGATCCCGCAGGGCATTGCCCAGCAAAATGTGCGGTTGCGGATCGTCCGGTTTGACGCGAATCAGCGACTGGAGAACCGAGCAAGCCTCCTCGGTTCTGCCCTGCTCCGCAAGCAGCTTGGCAAGTCCGAAATACGGTGGAGAATACGTCTCGCTGGCGGCGATGGCGTGCCGATACAGGCGTTCCGACTCTTGGGATTTGCCCAGCAACCCGAGGAGTTCTGCGTACTGGCAACTGACATACTCATCATGCGGGGCGATCCCTTGCGCCGTGCGCAGCAACTGCTCCGCCTCGCTCAACCGGCCGCGCTCGGTAAGCGCCAGTGAACAGGCGCGGTAGGCATACACGTTCTTGGGATTCGCCTGGAGTGCCTTCTGATACTCCTGAATGGCGCTGTCCAAGTCACCCTGGTTCGCGTGGGTGTCCCCGGCAATAACGTGGACGGTATCCGCGAAGTAGGTTTTGTCGAAAGCGATTTGCTTGATGCCGTCAGCATCAGCGTTGACGAACTCGGGAATATTCGCGGCCATGTTCGCCGCGGTGAAGTGACTAAGAATCACCGGAGGAGTCGCATGTCCCTGGTCGTCGATGTGCGAGAGCATGAGTTGGGTGTACGGGGTGAATGCCTTGGAAGAGAAGACGAGCCACTTGGAGTTGGGTGACCAACTATGCCAGGAGTTCATTCGCGCGGTGTTGCATTCCAGTCGCCGCGGCTCGCCCCCGGCCGCCGGGATGATATGGAGCTGGCTGTCGGGTCGCAACAGCATGAAACTGTCCGCCTGGCAGAAGACGATCCACTTGCCGTCGGGGGAGAATTTCGCGAAGTAGTTGCTCTTGCCATTGCCCGACGCTCCACGCACCGGCTCGGCCTGTCCGCCTCGGCCGCCATTGAAAGGCAGCCGATACAGGTCGTAGCGAAACTTCTTGGCACCCGAAACGAAATCGTGAACTTCCTCGGGCACCGTCAAGCCCAATCCGTGCACGCGGTCCGCCGGGACCTCGTACGCCTCGCTGCGAGCGAAGACGATCTCCTGGCCGTCCGGACTCCACGCGGGATTGCTCTGCACGTAACGTGGATCGTCGGCTCCCGGCAAGGCGTGAAACGTCTTGTTGTGAAGATCGTAGTAGCACAGGATGCCTTGCACGGGGAAGAAGAGCTGGCTGAACGCCAGGTTGTCGTCGAGCGCCAGGAACACCGACAGGTCCTTCACGGTGCTCACGACGTAACGTCCGTCGGGCGATATCTGCGAGAGCAGCCCAAACGTCTCCTTCCGATCCTCCCTGCGATAATCGCTCCAGGTGATCGTATTCTCTTGGGTGAACACCATCTCCGGACCGACCGCACAGATCGTATAGGATCCCTTGTCGTTGGCGTAATCAACGTCCATGCCCATCAACCGTCCGTTGGCGGCAAACGAATGGCAGTTGCCACACATCGGCATCTTCTGCAGGACGACTGGCGGCTGCGTCTTGGAGGAGATCGGCCCAAATCGCCAACGAATCAGATTGGCCGGGTCGCGCAACGCATCGCCAAACGGGAGGTTGACTTCCCGGTAGAAGATGGGGGCACCCACCTCATCGCGCGACGTGACGATACGGACACTCGCGCCGGTCAGCACCTGGTTCTTCGCGGACCGATCAAAGCCGGCGACGGTGAGCGTGGCCGGCTGTTGGACGCTTTGACGCTTGATCGTCTCCCATTGCGTGTCCGAGGGCGTCCACTGGCGCGAGTCGACGAGGCAATGCAGTGTTTCTGGTGGTTGACCGCCCGCATTCCTTGCCGGAGCGAATTCTACTTTCAGGGACCAACAATCGGCGGCCGGATGAGCGTCTTCCCAGAAGAAGGTGGGCGGCACGATCTCGGGCGGGAACATCGTTCCATCAAGCGGAAACAAGATCGTCAGTCTCCCACTTGCCGATGCCACTCCGCGGTCGCTTGCGGTCTTCGACGCTCCATGCTGCCTGGCGACCCACAACGCGATCGGCACGGCAACAGCCATGACCAACAGAGCGTACAGCCACGGGCGGGTGCGGGGATGGCGGTCGCTGGCCGGAGGGACACGCGAGCTGTCGGTTCCGGCCCGCGGCGGAGCCGGCGATGAACCGCCGGTCCGAGGAGCCCTGCGCCTTCGAGGCCTGATTGCCATGCTTCGTCCTGACGAGTTGAGAGGACAAGTCAACAGTGCGCACCGACCCGCGGCACACTGGACGTGGTTTGACCCACCAAATCAACACACACGACCCGATTTCCGCGTACGAGAGAGGCACTGCCGATTGCCGGTAACTCGCCGCTTTCCGAAACCACGAAGTTACCGCGCAGCCGGTACGGCTGCAACTGCGACGCGTCGACGAGCGTGCCATCGGCGCAATCGCGAACATCATCGTGATCGATCAGGCGCGGAAGCACGGGGTGCGGATCAACTGGATCGAGCACGCTCGCATCGGCATTCCCGTGACGCTGCTGACGCTTGCCATCTCAGCCGCTTGGCTGCTGATGTGACTCGCATTGCGATCTGTCACCGGGTGCGCGGCGCCGTGCTCTGGGCGGTCTCGGTCGGCAGGCAGCAGACGGTAACGTGGTCGATCCAGGCATCGCCGATGCCTGCGAGGGCGAACGTCAGTGTGAGGTCGGCATCGCGCGGCGCGACGCGGTACAACGTGAACTCGCGCCACGATTCGGCGTGCAGGACGCGTTCGGCAAGGGCCAATCCGCCCAGCGAGTCATGGATGAGCAATCCGTCGGGGCTGCCCTGAAGCTCAACGGGTACGCGGACCCATCCCTGAATGCGGACCAACTGGCCGCGGCGCACGGGAACCGGCGCGCTGGTGATGGCGACCACGGCCGACTCGACGGGCGACGGGGCCGAGTCGGCGGTGACGGGCCAGCACTGCATGCGGAGAGCCGAACGGCCCGAGTGCGGCCCGTGCAGGGACAATTCGACGGCGGACGCGAGGTCCGGTGGATCGTGGCGGGCGTTCCGCCACCCGGCCGACTGGAGCTGGGCGAGACTTTCGAAGTCGCCGCCCGCCAGAGCGTTGGGGCCCCAGGCCGCGCCACCCAACCGCTGGCTCAGAGCATAGTGTGCCGGCAGCGAGAAATAACTGACACACAACGGGCTGGCAACGGGCGACGGAAAAACGCTGACGGCAGCCCGCCAATCCGCGAGACGAACGACCGCCAGTTGCTGCAAGCCTCGCCGCAGGAACTCGTGAGCCTGCTCGTGGCCCCCGCCTTCCACCAGCCGCTCGAAGTGCTGCAGCTCGCCCCGCGCCCGGTCGAGCGCGTCGCCGCCAACGACCGGCGGAGCGGCCGAAGACGCGGCCTGCGCAATCTGCCGGTGCGTTTCGGCGACCGCCGCGTATGTCAGCGAGGCAATCTCCGCGACCAGTTCGTCGTGCTGGCGTCGCGT
>Ga0194113_10009032_pt1 | contig 12119 bp, 9 predicted proteins | sample TA2MahC200mmetaG_FD_146193 | JGI IMG/M metagenome (GOLD analysis project Ga0194113, IMG submission 146193) | Freshwater microbial communities from Lake Tanganyika, Tanzania - TA2015017 Mahale Deep Cast 200m | ecosystem: Environmental > Aquatic > Freshwater > Lake | place: Tanzania: Lake...
AGGATTGCTCCGATTCGCGATGGCCGTCGCCAGCATCCGCTGGGCCCCCTCACGCAACAGCTCCGTGAGCACATCCTTCGCGGCAACCGATGGAAACGTAACGCTGGTTGTGGTACCTTCCTGCATGGTGGCGTACTCCATGGGTTTGGGTTTTTGAACGAACACATTGACCCAAAGTACGCCGCCTTTTTCAAGCCCTCATCCACAACATTCGGTTATACCTCCACTTGTATGTCCAGTGCTGTCACTGAAATGTCACTGCGAAACGCCCCGCTATTCGGACAGAAACTAGTATACCGTCCTAGCGCGAGTGGTGGTCGCATTCCGTAACAGTTCTTGGACCTCGCCGTACTCAGGGACGTTTCGAGTTTGAGGAACGTGTCGCGTATTGCCGCCGGGGATCCGACCTATGTCGACGGCGTGTCGACCACAGTGGCCGCCGTCGGGAACTACCTCCGCACGCACGAGATCGGCAATGCCGTGTTGGGCGTCCAATTCCAGGGAGGCGTGGACGGGCAATTCTTCAATGTCGGGTTCTCCAAGCGGACTATTTGGAACGTAACAGCTAAAGGTTCCGCCGGTGGCTTCGCGAGGAATACGCGTACGAAGTAAATGCCCTACGAAAGGCGCGGGGCGATTCGTCGGTTACGTTCGACGCGGCGACGTTGGGGGTGGGCGACATCGGCACGAACATGCTGGGGTGCGCCGGTCGGGCTATGCCGGGGCGGTGACCCCGACACGTGATGGTTAACTCTTCTTGCGACCAGACGTTGGGTAAGCAATGAAGCCGAAAGCCGCGTCGTGATAGGCCGACCCAGCTGGTCGGCCTATCCCACCCTCAATAGGGCGATATCCCGGTCGCCCTATCCCGCTGGGCGGCACGCATTCGGTCCCGGTTCAAGTGCTTGACGGGCAAGGAATTCAAGCGATAATCGGCGAGCAGTGGCAGGCGGAACAGCCCGCCGCGCCGGTCGGCCTATTCCCAGGCATCGGTAGCCGGGATAGGCCGTTCTGGACAATCACAAGTTACGGTGCCAGTGACCGTGCGGACAAATCGAACGACAGGCTTCCGAAGAGCGGTGTCGAGGCCATGACGCTTCGACGCGGGTGCAACAAGTATCGTCATCATTATGGGAGATCAACGATCATTAGGTGGCCTTCTCCGAGGAGTGTTGTTGTTCCTCGTCGTGGCCACGTACGTGTTCGGCTTAGCGGTGTGGACGCCGCTGTTTCTCGTTTGGCCGCGACGTTATCCGGAGATGACGTACGCGGAATCGGTGTCGACTCGCTGGGTTCTTGTCCGGCACATTTGGACAAAGCTCGTGCGGAGGGCACCGTAACCAACGCATGCACGCGAGGCGGCGGCAGCGTTGCGGATGATGGTTGAGTCACACGCGCCGCCCGCGTGATGCGCGTCGTTCTGGGATCCCTCGAAGAACGGCCTTCTTTGGAACTACCCTTCTCCCCCACTTGCTGTGTCAGCTTGCGTGCACTGGCCGCCGCCACTGAATGAACCCTGGCCGCGACGAACAATGCCGGTGCTGACATCGGAGTGGTGACGCGGCCCTGCCGGGATCGGGGCTGTTTTTCAATGCAGCCGACGCGCGTCGGTCGACAACACCAGTGCATTGTCTGGGATTCTCGAACACGCACCGGTGGCGCACACCGACGCCAGTTGCGCCCAGGGTCTAAACTGCTCCGGTGAAAGACACCGATGCTATTGCGGCAAATCTGCTACCGCTCGCCGAAGCCCTGGCATGCCCCCCCCTTCCAATAGTGGCAGTCGCTGGGCGCGAACGGTTGAACCAGCACAACGGCGTCGGCATGTTGCAGTATCTCGGCCGCGATGTTACGCGACCACGCAACGCACAGCCGCGTTGAGACTCGTCTCCACCCGGACCTGCCCACCGCCATTCTGTAAAAAGCTGCCAATCCGACGGACACGAATTCGCATGCCTTTTCTGTCCCAAAACCGCGCAGGACCGGGATCTCTCGCCCCCGCGAATCAGCTACCATCCGCGATCACCCACTGCGGCGTTGTTGGCCAGAGCAACTCTCAACCATTCACCGCTTGCGATAGGTGTCGCTGGTAGCTGTAGCTGGTCAGTCGTGGGTCCACCGACGTGACGTCGGTGGAGGCGGGGGAGCTGGTCAATCGTATTGGGTTGAGCGAACAGCTCTCATGGCACGACCGTTCTCCGTCACGCCGCCGCCCAAGGCACGCAGTGCGAAGTGGCAGCCGACGTCGCATCAAATGCGCAGCTGCGGTAGAGACCGGGACCTCGCCTCGCACTGCGTGCCTTGAGCGGCGGCCTGTTGGAACACGCTCTCCTCCCGTTCCGCGTTCGCCTTCGGCCAGACGCGTCTTCGCACGCAGTGGCACGCCCCTCCCGTCGTTGCGCGGCTCCCACGAGCTGCGACTGTGCACGATCCACTTCAGCGTGCGAAACGGCGCGAGCCAGGATCGGCCCGGCCTGTGTCGTCCGCTGCCAAGAACGCCGCGGGGCCGATCCGCGCCGCCCTGGGAACCCGGCCCGAAAACATCCGAGCCCTGAAGGGGCGAAACAAGGCGCTACGAGACCGTTGACCACCTCGCGAGGACGACACGGCGGCGCCCATCGAACGCCGTCTGTCGGTCGATGTCGGTCCGCGCCGCGCCTTGTTGCGCCCTTTCAGGGCACGGGGCATTTTTCTCCGCTTCCCCGGGGCGGCGCGGACCGGCCCGATGCAACCTTGGGTAATGGTCAACGGACTGCGTGCCGATCCGCTCTGCCCCGCACCTGGCATGTGGCTGCCCCGTTGGGGCGTCTCCGCCACCATGCGACAACTGCATGGCACACGCGACGGCCAGGCAGCCGCGAGCGGAGCACGATCCGTCACGACTGCCCGGGCTGCAGGAAGAACTTGTTTGTCCTGCAAAGCGGCCGTCGTCCGCAATCACGGATCAAGGCAGCTTCGGTTCTACAGGCGCACCGCCACCCTCGCGATCCACCGGGTAGAGCGCGCCCTGTTGCTGGAGACTGGCGATCAAGCCGCGCATCATCAGGCGGAGTTGATCGGGACGGGCGACGGCGAGATCATTCGACTCGAAAGGGTCTTCCGCGAGGTTATGGAGCTGGTAATGCGAGTTCTCGGAAGCCTCGGACGGGAAGTAATGGTAGATGACCTTCCAATCCCCACGCCGGTAGCAGGTGAAGTAGTCGGTGCGGTGCGGCGCGTGGGGATAGTGCATGAGGAACGCGTCTTCGCGAGTCTTATCGGGTTTGCCGGAAAGGAGTGTGTCAAGCCGCGAACCATCGATGACATGGACCGGCGGCGGTTGGAGCCCAACGGCATTGAGAATTGTGGGGAACAGATCGTACACAGCGGCCAGTTGGCTCTGGACGGCGCCGGCGGCAATCGGCAGACGCGTTTGGTGCGGATTGTCACCGTTTGCCTTCACCCATGCCGCGACGAACGGGACTCGCATGCCGCCTTCGTAATGTGAGCCTTTCTTCCCGCGCAGTGGAGCGGCGCACGCCACCGAGTGCTGATGTCCAAGCGGCGCGTCGGAACCGTTGTCTCCCAGGAAGAAAAGAAGCGTGTTCTCGGCAATACCGAGCGTTTCGAGGTGATCGAGGACGTCGCCGAGCGATTTGTCCATGCCCTCAATCAATGTGGCGAAAGCCTGGGCCTGGGCCGACTTGCCCGAGGCTTCGTAGTGGGCGGCGAAACGTGGATCGGAGTTGAACGGCGCGTGCACCGCGTAATGTGCGAGATACAGGAAGAAGGGCTTGCCGGCCTGAACGGCCTCGGTGACGCGCGATTTGGCCTCGATCGTCAATGCTTCGGTGAGAAACGTCTCGGTGCCGTGGTACTGCTCCAGGTGCGGTACAGCGTTCGGCGCTGTCTTGGGGCCATGACCGTAGTTCTTCGCGCCGTAGTAACTGGCAGGCGCGCCAATCGAACAACCGCCGACGTTGACGTCGAAGCCGAGGTTCCTCGGTTCGGCACCTTCGGAAGCTCGCGGTCCGAAGTGGCCCTTCCCTACGTGAATCGTTCGGTAGCCTGCTCCGCGCAGCAGAGCCGGCAACGTCACGTCGCCTGCCTTCAGCCCCGCCCAGTTCCATTGCGGCGGACCGAGCGGACCGCGGTTGTCCTGGTCCGGATGGATCCAGTTCGTCGTGTGGTGCCGCGCGGCGTTCTGCCCAGTCATGATGGAAATGCGTGTGGGCGAACAGACGCTCATGGCATAGAAGTTGTTGAAACGGACTCCTCGCGCCGCCAGTCGCTCGAGGTTCGGCGTGCGGTAGTAGTCGTTCAGCGGATACCGCTTCGGGCTGCCGGTTTCATCGGTGAGAAACGGCACGGATGTGTCCATGACGCCCATGTCGTCCACCAGGAAGATGACGATGTTAGGCCTGGCGGGAACCGTCTCCGCGGCGTGACTCGCCACCCGCGGAGCCAGCAGCATGACGGCAAAACATGTTGCGAGTGTATGTCGTGTCGACCTGGCCATGACATGTCCCTTTCGAAAGCGAATCGTGCGGTATGGGGTTCCGACAGCCGGTTAATATACCATTACACTGGTCACGTGAGCGAAATGCCGAGGTGGGAGCGTTCTAGCGGCCCGCTGACCGCGCGGAATCCAAAAGCCGTGAGACCGAGTTGCCGTGTGCACACGGTGAACCGGATCGCGGATCGTCGACCGACAGCACGCCGGCCCGCAGCCAGGCTTCGATGGCCGCGGAGGTAATGACGTAGTCGGCATGGTAGGGTCCACAGTGCGAATAGATGTTGGCCTCTTCGGGCAGCGATTGTGCCAGCGGGCCGCGGTCCTGAAAACCCTGCGGGATGAAGGAGCGGTACGTGCCGTCGCGCACCAGGACGACCGGGCAGAGGACGACCGATTCATTGAGGACCGGCAGGAAGTCGTGGAGGTAGCCAGCGGCCTCGGCGGCGTAATGCGCGCCGATCGCGGCGTCGATTTCGGCGATCGCCTGCCGCAGTTCATGGGTGTCGAGTGGGGCTGGCAGCTCGTCAGCATCCAACGTATCGCCATTCTTGAGGAAGAAGAGCCAGAAGTCCAGGGGATCGTTCAAGTCTCCAAGTTGTTTTCGGAAGTTGACGAGTTCAAACACGTGAATGTCCAGGTCGCAGGTCAACTCCAACGAGCCTTTGGTATCGGTGAGGCGAAAACGGCGATGGTAGCTATCGGCGTCGGTGAACATGCGTCTGTTGACAAAACAGATGGAGATCGTCGGACACAACTGACCGTAGTCATCTCCGCGGGCCAGTTGTGACGTGTAAAGGAGCGACCAGTAGTAAAGGAACCGTTGCGGCAACGACGCAGTGGCCGCCATTTGCATCTCGACGGGTGAACTAGGCCACCGAGAACCGATAGGTGCACCGCTCGCGGTACGTGTCGCCGGGTCGCACGATGATCGATGGGAAGGCCGGCTGATGGACCGAGTCGGGCAGATGGCCGGTTTCCAAGCAGACGGCCGCATGTTTGCGGTACACAGCGCTCTCCTTGCCGTGCAGCGTGCCGTCCAGGTAGTTACCGGTGTAAAGCACGATTGCCGGTGAGGTGGATGTGACTTCCATGCGCCGGCCGGAGACGGGGTCCTCGAGTGTCGCGACCAGGTCACTGTCGGCGCTACGCAAATAGCTCAGGTCGTAACCGCCAGCCGCCTCGATCCGCGCGCCGATCTCGGTCTTCTCTTGGAAGTCGAACGGCGTGTTGCGCACCGTGGCGATCTCGCCCGTGGGGATCAAGGCCGCGTCCGTGGGTGTGTGGCGATCGGCGGCGAGTTGCAGAAGGTGGCCGAGCACATCGCCGGCGGCGGCACCCGCCAAGTTGAAGTAGCTGTGGTGCGTGAGGTTGACCGGTGTCGCCTGATCCGTGGTGGCCAAGTAGTCAATATGCAATGCGCATGTGTCGCTGAGTGTGAACACGACGGATGCGTCGAGATTGCCGGGGTAGCCCTGATCTCCGTCTGGGCTGTGGCAGCGGAATCTGACGGCCGGTGAATCGGTATTGAACAGCGGCTCAGCCTGCCACACGACATGGCTCAGTCCGCGAGTGCCACCGTGCAGATGGTGCGGCCCCGCGTTCCGCGTTAGTCGATAAGTCCGGCCATCCAGCGTGAACTCAGCATTGGTAGTACGGAAGGCCACTCGCCCAATGGTACTGCCAAAGTAAGGGTTCACCGTCTCGTACTGGTGCAGGTTATCGAAGCCGAGCACGACGTCCGCGAGTTGGCCATGTCGATCAGCGGCGAGCAGCTCGGTGACCGTGGCGCCGTAGGTGATGATGCGCACGGTCATGCCGCGGGCATTGTGCAGCGTGTAGCGCTCGACGGGCACACCGTCCTTCGTGACGCCAAACAGATCTCGATCGACGCTCGCGTGATGTGGGCCATGCTGAGGGCACACCGGTTCGTTCCTCATTTCTCGGCAGCGCGTTGACGAGCCCGTTCCAAGACGCTGCCCAAGCTGACCGGCACGCCGCCTTGCCGCTTGCTCTCGTCCGCGGCCTCCATGAACGCGTAGATCTCGAGCGTTTGCTCGGCCGGGACCGGCGGTTTGCCGGTGCGAAAGAACGCGGCGATCTCCACCAACAGGTGTTCGTAACCGCCGAATCCACCGGAGGGCGAGATCCCTCGGTCGCCAAACACGGTGGCACCGAAACCCACGCTGCCCCGCAGAATGCCGCGGAACGTGCCCAGCCGGCCGTCGGCCCAGACGCCGGCGGCGAGATCGGCCGCGGGCGACTTCACGCGACTGACCGTCTCGCAGCCCGGTCCCATGATCGTGAACAGCAGCTCGCTGCCGTGAATGCCGTAGTAAAAAAGGTCGGGGTGGCTGGGCTCCAGCGGCGCATTGGAACTGTAGGCGTCGCAGCCGAGTACCTTGCCGACACGCGCGTCGTCGCGCATGCCCGCAATACCCGGACTGTATCGCAGCGAGGAACTCGAGAAACACGGCGTGCCCGTCGCGCGCGCCAGTTCATAGATCCGCACGATGTCCGTCAGCGACGCGGCTACCGGCTTGTCGATGTAGATCGGCTTCTTCGCCGCGAACACCGGTGTGGCCTGCTCCAGGTGAGGTCGGCCGTCGATACTCAACAGCATCACCGCGTCCACCTTCGGCAACAGATCCGCCACGGTCTCAACAATCTCAACACCCATGTCGCGCATGGCCTGCGTGTTCTTGAGTATGTTGTCGGCACTGAACGGAATATCCGGACTAAACGTCGGAACGGCGGCGACCACCTTCATATCGCGGATTGGGGCGGGCGATTTCGGATCGGTGATGATTTGGGTCCACGGGACCGCATGTGCATCCAGCCCAATGATCCCCACTCGAATCGGTGTCGGCGGCGCGGCGTCCTGCGCGCGCACGGCTGCGGAAGTCAAGACACTCAACAAGACGACAAGACGCAGGAGATTGCGGGTCGACATGGTGGAGTTCCTCAAGGTGTTACGAGGCGTCGCCTCCAACCAAATGGAGGTCCAAAATCCGAAATTCGAAACAAATTCGAACGAATGTCCGACCGTGATTCGTTGACGCCTTAATTCGTTGGGGCTACGTCCCGCATCTGCGTTTGGCTGTGGCCGAAAGGCCGCGTTGTTTGACCGGCAGCCAGACGCGAGGCGGCATGGAGTCACCACGGTGGCAAGCAGAGCGTGCCGCCTTCGAGGTGAACCACGCTGCCGTTGATGAAGCCCGCGTCGTCGCTCAGCAGGAACGCGACGGCGTGGGCCACGTCCAGAGGCTGGCCCATGCGTTGCACGGGGATCTTCTTGGCCACGGCTGCGTACAATTCTTCCTTCGGCGTACTCCACCCGGCGCAGGACGCGGCCAGCATGGGCGTGTCGATCGTGCCCGGGCTAACGGCGACAAATCGCACACCATGGGGACTGTGGTCCGTGGTCAGGCTGCGCATCAACGCCACGACGGCCGCCTTGGAAGCACAGTAGACGGCGTGCGACGGGAATCCGATGTCCGCGGCCACGGAGGTCGTGAAACAAATCACCCCGCGGCCCTGACGCTCCATGATCGGCATGGCGTGCTTGGCCATCAGCACCGGTCCCAGCAGATTCACGTTGATCAGCGAGTAGAAGTCCGACAGCGTGATGTCGGTGATCTTCTGGTTGCTCAGCACGCCCGCGTTGGCGTGGGCGCAGTCGAGTCGTCCGAACTGATTCACGGCCAGATCGACGGCCGACTTTACATCTGCCTCCACGCTCGTATCGCCGTATTGGAAGAGGCACGTGAGCCCCTGTTCCGTCAACCGTTTGGCCAGTGCCGTGCCGGCATCTTGTTGCATCGACATCGTCACGACGCGCGCGCCGTGCCGGGCGAAAAGCTCGGTGCACGCCTCGCCGATTCCGGAAGTCCCGCCCGTGATGAGAATGACCTTGTCCTTGAGATGCATGGGACGTCTCCTGGTGGTGAGTGTCTATCCCTTATACCCGGATCGTTGCCGTCGCTGTGTGCCGGATCGCCGGAACTCGACGGCCCGGTCAATCAGGCTGCGAATGTCGTATTGAGGCTGATAGCCCAGCACGTAGCGAGCTCTGGTCGTGTCGATGCAGAAGTCGTGCCCGACCGGGTCCACCAGGTCGAGCACGTCGATCCCGAGCCGCTCAGCAGCATAGTGCGCCGCGTCCACGTAGTCGAACGGATCCTTCATGGCAATCATGAACGTCTGACCTTCGATCCCGTCGCGCTCGAGTGCCAACAGGAATGACTGCACGCAGTCGTCGACGGCCACGATGTGCCGGCGCATGGGCCGGCCGTCGGGATGCCGCAGAGCAACCGCCGCGTCCCGGCCGGTCGCGTAACGTGCCCGCTGCTCGTCGTTCATCAGGTCTTTCCACACCGGGATGCCGAAGCAGTCGCCCGCCACCGTCAGGTGATTAAGGATGTCGTCCTCGGCGTGAATCCACGAGATGCGCAAGCAGACGGTGGGCACGCCTGCCTGGTGGAAGTACTGCTGGAACATCGCTTCTTCCAGCACTTTCGAGAGCGGGTAGTAGCCGGGATAGGCGGCCAACGGCATGTCCTCGCGAATCGGGACTGGCTGAGGGTTGAAGTAGATCCCGTTGACAGCGTCACCGCTGGCCAGGATGACGCGTCGCGGAGCCTTGGTGCGCACGGCGGCATCCAGCAGATGGAAAGTCCCTTGGACGCTGACCCTGATCAACGCCTCGCGGTCTTCCTTGCACGTCGCCAGGTGGATGACGGCATCGCAGCGCGAAACCAAGTCCTCCAGCAATGCGGCATCGGCCACATCGCCCTGGACCTCCTCCACGCCTTCCACGCCCACCGCGTATCGATGGCACAACGCGCGGACTTGATAACCCGACTTCACCAGCGCCTCACACAGCGGCGCACCCAACTTGCCGCTCGCTCCCGTGACGAATACCCGTTGAATCGTGTTGGCCATGTCGGTCTTCCGTTTGACGAGTCATGAAATGCGGAACGGTGGACCCATTCAGAAAAGGACGACTTGACCGGTCCGCGACGACTGCTCGGCCGCGGCCAGCAGCGCCACGGCGTCGCGCGATTCCCGGGGCGTGATCCGCTCGGGGCGGCGCCCCGCCGCCACGCAGTCGGCGAAGTACCGCAGTTCCGCCCGCAGAATACCGAACCGCTGACCAAACACGTTCGGCCAGTACAGAGTATCCGGCCGGCGGTTCCCCGCGCGGTCGTGGATCTCCAATCCGGCCTCGCCGCAGTTGATGTAGAGCGCTCCCTCGGTGCCGATCACTTCCATGCGCGCATCGATCTGGTATGGCGTGCTCTCCGGCAAGTGCCAGATCGATTCGATCACCATGATGGCTCCGCTGTCCAATCGCACCATGGCCCAGCCGCCATCCGGATACTTGTTGTCGCCCGGATGGATCTCCTGCGCGTAGACGCTGACCGGGCGCGCCTGGCTGAACCACAGCATCAAGTCGCCATCGTGGATGCCGTCGCCCATCAGCGCGGAGATGCTGTCGAGCACCATGCGGCCGATCTTCACCGACAGGTTCCGCCGCGCGTGCATGGAGACGATCTTCCCGATCTGGCCCTCGTCAATCGCCTGTTTTGCCAAAGCCACGCGTGGATCGAAGCGGCAGATGTGCCCGACCATGAAACTGCCAGCAGCCGAGTCGGCGGCAGCCAGAATCCGGTCGCAGTCCTCGGGTGTCGGTGCCATCGGTTTCTCGAGAAAGACATGCTTGCCGCTGCGCAACGCGTCGATCGCAATGTCGCGATGATCGTGGATGTGCGTCGTGATGCCGACGACATCGACATCAGGGTCGGCCAACAAATCGCGATAGTCCGTGGTGCGCCGAGCGACCTGGAATCGGTCGGCCACTTCCGCCAATCGCTGTGGGCGGCGAGTACACAACGCAGCAAGTTCGACTCCAGGCAGCGAGGCCAGCACTTCGGCGTGCACTTCACCGAACCACCCGAGGCCGATGATCCCCCAACGGATGTCCTTCATGGCTGCTGGCTCCTCTTGGGCGCGAAGATCTGCTTCATCTTGACTGCCGTGTCACGCGCCAACTCCAGGTCCGGCAGGACCATGTTGGGCAGCCGGCAGAACGGCAACATCTCGGCGGTGAGCGGGCCCTTGTACTTCACTTTCTTCAGCGCGGCCTTCACGGCATCAAAGTTCACGTCACCCTGCAGCAAATCATCGCCGAACCCGTGCAGCAGCCCGCCCGCGTCCTCCCGCTTGAAGTTCTTGATGTGCATGGCAGCGATCCGTGGGCCCAGGATCTCGATCCAGTGCTCCGGATACCCGGTCAACATCACATTCCCGACATCGAAATACGAACCGATGTGCGGGCTGGAGAACTGATCGAGAAACGCGCGAAACTCGATCGGACCCAGCAGGAACTTGTTCCACACGTTTTCCAACGCGATGGTAACACCCCGGTCTACTGCGTACGACAGCAGCTTCTTCAGCGACTTGGTGGCGTTGTCCCAAACCTGCTGATAGGGCGTGACGGGCACCGCGGGATCCCAACCCACGTCGACCGCGCCCGGAACCACCAGGATCGTGGGCACGCCCAACCAGTGTGCGACTTCGATGTACTTCCGCGTGAACTTGACAGCGGCTTTGCGCTGGTCGGCATCGGCGGAGGATAGCGAACATCCCCAGTAGTTGCCGCTGATCATGGTGGCCAGAGCCATTCCCAACTCGTCGGCGTCGCGGCGAATCTGCTCGCACGTGTCGCGCGTGGTATCGACGTTCAGCAGACCGGCTCCAAACGCCAGCTCCAATCCGTCGTAGCCACACGCCTTGGCTTGTTCCAGGGCCTCACGGATCGGCGTCTGACCCTCGAATCCGCCGACTGTCCAGTAAGTGATCTGCAGGAGATTCTTCATGAGCGTGGTCTCCCTCGTCAGTTTGCGTCTCGCGGCGGTCCCTGGCCGCTGTTGCGGCCGACGACAAGAGTATATCAGCCTCCGAGGCACATCCATAGTTGGACAGGCTGGATTCGCGAACTGGGTGATGTTCTCGTGGAATTCACCGCCGCGAGTCTGGTTCACCAGCGGTTCTGCTCGCCGGACCACAGACCGCTTCGCGGCAGGCAAGAGACCTCGGTTTCCTGGTCGGCAGGCCGCCGAATCGGCCAACCCGACGGAACAGTCGCCGTCGGGCGACGCGTCTCCGCCAGATTGACATGGCTCCTGAACGCGCCGAAAATGGACGACACCGCATTCCACGAAGGAGGACACCGCGATGACAGTACGAGTCGGCATTATCGGCATGGGGTTCATGGGGCGCATGCACTTGTCCGCCTACCGGCAGTTGCCGAACGCGGAAGTGGTCGCGTTCGCGGACATCGATCAGAACAAACGTGAAGGCGTTAGCGATAACGCCGGCAATCTCGGCGATACGGGCGTGCAGTTCGACGTCAATTCGTTCAAGACCGTGTACGACTGCGGATTCAAGTTGATCGAAGATGACGACATCGATCTGGTCGACATCTGCGTCCCCACCTGCGACCACCGAGAGCTGTTCCTGGCCGCGGTCAAAGCCAAGAAGAACGTGTTGCTCGAAAAGCCGATGGCGATCAAACCGAGCGATGTCAAGGCGATGGTCGCCGCCGGGAATAGAGCCAAGAAGG
>Ga0194113_10009035_pt1 | contig 12116 bp, 10 predicted proteins | sample TA2MahC200mmetaG_FD_146193 | JGI IMG/M metagenome (GOLD analysis project Ga0194113, IMG submission 146193) | Freshwater microbial communities from Lake Tanganyika, Tanzania - TA2015017 Mahale Deep Cast 200m | ecosystem: Environmental > Aquatic > Freshwater > Lake | place: Tanzania: Lake...
GGTGAAGTTGCGCGGGTTGATCTCGTTGCGGAACGCTTTGCCGATCTGCGCGATGCCAAAGGGAACTTTCTGGCGCGCAGTGTTCACGATGTTGAGGAAGTTCGCAAAGATGCCCTGCGCGGTCTCGGGTCGTAGATAGGCCTTGTTTTCCTCGTCGTGCACCGCGCCGACGTATGTGTCGAACATCAGGTTGAACTGGCGCGGTTCGGTCAATTCGCCGCCGCAGTTGGGGCAGGGGGTAACGAGGCCAGTTTGGGCAAACTGCGCGGTTGCGAGATACCGCAACATATCTGGCTTGGGAAGCGGTTTCTGCGGCTCTTTCTGCACGCGTTCGGCAAGCCAGGAAAGCGTGATTTGCGGGTCGCGGACAAGAGCGAGTCCCGGCGCGAGTTTCTTGCCTTTGCCCATGGCCCACTTCATCAAGGCGGCACTGTCCACTGACAACAGATTAGTCTCTGGAAGACCGGCAAAAAGCTCCGCCAACGAAGCATGCCAGTCGCTGTCCACAATAGCGTCCCAGACTTGATCAGCACGGAAGTGCTTCCGACACTGCCTGCAGGTCTGCATCGGATCCTGAAACCCGCCGACGTGGCCGCTGGCTTCCCAAACCTTCGGATGCATGATAATGGAGGCGTCGAGGCCCACCACGTCGTCGCGCATCAGCACCACGTCGCGCCACCAGGCGTCCTTGATGTTGCGCTTCAGCTCGCAGCCGAGCGGGCCGTAGTCCCAGAAACCGTTGATGCCGCCGTAAATCTCGGACGACTGGAAGATGAACCCGCGTCGCTTGCAAAGCGCGACGATCTTGTCCATGAGGGCGGCCTGCGTTTTCTCCGCCGCCTTTTGCGATGAGTTCTTGTCAGCCATAAGGCCGCGCACTATGGCCAAAAGTCAGCCGGGTGTCGAGAGTCGAGCGCGGAGAGAGAGCAGAGAGTCTCGGCGGCGTCAGCCTGCTCTTGGTCTTGTTTGCCGCTCAAGTGTCCCGCCAGACCGTCACCGTCGTCGCACCCGTCGCGAGGTCAAACGCGACAAACGTGCGGCTACCTTCGACGAGGAACGTGCCGGCGTGAAAATCGCGGCGCGACTTGGCCGGGCGCAGGTCGCCGCTGTCCACCTTCACGCGCTTGGCGGCGATGTCGAGCGACAGCGTGTAGTTATGCGTCGGGAACTTCGTTTCGATGTGCAGCCGTTCCTGATCCGGCGCGGCGCCGTTCTCGGCGCGGATGTCGCTCAAAGCCCGCGCCATCCAGTAGTGAGCGATCTCGCTGTTCTTCATCCAGAGCGTCTTGGTGCGGTCGGGATCGTAGGCGTCGAGGCGGCGTTTGACTTCCTTCAGCGTCTTGAAGCCGGGGCCGTCGTTGGCGTAGAAGCACGGCCAGTGGCCCAGCAGGATGCACGGCAGTTCCTTCTCCAGCACCGCGGGCAGCCGTCCGCCGCGCAGGTCCGCAGTGATGAACAGGTCGGGGTTCGACGTGTCGTAGCCCGTCGCGCCGAACCAGTCGTTGGTGCAGGGAATGATGCTGGCCACCGCATGCCCTTTCGCCTTGTCCACGTGCCAGAGCGGCACGTCGGGCGGCTCTTTGGCCCGCGACCACAGGAAGTAAAACGGCTGCGGGTTGCGGTTCACGCGCAACGCGGCGTCGAGCACCGCGCGGGCGTAGGCGGATTCCTTCTTGCTGCCGAACACGCCGGGGCTGGTCACGCCTTCGCACGCGATGCCGACGTTGCGGAGCAACTGCATCGCCGCGGTGATGTAGTCGGTCAGCGGCTCGACGGGCGGGTCCACCCACTCGCGCTGCTCCCACGCCTCGGTGAGCCGCCACGTTTTCAGGTCCACGACGGCGGTGTGCGTCAGCATCTCCGGCGTGAGGTCGAAGTTGGGCCAGATGATGTCCTTGGTCACGCGCAGCCAGTCGCGCAGTTCGCTCTTCGGAAACCCCTCGAACCCGCGATCAATCCGCCCGACGCCTGCCGGGAACGGCACCATGCTGAACTTGCCGCGAATGCCCTGCTCGCCGCACCACTCGCCCCACTTCGCCGCGAACGCAGCCGGAATCGTGTTCGCCATCCGGTCGAGCTTGTCGTAGTGCCGCTCCCAGCCGTCGGGCGGCTTGTCCGGCGTGTGCCGCAGCCGCCACTCGTGCCGCCGCAGGATCCAGTAGTAGCCGAGGTTGATGACCGGGCAGGAGTCGTCAATGATAAGCGACAGCGGCGTGCGCAACAGCGGATTGCAGACGGCGGCGTTCACTGCTTCTTCCCCTTCTTCTTCCCTTTCTTACTGGGTTGAGTGCCTGCATAGCCTGCACTCGGGTCGGTCCCCGATTTTGTCGCTCCTTGCCGCGCGGCGACCTCTGGCGGCTCCATTACCGCGCCGGCGTCGTGCGTGTCGGCAATCCACTGCTCCAACGCGGCGCGTAGATGCTTCAGCACCTCAGCGTGTTCGGGCGAGTTGACGAGGTTCTTGATCTCGTAGGGATCGCTTTCGAGATCGTAGAGTTCCTCCGGCGGCATCGTCGGCGCACAGAGCACGGCCTGTGTTGGCGTGAGCTTGCCCTGCGCGTTGAGTTCCTTCAGCAGGTTCCAGACGGGATACTGCTTCTCCTTGTAGTCATTCTTCTGCAAGAACGGCCGGTCGGGCGTGAAGTTGCGGATGTAGCGATAGCGCGCGTCGCGCACCGTGCGGAAGCGGAACACCGTCTCGTCGCAGCGGTCGCGCGCGCCGAACGAATACTTGCGCGGCGGCTCGGCCCGGTCGCCGAGGAAGACGCGGCCCTGCATCTTCGGCGGTTTCGGCACGCCCGCGATGGCCAGCGTCGTCGCGGCCCAGTCAATCGCGTCGTGCAGTTGGCTGTCCACCGTGCCCGGCTTGAAGTTCTTCGGCTTCGGCACGCCTTTCGGCCAGCGGATGATGAGCGGCACATTCAGTCCTTCGTCGTAGCAGAACTGTTTGCCGCGGACATGCGCTTGGCCGTTGTCACCGAAGAAGATGACCACCGTGTTGTCGGCCAGCCCTTCGGTTTCCAGTTGCCTGAGGATCAGGCCGATCTTGCGGTCCATCTCGCTGGCCGCGTCGAGATAGGCCGCCCAGTCCTCGCGCGTCACCGGATGATCAGGATAGTAGGGCGGGAGCACTACCTTTGCCGGGTCGGCGCGCTTTTCGCCGTTAAACTTCCGATGCGTCTCGTGGAAGTTGATCTGCGCGTAGAACGGCTGGTGCGTCTTCAACTCCTCCCAGTTGCTGCCGTCGAACGGCTTGCCCTCGTAAGCAAAGTTCCAGTCCGTCTTGCCCGTGCCCCTGAACCCGAACTCCTTCGGCAACTCCCGCAGGTTCGCCGTGAAATAGCCCGCGTCGCGCAACCAGTCGGTCAGCACCCGCACGCCATCGGGCAACTTGTAGCCGTCGTCGCGGTGGGAACGGTGGTTGTGCGCGCCGATGGCCGTCTGATACATGCCCGTCATGAACGCCGACCGGCTCGGCGAACAGACCGGCGCGGTGGTGAACGCCCCGGTATAACGCACGCCCTCCGCCGCGAGCCTGTCGAGGTTCGGCGTCCAAACCTCCTTCGTGCCATAGCAGCCCAGGTGCGGCCCGAAATCCTCCGCGACGAGCCAGAGGATGTTCGGACGGTTCTTGGACTCCCCTGCGCCGAATACGACCGGCGCGGCCAACATCATGAAGATGGAGAGAATTCGATGGACTCGCGTCGGGTAGCACATAGTGCCGACAGGCTAGAACAGGCGGCGGCTACGTTCAAGGCTTCCGCTTCACCGTGTCAGGCAGATCGCGCACGCTGCGAAGGAGGCAATGGGCCAGTCTCGGTGGGCGGGCGAGAACGGACTTGGAAGTCCGTTCTACGTGATCCACGCCTCCAGCGTAGAACGGACTTCCAAGTCCGTTCTCCAACAACCACTCACAAGCGCACGCTTCGCTACGCGCTCGCCTCAAAGACCGATTCACTGCCGGCGCGCATACTCAAGCTTGACTGGACTGGAAGGGTGCTGGAAGCTTCTGCGTCACGGTGAGCGAGGTTTGGGATTTCTGGCAGGACGGGGCACGCGATCCCGCCATGAACATGGCGTTGGACGAGGCGTGCCTGCGCACGGCACCGGAGCGCGGCCGGCCGTTGGTGCGGCTTTACGGCTGGAACGCCCCGGCGGTCAGCATCGGCTTTTTTCAGAAGTTCTCCGCCGACCTCGCGCCGGGCCGGCCGTTGGTGCGGCGGCCGACCGGCGGCGGGCTGGTGGACCACGCGCGCGACACGACCTACACGGTGGTCGTGCCGGCGGGCCATGCGCTTTACCGGGTCGCGACGACGGAGAGCTACCGGCGCATCCACGAGGCCGTGGCGGCGGCGTTGCGGCTGGCCGGCTGGGCGGCGGAGTTGGCGCCTTGCTGCGGGCCGGTGACGGCGGGCGTGTGTTTTGACGGCCCGGTGCAGTTCGATGTGGTCGTGGCGGGCCGGAAGGTGGCCGGCGCGGCACAACGGCGGTTGAAGCGCGGGCTGTTGCATCAAGGTTCAATCTTGTTGCCGGCGGATGCGAGCGGGCAGGCCGCGCTGAATCGAAAGAGCGAGGCTGGGCAGACAGGAGGAGTTTGTCTCAAAACGCGCCTTGCCAGCGTAGAACGGATGTCCACATCCGTTCGGCGAACGGGCTTGGAAGCCCGTTCTACGCCGTCCAACGCGTTCGCTGCTGGGCTTCGAGACAATCTCGGAGTGTCTGCCCCACGATCAACAGTTGGACAGACAGGAATGTCTGCCTCACGGTCGTCTTCGGTTCTCGCGCTCAACGGCGAGTTGCGGCGCGGGTTTGAGGAGGCGTTGGGCGTGCGGTTTGAGGACTGGCAGCCCGCGCCGGATTTTTTTGACTTGGCGCGGAGCCTGTGCGCGGAGAAGTATGGTTCGCGCGAGTGGACGGAACGATTTCGTGCCTGAACAGAGAGAAGGAAATTGATGAAAGCATTGGAGATCGGCCTGATGATTTGGGCCGCGGAAGCAGAAGCGAAGATCAACACGATGAGGGCCCTCGGTCTGGGCGTCGGGCAGATCGGCGTGCGCTGGCAGGACATCGCCGCCACGCCGAAGCGCCGCGCGCTGGCCAAGCTGATGCGCGGCTCCGGCATCGAGTGGGTGACGGTGTTCGCCGCGTTCGAGGGCGAGAACTACAGCGACATCCCGTCGGTGCGCGACACGGTCGGCCTGGTGCCGCCAGCATTGCGCGCCCAGCGGCTCGACGAGGCCAAGAAGCTCAGCGAGTTTGCCTGTGAGGTCGGTGTCACGCGATTTGCACTGCACGTCGGTTTCGTCCCCGAAGACCCGAACGACCCGCTTTATCAAACCGTCGTGCGCACCGTCCGGATGCTGGCCGACGAATGCCGGTTCAACGGCCAGCAACTCTGCCTCGAAACGGGCCAGGAATCGGCTGACACGATGCTGCGGTTCATCGCCGACGTGAAATGCACCAACGTCCGCGTTAACTTCGACCCGGCCAACATGGTGCTCTACGGTTCGGGTGAACCGATCGAGGCGCTGGGCAAACTGGCGGAGTATGTCGTCACGGTCCACTGCAAGGACGGCAAGCCGCCCGCCGAGAGCGGCAAGCTCGGCGTCGAGATGCCGCTGGGCCATGGCGACGTTGGCATGGACCGCTTCATCGCCAAGCTCAAGGAGATCGGCTACCAAGGGCCGCTGACCATCGAGCGCGAGATCTCCGGCGAACAGCAGATCGCCGACGTGCGCGCGGGCATTGAACTGCTCAAGCGGCTCGTCGAACCCGTGGCGGCGGAGCCGGCCGCGCCGGCCGCTGCGGCCGAACCAGCGCCAGCACCGGTTGCTGCCGCTGAGCTTGCACCCGCGCCTCCGCAGCCGGTTGAGCCAGGTCCGGCGCCGGTTCAGCCCGTCGAGGCGAGTCTGGAGCCAACGCCGGTTGCCGAGCCTCTGGTCGCGCCAGCCGAACCGCTGGTCTCAACCGAGCCGCCAGCCTCCCCATGAACCTCCATTCGAAAAGCGACGTGAGGCAGACATTCCTGTCTGCCTCTGTGGGAAAGCTCCGAGGCAGACAGGAATGTCTGCCTCACGGGTTCATGGTCGCGATGCATGGCTGCGACGCCAACGAAACTTACCAGAACCATCTGCGCCGACGGAGCCGGCGCCGAGTGCTTAACGAATCGTCGCTGATCCCATGAGTAAGCTCGCACTTCACGGCGGCAGGCCGGTTCGCACGAAGCCGTTTCCAAGCTGGCCGGTGTTCACACGCGCCGATGTCAACGCCGTCGCGCGCGTCATTGAGAGCGGTCTGTGGGGACGCACAACCGGCAAGGTGGTGGCGCAGTTCGAGGAAGCGTTCGCGAAATTCCAGGGCGCGCGCCACGGCCTGGCGATGGTTAACGGCACCACTGGCCTGCGGCTCGCGCTGATCGCGGCGGGCATCCAAGAAGGCGACCAGGTGATCGTGCCGCCCTACACGTTTCTGGCCAGCGCGACGGCGGTGGTGGAGAGCAACGCCGTCCCGGTCTTCGTGGACATTGATCCGGAGACTTACAACGTTGATCCCAGCCTGATCGAGGCGGCGATCACGCCGCGGACGCGGGCGATCATGCCGGTGCATTTCGCCGGGCGGGCGTGCGACATGGACCGCATCTTGGCCATCGCGGCCAAACACAAACTCAAGGTCATCGAGGACGCCTGCCACGGCTGGGGCGGACGTTGGAAGGACAAGGGCCTGGGCTGCATCGGCGACATGGGCGTGTTCAGTTTCCAGTCCTCGAAGAACCTCACCGCGGGCGAGGGCGGCCTCATCACGACCAACGATGCGGACCTGTTGGAAACAGTCGTCTCGCTGCACAACTGCGGCCGGTTGCGTCCGCGGCCCGGCGCTGACGTCGCCGCCAGCGCGTGGTATGAGCATCACCTGCTCGGCGGCAACCATCGCATGACGGAGATGCAGGGCGGGCTGTTGCTCTCGCAGCTCAAGCGCCTGCCGAAACAGACCGCCACGCGCGAGGCCAACGCGCGCTTCCTTGACCGCGAACTGGCGAAGATTCCCGGCATCCGGCCGATGCGGCGCGACGCGTTCGTCACGCGGAACAGTTGTCACCTCTATCTCTTCCGCTATGATCCTGCAGGCTTCGCCGGCAAGCCGCGCGAGCGGTTCATCGCGGCGATGAAGGCCGAGGGCATTCCCGTCTCGCCGGGCTATCCGCTGCCGCTCTACCGGCAGCCGGTGTTCTTGCAGAAGAGCTTCGGCCCCTACACCGGCTGGCGGCACTCCCGGCCCGATCTCGACTATGCGAAAGTGCATTGCCCCGCCTGCGAGGAAGCCTGCGCGAGCGAAGGGTTGTGGCTCGGCCAGTCCGTCCTGCTCGGCTCGCGCCGTGACATGGAAGACATCGTTGCGGCTGTTGAGAAAGTGCGGCAGCACGCCGCCGAGATGTAAACGGGCTGCTGCCTGCGGCACGCTGGAGGAACACCGCAGGACGGCACGAGGCCGCAACCAAAGTAGTTTGGGCTTCAGCCCAAGTCCCGTGGCAGACGCTTGGACTGAAGTCCAAACTACTTTGCTAACGGAACACTCTACTGCCGCAGTTCCGGCGAAGGCGTGAGTGGTTTGGGTTGCGGCTGTGGTTGCGGCTCGGAAAACAGGCGCGTCTTCTGTTCCGAACTGGGCACCACAGGCTCGGCCACGCCCGAACGCGCGGCGCGGGCCTGGCCCACACCCGCGCTGGTCAGTCGGCCGAGATCGGTCATCAACTCGTTGATCCGCTCCAGCTTCGTGCGGATTTCCGCCGCCGCCAGGATTTGTCCCGCGCCCTCCTTCATGTCCGTCCACTTGTCGGTCAGGTTCGAATAGGGGATGTTGATTTCTGTGCCGGGTTTCCAGGCGCGCACAGCGCGATGGAACCGGGCCGCCTCGGCCGCGAAGAGCCGGATCGTATCCACCGCCGTCGAGTTGTAGGTCGCAGCGGCAAACTGATTCTGCGTCCGGATGTAGAATTCAGGGCGTATCGCTTCCTGCTGGAGGATGGCGGCCAGCGCTTCAATCTTCGAGGCCGCCTCGGCGAGCTTGTCGCGGTCTTCGTAGCGGAACCCCCAGTCCCGCGGCAGCGTGGTCGCGCAGCCGGCCAGCAACAGCGCGGCGCAAACCAGCAGCACGTTGGCGGACTTCCAGTTCATGGACAGCGTTCGTTTGTGGCGAAACTTCACGGCAATGAAAACTACCGCCCGGCCTCGTGAATGACAAGTTCCGCCTCATTCCCCTCGTCCAGTCAGGCACGTCACACGCAGAAGATCGTCAGCTTCTTGGGGCCGTGGGCGCCGAGGACGAGGATGCGCTCGATGTCGCCGGTGCGACTGGGGCCGGTGATGAGACAGAGGAGGCTTGGGGGATTGTCGGCGTATTTCTTCCTCACCAGCGCGTAGGCGGCGGGCAGGTCGGGCAACAACTGGTCGCGGCGAGCCAAGACAACGTGGTGCGGCGGCAGGATGGAGAGGGCGCGGCCACCGGCGCTGCGCGTGGTGACGAGCACGCTGCCGGTCTGGGCCACGAGGGCGTCGCATTCGGTGAGGCCGGCGTCGCAGGCTTCGAGTTCGCGAACATCATAGCCGGCGTCGGTCTTGCAGACGGGCAGAGCGAGCGCAGCGACGGCGGCATCGGTCAACTCGCCTTTATGCGCGGCGATCTTCTTCCAGCCTTCGGCGGCGGCGATGGCTTTGAGTTGCGCAAAGCTCTCGTCGCGGCTGGCGACGAGGCGGAAGTCGGTCTTCAGGTCGGTGGAGTTGGCGCGAAAGAGTTCGACCTGCTGCTCAAACGTCGCGCCGACGGCCGGCAGCCAGCGCGGGATGGTTTTGGCGGCTTCGGCTTCGCTGACTTCGCGCGGTTCGTGGTCGTGCGCGCCGGGCACGGGCGCCGGCACGCGCAACGCCTCGCGGATGCGACTCAGGATGTTGTCTCGTTCGTTCATCGGCGGCTCCGCCAGTATTCTTTGAAGGTTTGTCGCGGGATCTTCGGCAGGTCGCGCGATTGGGTCCACGCATAGGCGGGATCGAGCGGCGTGCCTTTGATCAACGGATGGAAGATTTGGCCGAGCCGGCCGAGCGGTTTGGCCAGCCTGTAAAGCCACGGGCTGTTGAACAGGAACGCGAACAGGTTGAACGCGATCTTTTCCCACCAGACCGGTTTCGCGCGGGCGGCGTTGCGACGGTTTTGCAACAAGTGATGGTGCAGGCAGATCTTCACCGGGCAGGAGGCGGTGCAGGCACCGCAGAGCGAGGAGGCGGCGGAGAGATGTTTCCACTCCTGCAGGCCGCGCAGGTGGGGCGTGATGACCGAGCCGACGGGGCCGGGATAGGTCGTGCCATAGGTGTGGCCGCCAATGTTGCGGTAGATCGGGCAGACGTTGAGACAGGAGCCGCAACGGATGCAGTGCAGCGCGTCGCGTTGTTCCGCGTCGGCCATCAGCCGCGTGCGGCCGTTGTCCATCAGCACGACGTGGAACTCCTCCGGGCCGTCCGGCTCGCCCGGCTGGCGCGGGCCGCTGTAGAGGGAGTTGTAACAGGAAATAAGCTGGCCCGCGCCGATGGTGGCGAGCATCGGCTGGAGCAGCGCGAGGTCTTCGAGGCGCGGGATGACTTTCTCGATGCCAACCAGCGTGATCATCGTCTTCGGCAGCGAGGCGGTGAGGCGTCCGTTGCCTTCGTTGGTGGTGATGGCGACCATGCCGGTGTCGGCGACGGCGAAGTTGCAGCCGGTGATGCCAACGTCGGCTTGAATGTATTTCTGTCGCAACCACCGCCGGGCGATCATCGTCAGCTCTTCGGGATTGTCGGTCGGGGCGGTGCCGAGCTTGTTGTGGAAGAGGTCGCTGATCTCGCCGCGCGTCAGGTGCATCGCCGGGAAGACGATGTGGTAGGGCGCTTCCTGCCGGAGTTGGACGATGAACTCGCCGAGGTCGGACTCGACCACCTCGAAGCCGGCTTTTTCGAGCGCGTCGTTGAGGTGGATTTCCTCGGTCGCCATGCTCTTGGACTTGATGACCGAGCGCGCCTTGCGGTCGCGGCAGGTGGCGAGGATGATCTCGCGCGCCTGCTCGGCGGTGCTCGCCCAATGCACCCGCGTGCCGCGCGCCTCAATTTTGGTGACGAACTCAACCAGATACTTGTCGAGATGATTGATGGCGTCCCACTTGATCTCCGCAGCGGTCTGGCGCGCGCTCTGCCAGTCGGGGAACCTCGTCTGCCGGGCGTCCCGTGCGGCTTCGTATTTTTTCAGCGCCGTCAGGATGAGACCGCGATGCCGCAGATCGCGCGTGATCCGCTTGGCATCGGCTTTGAATTGTTTGGCAAACGTTGTCATGCGTCTATCCTGAAAACCGAAGTTGGGCAGACAGGAATGTCTGCCTCACGATCAACTTCGGTTTTCGGGTTCATCACTCGTCACTCATCACTCATCACTCATCACGCCTCACGTGTGCGCCAGCAGCTCGGCGAGGTGGATGGACTTGATCGGCCTGCTCTGGCGCGTGGCAAGGCCCTGGATGTGCATCAGGCAGCTTGAATCGTTGGAGACGACGTATTCCGCGCCGGTTTCCATGATCAGGCCGCATTTGTGCTCGCCCATTGCGGTGGAGATCATCGGGAACTTCGCCGAGAACGTCCCGCCGAACCCGCAGCAGACTTCCGGCCCCGGCATCTCGACCAGTTCGAGGCCCTTGACCTTCGCGAGCAGGTCGCGCGGGGCCTTTTTGATGCCGAGTTCGCGCAGGCCGTGGCAGCCGTCGTGGAACGTGACCCGCGCGGGGAACTTGGCGCCGAGATCGGTGACGCCGAGTTTGTTGACGAGGAAATCAGAGAACTCCCACGTCTTCGCCGACAGCTCGCGCGCCGTCTTTTCGTCCGGCGTGCCGGCGAAGAGTTCCTTGTAGAAGACCTTGACCATCGCGCCGCAGGAGCCGGAGGCGATGACGACGACCTCGGCTTGGTTGAGCCGCCGCAGGCAATGCACAGCCACCTCGCGCGCCTGGTCCCAATAGCCGGCATTGAACGCCGGCTGGCCGCAGCAGGCGAGTTCCTCGGGACATTCGACCGTGTGGCCGAGCCGCTCGAGGATTTGCACCATGCTGATGCCGACCCGCGGATAGAACATGTCCACGAAGCACGGGATGAAGAGCGTGACTTTCATGCGTTGTCGAGCAGCAAGGCCGCGATTCTTACCACGGGGCCGTGCTCATGCAATCGTTTTGTCGCTCCTCTCGCAAGGGTTCAGTCCTGATGGGGCATTCGGACGCTGTTGTCGGAAACGGTCGGTCTATGGCAATAGGAAATACGCCGCAATGAAACTCTGCACCGGCCCAGGGAGAATTATTGCGGAGTTGAATAACTCCGCAATAATTCCTTGCCTGCCTTTTATGACCGAGGCGCCACTTTCAGGTGGAGGAGCGCCTCTCCCGCAGGGCGCGCCGTCTGCGAGGCGCGTTCGGGGCGGCTACTTCTTCCCCAAACGTTTGATGACGCCCGCCGCGATATTCGCCGCCTCGGCGGTGTCGAACCCGATGAAGCAGACAAACTTCTTGCCGACCGCCGACGCCGACAACCCGCGCATACTCACGCCCGCATCACCCAGCGCACGGCTGATCTGGTGAACGATCCCGGGGCGATCCGGTCCTTCGATCTTCAGCGTGGCGATGTTGGTCGCCGGGCCTAAACCGCCGGCTCTGGCCGCTTCCCGGACTTTCTGGCCGCGAACGGGCGTGACAAATACGACGCCCGTGCCGGGCTTGTCCGGTTGCCGGCGCGCAATCATGAATTCGAAGTTTGCGCCCGCGGCTGCCGCCGGCCCGATTACGTCGGCCAGTCCGCCGGGTTGATCCTGGATTTCTGCCGCCCACACTTCTTCTTTGGTTACTTTCAGTGCCATGACACGCCTCCTTCAGTTGAGTTTTCTCTTGGCTGCGGTCGGCGGGAAAATACGCCGCTCTCCGGCCGAACGCAACCGCAGTCTGTGGCATCGAGTAATACCACTTGAAGTTTGCTTTTGCACTGTAGCGGCGGTCTATGACCGCCGAAATCTTTCGCGAAATGAACGGCCGGCGGTCATAGACCGCCGCTACAGAAATAGCGCAG
>Ga0194113_10009036_pt1 | contig 12116 bp, 10 predicted proteins | sample TA2MahC200mmetaG_FD_146193 | JGI IMG/M metagenome (GOLD analysis project Ga0194113, IMG submission 146193) | Freshwater microbial communities from Lake Tanganyika, Tanzania - TA2015017 Mahale Deep Cast 200m | ecosystem: Environmental > Aquatic > Freshwater > Lake | place: Tanzania: Lake...
GCGATGCGGTCGCGTCCACCCGCCGGGGTGATGAACGGCCCACCCTCGAGCGGAGCCGGACGCGTGAAGGCGGTGTCCGGCAGAACGCTGGGCTTGCCTGCCAACGGGAAATCCTTCCTCAACGGAAAGTACGGGTAGCCCTCCCACATGAGGATCCGACGCAGGTCCGTGTGCCCACGGAACCGGATGCCCATCATGTCGTAGGCCTCACGCTCATGCCAATCCGCCGCACGCCAGACCCCGGAGACAGTGGGCAGCTCGGACTTCTCCTCCGAAACAGAGGTCTTCAATCGCAGGTGACATCCATGCGACACCCCGTAGAGCTCATAGACCACGTCCCAACGCGGATCGTCCCCCAGATTGTCGACCCCACTGAGGTCCAGAAGCAGATCAAAACCCAACTCCCTCTTTGCCAGGGCGCAGACGTCCGCAATCCGCTCCGCATCCGCCACCACCAGACTTACCTCACCCCGGAACTCCGTCGGGGCTCCGATCAAGTCCGGGAACGCATCCCTCAAACGTTGCGCCAATTCCAGGTGTTTCGACACGTTCGTTATCCTTAACCTTTTGTCACTTCCCCGTGGGCACCCAGCTCGACGCCGAGTCGGCCATAACGCTCGGGAGCAACGTCCTTGAAGAGGGTCTTGGTGATGGGCTCCCGTGAAACCTTGTTCTGAAGCTTCATCAGGGCATCCAGGAGGGCCTCGGGGCGTGGGGGGCAGCCCGCCACGTAGATGTCCACTGGGACGATATTGTCGACACCCTGGAGGACGGCATAGCTGCGGTACATGCCACCGGTCGAGGCGCAGGCTCCCATGGCAATCACCCATTTGGGCTCGGCCATCTGCTCGTAGATCCGACGGACTGCAAGGGCCATCTTGTAGGTCACCGTCCCCGCCACAATCATCACATCCGACTGCCGCGGGGAGAACCGCATGACTTCGGCGCCGAACCGGGAGATGTCGAACCGGCTGGCGCCGGCAGCCATCAGTTCGATCGCGCAGCAGGCCAAACCCATGGGCATCGGCCACAGGGAATTCTTCCGGAACCAATTGAGGGCGGCATCCAGCTGAGTGTGGACGACCTCGCCCTCCACCTTGGAGTTGTAGCCGAATTCCGTGGTGGAAATGGAGGGGTTGGGGCTTGTTGGGGCGACCATGACGTCAGCGCCAGCCACTGGGGGTCGGCCGGACGCTGGAGGGTGGAATGGCCTGTTTTCACCGGCAAGCCGCTTTTGTGATATTTTTCACAAGCAGCGCGGGGAAAGGCCATCCGATACACCCTTATGCCCCTCCCTCAACGCAGAACCCCAGAATGAGGACACACTCAGGGACCCATGGGTTCGACGGCCACCTCATCGAGCCACCGGATGGAAAACCGGCCCAGTGGATGACAGAGCGCGACCGCGTGGGCCATGGATCGGGCCTCGAGCTTTGTGTAGATGCTCCGGACATGGCTCTGGACCGTGAAGTGGCTGAGCTTCAAGGCATCGGCCACCTCCTTGGCCCGATGGCCCTGACTGTAACCGTCCAGCACGTCGATTTCCCGATGGGACAGGTTCATCTGGGCTGCGATCAACGCCGGGGACTGGTGAAGGGCCTCCACCAAAAGCCGGAGCGCCACGGGGTCCAGGAACACCTCTCCGGACCCGATCTGGAGGATCCGTTCCACGAGCACATTATGCCGGGTATGAATGGAGATCACCCCGTGTGCTCCCGCCGTGACGGCCAGTTGGACCGAGCGGGCCGAGAACAGGCGATCGAGGACCAGAATCCTGACGGACGGTGAGAAGGTGCGGATCCGGGTCAGCATCTGGTAGGGCATGGCATCCCGCTGATCGGGTTCGACGACGATCACATGGGCTATGCCTCCACGCGGTGAGGACGCGGGTGACAGATGGTTCAGGACGGCCGGGACCAGTTGGAGTCCCGGAGTCGAGCGGATCAGGGCCGCCAGACAGTTCTGCGTTTCAGAGGAGGTGTTGAGGATCGAGACTTTGATCGTCATGGGCTCGGGGGTTCTGGGTTGAAGAACTCACTGCAGAAGCTCGCCACACAGGCAGGCCCGAAGGGCTGTGGCACCGTCGAGGGCGACCGGTGCGGGACCGGCGGGTAGGGATTCCACCGAAGTCGAACCCCCCTTGGGGCGGGTCGACAGGCAACGGCACCTGTGGGTACGGACGGGGAACGCTTGACCATCCTATTTCCAGGCCATCAGGAGTCCAGACCGGACTCACATCGATTCCGAAAAACGGATTCCTATGACCTGGGTCGGGCCTCATCGGACAACTCTGGGTGTGATGAAGATCACGAGTTCCTTCCTCCGCTGAGCATTAAACTCCCCCCGGAACAGTCTGCCTAGCCCCGGTATATCCCCAAAAATAGGGATCCTCCTTTGACTCTTTGCCGTCTCTGTCTGGATCAACCCTCCAAGAACGATGGTGGACCCGCTTCGCACCCGGATGAGCGTCGAGGCCTGTTTGATGTCGAGGACGGGTGCGGTAGTGGATTTGTTGGGGGAAACCCGCGTCTCGAGCAGGCTGGTTAGCACGGGGGAGACGTCGAGCGAGACCCAGTCATCCTCGGCCACCTGCGGCGTGATCGCGAGGATGGTGCCGACCGTGATGCTGGTGACGGTATCCTGAGCGATAACCGCCGAGGCGCCCGGAGTCGCGCCGCCCCCGGGCACGATGGTCGAAACGTTCTGAAAGAAGGGTGTTTCGGTCCCAACCTTGATCAATGCGGTCTGGTTGTTAAGAGTGCGCAGCCTCGGCTTCGAGATGACCCGGACCTCTCCCTGCTCCTGCAGCATCTTCACCAGCACCCGGGTATCGGAACCGGTGAAGGTCAGATTCAACGAGCTCGGGGCGAGGTCGAAGCCACCGTTGGGCCGCACGATCGAGGAGGCTCCCCCCATCGTCAGGGCGCCTGCAGAGGTCTGGATCGCCTGTTCCCAATCGATCCCGAACTGGGACTGTTTGTTGAGCGTCACATCGTACAGGCAGGCTTCGATGTCGATCTGGCGTCGGATCGTCTGACCCACGCCGTCAAGATAGCGGGCCACCCGCGCCTGGGCGCTGGGCCGGTCGGAGATCTGGACCAGACCGGCCGTGGGGTTGATGGCCAGGGTCTCTCGTCCCACAGGCGTCAGCAATCGCTCCACATCGGCCCGGAGTTCCTTCCAGAAATCGATGTGGTTCTCCGCGCTCAGATTGATCGTCGAGCCTCCACCGGAACCGCCACCGTCCGAACGCCCCGAGGCGCCGGCTCCGCCACCTGGACCACCCGCAACGCCGCCCCCCACACCCCCCGAGGATGCTGCGGAGAGCGACGCAGAATTGTGGCCCATCCCGCTTCGACTCAGCCGAAGATAGTCCACCCGATGGACCCGGGTCTGCCGGGTTCGAACCCGGATCAGACCGCCCTCCTCATCCCAACAGCAGTCGTTCGCCTCCAGAAGCGCCCTCATGATCGGGTCCAGGGCCAGACCCCGAACGTCTACCGTCACCTCGCCCGTCACGTCGGCATCCACAACGATGTTCAGCCGGTTCGCCTCCCCGAACAGCAGGAGCGCGGATTTCAGATCCAACCCCGAGGCCTTGAAGGAATAGAGTCGGGCGCCGGAAGCCACTTCGGTCTTCGGCAGGGGAAGATGGCCCATGGCATTGCCGGCCGGCTCGCCAGCGGCCGACACGGTGGAACCCGTACGGACGGGAGGCCATACGGCCCGACCCACCTCGAGCACCCGTGACTCCCATTCAAGTCGCGGATCCTCCGGATAGGAGAGGTCCTCCACGCCGTCCCCGAGGGTCTGACCCAAGAGGCCACAAACAAGGAATGGAAGGAGCGTACGATCCAGGGACCTCCTGGTCGGGAATCCAGCGGTTCGGAGCGGGAATGCATTCATGAGATGGGAATTGGCTTCAGGAACGGGGTTGGGCCGGTTTGGGATCCGGCCGGGGTTGGAGTCCAAGCCGTCGACTTCCCTCCGGGCCGGTGATCCAGACGGCATCGACCCCGCAATAGGCCAAATGGAATCCACCCAGTACGTCTCCGGGTCTCACCACCCGCCCGCCGATGACGGCCAGGGGATCTCCCGGCTGGCACCAGATCGCGCCAAGCCGGAGGGAGTCGAAGCCCATCCACGGATCGGCGGACCCGACCAATCGTCCCGGTGCTCCCTCGTCAAAAGGATCCCCTGAAGCGCGGATCGGGACCGAACCCCTGCTGTCGGACATTGGGGATGGACCGCCTGTCCACACCGCAACCTCGGGTCGGGTTGGCGCCGACAGGACTCGAGGATCCGGGGGGTTCCAGAGTGGTCTCGAACCCAGGCGACCCACCGCCCAGCCCATCAGGGCCCCGGCGAACGGGAGCAACACTGCGAGCCCATACCTACGCTGGAACCTGTGCCTCATGAGACCGATCTCCGGATCCACAACCGCCCTTCCACGACCACCCCGGACAGGCCGCGGCCCGCCCCGGTCCAGCGAAGCCGGCCCAACTCGAACGGCGGCCGCCCCAAGTCCAACTGCTGCAGGAAACCCTGCATCCGCGCGGTCGCTCCTTGCTTCGCCGAGGAGGAGTCCAACTCGATGACCAGACCGACATGTTCCACATCGGGCCTGACCGGCATCGGCCGCACCGAATCACCCCAACGGAATCGGATTCCCAGACCCGCCTCCGCGGCCGCCTCACGAAGACGTTGAGCCCAGACCCTTGCGCCCCCGACATCCTCCACCAGAGCGGCAAGAACCCGCTCCGAATCCATGGCCTCGACTCGCCAGACCTCGTCGGAAGGTTCCGTGAGGGCATCACACTTCCGAGCCAGAACCGTCAGGCATCGCCGCTGGTGCTCCAGGCCGGACGAGGCCGCTCCCAGCCACAATCCCACGCCCGCCGTGCAACAGGTCAGCAGGCCGACAAGCAGATCCCCTCGCCTTGGGCGTCTGAAGAGGGACTGCATCGCAGCCAGGTCGAATCGGGGCTTCATGGCAGGATCCATTTCTTCCGGAATCCAGCCGGGTTTCCCGGACCTGGACTGCTGGACTCCACGGCCAGAAGCTCCGCCCAGGAAGCGTTCACCGCGTTGCCCACAGGGGGTTTCGATTCCACGGAGGCGGAACGCGCATCGAGGCCCGGGCCCAGAACCGCATCCAAGACCCCGATTGTAGCCACCGCGTTGGAGCCGATCGATCGACCCGAAAGCACCAGCTGCCAGCCCGACTCCGTTCGCCCGAGGTCGAGCTCCGTCAGCACCAGCCCGTCCGGCATTTCGCCGAGGATCCTCGCCATCAGATCTCCCACGGGGATTCCTCCCGGCATCTGCTGCCAAGGAAGCATCAGTGCGACCGCCTCATCCCTCTGGAGGGTCCAGATCTCGGCCTCCACGAGGGTCTGCTCAACAACCTGTCGCTCGCGCTCCAGGACAAGGGTCGTGCCCCGGAGCCGATACCCCACCGTCAGCAGGACCATCAGCAGGACCACCCCAGGCAACGCAACGAGAATGGACGGTCGGGATGCGGTCGAGGCCCCGGCCAGACCCAGCCGGATGTCCTCACGCTCCGCAGGAACGAGATCGACCACACTCCCCATGGCGCACCGAAGAATCCGGGCTCTCCAATCCTCATCGTCTCGACCTTCCAACAGATCATGGTCCAAGCCCTCCGACCGCAACCCGTCGACGACCGCACTCGTCCAGACCCCCGGGCCTCGAAGCCGGATCCTCGGAGCAACCCATGACCAGTGCTCCCGCGCGAACCCAAGGGTCTGCCGAAGTTCCCGGGCGACACGTCGAACATCTCCGGGATCAAACACCAACGGCCGAACCATCCAGAAATCGCCACCCCGACGGAGTCCAACCGCGAGACCCACGGGCAGATGCCATGCCTCGAGGACAGCGACATCCGAGGTCCTGTCGGCATCCGCCTCAAGTACGGCCAGACCTGCGAAGGGAATCATCGAACCCAACTCAATCCCATGGTCGCGAAGCCCTTCGCGGATCGTCTGATACAATTCCTCCGGCATGGCGTAGACCAGACGCCGGACCGATTCTCCCGAGGAGGCAAGGGGGACGTCACGCCAGCGGACCGACCCCTTCACTGGCTTCTGCCGGTCGAACGAGCGCTGGATGAGGGTCCGGACCACCGAGGCTGGGGCAGCGGCTGGAACATCGACGTGGATCTGAACAACCTCCGGATGCAGCACCACCATCACCGCCCGGTTGGGAGGAGTTCCAAGATGTCGAAGAGCCTCCTCGATCGCCCCACGAAGACACGTCACATCGGGGATCGGTCCGGGCGACCTCCACGAGTTCATTCCCTGTGGTCCAAGACGGAAGACTTCCAGCCCACCAGGACCCCAGAGGAGTCCCAGGCGATCCTCCTCGGGGCCGGGTCGATCCCTGACCGCCCACTGCGGCACCGTTCTCAGCAATTTCAGCATCGTCAGATCCTCTCCTCAGGGGGTTTCCAAAAGACCTCGGAGGACGTCACGGAGCCCACCAAGGACCAGGCTTCCTGCCTCGCTGGGTCCCTGATGAACCCCACCCCGGGACCGTTCCACCACGACTCGCGCGCAGTTCGCAAAGGCATTCCAAATGTCCACCGGCACAACAGGCGTGACGGATCGGTCTGGCGGCAGAGTCAGGTACGCATCGGCCATCCGTGCAAAGTCCTCGATCGAGGGTCGGGCCAGCTCCGAAGTCCAGAGGCCGGCCCGGTGCCACTGCCCCCGCTCCAGCCGATACCGCACCGGTGTGTCGACCACCTCATGGATCATCGGGAGACCCCGAGAATCCAGCAGGGCAACTCTCGTCCCCTTCAGGAGACGGCACTGGAATCGGCCCACAGTACCGATGACCGCAGGCCCCTGCTCCAGCTGGATGAAACCGACTGGAGCATCAATCACATCCCACCCCATCTCCACAAACTCGGGTTCGAGATCGATCCGGCCCACGACCAGATCCTCGGCGCGGCCATTCCATCCCTCGGGCGCCTGACCGGGTTGGAGATCCCACAGCGCCTGGAATTGAGTCGTGCCGAGATCCTGGGTCCTCAGGGGATCCCCGACCGACGACAGGAGGAGGAAGCGGACGTGACGTATCTCGCTCCAGCCCATCGATGCGCCATCCGTCACTTCGCTCGGAAGCAACCGCAGGGCCGGATCACGGAGCAGAAACCGGGGCTGTCCTGCCGTGTTGATCCTAAGGACCGACTCCGGGAGCCCGACCCCTGCCGCCATGAAACGCATCGCCTCGGACTCCTCGGGGATCTTCCCGCGCCGACATACCTCCGAGCGGAGGCCTTGAGCCAGACGCAGCGCCTGCCGCATCTCCGAATCCCACAGTTCATGACGGGATAGGTCCTGAAGGGTTGGGGCCGAGAGTCCCGCCAGCAACCCTAGGACGGCGAGGACTCCGGCCATTTCAACGAGTGTCCATCCGCGGACACCCTGGCGGGATCTGCTGATTCCAGCGTTCGCTTCCGGATGATTGGCGGGGCCGATCCTCATGGCTGGAGAAGGTGGGTCGAGACATCGATGAGGCGTTGTGCCGCCTCGGTGAGCCTGCGATGGGAAGGGACCATCAGGGCCGACGTCCCTGTCCTGCGGAATCCATCCGCGGACCAGCGCCCATGCGCACCCATGAGGTCATACATCGCCTCCGCCAGCTCCACAGGCTCCACGCCACGAAACGCGGGTAGTTCCGAAAGCTCAGAGACCCTTCGACCGGCCTCGGTCGGAGCCAGAACGGAGGCGGTGCCAAATCGCCGATGCCAACCCCCGCCGTCGAAGACCCAGCTCGAGGTACCCTCAACCAACACCGTCTCCTGGATGTCACCCGCGGAATCCAGGAGGAGGAGCTGCGAGGTCTCGATGTAGTACGCCTCGTGATGGCCTCCCGGTCCACAGGATCCAACCGCATCAACCCGGTCCACAGCCCAGCGGGCCGGAAGTGACGTGGACCGGTTGTTCAGGATCACCCTGTGGAACAACGGCTCGAATCCGATCCGCTCCACCACCACTTCGTTGGCTGCCACGACTCCATCCCGTGGGGCATGGGCTGGCATCACCCCAGTTGGACTCTCCCACCTGGCCTGAAACTCCAACCGCGACGGATTCTCCATGGCCTCGTTCGGTGCCGAGATGAGGAGCATCCGGAGCCCCTCGGGCTTGGAGGTCCCAAAGGCATCCTGACGGTAACCCATCGCCGGACCCCGCCCCGCGAGGGTCCAACCCGGATCAGGGACCCAGACTCGAGGAGCCCCATGGAGGTTGGTCTGGATCCTGGCGATCGGGGTTGCAGATCCCGTCGCCAGGACGGCTGGCCATTCGGAGGGTGTGGGCAGCCGATGGTCCCGCCGAACCCACCGCTCCATGGAGGCGACAAGCCTCGACATCTCGGCCATCTCAGCCTGCCTTCGGCTCGCAACCATCCGGGACAGGACAGCTTCAGTGGTCACCGAAGCGAGGATGGCGAGGATCGCAAGCACCCCGATGAGCTCGATGAGCGAAAAACCGTCGAGAGAACCATCGGGGCGGGTTCCGGAAGAGGGACGTTTCATCGGACGGATTGGAGGAGGGACAGAACCGGGAGGATCATGGCCATGGCGATGAAGCCCACGATCCCGACCAGGGTCAGGATCAGTACGGGCTCGAGCGCCCCTGTGAGTCCTTTGACGCGTTGCCCCAGGAGATCCTGATGGTGGGACGCGGCGAGGGAGAGGGCTTCGTCCAACCGACCGGTCCGTTCCCCACAGGCCACAAGCCGGACCACCAGGGCCGGAAACAACCCAGAGCCACCCATGGCCACGCTCAATGTGTCACCCGCCAGAACCCGATCCTTAAACGACCGGACCACCTCCTGCACCCACGGCCCTCCGCAGACCCCAGCCACCTGGTCGAGAGCCGATGGAAGCGGGACACCTCCCCGATACAACAGGCCGAGATTGTGGGCGAACCGCGTCGCCACGAGAAGATGGACCACAGGTCCTACGATCGGACACCGGAGCCAAACACGGTCCCAGATCCGACGGAATCCCGGGGAGATCCGATGGAGGCTGCTCCCAAGGGTGCCGGTGCCGATAAGCACCGCCGCAATCCATCCCCAGTATCCCCGACCCATCGACGACACGGTCATGAGCAGCCGTGTCGGTCCCGGCAGAGGCAGTCGGGCGGCCACAAGCAGGTCCATGAGCCGCGGAACCACCTGGGTCAGCAATACGCCCACAAAGAGAGTTGCGGCACCAAGGACTAGCAGAGGGTGGAGCGTCGCCTGTCGCACCTCCGCCAGAAGGCTGTCCGTCCAGGCAAGATGGCGCTGTCCCTCGGCAAAGGCCTCGGGAAGGGACCCACACGCCTCTCCGACCCGGATGAGCTGGACCAGTTCCCGCGGGAAGACCCGCGACCACGACTCCATGGCCACCGAAAGGGTCTGACCTCCCTCCACCCGGTGCCGAACCTCGGACACAATCCTGCCAAGGGGACACCGTCCCGATTCCTCCGCGAATCCATCCAAAGCCTGGACCAGCGGGATGCCAGCCTCCGCCTGGAACCGCATGGAGGCACAGAAGGTGATCAGCTCTGCTCGGCGCACCCTGGATCCACGTGGAGTCCGACCCGACCTTTCGGCTCTGGGAAACGCCTCCAACAGCCAGATCCCTCGGGCTCGAAGATCGGAATCCAGTCCCTGCTCATCGACGGCGGTCGCGACGCCTCGCCGGATACGGCCCTTGAGGTCGACTCCCCGGTATGTGTAGTGGGCGCTCATGGTCCGGGATCCCCGAGGGTGCTGAAGAGCTCCTCCATGGAGGTCTCCCCGCGGTTGACGGCTGCCCGACCCTGTTCCCGCAGTGGGATCATCCCCCGTTCCCTTGCGAACCGGGCCACCCTCGCAGCGCTGGGCCGGTTCGGGATCAGTTCCTGGAGCCCCTCACACACCGGGAAAAACTCAAATAAGGCCATCCGCCCGCGATACCCGGATTGCCCGCAGGCCGGACACCCCAACGCTCGCCACCTGCTCCCCGATCTCTCCTGACCCGTCGCCCTCTCCTGGATCGGATCCTTCTGTCGGCACCTGGCACACAATCGTCGAACCAGTCTCTGGGCGAGAACGGCATTGAGGCTTCCCGGGAGGAGGCCGGGCTCCACACCCAGGTCCAACAACCTTGGAATCGCGCCGGCTGCATCCTGGGTATGCAACGAGGTCAGGACACAGTGGCCGGTCAATGCCGCCCGGACCATCAGCTGGGCCGTCTCGGAATCCCGGGTCTCGCCGACCAGGATCACATCGGGATCCTGTCGCAGGAGGGCCCTCAACCCCCGTCCGAACGTCAGACCCACCTCCTCCTGGATCTGGGTCTGGCGGACGCCCGGCCAGGACATCTCGACCGGATCCTCGAGGGTGAACAGCGAGACCTCCGGTCGATTCAATTCCCGCAGGATGGCGTAGAGCGTCGTGGTCTTCCCGCTTCCCGTGGGCCCCGTCACCACCAGGGCCCCGTGGCTCCGGCTCAGGATGAGCCGAAGATCCCTCTCCAGGTCCAGACCCAGACCCAGTGCCCCAAGGGTCAGCGCCTCGATTCCGGCTCGATGCAGACGGAGGACGACACTCTCACCAAACTGCGTCGGCAGGGTGGAGATCCGGAGGTGGACCCGCCTGCGTCGAACCGAGACGGTTCCACAGCCGTCCTGGGGGCAGCGCGACTCCGACACATCCAATCCACCCAGAATCTTGAGGCGCGCCAGGATTGCCGCCTGGACGGGTTTCGGGATGAGGACGTCGCCCCCCAGGAGACCATCCCGTCGGAGTCGCACCCGGAGAGTGGTCTCGGCCGGCTCGAAGTGGAGATCACTGGCGCCAGTCTCAAGGGCCTGGGAGACCAGTTCCTCCACGAGATCCACGATGGGACCCTCGCCCCGTGTCTCCACGGTGGCAGGAGCTCCGGATCGCGGTTCCGCTCCCTCCATCGAAAGCTGGGTCTCGAGACAGCGTCGAATCACCCCCGAGGCAGGACCCGACGTAGCCTCGATGCCCTCGAGGGCTTCGAGGATGCTGGACTCCGAGGCGCCTCGGATCTCGACCTCCGGTCCGACCACCTGGCGGATCTCGTCGACGGCGGGCAGGTCGAGCGGGTTGATCATGGCGACAAACGGGACCCCGCGGGGGTCGACCCTGGGTACCGCCCTGAGGCGGCGCATCCGTTCCCGCCCAAATCGATCTGCCAGCGCCACACACGTTGAGGAGTCTTCCATGTCCGCCACCGCTACACCCGCCTCCGCTGCGATGGCGGAAGCGAGCCGTTGCCCGGAGAGGAACCCCAGGTCGAGAAGCACCCGGACCAGGGTTCCTCCCCGACGCTGTTGTTCGACCCATGCCAGCTCGAGTTGGCTGGGATCCAGCAGCCCCTCCGCGAGGAGACGGTGAACCACCGGGTCCCGGATGGGTTCAGCAAGCATGTGGGGTTCCATGGGATCGGAGACTCAGCGGTGGGCGAGGTAGACCTTCACGGTGCCCGACTGGGACCCGCTCATGTTGAACTTCACCCGGCCTTGGTTGCTGGTGTCGGCCGTTGGCAGGAGGTTCTCCTCGATGTCGATGCGTCGGTTCAGCTCCCGGGCATCTTCCAGCGCCACATTTTCAAGGACGGCCTGGACCACCACCCGCCCACCGGAGGCGTCGTTCCTCGGACTGTCGAGCCCGTCGAGATCGTAGGCGTCGTTCGCCCCGGTCGGCTCCGTGCTGCCGGTGAGACAGTTGGTGAGGGTCACCGAGGCAGGGTCGGAGATCCGTGTCATGAACCGACGGTCCAGGAACCCACCCCGCAGCAGAACCTCGCGGTCCCAGGCCGAAGCCGTGGTGGAGGTGAAGTCGGTGACGGCGGTTCCCGAGGCGTCACCAAACCGGCCATGCCGACCGAAGTAGGTCATGGCGGCGGACCGGACAGCGTTGAGTGCCGTGGCGGCGCTGCTGACCCGGGCATCGTTGATCACCGCGAAGACACGCGGCAGCAGCATCGAGGTGAGGATGGCCATGATGGCGAGGACGCCGACCATCTTCACCAGCGTGAATCCGGATCTGGCCCGGGTTCGGGCCGTCCGGCATGGGATTGTCTCTGG
>Ga0194113_10009042_pt1 | contig 12109 bp, 11 predicted proteins | sample TA2MahC200mmetaG_FD_146193 | JGI IMG/M metagenome (GOLD analysis project Ga0194113, IMG submission 146193) | Freshwater microbial communities from Lake Tanganyika, Tanzania - TA2015017 Mahale Deep Cast 200m | ecosystem: Environmental > Aquatic > Freshwater > Lake | place: Tanzania: Lake...
CCGCCCTCTAGCTGCACAAACGCCGGGTCGCGAATCTGCCACGTGTGCCGCTTCCAGGTCCGGGTGTTCCGCCGCCAGATCTCCGGCGCCGCGAGGTACTGCCACCCGCCCGGCGTGCTCACCGTGTCCGCCGACCGGTACTGTAGCACGATCGGCCCGGTGCCGTTGTCCAGGTACTCGATCGTCACCGACAGGACGTCCGAACCCGGGGGAAGGGCCTCAACCGCGGGGATGAGATCGATATAGTACTGCCCCGCCTCGTTCTCCGTCGCAATGCACCAGCGCTTCTCCACCTCGATGTACTGCACGCGCGATTCGGTCTCGGGCCGGCTGTCATACGACAAACCGTCGTACTCCTCCGCCGGATCGAACCGCATCCACGCGCCCCCGGGCGCAGCTGGCTGTTGCGCCCACACCGCCATGCACATCCCCGCGAACGCAACGACCGTCGACACGCTTCGCATTGCGCCCTCCCCTTCAGCCGTGTGTGATCGCCTTCAGCTCCTCGAAGAACCGCTGCTTCTCCTCCGTGTTGATCCCCCAGTTCACCGGGGGCATGTGGCCTGGAACGCCGGAGCCCCCCAAGAGCAGGAGACGTGTGCCTAGCGGCGAAGTTGCGCCACAAGGGAGGTTCCCCACAGGAAGGTACGCTCCCTGTCTCGGGGGAAGCGCCATGTGTGGTTGCGCCAGAGCGCTGCGTAGCGCTCTCTGAAAGGCCTTGCGCGACTCGGGCGTGTCGGGGCGTGCAGGGCGCGAGGTACGAAGTGCCCATCCCAGCGCTAGCCGAGAACGGTTGGCTCCCGCCAGGCGTTCATGATGCTACCATCGAGGAGGTGGTCTCGCGATTCGGTGCGCCCATGGGCTCTGAGCGCCGTCTGGACCTGAAGGAGAAGCTAACGTCCTATGTTCACGAGGTCCGTCAGTGGGGCCTGGCCCAGGTAGCGATCATTGACGGCAGTTTCGTGTCTGGGAAGCCCAGGCCGAGCGACATAGACGTGGCCCTGCTCGTGGTCGGGCCAGCCGCACTGGGGGCCGAGATACCTCCCGCCGCGGAGTCGCTGCTGAGCCAGCGGTATACGTTCAAACGGTTTGCCATCGACCTCAAGGTCTGTGTCAATGGGACCCAACTGGACAAGTGGATCGAGGAGTGGACAGAAGCACGCGACTGCCCGGCAAAGGGCATGGTACGGGTGGTGATCTCGTGATCCGCAACGACCAGGAGTTCTGCGCCGCTCAGCGCCAACTTGAGCGGGTGGAGGCCGCCTTGCGCGACCTCCACGAAGCACTGTACGACAAGAACCCACAACGGTTCGAGTTGTTCGCGGAGGGCTACGTCGCCGATATAGCCCGGATCCGCGCCGAGATTGACCAGTATGTTGGCCTTTCGGACGCATTAGTGCCGGACCTGGAATTGCGCATGAAGGGGCGCGCCATGGGAGGCGTCCCTCCCCCCGTGAGCGTGCTGGCCAGGGTGTCCGAGCACTGGCGTGCGGCAGTCTCGAAGGCAGCTACGGCGGTGGGCGGGCAACTGGATCTGCTCCTGGAGACTGGGAGGGCGCCGGCCCCGCTGTCCTCGGCCTGCGACTTCGGGCTCGCCAGCGTCGGAGGCGGGAGCGTGACGTTGCGCCTGCGGATTCCAGCCGAGGTCGCGCTGTTCCCGGAACTGAGCACCCGCGGCGCCGTGGTCAAGGGGCTTCGTGCCCTTGCCCTCGCATTGCGGTGGGCTGATGCGTCAGAGCCGCCGGAGGCTCGCCAGCTCTCCGTTGACAAGCGCGTCTGGAGCTACGTCAGCGCAGAGGCTGCGAAGCTGTGCCCCCGACCGCATAGTGCACTCGAGACGGTAGACCTCTCAGGCCGGGTCCTCGATGGGATCGGCCCCGTCCGCTTCTCGGCCGGAACGCGCTCGCGGCTGCTCAAACTGGCGGCCGCACCGACTGAGCACCCGGAGACCATGGAGGGGCGCATCCGGGCAGTCGACCTGGACAAGCGCAAGGTCGTAATACGCGACCGAGTGGACGACCAGCCGGACGTGGGGTGCGCGTACGGGGCATCCCTGGACGACGACGTTCGGCGTGCTCTAGACCGGAGGGTGCATGCGTCAGTCCTCGTGGACACGGGGCCAGACGGGAGGCCCATACGCACGCGCCTGATGGCGGTCGATCTTGCTGACGAGTCCTGACACGAAGGGTGCGCCGTGGGAGTCCACCGAGGGGTGTGCACCCCTACCTGTGTCCTTGTGTGATCGCCTTCAGCTCCTCGAAGAACCGCCGCTTCTCCTCGGTGTTGATCCCCCAGTTCACCGGCGGCGTCTGGTAGCCCGTGACATACGGCTCGTCGGTGCGCTTGCCGTCCTCGATCTTCCCTGTCCCCTGTGTGAAGTAACCCCACGAGACGTGGCGCCTCACGCACTCCTGCATCGCCCGCATCCACTTGTCCATCTGATCCGTCTCCCACCACGGTCCGGCCTCATTGAAAAGGACGGGGATCGCGTCCGGATCGTTACGCACTTCGGCAATGATCTTGCGCGTCGCCTCGATCATCTCGACATGCCGCTCGGGCGACTGCCCGTTGCCGTGCACCAGGATGAAGTCGGCGATCTTCACGAGTTCCGGCGGCGGCAGCGCTCCCCCGCCGCCGTGAGAGGTCGAGAGGTACAGCGGCTCACCGTCCGGGTGGTTGGCCTGCCACTTCGCTCTCATGCGCGGGATGAGTTCCAGCGCGGAGACCTCGCCGGTCTTCGTCCGGATTCCCATCCGCTCGTTCGCGATCTCGATCAGCGCGTTGCGCAGGCCGAGCGTCGTGAGCCAGTCGACCACGTTGTCTGTCATCTTCCGCGCGGCGTCGGGGCTCTCGATGTAGCGATGATCCACGCCGAAGTACGCCAGCGACAAGATCGGCGCCATGCCCAGTTCATCGGCCCGCAGCAGGATTCGCCCCAGCCGCTCCATACTCGCGGGCTTCAGGTTCCCCTGCGGATCGTAGGCGGAGTTCACGTACTCATCGTAGGGGAAGGGCTTGCTGTAGATGTGTCCGCCGCCCTGCAGGTCGATGGTGAACGACAGCAGCCCGTGCTCGCGCCAGGCGGGCATCGCGGCGATGAACTCCCGCGTGTTGCGCTCCGGGTCCCACTCGCCCGTGTCGGGGTAGGCCCACAGAGGGCGCGTCTCGGGGTTCTCGTCATCGAAGATCCCCTGCACCATCCGTGAGTTCATCAGCAGGCCTTCGACGCGACGGCCCTCCCATATCCGCCCCTCGTACGTGGGCTTCCCGTTGACGAGGAAGTCGTCGCCGGCGATGGTAACAACGGTCAGGGCTTGAGCGAGCATGACGACAGGTTCGGGAGGAGAGGCGAAGGGTCCTGCTGAAGGGGTGCCTCACCCCCTGCCCCCTCTCCGTGCCGGAGAGGGGGAACGGCAACATCGGTGGGGAGGGGGAACGGCAAGGAGGCGACGACATGCCCCTGCGCTTCCGCCACGAGGTCATCGATTCCGACCCACCGGGCTCCGAGCACGACATCGTGTTGCTGGCAGACCTGACGGGCAACGGCCTGCCAGACGTCATCATCGGGTCGAAGCGCGGCGACTACAACCTCATGTGGTACGAGAACCCCGGCTGGCAGCGGCACTTCATGGCGACTGCGCCGGACCTCGAGGCGGGCGGCGTGGTCTTTGACGTGAACCGCGATGGCCGGCCCGACATCATCGCCGGGCAGCAGTGGGGCCACAAGGAGCTGTACTGGTTCGAGTGCCCGCCCGACCCGCGTGACCTCTGGACGAAGCGCCTCATCGAGAACCGGTTCGAGAAGTACCACGACCAGGCCATCGGCGACATCGACTGCGACGGGGAGCCCGAACTCGTTTTCGTCTCCCAGAATAGCCGCGTGCTCGCCTACTACGACCTCCCCGACGATCCCACCGTCGAGCCCTGGCCGCAGGAGTGCTTCCATCTCATCGCCGAGGGGATCGAAGACACCGAGGGCCTCGTCATCTGCGATGTGGACGGCGACGGCCGCAACGAGCTGCTCGCCGGGCCGAGCATCTACAAGCTGAGCAACTGCCCCGGCGGCGACTGGCATGTGAAGCACTTCGCGCCGGACTTCGTGCAGACCCGTGTCGCCGCCGCCCACCTCACGGGCGACGGCCAGCTCGACATCGTCCTCGCCGAGGGCGAGAGCAACCCCGCCCGCCTCGCCATTTGCTCATCGCCGCTGTACGAGCCTCGGCTTCTGAAAACCGACCTCTTCCACCCTCACAGCCTCGCCATCGCCGACTTCGATCTCGACGGCCAGCCCGACCTCTTCGTCGCCGAGATGGGTCTCGGCCGGAACCCCAACCCTCGCGGCTTCATCTTCCGCAACCTCGGCGACGGCCGCTTCGAGGAGACCGTCATCTGGCACGGCATCCCCACCCACGAAGCCAAGGTCGCCGACCTCAACGCCGACGGCAAGCCCGACATCGTCGGCAAACCCTACAACCCGGAGCGGCATATCGACGTGTGGTGGAATGAGGGTTGAGCGGCGCTTGAGTTCTGATCGGGCCCGCGTGTTCACCCCTACCAGGACATGCGTAACCAAACTCATGAGCCGGAGCACTAAGGACGCGGACGGTGCCCCACCGTGTACTGTGGAAAGCCGAAGGGATGTGACCTGAGGTGGCCGACCTGTGTGTGACCCGAGCCATCCCGATGCGTGCCACGATTGTGCTGCTACTGGGCGCCCTGGGCGTAGCGAACGCGCAGGAGACGCCGGCACCTGCTCCGCGTGAGAATCCCATCCACATCACCTTCGTCATCCACTTTGACCCACTTCCTGCTCCGGGCGGGCAGGTGCTTTGGCAGGGCTACCAAGCGGAGCGCGACAACCTGGCGTGGCTCGCGGATTACCTGGCGCAGTTGGAGCAGGAGAAGGGGAAGGAGTTTGTGCCTCGACTCATGCTGGAGCTCGCAGGCGACCATGCGGAGTGGTATCTGGAAGACGAGGCAGGCCTGAAGCTTCTGCAACAGCTCTACGCGAAAGGCATCCACTCCTTCGGAACCCACTTCCATCGGAACTACAAGGCAGGCCACCATCTTTGGTACGAGGCGCAGCCGTCTCCGCAAGCAGCTCAGCGGGTCACCCATGACCACATCGCCGAGGTGGACAGACTCATCGGTCGGATAATCGGGAGCGCCGATCCCAGCGCAATTCGCAGGGCGAACCATACCATTACCGGGCATCTGGTTGACCAGCGGCTGGCGGCGCAGATGGGCTTTGACGTGCAGACAGGCGGGCGCAATGAGGCGATGAACCTCTTCTTTGACCACGACGTGTACAACCCCTGGCGCCCGGCGCTGGGATGGCCGTTGGCGGAAGACTTGACCAGCGGTTGGCTCACCATCCCGCAGGCCCCCGTTCTGGGAACGATCGGTGAGCATGCGCCGTTGCCCTCGGGAGTGCCCGAGGAATACACACGGGGGATGCGGAGCATGATCTGGCAGGACATTAGCGTCCCCGCCATGAAACGCAAATTTCTGCAGGTCTACCTTGAGTGGCGCTTGTCGGCGATGCGAGACCCGCAGCGCGCTGCCCAGAAAGTCTGGGTCTTTGGGTGGCACGAGCATACCAACGACCTCTTCCCCGATGATGCTGCGGGTAGGCGGCGCAAGCTGCGCGGTCCACTTATGGAGTTCGTGGAATGGCTCAACGCGAACTACGTCGCCAGGACGCTCCCGGACGGAAGCCTCATCACCCGGTACTCCAACACCGACGAGGTCCGAGAGGCGTTCTTGGCGTGGGAGGCGGCGCATCCGGGGCAGTCGTCCTTCAACTACCCTGTGCAGGTGAGAGATTGGAAGTTGTATCCGTACGAACTGAAAGGACTGGCGTGGGAGCTGATGTATGCCCACTACAACGAAGAGATCGCGGCATTCATGGACCGAGGCGTTCACGTTTGCCGCATGGCCAAGGCGGACGGTCGGAACTGGGAGCTGTGCGAGAGCGGGACGGTCTCTAGCGGACCAGTGAGGGACCTGTACCTTCTTTGGAGCAATAAGGGCGAGGTCGTCGTTGATGTGTCAGACATCATAGGCGGCGACGCACGTCAGGTGGAGGGCAGGAGTGGCAACGAAGCGGTGGTAGACACCAAGAACTTGACCGTCTCCGAGGAGCCCATCATCCTGGAAGGCGTCAAGTCGAAGCCAGGGGCCGAAGGCGACGGCCGCGTGCCCATCCAGTTCCGGATGAATGTCAACTACTTCGCCGACGAGGCCGAGGCGCGGCGCAACTGCCGCATGTTGCGATGGCACCTGGACCTGTTCAAGCAGGCAGGCATGAAAGCCAGCTACTGGTTCACCGGACTGGCGGCGGAGCAGGTGCAACGACTGGACCCGGAGTTCGTTCAGCTACTCAACGAAGCTGCGATGCCGATAGCGCATCACGGCGCCAATCGCCCGCCCAACCCACAGCCGATCCATCGCGTGAGGGGCGAGAAGTGGGAGGACGACGTCCAGGCAATCCTGGATTACGAATCGTACGCCCTTGACCCCCAAACCGGCGAGTTGGACCGGACAAAAGCCGGCGGGCTCAAGCAGATGCAGCAGATGTTTGACAACCGTATCCAGGCGACGGGGCGGTTCTTCGAGGCTTCGATTCTCTACGTCACAAAGCAGTTTGGCTGCCGCGCCATGGTGGGGTTGAAAGGCAACACCGGCGCCGCCACCGAGGCCGGTTGGCTCATCGGCATGAAGGGGATGCCCGATACTGTTTCCATCGGTCCTGAGATGCTGCGCGCAGCCGCGACGGGGCAGTTGGACCTAAGCCGTCTCATTGAAGGCTATATCACGCAAACCGAACAGCGGACGGCGGATCCGGGCCGAACGCCAGGCGAGGCCCGGCAATTCGGCGGCGAAGTGCAGTCCGTAGCTGTGCTCATTCACGACCACGACTTCCTGAGGGGCCCGCCGGTCCAACTCCGGCAGCTAGGAGAGGCCTACGCAAACCTTGTCCGCTGGGCAGCGAAACACCCGCACCTGAGGGTGGTGACGCACGAAGATATCCTAGAGATGATCGCCGACGATCAGACCAAGATCGTCTCGCGCGACGGTCTGCTGAAGGCCGCCGGGGCAATCGCCGCGTCTCCTGTCGCGCCGCCCGACTACGTTGACTTGGGCGGCGATTACCTGTCTCTCGCCGATGCCTTCCAGGCCTTCGCGCAGTCGCTGCGAGCCTTCGCCGAGTTGGGAGAATTGCCCGAATCGGTCAAGACAGAAGACGTGCTGGGACCGACTGAGGCGCACATCAGCGGCCTGCCTTCTATCACGGCGGCCATGGTTCTGCCGCAAGTGAGGGGACAGGAGGTCGTTGGCGCCGCCGAAGAGGTGTGCGCGGAGATGACGGACCGCATTCCGTCGCAGGTGAGCGTTGGCACGTTGAAACTCAACCCGGCCGAATTCCTCTTCGCAATGGCGCAGACAGTTTCCGCGATCGCCGACACGGGGACGCCTGCGCTGGTGTCGCTCCACGCAGTTGACGTGCTGCCCCGGAGCGTTCGTGAGAACCCCCTTGCCGACCCACTGACGAAGCTGCAGTTCTGGACCTTCAAGCCGGAGCGATGGAAGCGCCAAGCCTCAATCGCGATGCCTGGACCGACCCAGAGCGAGGGAGGCTGAGGCAGTCACCCTTGGGCAATTGATGAACGGTAGGTGACAGACTTCGCGCCCGACCTGAGGCAGACCTGCTGTGCCGCCATCGAGGTCGGTGGCGAGGGTGAACCGTATGACGGGGAGAGGCATCTGGATGTGTGGTGGAATGAGACTTGATCGACCTCAGCCGATGCGCTATGCTCTGCCTGGAACGGACCGGAAAGTGAGGGCGAGCCGATGGAGAGGACCTACACCGTCGTCGTCACCCGCGACCCCGAGGACGGGTGCTACGTCGTCACCGTCCCGGCCCTTGAGGACTGCTCCACATACGGAGACACTCTTCCCCAGGTCCTCGAACGCGCGCAGGAGGCAATCCTCGCCTACCTGGAAGGCCTCGCGACCCTCGGCAAAGACGCCCCGCCGGACGTGGATAGCGTCGCCGTGAGCTTGGGGGCTTCCCCCGAAGCGTCTGTGTACCGGGTCTCGGTCCGGGAGGAGGCCGCGGTTGCCTAAGCTGCCGCGCCTACCTGCCCGGGAGATACGCCGCGCGCTCGAACAGACGGGCTTCCATCTGACCCGCCAGCGTGGCAGTCACCTGATCATGACGAACCCGGCCACCGGCCACGTAGCCGTCGTGCCCGACTACGGCGCCCGCGAGGTGCCCGTGGGCACCCTTCGGGGCATCCTTCGGCAGGCCGGGCTCACCCCACAGGAGTTCATCGATCTGCTCGGCTGACCTTCGTGTGCGACTCGCCTCATGAAGACCAAGATTATGCCCACCATCACCATGATCGGCGCTGGCTCGATCACGTTCACCCGGCGGTTGTACAACGACATCATCGCGCAGCCGGAGCTTCGGGAGTCCACGATTCGGATGGTGGACATCGACGAGGAGAAGCTCGCGGCGATTGTCGGGTATGCGCAGGAGGTGGCGAAGCGGCTCGGGTACCCGACGCAGGTGGAGGGGACGACGGATCGGCGGCGGGCGCTGGAGGGCGCGGATGTCGTGATCTGCTCGATTGCGGTGGGCACGGAGAGCGATCGGCGGGCGGATGTGTTCATCCCGCAGCGGTACGGGGTCGAGCAGCTCATCGGCGATACGCTCGGGCCGGGCGGCGTCTTCCGCGCGCTGAGGACCGGGCCGGTGATGGTGGAGATCGGACGGGACATCGAGGAGGTCTGCCCGGACGCGTGGTGGCTGAACTACACGAACCCGATGGCGATCTGCACGTGGGCGGTGCTCAAGGGCACGAAGGCGAAGATCGTCGGCCTCTGCCACAGCGTGCAGGGCACGACGCGCCAACTCGCGGGCTACATGGGCGTGCCATACGAGGAGGTGGACTATTGGGTCGCCGGGATCAACCACATGGCGTGGTATCTGCGGCTGGAGCGCGGTGGGCAGGACCTCTACCCGCGCCTGCGCGAGGTGATGGACGATCCCGAGACCTTCGCGAAGGACCCCGTGCGCTTCGAGGTGTTTCGCCACTTCGACTACTTCGTCACCGAGTCGAGTTCGCACATGAGCGAGTATGTGCCCTACTTCAACAAGGACGCGGATCACATCCGGCAGTATGGCCGCGAACCCCGCAAGCCGCGCGAGGGCTGGGACGTCGAGCGCTGGCAGCAGCACGCCGAGCGGCTGCGCGAGGAGCTGGCCGCCGAGGAGCTTCCTGAGCCCAAGGCATCTGAGGAGTACGCCTCGTGGATCATCCGGTCGCTGGTCACGGGCGAGCGCCGACGCATCAACGGGAACGTGCTGAACGAGGGGCTGATCGACAATCTGCCGAGCGGCTGCTGCGTCGAAGTCCCATGCCTCGTCGAGAGGCGCCGCATCGCGCCGTGTCACGTCGGCCCGCTACCGCCGCAGTTGGCCGCGCTGAACCGCTCGAACGTGGCCTTGCAGGAGTGCTGTGTGGACGCGATCCTCGAACGCGACCTACGCAAGGCGTACTACGCGGTTGCCCTCGACCCCCTCACTTCCGGGCGCTTGACGCTGCCGGAGATCAGGCGTATGTTTGATGAGATGGTGGAGGCACAGAGCGAGAGCCTGCGGGAGTATCTGGCGTGACCGCACTGATGGAGGCGACCATGAGGTACGCACACACGGCGCTGTTCCTGGTGGTTGTGGGCAGCCTGCTCGTGACGGCGATCCTCGGCTGCAAGCCCAAGGAGGAGAACACCTCCGCAAAGCCCCCTCCGCCGGCCAACGCGCCGACGAAGGTGGAGGCGCCGCCTGAGCCGGCCGCCACGGAAGCTACGCCTGCGGAGACGACGAAGTCGGCCAACCCGACGGTCGAGATCGACACGACCCAGGGCAAGATCGTCGCGGAGCTGTACGCGGACGCGGCGCCCAAGACGGTTGCGAACCTCCTGGCGCTGGCGAAGGAAGGCTACTACGACGACATGGCGTGGCATCGCGTGGTGCCCGGGTATGTGATCCAGACCGGCCTGGGGCCGGAGAAGCCGACGATCCTTGATGAGGTGAACACACACAAGCACCGGCCGGGCGCATTGGCGATGGCCAAGCCGGGCGCGCAACCCGGTTCGTCGCGCCTCAGTGCGCCGGACAGCGCCTCCACGCAGTTCTACATCGTCCTCGGTGACCGCGAAAAGACCAGGCACTTGAATGAGGAGTTCACCGTCTTCGGGCAGGTGACCGAGGGGATGGACGTCGCGGAGAAGATCACGCAGCAGGACAAGGTGAAGACGATCAAGGTCAGCAAGGCCGATGGGTAGACATGGGCGCGGTTGCCGTGGCATGGGCGGCTCGCCGGAAGGCCGTGCCACGGGCGAGGCCGCCCGTGCCACCAGGAGCCGCCTCCTTTGCCGCTGCCGCGAGGTGAGCGAGGAGGAGGTCCTGCAGGCCATCCGCGAGGGCGCCCGCTCCCTGCGGGGCGTGAAGGTGCGCACACGCGCGATGACGGGCCTCCGCCAAGGCCAGACCTGCGGCCCGCTTATCGAAGCGCTCCTCCGGCGCGAACTTGGCGCCGACCTCCTTCCTCACGACCGTCCGGAACGCGGCCCCGTACGCCCGCTCCCTGTGCATGTGTTGGCGAGTGCCCACACCCCACCTCTCCGCCGTGCTCCCCTCTCCGGAACGGAGAGGGGCCGGGGGTGAGGCGTGAAACCCGACGTCCTCGTGGTCGGCGGCGGCCTGATCGGCTGCGCCTGCGCGTATGCATTGGCAAAGCGCGGCCTGCGGGTGACGCTGATCGAGCGCGAGGACCTCGGCTCGGGGGCATCGGGGGCCTGCGACGGACACGTCTGCTGCCAGTCGAAGGCGCCCGGCCCGCATCTCGACTTGGCTCTCCGCTCCCTCGACCTGTACCGCACGCTGGACGAGCAACTCGGCGAGCCGACTGGCTTCCGGCAATGCGGGAGCTGGCTGGTCGCGGAGACGCCCGCCGAGCTCACCTCCCTCGCCGCCGCCACCGAGCGGCTGCGGGCGGGCGGGCTTGCGGTTGAACTCCACTCGGGCAGCGACGCCCGAACGGCCGAGCCGATCCTTGCCGAGGGCCTGGCCGGGGGGAGCTTCTGCGCCACGGACGGTCAGACCGACCCCTGGCGCACCACGCTCGCCTTCCACCGCGCTGCGAAGCGTCTGGGCGCCGAGTTCCGTCTCGGCGAGCCCGTGCGCAGCCTATGGGCCGAGGGTGACCGCGTCCGCGGAGTCGAGACACCCGCCGGGCGCCTGGAGGCTGGCGCGGTTCTGCTCGCGGCGGGTGCGTGGACCGCCGGCCTGTGCGAGCCGCTCGGCGTGCCGCTGCCGGTCGTCCCGAGGCGCGGGGAGATTCTTGTCACCGAGCCGATGCCCCCGATGCTCTCCTTGATCGTCCTGCACGCGCCTTACGTCGCCTCGAAGCAGCCCCCAACGCAGGACCGCCCGGCCACCTTCGTCCTCGAGCAGATCGAGGAGGGCAACCTACTGATCGGCAGCACCCGGTCGTACCCAGGTTGCGATACGCGCAACTCCCTGCCGGGCATCACGGCCATCGCCGCCGAAGCTCGTCGTCTGGCCCCGGGAATCGGGACCCTGAGCGTCATCCGCTCCTTCAGCGGGCTGCGACCGGCCTCGCCCGACGGCCTCCCGCTCCTCGGCCCAGTTCCAGGCCTCACCGGCCTCTTCCTCGCCACCGGCCACGAAGGCGACGGCATCGCCCTGGCGCCTGTGACGGGCGAGATCGTGGACGAAGGCTTCGTCGGAGGCGAGAAGGCCTGGCTGGGGGAGTTGCTGCCGGGGCGGTTCGGCGTGGCCCGGAACTGATCGAAGTCCCCCTCGCACGTCCACCTCGCCTACGCGCAACTCGTGCGAGGTTTTCAGGGGGCTCGATTCTAGTCTGTAGTTCAGCACTTCATGCGGCTGCAGGCAGGTCTGCTGGGCCATCGGCGGGCCAGGAGCTTGGGTTTTCTGTGCTCGGGCCGCTACTGCGGTACGCTTGAAAGGCGATCTGGCGCAGGAAGTCTTGGGTTTGGCCTAGACTCAGATGCACGG
>Ga0194113_10009045_pt1 | contig 12108 bp, 12 predicted proteins | sample TA2MahC200mmetaG_FD_146193 | JGI IMG/M metagenome (GOLD analysis project Ga0194113, IMG submission 146193) | Freshwater microbial communities from Lake Tanganyika, Tanzania - TA2015017 Mahale Deep Cast 200m | ecosystem: Environmental > Aquatic > Freshwater > Lake | place: Tanzania: Lake...
CGGGTCGGCAACGGAAGAGACCCCCCCCCTTGCTCCCCCACGCAAGCGTGGTGGGAATCGTATGCGCCACTCTATTATATCCTTCGCCACCTCCTCAATCTGTCCGTCCCGCACGCACAGAAGCAGAAAATCGACATCGGCCGGCAAATCTGCAATCGCGGGAACCAAATTGAACTCGAGCGATTCGAACGGCGCTCGCGCGACGATACCTGCAATATCAAAGCCTTTGGCTTTGAATGCACGCGCCATAACTCTACCCACCTTGCCAAAGCCGACAATAGCAATTTTAAATAGAGTGGACATAATAAACAGATTCACAGCGGATGTAGCGGATTTGGGAGCAGGTTGTCAACTCTCTGCAGTTAACAGCCGCTTTTTGCTGCCGACTACAGTGAGTCGGCAGCGGACAAATATGCAAGCCGCATTATCCGCTTAATCTGCTAAGAATATAAGCCCAGGCACATAGAATATATGTGCCTGTTTTGCTTGTTAGCCTTATCCTTCCGGCAATTGCTTGCGCTCTATCAAAGGGCGCAGGAGGTCGATGGGAATAGGAAAGATGATAGTCGAGTTCTTTTCGGTGGCGATTTCAGTCAAGGTCTGCAGGTAGCGCAGTTGTAAGGCAATCGGATCTTTGGCGATGACCTGCGCGGCTTCAGCAAGTTTGATGGAGGCTTGATACTCGCCTTCGGCGTGAGTGATTTTGGCGCGCCGCTCGCGCTCGGCTTCCGATTGCTTCGCCCAAGCCCGCTTCATCTCCTGCGGCAGGTCAACATGCTTGATTTCGACCGAAGTAACCTTGACGCCCCAAGCCTCGATGTGCCGGTCGATGATATCCTGCAGCCGCAAGTTGACTTTCTCGCGTTCAGCCAGCAGGTCGTCCAGTTCGACCTGTCCCAGCACCGACCGCAAGGTCGTTTGAGCAAACTGCAATGTCGCGTAAAGGTAGTTTTCGACAGCGATGATGGACTTCACCGGATCCACTACCCTGAAATAGATGACCGCATTGACCTGCACTGAGACATTATCTTTGGTAATGATGTCTTGCGGTGGCACATCGCGCGCCTCGACCCGCAATGATATGCGCACCATCCGGTCCACAATCGGAATGAGCAGAATTAAACCGGGGCCCTTGGCGCTAATTACCCGTCCGAGCCGGAATATCACCCCGCGCTCATATTCGTTCAGCACCCGTATCGCGCTGGCAAGGATGAAAAAGCCGACGATGATAATGAGAATTAGATATAAAGGCATTTGCCTTCCTCCTTAGATAGAGAGTTTGTATGAATTATTTTCGCTTTTTATAGAATTTCTGGCATATTTTAATACATTGCCTAATGCTTGTCAAGCGTGAGATGTCGTCATCCTGAACGAAGTGAAGGATCTCGTTCTAAAGATTTACTTATCCAGACGAGATCCTTCGCTTCGTTCAGGATTACATACGACATTGCACAATTGACATAACACTAGTTAATTAGAGGACAGAGCATTAGAGTCTCCCCGGTTTCAAGAAGCCGGGCTACAACTACAACACTTCCTGCACCGCTTCGACGAACCGGTCGAGTTCATCTTTATTGCGTTTCTCGGTGACGGCTATTAACAAACAGTTCTCCATTCCGGGAAAATCCTGGCCTAAAAACGGTCCGACAAAGATGGCTTCATTCAAAAATTTCTGTTGCGCAGTCTCTGCATCGATGGGCAGTTCAAGCGTGAATTCGTTGAAGAATTCACCCCTGAAGCGCAATTTGACGCCTTCAAGTCCATTCACCCGGTTGGCGAGGTAATGCGCGGCGCGGTAGGAATTCAACGCTGCCTTTTGCAAGCCGTCTTTGCCGACCAGGCTCAAGTAAATCAACGCGTTGAGCGCGATTAAAGCCTGGTTTGTGCAGATATTCGATGTGGCTTTTTCGCGGCGGATGTGCTGCTCGCGGGTTTGCAGCGTCAACACATAGCCATCTCGGCCCAGCCGATCTTTAGCACGAGCCACGATGCGCCCCGGCATCATCCGCACTAATTCCTTCTTCGCGGCAAACAATCCCACATAAGGCCCGCCGAACGACATCGGCACGCCGAGCGACTGCCCGTCGGCCGTGGCAATGTCGGCGCCCCATTCGCCGGGCGGCTTCAACAGCGCAAGAGAAATAGGATAAGTAGAAGACACTACTAAAGCCCCGGCAGCGTGCGCAATCTGCGAAACGGCTTCGACTGGTTCGAGCAGACCGAAGTAATTCGGATGCTGCACAATTAGACCGGCTGCGCCGTCGATAGACGACCTCAGTTCGTCCACATCGATGACGCCGTTATGGAGACTCAATCGACGAATCTCAACATCGACCGGCTCGCAGTAGGTCTTTAGAACGCGCAGGTAGTTGGGATTTAAGCCGTAAGGCACAACAATACTCTTACGACCAGTCTTGCGCGCCGCCATAATCGCGCTTTCAGCCAGCGCCGTCGCGCCATCGTAGTGCGAAGCATTGGCGGCATCCATCGCCATTAAGCGGCAAACCATCGACTGATATTCGTATATTGTCTGTAAAGTGCCTTGCGCAACTTCGGCTTGATAGGGCGTGTAAGCCGTATAGAACTCCGAACGGCTTAACAAGTGCGAAATAGCCGCTGGAATGTAATGGTCATAAACGCCGCCGCCCAAGAAGCATAAATGTTCGGCAGCCGGCAGATTTTCCGATGCCAATCCTTTAAAGTCTTCGATTAGTTCATATTCCGACATCCCGGACGATAAATCGAGCGCGTCTTTAAAGCGGAAACGTTCGGGAATTACTTTGGCGATAAGTTCGTCCAGCGAGCCGACGCCGATGGTCTGGAGCATCCGCGCAATATCGGCTTCGCTGTGCGATATATAATTCACTAAATTATTCCCCTTTGACTTGTGCGACCATTTTTTTGTATTCTTCAGGCGGCAGCAAGGTATCGATTTCCTGTTCATCGGCTATCTTAATGCGGACAATCCAGCCATCGCCGTAAGGCGATTTATTGATGAGTTCCGGTTGTTGGTCGAGCAAGCCGTTGACAGCGACGACCTCGCCGGAAATCGGGGCATACAAATCCGCCGCGGCTTTGACCGCTTCGATTGAGCCGAATGGCTTGCCCTGCATTAATTCGGCGCCCAATTCCGGTAAGTCAACGAACACAATGTCGCCTAATTCGCCTTGGGCATAGTCCGTAATGCCCACAATACCTTCGCCCTTTTCGACCCGCAGCCACTCGTGGTCGGCAGTGTAACGAAGTTCGTGTGGAATGTTCATTTCTTCCTCTTAAACTATTCTTTTATTTATTTTATATTTGCGTCATAAGACACAAATTGTTTAAGGTTTTTATATTATTAACCTGGGCAGAATATAGTTTACGTATGTGATTGTTCTTCCCCCCCGCTTGCGGGGGGAGCAGCGACATTATAATCTGACCCTATTAATAGTTTAGTGTGCGTTTTCTAAAAACTGCCCCATAAAGGCTGTCGAATACTCCCCGCTGCGAAAGCGGTTGTCTTGCAATATCCGCTTATGCAGCGGAATGGTCGTCGCAATGCCTTCGATGATAAATTCATCCAACGCCCGCAGCATCCTTTGAACGGCTTCCTCGCGGTCGTTGCCGAAGGCGATTAACTTGGCGATCAGCGAATCGTAGTGCGGCGGAATGACATACCCGGCATAAACATGAGTATCGACCCGGATGCCCATCCCGCCTGGGATATGGAACGAAGTCACCTGTCCGGGCGAGGGTGTGAAACCACGATTGGGATCTTCAGCATTGATGCGGCATTCGATGGCGTGTCCTTCAGGCTGCCGAATGGATTGCGGATGTGGCTTGCCAGCAGCGGCTTGAATCTGCTCCTTGACGAGGTCGTGCCTGAATATCATCTCGGTGACAGGATGCTCAACCTGAATACGGGTGTTCATCTCCATAAAATAGAACTCATTGTCCTGCAGTAAAAACTCAATCGTCCCAGCGCCGATATAGCCGACCGACTCAGCGCCTTTAACCGCGGCGGCGAGGAGTTTTTGGCGCAACTCCGGTTTAACTACCGGCGACGGGGCTTCCTCGATGAGTTTTTGATGCCGCCGCTGAATCGAACAATCCCGTTCGCCAAAGGTTAGAGCCTTGCCGTCGGTGTAGCCCATCACCTGCACTTCAATGTGCCGCGGTCGCTCTAAATAGCGCTCGATATAAACTGAACCGTCGCTGAAAGCCGTTTCGGCTTCGACCTTCGCCATTCCTAAGGAGCGCGGCAATTCTTCCGGTGAACGCACTATGCGCATTCCCTTTCCGCCGCCGCCGGCGGAAGCCTTTAGAATTACCGGATAGCCAACCTGTTCAGCCGCTTGGAGAGCATCCTCTTCGTTTTTAACGACTTCTTTGGAACCCGGTAGAATCGGGACGCCGGCCTCGGCCATCGTCCGCCGAGCCAGAGCCTTGTCGCCCATTCGGCGGATAGTTTCCGGACTAGGTCCGATAAATGCAATATCCGATGCGATACACATTTCGGCGAACTGGGCGTTCTCGGCTAAAAAACCGTAGCCCGGATGCAGCGCGTCGGCGCCGGTGATTTCCGCCGCGCCGATGATGCGGGGAATAAAGAGATAACTATCCTTCGACTTTGCCGGTCCGATACAAACCGCTTCGTCGGCAAAACGGATATGCAACGCGTCGGCGTCAGCCTGGCTATAGACCGCTACGGTCTTCACGCCCAACTCGCGGCAAGCGCGAATGACCCGCAAAGCGATCTCGCCCCGATTGGCGATGAGAATCTTCTTGAACATTAAGACGGGTCGATGCGGAAGAGAATATGCCCGAATTCGACCGGCTGGGCGTTCTCGACCAGAATTTCGACCACCGTTCCGCTGTATTCCGACTCGATTTCGTTCATCAGTTTCATCGCTTCGATGATGCACAAAACCTGCCCGGGCCGCACCCGGTCGCCGACCTGTACATAAAGCGGCGCTTCCGGCGCTGGCGCGCGGTAGAAAGTGCCTACCATCGGCGATTGAACTTCGAGTAATTTCTTTGCCGGCGCTGACGGCTCGATTCCCACACCAGGCGCAGCAGATGTCGCCGCGGTTGAACTAACCGGCGGCGCAGCAATAGGCATCCCAGCGGGAAAACCGATCGGAACAGGAATGAATTGTGGAATTGAGGCGGAGGCTGTGTTCGCTGGCGGCGCGATCTTCATAATGCGCACCTTGCCATCGCCTTGTTCGATTTCCAACTCGGCAATGTCGCTGGATTCGACCAGTTTCACCAGCCGGCGAATGTCGGCGTATTTCAATTGCGCCCTTTCTATCTTACGCGTTCGAGATATTCTTTGGTTCGGGTATCCACTCGGATGCGCTCGCCTTGCTCGACGAACAACGGCACCTGTATCACCGCGCCGGTCTCGAGCGTCGCCGGTTTGGAAACATTGGCAACCGTGTCTCCTTTGACGCCCGGTTCGCATTTAACAATCGTATATTCGATGAAGAACGGCAGTTCAAAGACCAACGGCCGCTCGTCGTGGAAAAATACCCGCACGACCTCGCCTTCCTTGAGCAGGTCGGCATAGTCCCCGACCACCGACTCCGGCACCGAGACCTGTTCAAAGGTCTCCTGATCCATAAATATAAAATTGTCGGACTCGCGATATAAGTATTGCAGTTTCCGGTCGTCGAGACGCACAAGTTCGACCTTTTCGCCCGAGCGGAAGGTGCGGTCGATGACCTTGCCGGTAACGATGTTCTTGAGCATCGTGCGCACGAAAGCGCCGCCCTTGCCCGGCTTGACATGTTGGAAGTCAACAATTGTGAACAACTGTCCTTCCAAATCCATTACCAATCCTTTTTTTATGTCTGCTGTTGTTGCCATATATACTAGTGATGATGATGATGATGATGATGATGATGATGATGATGAAATGCTGATGCTAATGACGATGCTGATGATATATTTTTACCTTTACTTGTCCATATTGTCCATTGCCAATTCATCGCTTATTTCCACAGATTATAATAAAAACTCAATTGTGGCAGCGGGTAGAAATAACTCTCGCGCTCGATTTCATAGGATGTCATTACTAAATCAAAGGCTGTCCAAAACTGACCTAAAACCCTGAATCCAAAGCCGCAGCCGAATCCCCAATAGAAATTGCTATGTCTTCGAGTGCGACTGGTAAAAATCATTCTTTGCGCATTGTAATCCCAGTAGCTTCCAGTCTTCTGCTCCCGTTCGCTGTAATTAGAATTACCGGTCAACAAATAGAACGCTGAACTGCGTCCACGACTCAAGCAGAATTAACATTCGCCGCGAAAAAGGATGCCGAGAAATCGCCGACTTTCCAATACAGCAACGAGCCGTGGTAACCGAGTTTATGCTCCTCGATGCGCTTTATACAGAACCCACAGCCGCTGACCATACCAAAACTTAAACCCAAACCGGTGTTGAGGGTGTCGGTAGTTTCAGCAAATAGAGCCGAGACCGGCAGAATGTTCACCAGCAAAGCAGTGAGAATTTTAAATAAACTCTGCATTATTACCTTTTATGTATTTAACGCGTCTAAAATATCTTCAAATTCCTCCTCTCCAATCACTTTCACACCCAACTGATTTGCCTTATCCAGTTTCGATCCGGCGTCGCGCCCAGCCACCACATAGCCGGTCTTTTTACTGACTGATGATGAGGCTTTCCCCCCGCGCAGACGAATGGCTTCCTCAACCTGTTCGCGCGTCCAACGCTCTAATGTGCCGGTCAGGACAAAAGTCTTACCGGCTAAATTCTGAGGCATTTGAACGCTGGACTTGCCACTCTGCCCTAAACCGGCGCGGCGCAATTTCTCAATGACGCGTATCTCATTATCGTCTTTAAAGAAAGCCACGATAGACGCCGCGATGGTCGGGCCAATATCCGGAATTTGTGTTAACTCGGCTTCGGTCGCCGCAGTCAAAGCATCGAAATTGGGGTGGTTTTGCGCTAATATGCGTGCGACATTGCGTCCGATATGCCTTATCCCGAGCCCAAACAACAGCCGGTCGAAAGGACGGTTTTTAGATTGAGCAATTCCACGCAATAAATTGTCGGCGGAGGTTTCAGCCTGCCGCGGCAGTGCGCCGACCTGTTCCGCCGTCAAATAATATATATCCCCGGCATCAGCGATTAAACCTGCGTTATAGAGCATCTCGACGGTCTTATCGCCCAAGCCTTCGATGTCCATTGCGCCGCGGGCGGCGAAATGCGTTATGCGTCCGACAACTCGCGCTGGACAGCGCCAATTTGGGCAGCGCAGCGCGACCTCTTCGGCATCCCGCACCAATCGCCAGCCGCAGACCGGGCAGACTATCGGAATTTCAATCGGTGTCACATCGTTCGTCCGTTGTTCAGTCACCACCCGCAGCGCTTTGGGGATTATCTCGCCCGCTTTCTCAATTTCGATATAATCGCCAACCATCGCACCTAATCTCGCCAGTTCATCCGAGTTGTGCAATGTTGCACGTTTGACAATCGTGCCTGCCAACAACACCGGTTCCAACTCCGCCACCGGCGTTAAAGCGCCGGTCCGCCCGACCTGCCAGGTGACTGCATTCAGCCGGGTAATCGAACCTTCCGCGACAAACTTAAACGCAATCGCCCAGCGCGGTGATTTAGCCGTCGCGCCGAGTGTATCCTGTCCGTGTAAGTCGTTCAGTTTGACGACAATCCCATCTGCATCGAATGGCAATTCGTTATGATGCTCTTCCCAATAACGCCAATAATCCTCAACCGCTTCTATATTTGAGCAAAGTATAAATGTCGGATTGACCGGAAATCCCAGCCTTTTAAGACGTTCAAGAACCGTTGCCTGATTTGGTATTTCATCTATAATTCTTGAACCTGTAACTATCGTATAGGCAAAGAAACATAAAGGTCTTTGACTAACTTCTCTAGAGTCTAACAGTTTCAATGTTCCTGCAGCAGCGTTGCGCGGATTCATAAACGGTTTCAAACCTTTGTCGATGCGCTCAGTGTTCATCCGTTCGAAATCGGCTCTTGTATAATAAACTTCGCCACGCACTTCGAATTCATCGATCAATGCAGAAGGCATTGCAGTTGGAATATTTAAAAATAAAGTCCTTATAGTCCTCAAGTTGGCTGTAATATCATCGCCGACCATCCCGTCGCCGCGCGTTGCGCCTTGCACGAATACTCCGTTCTCATATCTTAAACTCACCGCTACGCCGTCGATTTTCAGTTCGCAGATATATTCAGGTTCTCTGCCCAGTAATTCTCTCACCCGCCGGTCAAACTCCCGTAGTTCTTCAAATGTATAGCAGTTCGATAGCGACATCATCGGAACGCGATGCGCAACCTGCGTGAACCCGGCGAGCGGCGCGCCGCCGACGCGCTGAGTCGGCGAGTCCGGCGTCATCAGGTCAGGACGTTGGGCTTCCAAATCCTGCAGCCGCCGCATCAGCCGGTCGTATTCGGCATCGCTGATTAAAGGCTGAGCTAAGACATAGTAATAATAATCGTGTTCGCGAATCGCCCGGCGAAGTTCTTCGATTTCGATGAGGATGTCGGTCATTGAAATTCGCAATTAGAACTTTAAATTTACAACTTTTTACTTGTGATTGCAATCGAAATCAGAGGAGGAATAAACACAGAGACACAGAAGACACAGAGATTCTCTGCGCTCGCTGCACTTTGTGTTTAAACTTACTTTATCAGATTCCCAATTCGCTCCCATCTGACTTTGCGGTTCATCCGGTAGAGCGGCTTGCCTGAGTCATAAGAGAAGTAGATGATGAGCGCTTTGCCGATGACATTATCGAACGGCAGGAAGCCCCAGTAACGGCTGTCGGCGGAGTTATCGCGATTGTCGCCCATCACGAATAGATGCCCTTTCGGAATGGTGACCGGCCCGTAGTTGTCGCGGTTGCGCATCTGCATATTTTTCGGCACGATGGATTGTTCGACATAATCGCGCGGGTAGTGCAGCGGGCTGGTGAATTTGGCTCTGGGCGGGTTGACGAATTCCTTGCCATCCACATAGACGACCTTATCGCGGATTTCGACGGTCTGCCCTGCGGTCGCTATGCAGCGCTTGATATAAGATAGATTCGGGTCGAGCGGAAATCGGAAAACGACCACATCGCCTGACTTGGGCTTGGCAAAGCCCGGCAGCCGGACGAACGGTATAAAAAATCCGGCACGCGTGAACGGAATACCGATCCAATCCGGCGTGCGGATACCGTAGTGAAATTTGTTAACTAATAAAAAATCCCCGACCAGCATCGTATCTTCCATCGAGCCGGTCGGTATGCGAAAGGCTTCCACCACCGCCAGCCGGATGACGAAAACTATCACTACTACGCTGACGATAAGTTCGACCCATTCGCGAACGGGACCCTTTTGCCGGGCGCGCTCCATCTTGCGTTCAATGCGAGCCTTGCGCCAAGCGAAAATACGCTGAATTAAATTCGACTCTTCTTCTGAATTCAACGAGTTGCTCTATTTTGAAAATGACTTAATTCCGACGCCAAATATTTGATTATTTCGCTTGTTCGGTGTAGGTGCGTTATGCAGAACCCTGTGAAGCATATCGTTTGGCGACAGAGGATTTTGAATCTACACTTCTTCAGATTTAAAACCGGAATAATAATTGCGGAATAGCAGATAATCATAAATCACCGCCGGCGTCCAGATATTATCGAAAATCTTCGCGGTTGTTTTAACGCAGCCGTAGCAATATTTATTCAGCAAGAATTTATATATATATCCTTTAATGCCCGCAGTGGACATTTTAAGCGGACCCAACTCAGCCAGCAGTTGGGGGTGTTTGGCGGTCAAATAAGGCAGCGTCTTTGAGCCGTATTCATAAGCCAGTCGCAGAGAACTGGTTAAATCTCTTGTATGCAGATGTTTGATAGAAAGTTCCGGCGCGTAGGTAATCGCGGCGCCGGCAGCGGCAAGTCTGAGTCCCATATCGATATCCTCGCCGTAAAAGAGCAGTTTCTCATCGAATCCACCGACAGCATCGAACAACCGCTTGGACAGCGAACTATGTCCGCTTAAAAAATAGCGTCCCGGAACAGGCTGACCGAGGCGCAGTTTGGCGCAGCCGCGCGTCTCGAGATAGCGCGTCCAGGCGCGGCGGCCCAAATTGCGGTCGTAAATCACCCGCCCTATTATAACGGAATCATCGTTATGGTGTTTCATCGAATGTCCGGCGACTAAATCAGCAGAACACTCCATATCGCCATCGAGGAACAACAATATACGGCTTTCGACGCGCGCCGCGCCGCGATTGCGCGCCGCGCCTCGGCCTAAATTCACTCCGTTGAATATACATTCTAGGTCCAAAACACTATTATAGGCTTTCAGAAATTCAACCGTGCCGTCATGCGAACCGTCATCGACGATAATGACCTTAAATTCCGGCGGATGCGGACGCTGATTTTCTAGTGATTTCAGCAAACACCGCAAATGAGTCAGTTGATTATAGGTCGGAACGACGACTGTAATATCTTTAATGTCCACAACTTAACAGGGCGTGTTCAAACTTATCCGCCATCCGCTCCCAAGTCCAATTCGATGCGGTTTCCAAACCTCTTTCTCTGAGTCGGCGGCGTAATTCAGGATCCTCAATGAGTTTCTCGATAGCACGGGCTAAGGCGCGAGGTTGGCGCGGCGGCACAATCAGCGCGTTCTCGCCGTTTGTAAGAAACTCCCGCACACCGCCGCAATCGGTCGATATTACCGCTGCGCCGCAGGCTTGCGCTTCCAGCGGCGGCAGCCCGAAACCCTCAAACCAAGAAGGATGAATAAAAATATCGGCTCGTCGATATAAAGCCGCTAACGCTCCGTCGCCCTCAGGCTTAATAATCTTATAATCGAAATTCGCCTGCGTTAAATCCAAATTCTCCTGCGTGGCTATTATCAAATAAAATTGAAAACGCTGTTTATCTATAAAATTCAACGCGGTAATTAAGTCTGTCAAACCTTTCCAGCGCGCCCGCCGACCGACAGTCATCAACACTGTTTCTTTATTATCAGGATTTTTAATTTGCTCAGAAAAAAATTGAACCGGCTCGAAGCCGCTTTGAACGATGGCAAACGGTCTTTCGCCGCCTTCAGCCACAATCCGCGTCGCCGTCCAGTGCGAATTCGTCATAATTAACATTTTCCTAATACTGCGCCTAGCGGCAAATCTATATACTTTTAGCACCCAAGTGGACTTGATAAAAGAGCGGTCGTCGAAAAAATGAACATCGTCGTTGAGAACATAGTTCACACTCGGAATCTGTCGCAGCCAGCCAATCCAGCGCGCTAATAACGCATAAGGCGGCATCGAGCCGATTATCACATCGCATTGCGGGATCTTAAAGAGCATCGAACCTAAACCGACAAATACCGCTAATAGTGGGTTTTTTACCTTAGGACCGCATTCGATAATGTTGATTCCTTCTTGAGCGCTCATTTTCCTGCGCCCGCGCGGAACAATCAGGTAAAAAGTATGTCCACGCTGCGCCAGCCGGCTTCCCAACTCCAGCGCCGCCCGCACTCCCCCGCCGCTATGCAAGTTCGGCAGCAGCCAGGCAATCCTCATATCAAGCCTGCTTCCCGATAGTATTCATAGAGACAATCCATTACCGCCGGCAGGCTATGCCGCGCCTCGACCCAGCGCCGTGCCTGCTCGCCTATGGCTTCCCGTAACTGTGGTTCTTCTATTAACTCGACCAGCCGGCTTTCCAAAGTTGTCGGGTCGGCTGCGATAAACGGATGCTCGCCGAGAAACGCCGCGACCTCCGCATTAATCCGGGTGATTGTCGGAATACCCATCGCCAGAGATTCAACCGAACTGGCGCCATAGCCCCAACCGCCCAAATCCGTGATTTGGTCGATGAAAATGTCGCACCCAGCCTTCATCCGCCGCGCTTCCCGATGCGTAACATTCTCTATCATCACCCAATCGAGCGGGTAGCGTTCAGACAAACGTTTCACGAGGTTTTCGATGAAATCGCTGCCCTTGAGTCTGCGGTTGCGCGCCGAATGTCCAATGCGAATCCGACCATCCGGCGTCCGCGGCTGCGGTTTGACAGCCTCGGTATCGATAGGCAGATAAAGATATTTCATTCCGGGCAGCCGTCT
>Ga0194113_10009048_pt1 | contig 12105 bp, 9 predicted proteins | sample TA2MahC200mmetaG_FD_146193 | JGI IMG/M metagenome (GOLD analysis project Ga0194113, IMG submission 146193) | Freshwater microbial communities from Lake Tanganyika, Tanzania - TA2015017 Mahale Deep Cast 200m | ecosystem: Environmental > Aquatic > Freshwater > Lake | place: Tanzania: Lake...
TTCCCTGGGCAACCTGTTCATCTACGCCGGCCTGTCGTTCGCCGTCTGGCTGGGGATCACCTTTTTCTATTGGGTCGCCTTCCAGGCCTTCGGCCTCGGGGTGTCCTTTTTCCTGCTCATCCCCTACATTTTCCTGACCATGGTCGGGGCGTCCATCCCGACCCCCGGCATGGTCGGCGGCTTTCATTACTTCAGCAAACTCGGGCTCGTCGAGCTTTACGGCGTCGATCCCAACCTCGCCTCCGGGGCGACCCTGGTCGTCCACGCCGTCCAGCTCGTCGTGACTTGCCTGATCGGCTATGCTATATTGTGGAAGGACGGCCTGAGCCTGCTCCAACTCAAGCGCCTCCGGGAGACGATGAGCCCATGAGATGCCCCTTTTGCGGACACCTCGAAAGCAAGGTCATCGACTCGCGCGAGAGCAAGAAGGGGATCTCGATCCGGCGCCGCCGGGAATGCCTGGGCTGCGTCCGGCGGTTCACGACCTACGAAAAGATCGAGGAGATCCCCTACATGATCGTCAAAAAGGACGGGTCGCGCCAGCTTTTCGACCGCCAGAAGCTTCTCCGCGGGCTTCTCAAAGCCTGCGAGAAGCGGCCCATCGCCATAAACAAGCTCGAAGAGTTCGTCGAGGAAGTCGAATCGAAGCTCCAGGAACGCCCGGAGAAAGAGATGAAGGCCGCCGAGATCGGCGAACTCGTCATGGAAAGGCTGAAAGCCCTGGACAAGGTCGCCTACGTCCGGTTCGCCTCGGTCTACCGCGAGTTCCGGGACGTCCTCGAGTTCAAGAACGAGCTGGAGAACCTTCTTCGGGAGAAATGACGGCCGGCGTTTGACAAATCGGGGACGGGGCCTTATTTTCTAGGGTCTTTGACGAAAGAGACAACCGTCCCATGAGCCCGGTCAAGCGCATCAAGCCCGTCGCCCGGAGCCGGAAAGTCCGGGGCGAAATCCGCCGCCAAGTCGAGGCCGCCGGGGCCGGCCGGCCCGAAATCCTGGAGCTCGACGGCGGGTGGACGCCGCGGCTGGACCTCTCCGTCCGGGGGCCGGACATCGTCGTCGAGATGGAAGCCCCCGGCCTCGGCCCGGCCGACCTCCAGGTTCTTCTCCAGCCGGGCCGGCTGACGATCAAGGGGATCAAGCGCCAGGACGCCCCCCCCGCCCGGTACACGTGCTTGAGGCTCGAACGGGAGTACGGGGCCTTCCGGCGAAGCTTGGCCCTCCCGGCCGCGGTCGTCCCCGACGAAGCCCAGGCGTTTCTCGAGAACGGCCTGCTGACGATCGTCATGCCGAAGCTCAGGGACCGGAGGTCCGGGGACCCATAGAAAGGAAACCCATGGCCGAGAAAGATAGCATCAACGGCTCCGAAATGGAGGAGATCGTGGAGGACAAGGACCAGAAGCTCAACATCCCGCGGAAGCTGCCGATCCTCCTTCTCCGGGACATCGTCGTCTTTCCCTACATGATCGTCCCCCTTTTCGTCGGCCGGGAAAAATCGAAAAACGCGATCGATTTCGCCCTGTCCTCCCACCGGATGATCCTCCTCCTGACCCAGCGGGAGATGGAGACCGAGGAGCCCAAGCGGGAGGAGGTCTACGATACGGGCACGGTCGCCCTGATCATGAGGATGTTGAAGCTGCCCGACGGCCGGATCCGGATTCTCGCCCAGGGGATGTCCCGGGCCCGCCTCCTCAGCTACGAGGAGGAAAACGGCCACCTCGCCGCCCAAGTCGAGATCGTCCCCGAGCCGGAGGCCGTCGAAAAGACCCTCGAGAGCGAAGCCCTCGTCCGCAACGTCCGCGGGGGGCTGGAAAAGGCGGCCTCCCTGGGAAAAACCATCCCTCCCGAAGTCCTCATCATCGCCACCAACGTCGAGGAGCCCGGCCGGCTGGCCGACCTGACCGGGGCCAATCTCGATCTGAAGGTCGCCGATGCCCAGGGCATCCTCGACACGATCGACCCCATCGTCCGGCTGAAAAAGGCCTACGAACTCCTGGCCAAGGAGATCGAAATCCTGGACGTCCAGTCCCGGATTTCCTCCGAGGCCAAGGGGGAGATGGACAAACTCCAGCGCCAGTACTTTCTTCGCCAGCAGATGAAGGCCATCCAGAAGGAGCTCGGTGAGGGCAACGAGCTCCAGGAGGAGATCAAGGGCTACCAGGAGAAACTCAAGAAGCTCAAGGTCGCCCCCGAAATCCGGGAGGAGGTCGAGAAGAACATCAGCCGCCTGGCCCAGATGCATCCGGAGTCGGCCGAAACGACCGTCGTCCGCAACTATCTCGACTGGATGTTCGCCCTGCCTTGGAACAAAAGCACGGTCGACAACCTCGACCTCAAAAAGGCCAAGGCCATCCTCGACGAGGACCATTACGGCCTGGACAAGGTCAAGGAGCGGATCATCGAATACCTGGCCGTCCGGAAGCTGTCGAAAAAGATCAAAGGTCCGATCCTGTGCTTCGTCGGGCCCCCGGGGGTCGGCAAGACCTCGTTGGGGCGTTCGATCGCCCGGGCCCTGGGCCGGGAGTTCCTCCGGATCTCCCTCGGCGGCGTCCGGGACGAAGCCGAAATCCGGGGCCACCGCCGGACCTATGTCGGCGCCCTCCCGGGCCGGATTATCCAGGGCTTGCGCCGGGCGGGTTCGAACAATCCCGTGTTCATGATGGACGAAGTCGACAAGATCGGGGCGGACTTCCGGGGGGATCCTTCCTCGGCCCTCCTCGAGGTCCTCGATCCCGAACAGAACAACAGCTTCCGGGACCACTACCTGGCCGTCCCGTTCGACCTGTCCAAGGTCATGTTCATCACCACGGCCAACCTCCTCGATCCCATCCAGCCGGCCTTCCGGGACCGGATGGAGGTCATCCATCTCCCCGGCTACACCGAGGAGGAGAAGCTCGAGATCGCCCGCCGGCATCTCGTCCCCAAGCAGGTCAAGGAGAACGCCCTGAGCGAGAAGCTCATCCGGTTCACGCCGGGGGCGATCAAGACGATGATCTCCCGATACACCCGGGAGGCCGGCGTCCGCAACCTCGAGCGGGAGATCGCCTCGGTCTGCCGTAAAACCGCCCGCAAGGTCGCCGAAGGCAAGACGACCCAGAGCCAGATCGTCCCGGCTTCGCTCGAGAGCTTCCTCGGCCCGGCCAAGATCTTCAAGGATGAGCTCCGAAAGAAAGACCGGGTCGGCGTGGCGACCGGAGTCGCCTGGACCGAGACCGGAGGGGAGGTCCTCTTTGTCGAAGCGATGAAGATGAAGGGCAAAGGGGGGCTGCTGCTGACCGGCTCGTTGGGCGACGTCATGAAGGAATCGGCCCAGGCCGCCTTGAGTTACGCCCGGGCCCACGCCAAGGAATGGAAGATCGAGGGCAAGATCTTCGGCCAGAACGACTTCCACATCCACATCCCCGAGGGGGCGATCCCCAAGGACGGGCCCTCGGCCGGAATCACGATCGCCGCCTCCCTGATCTCCCTCTGCACCGACCGGAAAGTCCGCTGGGACGTCGCCATGACGGGCGAAATCACGCTCCAGGGCAACGTCCTGCCGATCGGCGGGGTCAAGGAGAAGGTCCTGGCGGCCCAGCGGGCCGGCGTGAGACGGATCATCCTCCCCGCCCCGAACAAGAAGGACCTCATCGACATCCCCTCTCAGGTCAAGAGGGAGATCGAGTTCATCTTCGTCGAAACGATCCACGACGTCCTGGCCGCGGCCCTGGTCAAGGGCCGCCGGCGGACATGAGGGGGCCGGCTACCTCGCCGGCAGATAGCGCTTCGGGAACCGGGCGACGACGGTGTAATTCGGGTCGACGACGACAGCCATCTCTTTCCCCATACGAACCGCCCCCCGTTTCTATCGGCCGTTTCGGGTCATTTGAATAGGAACGAGCCGACGAAAGCGAACTCGGCCGGCCCCGTCTGATAGACGCGCTCCCCGTCGCTCGGCCATTCGACCCGGAGGGCCCCCATGCTCGTCCGGACGCTGACCGTCCGGCCGACGAAGCCCTTGAGGATCGAGGCCACGGCCGCGGCGCAAGCCCCGCTGCCCGAGGAGAGCGTCTCGCCGACGCCCCTTTCCCAGAACAGGACCTCGATGTCGTCCGGGCCGATACGGCGGATGAATTCGATGTTCGTCCGGTTCGGGAAAAAGGGGTGGGATTCGATCTCCCGCCCGATCTCCTGCCACTCGATCCGGGAGGCGAATCGGTCGACGAACAGGGCGCAGTGGGGATTGCCCATGGAGACGATCGTGACCGGATAGGTCTTCCGATTGATCATCAGCGGGTAGTCGACGATCCGGTCGTGGACCCGCCCGTCGTCGAAGGGGATGTCCGCCGACCGGAGGCGGGGGACGCCCATCTCGATCTGGATCATGAACCGGCTTTCGGTCCGGTCGATGAGGGCGCACTCCCGGAGCCCGGTCGAGGTCTGGAACCGGACGACGGCGGAATCGATCTTCTGCTGGGAATAGAGGTAGGCCGCGGCGCAGCGCAGTCCGTTGCCCGAGATTTCGGCCTCGGAGCCGTCGGCGTTGAAGATCCGGAACAGGGCTTCGCTCCGGTCCCGGTCCTTCACCGCCAGGAGGAGAAGGCCGTCGGCCCCGACGCCCGTGTGCCGCTCGCAGATCCGCCGGGCCAGGTCGCCCGGCGGCTCCAGGAGGACCGCCTCGTCGAGGTCGACGATGAGGAAGTCGTTCCCGAGCGAATGGAACTTGCTGAACTTCATCCCTCGACCCGAAGGGTGACGATAAAGTCCTGGGATTGATTGCCTCCCTCGCGGCGGACGAAGAGGAGCACGGTCTCGCCCGGCTTGAGCTTCTTGACGACGGCCTCCCACTGCTCGACGGTTTCGACCTTCTGGCGGTTGGCCTCGAGGATGATGTCGCCGGCCTGGAGTCCCCGGCGCTCGGCGACGCTGCCCTCGTCGACCTCTCTGATGAGGAGCCCCTGGGTCGTCCGGAAGCCCAGCCGGCGGGCGAGGGCCTGGGTCAGGGGTTCGACGGTCAAGCCGAGGCTCGAGGCCGAGCCTTCGGGCGACGGCCGGCCGGCGCCTTCGGCCTGGAGCACGCCGACCGTCACCGAAACGGTCATCTCCTTGCCGTCGCGGACGACCTTGACCTCGACCTTGGTCCCCGGGGCGATGTCCGCGACTTTCAGCCGAAGGTCGTTGGCGTTCTCGACGGGCTGGCCGTTGACTTCGATGACGACGTCATACGGTTTGAGTCCGGCTTTTTCGGCCGGTCCGCCGGCCGTCACGGAGTTGATCAGGGCCCCCTTGCGGGATTTGAGGTTCAAGGATTTCTGGGTGTCCTGGTCGATCGGCCGGGTCGCGATTTGGACGCCCAGCATCCCCCGGACGACCTGGCCTTTTTCCTTGAGCTGGAGGACGACTTTCTTGGCCATGGACGAGGGGATGGCGAAGCCGATGCCGACATTACCCCCGGAGGGGGTCAGGATATTGCTGTTGATGCCGATGACCTCGCCCTTCATGTTGACGAGGGGCCCGCCCGAGTTCCCCCGGTTGATGGCCGCGTCGGTTTGGATGAAATCCTCGTAGCTTGTCAGGTCGCCCAGCCCCAGCTGGCGTCCCTTGGCGCTGACGATCCCCGCCGTGACGGTGTGCTCCATGCCGAGGGGGTTCCCGATCGCCAGGACCCATTCCCCGACCTTCAGGGCGGAGGAGTCGCCCAGCTCGGCGAAGGGGATGTTCTTGGCCTCGACCTTGAGCAAGGCGATGTCGGTCGGCGGGTCCGTGCCGATGACCTTGGCCGGGTATTCCTCCCCCTGGACGGTGAAGGCTTTGACCTTGGCCGCGTTCTCGACGATGTGGTTGTTGGTGACGATGTAGCCGTCGGCGGAGATGAAGAATCCCGTCCCCTGGACGGTCGTCGTGAAGCTCCGGGGCTGCGGCTGGCGCCGCGGCCTCTGGGGCGCGCCGAAAAAGCGGTCCCAGAATTCTCCGAAGGGGTCGCTCTCGTCGAAGCCCGACATCGGGCTCCGCTGCGTCCTCTCGGCGTCGATCCGGACGACGGCCGGGCCGACGATTTCCGAAATCCGGACGAAGTCGAGGTCCGGTTTGACCTGGGGAGAATCGGCGAACAGCTTCCCGCCCAGGGACGGGGGCCTGTCCAGGAAGCTTCTCGTCTCGGCCTTTTTGTCCGGAAGGTAAACGAAAATATACCCGGCCAGGAAAATGCCCAGGAAGAAGCTGGCCAGGGAAATCCAAACGATCTTTTTCATCGAAACGACCTCCGTTTCAAGATGGCGGACCGGCCGCCGGGAATACCGAAATTTAACATAGACACATCCAAAGTTCAAACCCCGCGGCCCGGGAAAACGTTGCCTTTCCCGTCCGCCCCGGATAGAATCGGGGCGATCATGAGCCAAGGCCGCCTCATCGTCATCGAAGGGATCGACGGAGCCGGCAAGTCCACCCAGGCCCGCCTCCTCGTCCGCCGGCTCAAGGCCCTGGGCTTCGCGGCCGTCGCTTTCCGGGAGCCGACGGGGGGGAAGTGGGGCCGGGAGCTCAAGAGAAAGGCGAAAATGGCCGGCTCCTTGACTCCCAAGGAGGAGCTCGAGCTGTTCATCAAAGACCGGCGGGAGAACGTAGCCCGGAATTTGAGGCCCTCGCTCCGGGCCGGCCAGATCGTCGTCCTCGACCGTTATTACTTCTCGACGATCGCTTACCAGGGGGCCAAGGGCCTCGACCCCGACAGCATCCGCCGCCGGAACGAGCGGTTCGCGCCCCGGCCCTGGCTCGTTTTCATCCTCGACCTTCCTCCCGGAGAGGGCTTGGGCCGGATCGCCGGGCGGCGGTCCAAGGACGTCCTGTTCGAACGCTCGTCCTATCTTCGGCGCGTCCGGGCCGTCTTCCGGAGCCTCCGGGGTCCGCGGATCGTTCATCTTGACGCCCGGACGGAGCGGAAGGCCCTGGCCCGGAGAATCCTGGAGCTCACGCTGGAGAGGGTCCCATAGACGGCGATCGGGTCAAAGGGGGGAGAGGCCGAACGGCCCTGGCCCTTCTCGCCCTCGTCGTCCTGAACGCGGCCTTGTTCCTTCCGGCGATGCGGGGGGGATTCTTCTGGGACGACAAGATTCTCGTCAGCGAAAATCCCCATCTCGCCGGGCCGGATTTCTGGGGGACCTTCCTCGCCGTCCCCTTCAGCGGCCCCAGCGGCTGGGACGAACGCTCGTCCGCCCTCGACCGGGGGGTGCCCTATTACCGGCCGTTGACGGCTCTGTCCTACCGGCTTGATTGGGAAGTCTGGGGTTTCAATCCGGCCGCCTTTCACCTGACGAACATCCTCCTCCAGACCCTCAACGCCGTCCTCTTCGTCCTCGTTCTCTTCGGCCTGGGTCTCCCGGCCGCTCCGGCGTTGTCGGCGGGCCTCCTCTTCACCGTCTTTCCGCTCCACGCCGAAAGCGTCGCCTGGATCTCGGGACGGACCGATCTTCTGGCCTTTGCCGCGGGCGCCGCGGCCCTTCTCTGCCTCCTCCGTTTTCGGGAGGGAAAACGCGGGTTTTGGGGAGCCTCGGCCGCGGTTTTCTTTTTCCTGTCCCTCCTGGCCAAGGAAAGCCTGGTCCTCTTTCCCGGGTTGGCCTTCCTGATCCTCTTTTTTCCGGACCGGCGGTGGAAGGCCGCCCTCTTGGGTTCGGCCGTCCTCCTGCCTCCGCTCCTCATCTGGACCTGGATGAGGTCGGCGGCCGTCGGCCCTCCGGCTTCGGAAATCTCCTGGGCCGCGGCCGGCCGGGCCATCGAAGCCTTGGGCTTCTACCTCTTCAAGCTCGTCTTTCCTTTCGGCCTCGGACTGACGGCCGACCCCGGCCGCGTTTTCGGCCGTCCCGAGGCCCTCGTCCCGGGCTTGGCCGCGGCGGCCGGAGTCGCGGTATCCGCGTGGCTCGTCTTTCGCGGCCGGAAGATCCGGATCGAGGCCGCCGGCGGCGCCGCCTTCGGCCTTCTCGTGGCTCCCGCCCTGGCCGTCGTTCTCTCTCCGGCGGCCGAATCCCTCCTGGCCTGGCGTTTCCTCTATCCGGCCTCGGGGCTTCTCGTCTTGGCCGTCGTCCGGGCCATGTTCGGTCTTCTCCGGCCTCGGGCCGCGGCCTTCGCCCTTTTCGTCCTGGCCGTCTTATATGCCGTCGAACTCGGGCCGCGGGTCCGGTCTTATGGGCGGGAGGAGGCGGAGATCTGGCTGGGAGTCCGCCACCCCGGCCGGGAAGACGCCCTCGCCCGTCTCAACATCGGCCTCGTCTGGCTGGAAAAGGATGAGGACCGGGGGCTGGCCATCCTCCGCAGCGTCCGGGACGAACGCGGCCGGCCCGACGCCGCCCGTCTCAGGATGCGGGTCGCGGAGGAGCTGGCGGCCCACTACACCCGGACCAAGAACACGGCCAAGGCCAGGCCGCACTACGAAGAGATCTTCCGCTCCGGGGATCCCCCCTCGACGTATCTCTACTTGAATTACGCCGTCTTCCTCGCCCTCGAGGGACGCCCGGCCGAAGGGGAAGCGATCGTCGTCCGGATCCTCGAGCTGTTTCCCCGCAACCGCCTCGTCCTGCTCAACGCGGCCCGGTTTTATGCCGTCGCCGGAGACTATCGGGCGGCCGCCGAATGCCTCCGGCGGAGTCAGGCCTTGTTCCCCAGCCCTCAAACCTTGGATGAGATCCGGGCCCTCGAGCTCCTCCTGAACAAGGATTGAGAAGCCCTCTCCCTACATCTTTTCGGGGACGGGAATGCCCATCAGGTCGAGGGCCTCGGTCAGGACCGCCCTGGCGAGGTGGAGGCCCATGGTCCGGACGTTCTTGACGGCGGGGTCCGCTTCGCCGAGGACCGTGTGCTTGTGGTAGTAGGCGTTGACTTTCTGGCTCAAGGTGAAGGCGAACTTGGCCAAATGGGAGAACTCGAGCGACGCGATGGAGTGGACGATTTCCTCTTCGAACTGGGCCGCGGCGACGATGATCTCCCACAGTGCGGCCTTCTCGCCGGCCTTGAGGACGCCGAGGTCGACGGCCGGGTCCGCGGCCCTCCGGACGAGGTCGGCCGAAGCGACGCCCTCGCGCTCTTCGAGCTTTCGAAAGATGCTGTTCAGGCGGACGGCGGTGTACATGAGATACGGCCCCGTCTCCCCCTCGAAGCTCAGGGCCTCGTCGACGTCGAAAATGATCAGGGAGTTCCGGGCGAACTTGAGCATGTAGTAGCGGAGAGCGCCTCGGGCGATTTCGGCCGCGATCCGATGCCGGGTTTCGGGGGGGAGGCCGGGATGGCGCTTCTCGACCTCGGCCGAGGCTTTCCGTTCGAGAAGGTCGAGAAGGTCGTCGGCCTTGACCCCGAGCCCCTTGCGGCCCGAGACTTCGACGAAGCTTTTTCCGGTTTCCCCTTTCGCCGGCTCGAAGCCGAGGTGCCCGAGGCTTCGGGGCGAGAGGGCGACCATTTCGTAGGAAAAGTGGAGGGATTTGGCGGCTTGGGCCTCGAAATGAAGGGCCCGGAGGCCTTGATAGACGATTTTCTGGAGGTAGGACTGGCGGACGTCGATGACGTTGTAGACCTTGCTCGCCCGGCCGAAGGAGACGGCCCGGTCGTTGGGGACCGAGGTCGTGATCCAGATCGTTCGTCCCTTTTTCTCGGCGAACGGCTCGTAGGAGAAGTCGCGCTCGAGGAGCCCGAATTTCCAGAGCTGGTAGGCGATGTCCTTCCCGACGTAGGTCACCGTTCCGTCCGAACGGACGATGACCTTTTCCCGGTCCTTGTCGATGTCCTCCGGAAGCCGCATGACCCAGCAGCCGGCGTTGGGGCCGTCTTCGGCCCGTTCGATCCCGCCCTTGTCCTTGAGGAGCTCGAAGGCCCGCTCCCAGAACTTCAGGCCGAGGATGCTGGACTCGCAGGGAAGGACGTCGTAGGAGGCGTCGATGCGGCTCATCGTCTCGAGGTGGGCCCGGAGAATCCGGCGGGAGATGTCGTGGGCCAGGGCGGCTTCGGGGCCCTCGCCGCTCTCGATCCGCCTCAGGATCTCGGCCTTCCGCGGCTGGGCTTCCGGATGGGCGTCGAGATAGGCCGCCGTCCGGGCGTAGAGGTCCCAGCAGTAATAATCGAACTTCTCGATCTTCCCCAGGTCGTCGCGGGTCTTGGATTCGAGCTCCATCAGGCCGAAGACGACGTCGACGACCTGGACGCCCGTGTCGTCGATGTAGTTCTGGACCTCCACCGTCTCGCCCTTGGCCCGAAGGCAGCGGACCAGGGTGTCGCCCAAACAGGCGTTCCGGAGGTGCCCGATATGGGCCGCCTTGTTGGGGTTGATGTTCGTGTGTTCGACGACGATCTTCCGCTCTTCGGGGACGAGGGCCGGCCGGCCGAGGGCCGCCAGCCGGGCCCGGAAAAAGGCCGTCTTGTCGAGAAAGATGTTGATGAACCCGGCCCCGGCGACTTCGAGGCGTTCGACGCCGGGCAGGACCTCGAGCCGGGCGAGGATTTGGCCGGCGACCTCGCGGGGATTCGCCCGCCGCTTCTTGGCCAATTGCATCGGGAGGGAGAGGGCGATGTCGCCGAACTTGGGCTGGGGCGGATAAAGGAAATCGACATCCCCGGCGGAGACGTCATACGTCTTTTCGAGCTTCTCGAGGAGGGCCTTGCGGAGGTCTTCTTTGAGCCGGATCATGGTCCGCCCATTATAGCAGAACGAGCGACGGTCTTGGCTGATTCTTTGCCGGACGGGGCGGCCGGGAAGGCCGCCCCGCCGCGCCCTTGTGATAATGGCGCGGGGAAGCGGTTAAAATAGAGCTTCGTTTTTATTCCCCGAGAAGGACGCCCTCATATGAAACGAACCCGCTTCAACGCCAACCATCGCCGCCTCGGAGCCCGAATGATCGAGTTCGTCGGCTGGGACATGCCCGTCGAATACAAAGGGATCATCGACGAGCATCTCGCCTGCCGGACGGCCGCCGGACTCTTCGACGTCGGCCACATGGGCGAGATCCACATCACCGGCAAGGACGCCCTGGCCTTCGTCCAGCACATTTCGCCGAACGACGCCTCCCGGCTTTCGCCGGGCATGGTCCAGTACACGGCCCTCCTGACCGACCGGGGAACCTATGTCGACGACATGCTCGTCTACTGCCTTCACCCGGAGTTTTATCTCCTCGTCGTCAACGCTTCCAACACGGACAAGGACTACGCCTATATCGTCGGCCAAAAGGACGGCTTCGCCGTCGCCCTCGACAACCCCTCCGACCGCTACAGCCAGCTCGCCCTCCAGGGACGCCGGGCCGTCGAGATCCTCCAGCCCTTGACCGACCTCCCCCTCGCCGGAATGAAGTCCTTCACCGCCGCTTTCGGCAAAGTCTGCGAGAAGGAATGCCTCGTCTCCCGGACGGGCTACACCGGCGAGGACGGCTTCGAGATCTACACCCTGGACCCCGACCCCGGGATCCTCTGGGATGCGATCATCGAGAAGGGGACGCCGCTCGGCCTCCAGCCCATCGGCCTGGGCGCCCGCGACACTCTCCGCCTCGAGGCCAAGCTGCCGCTCTACGGCAACGACATCGACGAGACGACGACCCCCCTCGAGGCGGACTTCAAGTGGATCGTCAAGTTCAAGAAGGGCGATTTCCTCGGCCGGGACGTCCTCGTCCGGCAGAACGAAGGCGGCCTTGCCCGAAAGCTCGTCGGATTCGAGGTCGTCGACAAGGGCATCGCCCGGCCCCATTACCCCGTCTTTCTCGGGGGGAGCCAGGTCGGACACGTCGCCTCGGGGACGTTCTCCCCCCTCTTCAAGAAGAGCCTCGGCCTCGCCTATCTCCCCCTCGCCCAGGCCGTCGTCGGGACCGAGTTCGAGATCGGAATCCGGACGAACCGGGTCAAGGCCCGGGTCGTCCCGACGCCTTTTTATAAGAGAGATTATTGAAGTTTCGTCCAAATTTTCGAGAAGGAGGCGCCTGATGGTTCCCCAAAATCTCCGCTACACGAAGGACCACGAATGGATCCTGGCCGACGGCGATACGGCCACGGTCGGGATCACCGACTTCGCCCAAAAACAGCTCGGCGACGTCGTCTATGTCGAGCTTCCGGCCGTGGGGACGGTCCTCGCCGTCCACCAGACGATCGGGACGATCGAATCCGTCAAGG
>Ga0194113_10009052_pt1 | contig 12101 bp, 4 predicted proteins | sample TA2MahC200mmetaG_FD_146193 | JGI IMG/M metagenome (GOLD analysis project Ga0194113, IMG submission 146193) | Freshwater microbial communities from Lake Tanganyika, Tanzania - TA2015017 Mahale Deep Cast 200m | ecosystem: Environmental > Aquatic > Freshwater > Lake | place: Tanzania: Lake...
CGCGTACGAGCTGTGGGGGTACGGCTCGCCGGTGCGCCAGAGCCGGTACGCCAGGTGCAGCGTGCCGTCGGGCCCGCAGACCGAGCCGATGTAGGTCTGGCTCAGGCCCTCCCCCAGAATGGCGGGCTCCGTCCAGCCGCTCCCTGCGTCGTTCGGCTGCAGCGACCGCGCATAAGGGAAGGGCTGCCCGTGGGTGCCGCCAAGCACGTGCAGGTAGCCCTGGCCGTCCATCGTGATGCTCGGCGAGTTGTGGATGTCATTCGGCGGCGCGCCGTAGCCGATGAGCGCAGGCGTGGAGAGCTGCCCCGTCTCACGGTCGTAGGTCGCCACATACGCGGGCAGGCCGGGCACCTTCACCTCCGGGTCGGTCGCCTCGCCCCAGGCGACGTGCACCTTCGTCCCGCGTGATACGACGGAGGACGGGGTGCCGGAATGCGCCGCCAGTCCGATGCAGAGCTTCGAGATCAGGATCGGCTCGCCGACGGTGATCTTCCCGTCGGCCTTCGTCGGCACGAACAGCTCCAGGTCGCTGAGGCTCCGCCAGAACAGCTTCGGGTCCTTGAACGTCCGCGTGAAGCGCACGAAGGGCGGCGGGCCGTCGGGGATGTTGTTGCCGGAGAACTGCTCGATGTCGAAGGCCGAGCCTCCGGCCGGGTTGGGCGGGATCGGGTAGGGGGTGAACGTCGCCCCGCCGTCCACCGAATGCAGCAACGCCACGGTGCCTCCGCCGCTCGCCAGCACGTAGACGTCGTTGTCCCGGTCGAACGCCACCTTGCTCGTGGCCGCGCTGTAGCCGCCGCCGAGTTCGAGCGTTACCCACTTGCCGTCGCGCATCGTGGCGAGGCTTCGGCCCAGACTCACGAAGGGCCGGTCCTGCAGGTCGAAGTACAGCTGGTTTCCGAGGGGGTACTGCGGCAGGTAGCCGAACTGCGCGTTCTCGTGCCGATACGGCTTCAGCATGATTGGCATCTCGAGCGGCCGTGCCGCCGGCGCCTCGCCGCCGATCACCCTCACCGTCGAGTACGTCGAGAAGCCCGCGTCATCCGTCGGTGTCGCCCGGATGTGGCACACACGCGTCTCGCCCTCGACAGGCGCCGTGCAGGTCACCTCCACCGGCGCCGCTCGCCGACCGGGCACGGTCACCTCCTCCGCTGCGAGCCGAACAGGCCAGGCCGCCTCGGGGTACTCAACCTGCAGCTTGACCGTCGCGTCGCGGGTCAGGTTGTTGTGAACCTGCAGCGTGACCTTCGCCTCGTCGCCGGGCCTGGCGTACACCATCCGGCTGTAGGGCGTCAGCAGCCAGCGGTGCTCCTCGAAGGGGAACCACGAGGCGAGGTCCGGGGTCCAGAGCGAGAGGTTCGGGTACAGGTCGCCCGGGTCCCAGCGCGTCACGCCGTCGATCTGTACGGTGCCCTGGAACCGCGGCAAGTGCAGCCGCCACGGAACGGCGTCGCGGTGCTCGTCGGCGGGGACGGTGTAGGAGACCTTGCCTTCGGCAACCGGCAGCGTCGCCACGAGCGCGCCCGCCGCGTCGTACACGGACAGCTCCGTCACATCCGCAGGCAGGCCCGTGACCTCCATGCCGAACTCGCCCTGGCGCGGGAGGAAGCACACGTCTCCGGGCCGGTCCGGGTTCAGCAGCACGAGCGGCTCTTCGTGTCGCGCGTCCCGATGCCCCCGCGAGGTCTCGACCAGGTACTTCGGGCAGTTCGTTCGGAAGCCCCAGCTGATCTCGTCCCCGTATCGGTCCTGCGACACGGTGACGTTGAGCGCGTACACACCCGGCCAACGGACCTGCGTCCTCAGCGCCACCCGTTGCGGCGCGCCGAGCCCGCTGCCCTTCGGCTGCCCATCGTCGGGGATGGCGGCCTCCTGCAGCACCTCCCGATCCGGCCCGACCAGGATCGCCCGCAGCTCCGTATCCCGGTCGCTCAGGTGCCGGTCCCGCTTCTCGACCTCCACCACCAACTCCCCCGGCGAGGCCAGGAAGTACACGCCGCCGCAACCGCCGATACCCAGCGTGACCTCCGCCGCATCACCCATGGCCGCCGTCACCCTTTCCGCCTGTGGCAGGGCGCTCGTGCACAGTAGGCCGAAGACTACTGCCGGTAGCAGTGACAGTCTGCCCGCTGGCTTCATGGCTCAGCCCTCGCTCTATGCCCCTGCCGCTCCCCCCTTCTGAAGGAAGGGGGGTAGGGGGGTAGGAACCTACTTCCGCGCCGCCCACTCACATCCTTGCAGCAGCCCCCGCTGGAACCCCTCGCTCTCGAAGGCGCGCATGTCCGGATTGCCGGGCCACACGTGCCCCAGCACCATGTGGAAGACGCGCCCCTCGCCGTACTGTGTCGCCACCATCACCGGTTCGTCGTTGCCCGTCCCGCCCGTCGCGGGGTCGGAGTAGGCGGTCGCGAGCACGTGGTACGGAACGTCGTGCATGTGCACGAGCCGGTGGTACAGCTCGTCCCACTGGCTGAAGTCGTCCAGCCCCTGTGTCGCCGGGTGGTCCCGGTCAACGATGGTGACCGGGAACTCGTGGAACGAGCCGTGGCCGGTGCCCAGCCGCCAGAGCAGCCCGACCATCTGCTCGTACTCGACCCAACCCGGGAACGCATTGTCCGCCGCGTGCAGGATCACCAGACCCGTCCCGCCGCGAACCATCGTCTCGAAGTTCGCCTTCGCCGCCTCGCTCCAGTCCGGCCCGTTGTAGTCCGAGAAGAGCAGGTCGTACTTCGCCAGCGAATCCGCGAACTCAAGCGCCTGCGAGGGGTCCTCAGTCAGCGTCACGGCGAACTTGCCACTCTTCTCCAACAACTCCGCGCAGTACGGCGCCGAGGCCTTCCAGTCATGGTTGTTCACGCCCGTCAGCAGCAGCGTGTTGATCTTCGACATAGGCCCTCCTTTCAGGGACTGTCCAAGTCCCGCGCCTGCGGGACGCATGGACTGTCCCCTGTTGCCGTTCGGATATTCGGGGACGTGACCCAATTCAGTCGTTCCGAATTGGGATCGTGTCCCCGAATTCCCTTGGCCTCCTGCTACTTCACCTTCACCGCCGCGCCGGTCGCCATCGACTCATTCGCCGCCGCGACGACCGCGAGTGACTTCACGGCGTCGGAGTAGGTGCTCTTGAGCTTCGAGCCATTTCCGCTCTTGACCGCGTTGATGAACGTCCTGACGATCTCGCCGCCGAAGTCGTTGCCGACGTTGAGGGTCTCCGGCTCGGCGCCGGCCTTGCGGATCGTGAGGCGCGAGCGCCCGGCGTATTCGTACAGCGTGTCGGGGCACCAGATGTCCAGGCCGACCTTCCCGTAGCCCTGCAGGAAGCAGCCGCTGAAGATGGTGCCGCACAAGCCGCTCTTGAACTGCAGGTTTACGCAGCTCGCGTCCTCGACGGTGTACTTGGGGATGTGCTTCATCAGGCCCTTGCTGAAGGTCGCGTGGACCGTCTTCACCTCGCCGAAGAGGTAGCGGGCCATGTCGAAGGTGTGGATCGTCTGCTCCATCGCCTGCCCGCCGGACTGCTCCTTGCGCCGCCACCACATCACGCCGGGCATTCCGCCGATCCAGTAGCCCATGATGAGGCCCGCGGGCGTCTTGGCGAGCATCTTCTTGAGCTTCGCGACGATGTCCTGGTAGCGGTCCTGGAAGCCCGCGGTTGCGATGACCCCCGCCTTCAGGATCTCGCCCTCGATCTTCTTCGCGGTCTTCAGGTCCACCGCCACCGGCTTCTCGACGAACAGGTGGATGCCTTTCCTCGCCGCCAGGATCTCCTGATCCGTGTGCGCGAAGGGCGGCAGCGCCACGAACATCGCGTCCATCTCCACGTCCTCGATCATCTTCCGGTGGTCGCTGAACGCGAGGGCCCCGAACTCCTCCGCCGCTGCGCTCACGCGGTCCTTCGCCACATCGCAGACCGCCACAATCGTCGCGCCCGACATCGCCTTGATCCGGCTCATGTGCGCGCGGTTCATCCCGCCGCAACCGACAAAGCCAACCTTGACTGCCATGATGTGTCTCAGCTCCTTCAACGAGGCATGGGATTCCGTGGGGCAGAACGCGGGTTAGTTCGCTGCCCGAGGGCGATGACCTTGCCGGGGGACGGCATCTTCGGTAGCCACGATCGCCGACCAGTCGCCCGCACCCGGGGCGTCGAGCGCGATCGTCTCGCTGGACACCCGTCCGCGTCGGCTCCGTTCGCCCGTGCGAGGGTCGATCCAGGTGAGGGCATACCCTCGGTCGGCCGGCTGCGTGCGGAGCGTCGTTTGCCCGCCGTCCGGCAGGTACACGAGGTAGGCCTTCCCGGGTTGGGCGAGGCAGAAGGCGTTGGCCTCGACGAGGTCGTTCCGGGGCTGCATCAGAGGAAAGGGCAGGGACTCGAAGACCGCGCGCAAGTGACGCAGCTGCGCGGGTGCTCGGCCCTCGCCGACGGTGCCCGTGTAGAAGGGCGTTCCCGCAGTCCAGTCGCCGTAGGTCGCGTAGCCGCCTGCGAGGGCGATGGACCAGTGGCACCTGCGGACCCAGTCCGTGTTCATGCCGTGGCCCGGCTCATTGCGCCCGCCCTCGTAGCCGTACTCCTCGTTCACGTACGGCTTGGGGATCGCTGCGTACTGCAGGGCCCACGCGTTCACCTCGGCGCAGGTCCCGTACTGCTGGGTGATGATGAAGTCCGCCCAGGGCTGGTCGTCGTAGACCCACTCCGCGTAGGCGTGAGCCGAGCAAGGCCGGTGGTAAGGGTCCCACGCCTTCATCCGGCTGCCCATCTCGGACGCCCACTCGGGGCTGCGGTACTCGTTGTGCTCGTTGCCCAGGTCCCACCAGACGTTGGCATGGGCGGCGAGTCGCGCCACGGCGTAGCGGTAGAGGCGCTGCTCGTGCTCGGTGAGCGCGCCGTACTCGTTCGGCAGGTTCTGCTTCTCGATGGTCAGGATGCAGGTCGCGACGATCCCGCGTTCCCGCATCGCGGTCACGGCCCGGTCCACCTTCTGCCAGTACGCGACGTTGAGCCGCGTGAAGTCGTACTCGTGAGGCCGCCCGAGCCAAGCCGGCAGAGGGTTCAGCCCGCCCGGCGGCGCGCCGTAGTTCGGCAGCCTCCACGGGTCGCCGGTCGTCCACTGGTCGGCGGGCTGGTATGACGGGTCGTCCGCAGGCCGCGTGTCGTTGTCTCTCGGGTAGCCGGTCAGCAGGAAGCGGACCTTGTTGAGGCCATTCAGCACACAGTAGTCCAGCAAGGCCTCGATGTCCTGCTCGTCGTTCGCAGGATCGAGCAGATGATAGGCGGTGAGGCCCAGGTGGTAGAACGGCCGGCGCGACCCGGCATAGATGAAGTGCGTGGGATGCCCGGGGTCGGCCACGACAGGCTCCATCCCCGCCGCCTTGGTCGTGCGAAAGGAGCCCGTGTACGTCTGACCGAGCGAGAGGTTGGTGGTCAGAGCGTACGTACACGTTGTGCCGGCGATGGAGGGGCAGAACCGCACGCGGAAGACGCGCCCATTCTGATCGTCACAGAACCCCTCGACCTCGACCGGGACCCCACCGCGTGGCGTGAAGGTCGCGCGGACCTCGACATCGGTGAACGGATTGCCCGCCGGCGGGGGCTCGATCTCGACCGAGACCTCGTACACATCGAAGCACGCAACCCTCGGCGGGCCGGGCCTGACGGTCACTGCTGCCTCCGCAGGCCCCAGCACAGAGAGCAACGAGCAGGTCGGCGCCAGACACAGAACCCTCCGCATCAGACCACTCACCTCGCGTGGATGCTCCGCAGGCAGGCCAGGTAGGACCCCGCGATTCCCGTCCTCCCCGTCCCGATGCCAGGGGCGCCGTTCATGGCGCCCGAGGCTGGGTATCGCGGGTTCCTACTGAGTCCCTTACAAACACGCGAGCAGTGGGGCGGGCATTCTTGCCCGCCAGGGGGCCGTGGCGGGCAAGAATGCCCGCCCCACTACTTCCGTATTCCCGCGAAGATCAGTATCTAGCGCACGCTCAGTCGCGTCTCGTCTCCCAGGCACCGCGCGTCCGTGAGGTACATCCCCTTCCCGACGTCGGGGAGGACGTGGAAGTCGCCCGGGATCTCGGCCCGCAGGCGGTAGACGAGTGTGTTCTCGCCCTGCTTCAGGTGGTTGACGAAGAAGCTCACCTTCTCGTCTCGGAGCTCCCGGTACGGGTAGAGCGAGCCCGAGTAGTCGTAGCCGCTCGTGAGCGCGACTGGCTCGCACCCGGCGGGCTTGGGATCCTCGAACATGACGTAGTCGATGTCGTTCTCGCTGCTGATCGTCAGCTCGACCTCGAGCAACGTGCCACTTGGCACCGGGCCGCTGATCGGCGTCCGCTTCGTCTCGGGCCCGCCGTCTTCGTCGATGGTGTCCTCCACAGCGTAGATGGCGCGGCTCACCGACAGCATGGTCGAGGCGCCCTTGATCGGCTCCTCGGTCGAGTCGTAGCTGGCCGTCAGCGCATAGTAGAGAGCCCCGCCGCCATCCTTGCGGATGCGCACCGTGTTGCCACCGGTCTTCAGCACCTTCGGGTCGAGCGTGATGCGGCCATCGAGGGACAGCGCGTTCTGCGGTGTCACCTCGATGGACTGCGCGAGCGCACCGTTCACATACACGTGCGCGGTGTAGCCCGGCTGCAGCTCCTTGGTCCGGACGAGGTACTCGCTGAGGGCCGCGATCGCGAGGGCCGTGTCCTTCGTGGACTTCCAGTGGTCGCCCTGGCGGTTGGTCACCAGCCACCAGACCGTCTTCGGGATCAGCGGGCTGCCCGGATCGATGCGCAGCAGCGCCTGCAGCGACGCCGCGGTCGCCTCCACCTTGTCATCGGACCAGCGCCAGCCCCCCTGTTGGCCCCAGTGGCAGCCTCGCTCCGTCTCCACGCGGTAGTCCAGTAGGTTCCTCAGCACAACCTGCTCGCGCGAATCGTGCATGTAGTGCAGCGTGAGTGCGAGCAACGCCCGCGAGTAGTCGTTCAGCTTCTCCCGCTCCGCGTAGACTCGGTCCACTGCGTCACCGGGTCGCTCACCAGCCTGCGCGAGTACGTAGACCTCGAACGCGAGGTCGTCCAGCCGGTGCCCGTACCGCAGCCCCTCCCGGAGGCGCTTCAGTTCGTCCTGCAGTATGTAGGAGGACTGCGGATAGCCTGCCGCCTTCGCGCGCAGCAGCCCCGAGACGACGTAGGCGGTCATGTGGGCATCCGTGGCGCCCGGCCACCAGCCCCAGCCGCCGCGCTCCTCGCGAAGCTGGCGAATTCGGCGCAGCCCAGCCTCCACCTTGCGCGGCACGTCCTCGAGCTTCCCGCCGGGGTCCAGGCCGAGCTTCTTCACCGTCTCGGCGACGATGACGCTCGGCAGGAAGCGGTTCATTGTCTGCTCGATGCACCCGTACGGGTAGTCGGCCAGGAACGGCAGCGCATCGAGCAAGCTCGCCGCGACCGAGGGCGTGATCCGGACTGTCAGCGCCTCCGACCCGGGCACGCGCTCTGCCGGCAGCTCGAACGTCTCGCCGCCTTCGTCGGCCACCTGCCCCGCGCGGTACACGAACCGCTCCACCCGATGCGGCAGCACGGGCACTGGAAGCTGCATTGCATCCGATTCGACGTTCGTCAGAGCCTTCGCGGTGAGCAGGGCCGTGCCCGGCGTTTCGGCAACGACCTCCCGATCCACTCGCGCCTCCGCCTTGGGCTCGATGCGGACCTGCCGCGGTGCGGTGGCAGCGCACTGCACGCCCTCCGCCGCAAACTCGACCTGCACGTCCTTCGCCTCATCCAAGTAGTTGTGCGCGAGGGTCGAGATCGTGCAGCGGTCGCCTGCGACCAGGAACCGCGGCGCCTGGAGTCGCGCGATGATGTCCTTGCTCGTCCTGGCCTCGCCCTTGCTCTGGCCGACCTGCGTGGTCCGCGTCACGGCCCTCGCCGTCGCGCGCCAGGTGGTGAGGTTGTCGGGGAATGTCACCTCGGCGCTCGCCTTGCCATCCGCCCCGGTCCTCAACGTCGGCCCCCAGAAGCACGTGTCTGCGAACAGCTTCCGCAGCGTAGGCTCGACTAGCTCCTGCTCGGACGGAGCGAAGCCCTGGTTGAAGATCTCGAGACGCGAGATGCCCATCGCGAACTCGTACCCGCCCCGGGCGCCCTTCGGCCCGGCCGGCCCCGCCCGTCCCATGCCTCCCGCGCTCCACGGGTCATACGGTGACTCCATCCGCGCCCCCGCGTACATCACCGACACTGACCGCTCCGTCACGTGCTGCCGCTCCCAGGAGCTTACGATGTATGGGCGGACGCGGCTATCGCGCGCGTAGAAGGCCTTCTCGATGGGCTGAGCCATCTCGTCCTGGATGTAGTAGACCGCCTCGTCGGCGACCGCCAGGCACACCTCCGCCTCGGCGGGGTGGCCTTGCCTGTCCCTCACCGTTACGTCGAAACGCCCCGTCTCGCCGGGCCGGTACTCGCTCTTCTCCGAGTTCACCTCGACCTGCAGCAGCTTCTCGCTCGGCGGCACGAACAGCACGCGCTTCTGCTCGTAGACGTGCCCCTCGTCCACCAGCGCCACGAGCAGCGCCACCGAGGGCCGGAATTCCTCGACGATCGGCACCTCCAGGACCGTCGCTGAGCCGTTCAGGCGTACGACCTGCGAGGTCTGCCGCTGGCGGCCCCGGATGAGCACCAGCGCATCGGCGTTCTTCACCGGCGCGTTGATGAGGACGCGCGCGGTCTCGCCGACCTCGTAGATATCGCGCTCCGTCTCCAGCGTGAGGTTCGTATAGTCGAGGTTCTGGCCGTCGAAGTCGTGGTTCACCGCCCAGAACCTCGTCGTGGCCTTCGTCGGCTCGTCGCGCCGCGGGTCCTCGGCGCTTACCTCGATCTCAAACCAGCCCTCCCGGTCGGGGATGAAGGTCACGTGTGCGTTGCCGTCGGCATCCGTCAGGAATGTGAGCGGCTCATCGAGAGCGGCCTCCCGTTTCTCATAGCGTTCGATCCGCTTCTTGCCCTGCTCCTCGATCTCCCGCTCGCTGGGGATCAGCTTGTAGAGCATCAGCTTCCCGGCCGTCATGACCGGCTGATCGTTCGGGGTCAGCGCCCGGAGATCGACCGTGACCTTGTCACTCGCGTGGTAGAGCCGCTGCACGGTCCGGGGGTGGAGGTAGAAGCTCTGGTGAGTGACCTTGAGGCTCGCGGACCCGCTGACGGTATGGCGGCTCTCGTCAGTCACGTCCGCACTGATCGTGTACGCGTAGTCGCGCCCTTGGCACTTGTACGTCGCGAAGGTGATGACCGCCTCGCCCCTCTCATCCGTGTACGCAGTCGCCTGCCACACCGGCCCGCGGGGTTCCTCGGCCCGGAAGTCGTAGGCCGAGCGACCGTAGGCCTTCCACCGCGCGTACTCGTACGACCCCCAGTCGCCAAACAGCCACCCGTACCGGCTGGGGAAGTCGTAGGTCGGCCAGTAGTTCGCCGCCTTCACCGAGTACGAGATCTGTGCACCCGGCACGGGCTGGCCCCAGTAGTACTCCACCCGGATCGTCGCCTTCGCTTCCTCGCCGGGCAGCACGTCCGTCGAGGCCGACTCGATGGTGACCAGGAACTCCGGCTTCTTGTACTCCTCCACACGGAACGCGCCGCTGCTCCCGAGACCGTCCACGCCAACGTACACCTGATACTTGCCTAACGGCGGGTCGTCCGTGCCTACCTCGTACTCCCCGTGCAGTGTGCCGAACTCGTTGGTCACCAGTTCCGTGCGCAGCAGCTCCGCTCCCTTGGGGTCGCGGATCGCCACGTGGATTGTCGTGTTCGGCAGGTTGCCCAGCTTGCCGTCGGCCAGCCGCCGCAGAACCGCGGAGAAGTGCACCGTGTCACCCGGGCGGTAGACCGGCCGGTCCGTGTACACGTAGCCAACCAACGCGGGCTTGTCTTCCCATCGAGAGCGCCCGGCGGGAACGCCGAGCAGCGCGATCTGCCCCTCGTGCCGCACGAGCCCGCGCGCTCCGTCCAGATGGTCGCGCTCCCCCACTTCCGGCAGGTAGGCCCGCGCAATGCCGCTCGCATTAGTGACGCCGCCCGAGGTGAAGACGACCTCCCGCGTGCGTTCGCGCTTGGGTCCGGTGCCGTAGTGCTCGATGTCCAGGCGTACGTCCACCCGCGCACCGGGCGCCGCCAGCCCGGTCGTGCGATCTACCACGTACGTCAGCAGCTCCCCGTCGGGGTTCTGGGACTGAATCGCCACAAGGCTCGTGGCATTGATGGACCGTTGCGTCTGCGCCTTGCTGTCCCGGTCCCTGGCGATCAGCACATACGTACCGGGGCCATCCAGCGGAAACTCGCCCTGGAGCGTGGATGGCCTATGCCCGCGCCATTCCTCCACATCTGTCTGCCACTCCCGCAGGGGCTTATCCGACGGCCCGGGTGTCTCCGGGTAGGGGTGCCAGCGGTCGGTCTTCTCATCGAAGAACAGCGAGATCGCGTCCGCGCGGTAGAGCGCGAGGCGCGCCTGCCTGACATTCCGCGTCGAGAGCGAGTAGTGCACCGGCTGCCCGGGGAGCTGCGTGTAGTTCAGGTCGAGGCCCAAAGAGGGGTTGACGATCTCGGCGATGGCGTTGAGAGCGTACTTGGCCTCCTGCGACTTCGGCCACCGGTCCACCAGGAACCGATACGCCTCCAAGGCCTTCGCATGCTCCTCCCGCTGGTTGAGATCCCCCGCGATGCGCGACTGCGCCGGGGGCGCGAGTTGCGTCTCCGGCCACTTCGTCACGATCTCCTGCCAGATCGCCAGGGCCTCCGCCTTCTCCCCACCCTGCGCATGGAAGTCCGCGAGCCGCCAGGCCGCGTTCGCCGCGTCCTCGTGCGTCTGCGCGAGGTCCGCGAGGCGCCGCAGGAGAGCCCGGCGCCGCTCCCGGAGCTTCGCCCGCGCCTCTGCGTCGTCCGTCTGCTGGCCGGCCAGGAACGACTCGTACGTGGACAGCGCCCACAGAAGCTCCTTGTGCGCCTCGGGTTCTCCCGCATGCGCCTCCAGCCAGGCGATGGCCTCGGTCAGCAGCCTCTCATCGGCCTCCCGGTCGCGCTTCCGCCGACCCGAGTGCCGCTCGAACACCAGCCGTCGCGCCTTTGCCGCGAGCAGCGAATCGGCGTGAGTCGCGACGAACGCCTCTAGCCGCTTGAGGCCCTCCTTGGGCCGGTTCAGCTTGAGCTCGCAGTCCGCCGCTTTGTACTCAGCCTCGCTCGCCCGCGCGTCGCCGGGGAACGCCTGCACCAGCTTCGCGTACAGGTCCCGCGCAGTCGCGAACGACTTCTCCGCATACGCCCGCTCCGCGGCGGCGTAGAGCTGATCGGCTGAGTCAAGCTGCGCAACGACCGGGGAGGAGAGGAGGAGAACGACGAGGACGACATGCCACGCACGCGTAGCCATGCCCGCGGCCCCCTTCGCAGGTGTCTTCCTCCTTTGACTCCTGGCGAGGCCTGCCGGTTTCGCCGGCTACCACGGCCCCTTCTCGGGGCGGTACCTCCGCGTGACCTCGTTCTCGGCGGGGATGATCCCGTACAGCTCCGGCCGGCGGTGCGCCAGCATCATCTCTCGCCAACCGGGCTTCTGCTCGGGGATGTCCTCGGTGTAGTAGCTGGGGATGTCCGTCTCGCCGCGTGTGGGTTGCTGCGCCTTGCGGCCCTCGTAGTACACGCGCCGGTCGTCGAGGTCGATGTCTACGTGGATGATCCCCTCCTGCTGGAAGACGCTGGAGGCCATCACCTGCCCGTAGGGATCGATGATGAGCGACCGCAGGCCCGGGTCCGACGAGTTCCAGTGCGCGCAGGCCAGCCACACGCCGTTGTCCAGCGCCCGCGCGCGGAGGAGCGCCTCGTTCGACCGCCCGTCCGCGCCCCACATCTGGCTGGGATCCAGGATGATCTCCGCGCCCTTCAGCATCAGCGTGCGGTCGATCATCAGCGTGTACAAGTCCCCGCATTCGTGCGTGCCGATCCGCGCGAAGTCGGTGTCGAAGACCTTGATCTCCGGGAAGCCCTTCGTCCAGTAGATCGACTGCCGGAAGATGACCTCGCCCTTCCGATCCCACACGTACACGATGCTCAGGCTGTTCTCGTCCCGCAGGCCGCCGATGGCGATGTAC
>Ga0194113_10009053_pt1 | contig 12100 bp, 8 predicted proteins | sample TA2MahC200mmetaG_FD_146193 | JGI IMG/M metagenome (GOLD analysis project Ga0194113, IMG submission 146193) | Freshwater microbial communities from Lake Tanganyika, Tanzania - TA2015017 Mahale Deep Cast 200m | ecosystem: Environmental > Aquatic > Freshwater > Lake | place: Tanzania: Lake...
AGGCGACTCCTCCTTCGCCACCATGATCCGGGATCTTGCCGCCGATCATCGCTACGAGTTCTGGAACCATGGATATGATCACGCGGTCAGTGTCCCGGACTCCCTTGGCCGCATCGTCTCGGAGTTCCGAGGGACCAGCTACGAGCATCAGCTCGATCACCTGCGACGCACGCAGGAGCTGGCGCGCGAGGAATGCGGCATCGCGCTCTGCGCCTTCGGCGCTCCGGGCAACGCCTTCGATGCGAACACGGTGCGGGCGCTCGACGCGTGCCCCGACATTCGGATCTGGCTCTTCGGCCCCGAGGAGTCCGGCAAGCTCGTCCTGCCGCGCACGATTCCGATCGAGCAGCCGATCTTCAACCCGGACTTCGCGGCCTTCCTGACGGCCTACGATCCGGAGCCGCCTTTCGCCGTCTATCAGATCCACCCGAAGGACTGGGACGAGACCCGCTTCGGCGAGTTCGCCCGGATCGTCGACTTCCTCCTCGATCAGGAGGTGACCTTCGTGACTCCATCCGAGCTCGAGCGATTCCTCGAGCCGGAGCGGATCCCGTAGGCGGGTAGCAGGTCTTGGCCTCTCGACAATCGATCGCCGGGACTCGAGGGACCTCCGTCAGGCGGTTCTGGCCGCTCGCGGCCGCGGCCGTCATCGTGGGCGTCGCGGCAGCTTACAACTGGGTTGCCGCCCTGGCGATCGTGGCGGCGGTCCTTCTCTTGGGCTTCGCGTTCCTCGACGTCTCGGCTCTCGTGATGGGGCTCCTGCTCCTGCACATGCTCGGGCAGCCGTGGCACCTCTCCTGGGCGAGCCTCTCGATCGGAGGCGCGAACCGCTATCCGAACGACGTCCTCGTCATCCTCCTGCTGGGCGTGGTCCTGCAACGGTGGGCGCGCTCCGGCGCGATCCCGGGATCGCCGGGCGACGCGGTCGGCTGGTCCGTCGCTCTCTTCCTCGCCTACGGGGTTCTCTCCCTCGCGCGCAGCATCCCGCTGCACGGATGGATGGCCTTCCTCGGATTCAGGCAACAGATCGCCTACGCGATCCTCTTCTTCTTGGTTCTCGCCGTGATGGACGGACGCCCTTCCCGCAAGCGCTTGCTCGCCGTGATCCTGATCGCGGCCGCGGGAGTCGGGATCAACGGGATCGCCAACCTGATCGCCGGAAAGCCCTACGGCTGGCAAACGAGCAGCCGCACCTTCAGGTACCTTTCGAGCTTCCAGGCGATGACCCTCTTCTTCGGACTCTCGCTCATCCTCGGGGGCATCTGGTCACGGAGGCGCCCCCTGTGGAGCTACATCCTCGCCGGCCTCTGCCTCTTCGGGATCCTGATCTCGCAGGCGCGATCGGTCTGGATCGCCGGCGTGGCGGGTCTCCTGGCGGGATGCCTGGGGTCTTCCTGGTGGCGCAGGGTCGTTCTGCGCCTCGCGATCCCGGCCGGGATCGCTGTGGCCATCTTGATCGCCACCGGCGGCGTCGAGATCGGTTTCGACATCTCCAAACGGGCCGCGAGCCTCGCGAATGTCCAGGAGGACGTCTCCTGGGTCTGGCGCCTCTTCGTCTGGGGCGAGGCCCTCGAGAAGCTCTCGGCGAGCCCGATCCTCGGCCTGGGGCTGGGTCAGAGTTTCGTCTACTTCGACCCTGTGCGCGGCATTTGGGAGAGGGATCGGCAGATTCACAACACGTATCTCGAGCTGGCCTACTACGTCGGCGCGATCGGCGCTCTGCTCTATCTCCTCTTTCAGGCTCTCGTGCTGCACAGGCTCCTGCGCGCGGCCCGGCGCCTCGGGCGGCACCCTCGCGCCGCCCTCTTGAGCGGCCTGGCGAGCTGCCAGGTCTGTCTCATGGGCGTCGCTTTCGCGAATGTCGTCGGAGCCTCGATGACGGCGACGATCTACACCTGGATCCTGGGCGCAATCGCCATCCTCGAGGTTCGAGACGCGGAGCGAGATCTGCCCGCCGGATGAACGGTCGCGCGGCCTCGCTAAGGACCGCGGCGCGCGAAGAGGACCAGGTCCGGGGACTTCCCCCTCCGCGGGGCGCCCCGCAGATCGCACGCCGCGCGAGCCCGCATGAAGCCCGCCGCGCGCAGCGACTCCCTCCAGGCCGACTCCCTCACGGCGCTCTGGATGTTCCTCGACGCGCGCATCTCCCATGCCGCGTCGGGCCCGGACCGATAAAGCAAGGCTGAAAGGAACAAGATCCCGGTCTTCACCGGGATCTGGTGGCGCATGAGGATCCACTCCTCCTCGCCCGCGCGATGGAATCGCACGGGGAATGCATATCCCTCCCGAGGAATCCTCGAGAGATCGCGTAGCTGGACGATCAGGACCCCCGACGGACGCAGCGCGCGCCGGAAGGCCCGGAGGATCTCGCCGCGCGCCCGCGCGGAGCCGCCGGACGAGAGGGTGTTCCCCAGACAGAGGACGGCGTCGAAGGGAGCGCGGGAGAGGCCGGCCGACTCTCGGAGATCGCGCCTCAGGAAGCGCGCCTTCACTCCCTCGTTGGCCGCGTGGGCGCGGGCCTCGCGGATCATGGCGCGCGACGAATCGATGCCGGTCACTTCCCACCCCCGGCGGGCCAGCTCCACGGCGTGGAAGCCGCTGCCACAGCCCGCGTCGAGGACGCGACGAACGCCGAGCCCGCTCAAATGAGGCGCGATCGCGTCGATCTCGGCGCCGATCCTCGCCGGAGAGGCGAGCATTCTGTAGGCCGGGGCCAGAAGCTCGTAGACCTCATCGCCCGCCCCCTTCCCGAGAGCCGCCCCTCGAGATCTCACACCGGTTCCCGATCGCTTCCCTCGCCTCCTCCCGGAATCCACGTCGCTTCCCTCCTTCTTCTCCGCCGATTCTGCATTCTCGGGGATCGCTTGTCATCCGTCGGAGTTCAGGCGGCGTCCTATGCTATGCTTCCCGCATGCGCTCTGCGCAGGGGACGCCGCACAGGAGGCCCGACTCCGGGGGCCCGCTCTCCGGGCAGCGTTCGACCGAGAGGACGCTCGTCCTGCTCGGGATCCTCCTCATTCTTGCGGGAGGGATACTCGCTTACTCGAACTCCCTGAGCGGCGGCTTCTTCTTCGACGATCATGTCTCGATTGTCGAGAACCAGAACATCCGCGACCTGTGGCCTCTTGCCCGGGTCGTGAATGCCCCGCCGGATCAGCCGATCGCCGGACGCCCGCTGGTCGCGGTCACCCTCGCCTTCAATTACGCAATCAGCGGCCTCGATGTGTGGAGCTATCACCTCTTCAATCTGGCGGCGCATCTCCTGGCCGGACTGCTTCTCTTCGAGATCCTGCGAAGGACGCTGTCGCTGGGGCCCGGGCGCCATCGCTTCTCGCGCAGGGCTGTGCCTCTCTCTGCAGCCGCAGCCTTCCTCTGGACGATCCATCCGCTGCAGACGGAATCGGTGACCTACATCGTCCAGCGGGCCGAGGCGATGGTCGGCTTCTTCTATCTGCTCACGATCTACGGGCTGATCCGAGGAACGACGGCCGCCGGCGCGCGCCCCCGCCGGGCATGGCTCGTGGCGGGAGTCATCTCCTGCGCCCTGGGCATGCTGACCAAGGAGGTGATGATCACGGCCCCGATCATCGCCTTCCTCTACGATCGGATCTTTCTCTCCTCGTCGTTCCGCGAGGTCGTGAGGAAACGCGGGTGGTTCCATGCGGGGCTCGCGGCGACCTGGTCGATCCTCCTCGTCATCATCGCCAGCGCGCCCCGGGGCGGCACGACCGGCTTCGACATGGCCGGCCTTGGGCCCATGGAGTACGCGCGCAGCCAGTTCGGCGTCATCCTCCACTATCTCCGGCTCTCCTTCTGGCCCCACCCGCTGGTCCTCGACTATGGATGGAAGGTGGCGCGCTCGGCGAGCGAGATCGCTCTGCCGGCGGCCGCGATCCTCGTTCTTCTTCTGGCGACGCTCCAGGCCCTCAGGCGGCGGCCGGCCCTTGGATTCATCGGCGTCTGGTTCTTCGCGATCCTCGCGCCGACATCCAGCATCATCCCGATCCAGGATCTTTGCTTCGAGCATCGAATGTACCTTCCGCTCGCGGCGGTCATCACGCTCGCGGTCCTCGGAGCCTACGCGGCCGGTGGAGCCGTTCTCCGGCGCCTGGGCCGGGGATCGTCGCGATCGCTGGGCTGGGGACTGGGGATCTGCCTCGTTCTAGGGTCGGGGGCGCTTCTCGGCGCGCACACCCATGCCCGCAACCGCGACTATCACGACGAGGTGAGCTTCTGCCGCAGGGAAGCGATCCTGCGACCCGACAACTGGAGAACGCACCGGAATCTCGGGATGGCGCTCGTGCGCGTCGGCAGGCTCGCGGAGTCGATCCCCTTGTTCGAGAAGTCGATCGCCCTGCGGCCGAACAACGCGATCGCGCACTGCAATCTCGGCAACTCCCTCGCCCTTCTCGGCCGGCCCGAGGATGCGATGAGCCACTACAAGGAAGCGATCCGCCTGAAGCCGGCCTACGCCGAGGCCTACGCGAACCAGGGAAGGCTGCTGGCGGAGCAGGGACAGCGGGTCGAGGCGGTCGAGTCGTACGAGCGGGCTCTTCAGATCCGGCCGGATCTCTTCGACGCGCGCCTCTTCGCCGCGCACCTCCTCGCATCCCTCGGGCGGGATGAGGCGGCGCTGCGGCACTATCGCTCCGCCGTCTCCCTGCGGCCCGCCCACATCGGCGCCCGAAACGGCCTGGCGTGGCTGCTGGCGACGAGCCCGATCGATGCGATCCGCGACGGCCGGCAGGCCGTCGCTCTGGCGGAGGCCTTCTGCGCCGAGACGGGATTTCAGGATCCCTCCCTCCTCGACACCCTGGCCGCGGCGTGCGCCGAGAGCGGCCGCTTCGAAGACGCCGCCCGCTGGCAAGGCGAGGCGATCAGGAGGGCCCGCTCGGCCGATCCGCCGAGGGGAGATCTCGACGATCTCGCCGCACGCCTGGCCCTCTACCAAGGGGGGAGGCCGTTCCGGCGCGGCACCGGTTCCCCATCCTAGGAGAGACACCCCGACGGAAACCCGAACAATGGGCGGAATTGGGTGTCGAGTAAATGGTTTTCATACAACGGATTATAGACTCCTTGCGAGGCGCGGTCCCGGCTCGAGAGCCGGCCGGGCTCGTTCGGCCGGGGGATGAGCGCGCCGCCAATCCATTTTGCGGCAATAATATTCGGCCCTTGACCAGTCCGTTGTGACGCTGCTATACTCAATAACCGAAGGATGGATGGAAGGCATGACCAGACATCCGGTTCACCGTCGTTGAGGGTCTTACCTTCTCGCGATGGGCAACAGGTGGGTTGTCGTCCGCAAGTTGTCGTGCAGGGATGACGGGGGCGATCGACCCAACGGGGAAAGGAGCATCGCAGATGCGTTTGGTATTGCTTGGGCTTCTGGCCATCGCAGTGGTCGGTCTCGCTCAGGCTGCTGAGGTCAAGACGCCTATTCATCAGCAGCTGCCTGAGGGATCGAGAATCGGCATCTACTGCAACTTCGAGTACATTGACAGCGCGTTCTACCAGGATCCGCTCATTGCCTGGGGGAACGCCCTCGATGTCGGCCCGCGGGACTGCCTGTCCTATCTGGACTTCTACCACTACGGTTATGGCTTCCCCGGTCCGTACAACTACTACATCTGGGTCTTCGACTGGACGACCTGCACGCCGCTCTTCCAGTCGCCCATGCTTCAGGCTGCCGACGCCGCCGGCGCCCCGATCGAGGAGATCGTCTATCTCTGCGACTTCGGTTGGCATGCCGCGGGTCCGATCTTCATCGGCATCGAGCCGCTGAGCTGCGCGGCTCCGAATGACTGCTATCCGGACATCATGTTCGACTACACCGACCCGATCGATGGGTGCGGCGCGCTCGTCGATCCGTACGCGGTTCCGCCCACGTGCTTCACGATCACCGCTGGCGGTATTCCGCTGGACTTCCTCCTTGGCGTCATCGTGGGCGAGTGCCCCCCGCCGATCGCGACGGAGAGCACGACTTGGGGCGCCGTGAAGGGGCTCTACAAGTAGCCTAGGTTCATCGAATCGATGCGCCTGACATGGCGATGGGGCACGAGGCCTTCGGGCCTCGTGCCTGTTTTTCTCATCCTGCTCTGTCTAGCCGCGGGCGTTGGGATTCCTGAAAGTCTTGCGGCCGAGACGGAGCCACCTCCCGTCCGTATCCTCCTCATCACGCTCGACGGCGCCCGCGCGGACATCCTCTCGCATCCCGAGTCCTGTCCCAATCTCAGTAGCCTGGCCCGGACTGGCATCGTCCTCGACGGGGCCACCGCGCCATCGCCTCAGTCCTTTCCCGCCATCGCATCTGCCATGACGGGGCTCTATCCAGGCGGCAGCGGAGTCATCGATGACTACTCGGCCCCCCTGAGCCAGGGAGTCGAGACGCTGGCGGAGATCCTCAGGGCGATGGGGTGGCGCACGGTCGCATTCCCCGCCGACTATCTCTGCCACTCGCGGAGCGGTATCGGCCAGGGGTTCGATGACTTTCGCCAGCTCTCACCCGGCTTCTCGGACGGCGCAAGGGTCGACAGCGTCCTTGCAGCCCTCGGCGCCCAAGAGCAGGGCAGATCCTTCCTCTGGGTCGCCTTCACGACAGCCATCGAGCACCCCTCCTGGGATCGCCACCTGGGGAGCGGGTCGGCGGACTCGACCGCCTACCTCGAGAAGATCACGAAGCTCGACGCCGAGATCGGGCGTTTGCGCGCGGGCCTGGGGCGTCTTGGCCTGGAGGATGGAACGCTCATCGTGTCCATGGGCACCACAGGCGAAGCGGTCCCGGGCTGGACTGGGTCGGGAGAAGATCCCGAGCGGCCGGCTCTCACCGGTCACGGCCTGACTCTCAGCGAGGAGTCGATCCGCGTCCCGTGGATCTTCAACTGGCCCGGGAGGGCCCTTGGCCCGTCGGATCGCCCGGCCGTCTCGTCCTGGGTCTCGACGATCGACTTGCTCCCCACCCTGGTCGAGATCGCGAAGGGGAGCGCGCCGAAGGGGCTGGACGGGATCTCCCTCGTGCCCGCGCTCCGCGGCGGGCGACTTCCGGATCGAGTCCTCTTCCATGAAGCCCATCCCGGGCGGACAACGGGTTGGGGACCTCGAGTCGCGGCGCGCGGATCCTCCCTGGCGCTTCTCTCCTACGGCGGTAGATCCGCGCTGCGCGAGATCCGGAGAGGCGCGACTCGGGAGCGGCGAGACGACGAGGCCCGCCTGCTGCTCGAGGCGTTGCGGAGGCGGTATCCGCATGCCCTGCCCCCATCCGGATCGCCGGTCGATCGGGACAGCCTCTTCGCGGCGGAGAATCGGGAGATCCGGGGGCTTCTCGACGCGCGTGGCGTGGCCGCTGATGGGGAAGGAGCCCGGTCGGAGGCGAGCGTCGTCTCCCTCGCGCGGGCCTTCCCGGAAAACGGGCTGCTCCAGATCGAGCGCGCCCTGTTCGCTCTCTACAGCCAGAGGGAGAAGCCCGCGGCGTTTCTTCTCGATTCGCTCCTGGCGGCGCGGCCGGACTTCTACGAGGCTCAAGCCCTCTTCGTGGAGCACATGATCTTCTTCCGCCGCTATGATGCCGCGATCGAGCATCTGCAGAAAGCCTCCGCCTCGCCCATGTTCGAGTCGGATCGCCTGTGGCGGCTCGGCGCGATTCAGATCGCGGCGAAGAAGTACAACGAGGCGGCTCAGACCTACGCGCTGGCAAGATCGGTCGGGGCCTCTCCGGGGACGCGGTGGAGGCTCTTCGAGCAATACGCATCTACGCTGCACCGTCATGAAGTGGAGATCGAGAGCCACCCGGAGAACACGGCTGCCAAGGTGGAGCAGGGGAAGATTCTCGCCGAGCTGGGCCTCTTCCGGGACGCCTACATGCACTTCAACCAGGCGCGGATGACTCGGGAAGGGGATCCGGAGCCCGAGTACTGGCTGGGACACACGCTCATGATCGAGGGGAGGGCCACGCACGCGATCATCGCCTATCAGCGCGCCCTGGAGCTGGATCCGGGCCGCGTCGACGCGCGCGTCGAGCTCGCCTACGCGCAGATCCAGATCGGGCAGCGCGACGCGGCGTTGCAGAACCTCGAGACCGCGGTCTCCTCGGGAACGACCGACGCATGGGCGCACTACAATCTCGCCTGCCTGCTCGCAAGCAAGGGGGACGGGCAGAAGGCCCTCGGGGAGATCGACGTCGCCCTGCGCAAGGGATTCACCCGCCGCGATCTCCTGGAGACCGACCCCGATCTGGAATCCATCCGAGCCGAGCCGCGCTTCCTCGAGATCCTCTCGACTCTTCGCTGATCCGCCCGACTTCGGGATGCGATCGCTCTTCTTGACCCGGCTGGCGACGGATTCTAGGCTGGTGGAGCGCTGATCCACCCTGGGAGGTACCCATGGCCAATCCGCTCAACTGGATCCTGATCGTCGCCGGCGCGATCATGATCCTGATCGAGGTCGTGCTGGGGGCGGTCGCAGGCTTCGACTTCCTTCTCTTGGGCTCCGCGGTCCTGCTGGGCGGCCTGCTCGGGGTCGTCACCGGCAACGGACTGGTGGGGCTTGCCGCCGCGGGGGTTCTCTCGCTCCTCTACGTCCTGCTGGGCCGCAAGAAGATCCGTAGCCGGCTGCGCCGGCCTTCCATTCCCTCCAACACGGACGCGTTGATGAACAGGATCGCCATCGTGATCGAGCCGATCGGCGCCGACCATCCCGGCCGCGTCCGATCAGAGGGAGAGGAGTGGCTCGCCCGCCTGGCGGACGAGAGCGTGGGGGAGATCGAGAGCGGCCGCAGGGTGCGCGTGTCGCGGATCGACGGCGTGACCGTCTACGTCGCCCCCGCCGGAGCGGGGGATTCGACCGGAGGTGTGAGTCCATGAGCCAGAGTGGATCGATCATCATCATCGCCTTCTTCGCCTTCATCCTGCTGATCATCCTCGCGAGAAGCGCGCGCATCGTGGCGCAGTACGAGAAGGGACTGATCCTGCGGCTGGGCAAGTACCACGCGACGGTCGGCTCGGGACTGACGTTCCTCACCCCCCTGGTCGACGAGCTGCTCAAGGTCGACATGCGCGAGCAGGTGATCAACGTCGATCCGCAGAAGGTCATCACCCGCGACAACGTCACTGTCATCGTGGACGCCGTGATCTACTACCGAGTGATCGACCCCGTCCGGGCGAAGTTCGAGGTGCAGAACTTCGCCCTCGCCGCAACGACGCTGGCCCAGACGAACCTGAGGAACCTGATCGGAGACAAGAGCCTCGATGAGACCCTGGTGGCGCGCGACATGATCAACACCAACCTGCGCACGGTGCTGGACGAGGCGACAAATAGCTGGGGGGTCAAGGTCACGCGCGTCGAGGTCCAGAAGATCGATCCGCCCGTCGACATCACAGAGGCGATGAGCCGTCAGATGAAGGCCGAGCGCGACAAGCGCGCCGTGATTCTCGAGTCGGAGGGGATGCGCCAGAGCGAGATCCTGAAGGCCGAGGGTTTCAAGACGGGTGAGATCTTGAGGGCGGAGGGGGACGCGCAGGCCAAGCTCACGCGCGCTTCCGCCGAAGCGAAGGCGATCGAGATGGTGGCGACCGCCGCGGAGAAGTTCTTCCACGATCGAGCGGCGCTCTCGAAGCAGCTCGATGTCCTGCGCGAGACGCTCGGCCAGAACGTGAAGTATGTGATTCCCGGCAACGCCGATCTGGTCACGGTCCTCGGCCTGGATTCGCAGACCTCCCCGGCGCTCATTCCCATGAGGAAGGGACAGGGAGGAGGAGGCTCCGCGGGCGCCGGCCCGGGATCGTCCGCGCCTCACCCCGGACGTGTCTGACGGCGAAAGACAGGCGCCCTCGCGCCGCACGCGCCCGCAGGCGCCCGCAGGCGCCCGCACGGAGAGCGCCCGCTTCGCCGGCTGAGTGACAGGGCGCCGGCTCAGTCGGGCACTCTCCGTGCGGCTTGATTGTCGGGATCCCGCCGGTTCCCGAAGCCCCGCGCCGCGAACGCGAACATAGCGGGGCGAAGGGATCCGGCGGGGTCCCGGGACGCTCACGGTGGAGCGCCGCTGGCCCGCTGAGCTCGCGGCCTGTCGCTCAGCGAGCGAAGCGGGGCCCAGCGCGACACACAGGGCGCCGCGGAATCGCAGGACGATCCTGTCTCATTCGCGGTCCCCTATACCCAGTGCTCGCCGGAGCGCCACTGCTCCCAGAGGCGCTTGAACCGGGGCGCGTAGATCCAGTCGTAGAGGTAGGCGCGTTCGGGCATCAGCCTCTTGCAGAGACGCCTGACGTCGCTCGCGGCGATCTGGATGTCGATGAGAGGCAGATCGCTGTAGAGGATCAGGGCGCAGACTCGGTCCGCCGCGCGCTGGATCTCCGCGTCTGGCCGCTCGTCGCTGCGGGGCGACCCAAGCTCCCTCCTGTCTCCGGGTCCATCATTCATGACCTGCTCGGATGGCGCGTCGGCCCGTCGATCAGGACAGCCGACTCAGTCTCCCCTGCGAAGGATCACCGGCGATCGCCCGCCGGCGCCGAAGAAGTCGGCCGCGCTCGCCTGATTCAGAGCGATCTCGATCCGGTCCGTCGACGCGGCGAAGACGAGGATCGCGCCCACCGGAACATCCCCATAGGCGCGGACGAAGGGAGCCGTCTCGCTCCGCTCCGCGACGGCGACCCGGAGGGTCTCTCCGAGCGCGATTCCCAGCGAGTCGAGGTGGCCGGCGGGGATGTTCGTCTGCAGGTTTCCGTAGCGGTCCGCGAAGAGGACCTCGCCGATCAGCCGATCGCCCTCGACTCTCGCGATCGGCAGCTCCAGGCGCACCGGGTCCTTGACGACCGGTCCCGCGTCGGAGAACGGATCGCCGCAGACGAGGTTCCCCGCGGCGGGTCCGAAGATGTCCCTTCCGTGGAAAGTCGCCGAGATCGGGCCGCTCCTCATCCAGTCGCGATTCGTGATCTCGCGATAGGCGCTCGGGCCCATCTCGCGCTCGACGACCGTGAAGATCCCGTTGTCCGGGCCCACGAACCAGTTCCCCTTCGCGCTCTGGAGGACCAGGGCACGGCGGGTCGTGCCGACCCCGGGATCGACGATGGCGACAAAGACAGTGCCGTCCGGGAACTCCCGCGCGGCATCCCAGAGGGCATAGGCCGCTCGCCTGACGTCGTACTCCGGGATCTGGTGCGTGAGGTCGATGATGTTGGCCGTCTGGCAGGACGTCAGGATCGCTCCCTTCAGCGCGCCGATGTAGAAGTCCTGCTCACCATAGTCGGTGAGCAGGGCGACGATCCCGTTCGGAGGCCTCCAGCAAGTGCCGACCGGCGGGGGCTGAGAGATCGCTTCCCTCCCGCCGAGGAGGAGGATGAGGAGAAGCTTGAGGCGGATCGCCGCGCGCGCGGCGGACGGGATGACGCGCTCGCCGGGTTCAGTCCGGCCCAGGATTCGATATGCCATGTCTCGCTCCCTCCGGGCCTACCAGTACTCCTCCACGTGGATCGTGCCGATGCGCCCGGGCGAGTCCTTCTCGAATCGGCGCTCGATGAGACGACGGATCGCCTCATCGATCATCGCCGGATTGCCGCAAAGGAAGACGTGGTAGTGCTCGGGCGAGAGCGAGAGGCCCGTCTCCCGCTCGATGAGATCGGAGAAGAGGATCTCCTGAAGGTAGCCCGTGGGGCCCTTCCAGGATGGATCGTCAGCCGCGCGGGAGACCACAGGGATGTAGGTGAAGTTCGGACAGCGCAGGGCGAGCGCCGAGAGCTCCGCCCTGTAGCCGAGGTCGGGGGAGCGGCGGGCTCCGTGCAGGACGACGAACCGCCGCGGTCCGCCGCAGACAAGCTCCGAGCGCAGCATGCTCACGTAGGGAGCGAGCCCTGTCCCGGTCGCCGCAAGAAGAACGTGGCGGTCCGGCGGAACACGCGCGAGCGTGAAGACCCCGGTGGCCTTCGTGCCGACGTAGATCCGCGCGCCGGCAGGAAGGGCGAAGAGGCGGGGCGTCAGCTCGCCGCTGGGCACGAGACTGATGTAGAACTCCAGGTACTCGCCGATGCGGCTCGAGGAGGCGATCGAGTAGGCCCGCCGGATCATCTGTCCGGCGTCCCCGGGCGAGGCCTCCGGATCCGCCTCGGTCACCCGC
>Ga0194113_10009055_pt1 | contig 12099 bp, 9 predicted proteins | sample TA2MahC200mmetaG_FD_146193 | JGI IMG/M metagenome (GOLD analysis project Ga0194113, IMG submission 146193) | Freshwater microbial communities from Lake Tanganyika, Tanzania - TA2015017 Mahale Deep Cast 200m | ecosystem: Environmental > Aquatic > Freshwater > Lake | place: Tanzania: Lake...
CACCGTCGACCTGGTCCCAGAGGCAGGCCGTGATCGAAACCTCGCAGGAGGCGCTTTCTCCCCCGCCGTAGGTCTCGACGTCGTAGGAGAAGCTGATCACGCCCGTCGTCGAGTCGCCCGTCGAGTTCATGTAGACCTGGGGATGGAGATACCCGGCCCAGTCCCGCGTCCCGCAGCTGAAGAAGGTCGGCCAGCCCTCGCCGAACGAAAGCCGCGGATCCTGCGCGCTGTCGTCCACGTAGTGCCCACCTCCGGGATTGTCCGAGAATCCGCCGTAGGCGTACTGGACGAAGTGGCCGAACTCGTGAAGGAGGATCGTGTCGTCATAGCCGTAATTGCCTCCCATATAGACGACCCCGCCGCTGTAGTAGGCCTGGTCCGGACTCACATCGAGCGTGAAGCGGATCCGGCAGCCCGTAGGCCTCGCCCCGCCCTCCATCGACGCGATGAAGTCCGCGGCGTCCAGGGCGGCGTCGTAGAGGTTGAAGCCCTCAGCGCCCGCGCGATACCGCATCGTCACCGTGCCCATGTCGATGTCAGCGCTCGGATTGTGGCTCGGCACCAGGATGCCCTGATAGGCGTGCACCTGCGACGACCCCCACTGCGTCACGTAGTGATCCAGGTTGGGAATCGAACTGCTCTGAGCCACCGCCAGGATCGCCACGTTCCGCACCTGGCTGTCGGTCACGTTGAACGAGAAGCTCCCGTTCAAGTCGGTCGACCCGGTCGCGAGCGTAGCCTGTGTCGTGTTGTCGATCACCTTCACGTCGACCAACCGCACGGGCCTCGAGGGATGCGGACTCTGGAAGCCGTTGATGTCGATCGGCAAGTCCTCGTAAAGGAACGTTCCCGACACCTGGAAGTTCGCCAAGGCCGGAGCCGCGAACATCCCGAGGAGGGCCAATCCGATGATCCATGCTCTCGTATGCATCTGTTGACCCTCCTAGCGATCGCTCGGCTTGTGGACCACGATATCCAGCTTCGTGCCGTCGGGCTCGATCAGCGTCTTGGCCTCGGGCTCCGGGCTGTCCGACTCCCCGGGATCGACATAAGAGGCCGTCGCGCTCCGGTACTCGCGTCCGTCCGCCGTCCTCCCGACGATCTCCGCCCGCACGAATCCCCCTCGATGTCCATCCATTTGCACCGAGACGGGGATCTCGACGACTTCGAGCCTCTCCATCTTCCCGTTCCAGCTCGTCAGACCGCCGGTCAGTTCGCCGTCTTCAGGGGCATTGAACTTCGCCGACACCTCAAGATCCGAAACGGCGGAGGTCAACACGAGACGCATCTCCGCGGTTTGGCCCAGCGACGGCCGCCTGTCCCCTACGAAGGTGGCGTGCACCACCTGGGCGATCCCTGTGTCCAGCGGGGGCATCTCCATCGCCATCCGCCGCTGCACGAGACTATCCTCGCCATCGCGACCGGGCACCGACAGAGCGACAATGGCCGCTATCCCAGCGAGGGCGAGCACCGGCGCACCAAACGCCAGCAACCGCCTACGGGGCCCGGCCTGAATCCAGCGACGACCCTGCGACATCGATTCCTCCTCAATTCGAAACGGCGCGACCTCGAGACCGATGCGATCGCTCCGAAGTGCCCTTAGTTGGTGGTCAGCCTTCTGTTGCGTCGCCAGGCGGCGTCCGGGGTCGGGACGTCCCTGGGCGTGCTCGACTCAATCATTCTAGCAGATTCGCCGCGCCGGGGGGAGACCCGATCGTCCGGCGCCGGCGGTTGGGGAATTCCACCCGCCTGCCCGGCCCGGGGCACGCGGCCGCGAGTCGAAGGGCGGGAATAGGTTAGACGTCTTCTAATCTGGAGCTGTCTACCCGAGGCGCGCGTTATCCGAGGGGACGGGTCGGTGGGCAGTCCCCCCTGGCTCTAGAGAACGCCGCCTTACGCCTGCAACCCGACAACTACCAACGATCTTGCAAACGCGCCGGAATTCGAACCGGCGATTGGATCCTACAGCGCTAGAGACGTCTGGGCCTGCGACTTCTCGACCCAGTAAACCGCCTTGTTCGCTGTCGTCGAGCGCCGAGGGTAGGAGAGAGCACCGACGTGCAGCAGACGGCGCAGCAACTGCGCCCACGGCACGCGACGACGGCCAGAGGACGACGCCTCTCGCCCCCCTACATCACCCACATCTCTCCGTCGGCTGTACCTATCGCTTGCTGCGCGCCAGCTTGTACCCCGCTGATGGGTCAGGCGCGGACGGCGCCGCGGTCGCCAGCGGACGCGAGTCGGTTTCGGCGTCCCTGATCTCGAAGATGATGGCTCTGTCAGTTTGCGGCAGAGAGTCAGCGCGGCCGTAGAAGGCGTTCTTGAGGCTTCCATAGGCTGCCGTGCTGTCTTGAATAGTGCAGCTGTCGTCTCCGGGACGCGTTCCGACCAGGAGGCACCCCTTCGCGGGATCCGTCTCGTTTCCGAGATGGACGACAACCTCCGCCCGCCGGCGGGGCACGTCGCTCAGGCTGAGAGTCCAATGGTCCGCCTCGTCGTAGCGGAGTGTCGTGCAATAGGCGCCCGCAGGAATCGAACTGAGGTTCTGACTTTCGTCTTCCCAGGGACGTTCAACGGCGTAGCAGAGAGTGTCGCCATTCGCGATAAGGTAGCCCGATGTGCACGAGGGATCAGCGGCGCGGGCCATCGTCAGGATGAAGTTCTCCGAGGGATCGCCGAACTCGATCGACGTCACATAGACGCCGGCGCCGTCGCCGCCGTAATCCGCTTCGGCTGGATCGAAGCTGCCGAAGAACTGCTTGTCCTGCGTGCACGTCCGGACCGTAACCACATAAGGGATGCTCCTCGTGAATTCGCAGGCTGACCACAGATCCACACGCACCTGGTACTCACCGAGAAGGGGAAGGACTTCGGCCCATGTGATGTTTTCATTGTTGATGTTGTCGATTGCGCATCCCGCGTTGGAGTCGAGGTCCAGCACTCCGCCGAAGGAACCTTCCTTGCGCCCGTAGTAGATATCCTCTCCTGAAGGCGTGGTGACGTGCAGGTCCATGTCCACCGGCGAGGACCAGTTCAAGCTGACCTGCAACAAGTGCGACCCCTGAGCCTGCGTGTTGACGGTCAACCGCATCAGCTTGGCCTGGGTGTTGCCCGAATCGGTCTCGCCGACGAAGACCATCGGAAGTTGCCCATAGCCGCCGCTATTGGAAAGGACGACAACCGCGTTGATGGATCCGGTGGCGTCGGAGTCAGGAACTGAGGCTCTGAAGTACCCTCCCGGTTTCGTGGATAGACCGACTCTGAGATGCCTGTAGGGCACGGCAGGATAGATCATGGCCGTCACGGCGGTTCCCCTGATGATCTGGGAGGCCATCTCCACTTCAGGTGCCGGGAGCTCGCCGCTTTCGATGAAGTCGGCAACGTAGTCGGCCTTGACCCCGTTCACCAGGACCGAATCGATCAGGGTATTGGGCCCCAGCAGGCTCACCGTAACGGGATCGTCGGCAGGCTCTTCCGTGGGTGACTTCGTGCAAGAGATTGATGAGATTACAGCTACGGCGATCAGGGGCATGAACGGAAGGAACCAAGAGCGCGACATTCCCGTCTCCTTCGTAAGAGTAGATCCCGTTCGTCCAATTCCTTATCGACGGGCGATTCCACGGACTTGAATCGGCTCCGGGACTCGAGCCTTGTGCGCTTGGGGATGCGGCGCAGGTCGGGGACTTTTCCGCTTTCCCGAGGAGAGGGTGTCTTCCCTACGAATGTCGCCCGCGCTGACTCTCTTGCGGTTGGCGTGATGCCTCGTCAGTCCTGACCATCGTTCAGCTGCGCCAGTCACGACGAGCCGGGCGGTTCTATCCGAAGCGGATGGTCTCGCCCTCGCGCGTGAGGTCGATATCCTGACGCCTCCGGCCGGCGAGATCCTCTCCCTCGAGCCTGCCGCAGGTGGCCGTGTTCGCGAGGAACGTGACCGTTGGATCGCCCCGCAGGAATCTCCCCACGATCGCCTCGATCGTCTCCTCGGAGGGGCAAGCGTAGTGGTCGGATCTGAACAGGCCGTCGATGAGGACCTTGCTATCCCCCATCCCGATGAGATAGCCCTCGTTCCCGAGGTAGGTGACCTCGAGCGCGCACGGGAGGAGAGGAGCATGCGAATCCGTTCGTTCCACCGGAAGCTGATCGTACCCCGAAGCGTGACCGTGGCGGGACTCTTCTTTGCGGCCATGACTTTCACCGCCGACGCCCAGGTCGAGCAGGTCGCGGACACGGCGTTCCATCCGGATGTGCTCGTGATCGCGAACGCGCTAGGTGGCGCAGAGGACTCGTCCGCTAGTCTTCCCGCGTTCACACCGGAGGAGGTCGAGGCGGTGCATGCCTGGGTCAGCGACGGAGGGGGGCTGCTCCTGATCGCCGACCATGCCCCGTTCGGGGAGGCGGCCATGCTCGCCGCGCAGGTGATCCGGCGCCCGGGTGTCGAGCCGTACAAGTTCGGCATGAACCAGGTAGGTCTCGACAACGCGCAGTTTGCCCTGAACGAGATGCGCTGGCTCGTCGGCGAGCGGAAATGACCGGATAGCGCTCCCGAAAGCGAGCCAGGCAAGGGGCGGCTGACCTGTCAAGAACGACCTGGCGGCATGCCACAGTTCGCGAGAACTCCAGGGGCTCGCGACTGAACCGCGCGGGCGCCAAGGCGGGCGCCACCCACGGCCATCCAAGATGCCGGGCGTCTCTTGCGGATCCTGTGGAATGACCTCAGTTGCTACCACGGACGCCCGACTCACATCGGGCTCGCGAGGGACTGCCCGCTGTCGTTGCGCCTCGATCGAGTTTCTTCACCCTACGCCTATTTGAGCACCGCGCCGCTCCAGAGCATCCGGAGGAACTCCCGCCAGGGTAGAACCTGGATCCCGTCGTGCACGCGGGGTGCGCGTTCATTGCAGACGAGGATCGCCTTCCGCGGGTGGTGCTCCTCCCTGAACGACTTCACCGACCTGAACTCCGCGTTGTCGACGCGACTGGCGCCCTTCACCTCGACCGCGACTTCTCCGCGCCCGAGAACGAAATCCACCTCCAGCCCGGACTTGGTGCGCCAGAAGTTCACCTCGTAGTCCAACCCTTTGTAGGAACGGTGAGCTAGGATCTCCATCAGGATGAAGTGCTCGAGCGCCCTGCCGAACAGCTCGCCGCGTTCTTCGCCGAGACGGCGCCTGGTGATGGCACCCGCTACTCCCACGTCGAAGAGGTAGAACTTCCCTGCCTTGGAGATCACTTGACGTTCCTGTCGCCGCCTGTAGGGTTCGAGCATCGTTCCGAGCAGCGTGTCGACCAGAACTTGGTAGTACCCCTTGACCGTCTTGGCGTCGACGCCACAGTCCCGCGCGATGTTCGCGTAGTTCGTCAGTTCGCCATGGGAATAGCCGACCGCGTCCAGGAACCGCGAGAACGCAGGCATGTTGCGGGTCAGGCCCTCGTCGAAGACCTCTTCCTTGAGGTAGTCGCGCACATAGGCGTGCAGCGACTTCTCGTAGTTCGCATCCAGGTAGTGCGCGGGAATCAGGCCCCGATTGAGCGCGGTCAGGAGATGAAGGTCCTTTACCTCGGGCGAGACGAGCGGATGCATCTCATGCCGCCACGCCCGGCCGCCAAGCAGATTCGCCCGCCCCCGTTTCAGCTTCCTCGCGCTGGATCCGCAGAGGATGAATCGCAGGCCGCGGTTCTCGATCATCCAGTGGATCTCGTCGAGCAGTGCGGGGACCTTCTGGACCTCGTCGATGATGATGGGACTCCTCAACCGCCCGGGGTCCGCGGCCTCGATTCGCTCTCGCAACAACGCCGGCCGCTTCGTCATCTCGAGGAGAAGATCGGTGCTCAGCAGATCGAAGCGCAGGCTGTTCGGAAAGGCCGACCGTAGATAGGTCGTCTTTCCCGTCTTCCGCGGACCCCACAGGAATGTGGACTGCCGTCTCGGGAGCTCGATTCGGAGCACACGCTCGATCGTTGGCATTGCGGGATGGTCCTCCCTTTTGGTCTTACCAAACGGGAGTAACATCCAGTTTGGTTCCAATGTCAAGCGCCAAGTTGCGTATTCCGGTCATTCCGATCGCCTGATCCGGAGGATTCCGATCACTGAACCCCTGTCCCTTCTGGAAACTTCATCTGAGGCGACATCGCGGAGATCTCTCCGCTTGATGGGGTCCAGATTGGCCCGCCACCAATCGTCGCGCAGGGAGATCGGTGGAGACCGATCACGTTCCTCAAAGGGAGAGCGACAAAGACGGATGGTCCTGGACGGTGGCCGGAAGCGCCCAAGCCGGGATCACGCCGCCTGGCGGAAGGACCTGTGGTGCAGGCCACCGACCATCGGCTCTGCCTCGATCGGACCCATCTCAGGCGGCTCGACGCCCCTCGGCCCTGGACAGTCCTTGGCGAGTCCGAGGTGAGTTCTCGAACCGTGGTAGTAGGTGAAGTAGTCCCTCAGAATCCGAAGGAGATGCCCTTCGCTGAAGATGATGACGTGATCCAGGCATTCCCGCCGGATCGATCCGATCACCTGTCCATGTGGCAGTCGGGTTGGCGGTCACGTTGAAGTGAAGGATACGTCGGCGCTCATTGCTCAGGATGAGGAGGACGAAGAGCACCCGGAAGGTCGCCGTCGGGACCGTGAAGAAGTCGATCGAGACGATCTCCTTGGCGTGGTTCTCGAGGAAGGTCCGCCAGTTCTGAGAAGGCGGCTTCCGGTGACGCGCCATGTACTTCGAGACTGTTGCCTGGCTGCTCTCGATGCCGAGCTTCAGAAGTTCGCCATGGATGCGCGGGGCACCCTAAAGAGCATTGGCCTCCGACATCTTGCGGATCAGATCGCGGATCTCGGGGGTGACCTTCGGCCTGCCCGGTCTCCCACATCGGCTCCTCCAGCGCCAGTAGAGCCGGAACCCCTCTCGATGCCACCGGATGACGGTCTCTGGCTGGACGATCGCCAACGACCCCGCCAACCCGACCAAAGGCGCGATAGCAGGACCCAGAGCTGAGACTGCAGGACGGAGATCAGGGCGCGAAGCAAGGTAAGAAGCATGGCCGGGAGGCCACCGCGGAGCTCTGCCCAACTGCAAGCCAGGCAACAAGGACAGGGGATTCAGAAAGGACAGGATTAGGGTTAGTCACACCATTGGGCGATTCCGCTTACAACCAGATCGTCCGCGGTGACGAACCTACCGCCTGCAACCAGGCAATCATCGTGGACCGTCAGATCGAGAACCCATCCCATCTCAAAACCATTCGCAAGCCCGGCCCCTAGCGGCTCCCACGCAGCTCCCGTCCACCTCGCGATGTAGTTCGCCGAGACACCCCCCGCAGCCCTGAAGGTACCTCCGGCAATTAGGCGACCACCGGAGACGGTCAGAGCTCCAACGAAACCATCCATCCCGGAGCCCAGCGGGCTCCATACAGATGCCCTCCAAGAGGCGATGTTACCAACAGGGAGCCCACCGGCACTGCGGAAAGCACCTCCGACAACTAGATCCCCATTGTGCTCAACCAATGCTACGACCTGGTCATCGACACCTGATCCCAGCGCGCTCCATGCGATTCCATCCCACTGAGCGATGCTATTCGCAGACACCCCGCCAGCCCTGCTGAAAACCCCACCCACAATCAGGTCGCCTTCGTACACAACCATGGCACCGATGTAACCATCAACGCCTGACCCGAGCGGGCTCCAGGCGACTCCGTCCCACTGAGCGACACTCTGCACCGGGATCTTGCCAGCACTGTTGAACATCCCACCCGCGATCAAGTACCCATTATAGACGGCTAGAGCTTCAACACGGCCATTCAGTCCGGATCCCAGCGGACTCCATCCGGCGCCGTCCCACTGAGCGATACTCCTCGCATCACTATCTCCAGCTCCACGGAACGACCCCCCCGCTACCAGGTGGTCTTCATAAACGGCAAAGGAAGTGACCCAACCGCGGACACCCGATCCAAGGGCGCTCCACGCGGTGCCATCCCACCGAGCAGTCCCGTTGGTTTGGATCCCGCCAGCGATCTGGAACCCCCCTCCTGCCACGACATATCCATCGTGAACCACCACGGCGTCGACTGGGCCATCCATTCCAGATCCGAACGCACGCCAGTGGCTTAATGTCGTCCCACTTGCCTGATTCGAAACGGCCGACCAATTTGGCACCTCGTCTGCCGCCTTGATGCGGAAATAGTAGGTCCTGTTCGCGACCAATCCTGTCACGACATACGATTGGCACTGCCCAGCGTGTCTCAGCGCCGGTTCGCCAGCGACCTGCGTCATGTGCCCCCACTCCAGGGTCGGGCTCACCGAGAGGCGAATGTCGTGGTGCGACACGGTGCCGATCATTCCGTCATCGCCCACAGCTTCCCAGGCCAACGTTAGTGACCCAGATGTCGCTGATTGAACCAACAGCGTCGTGATCGCTCCCGGCGCGGTTGTGTCAGGCGAGGAGGGTTTCGTTCCACCGTCCTCGCCTGTGCAACCCGCTATGAGTAAGAGCAAAGCGCCAACCGCGCCGATAGCAGACCGCTCTCTCCTCGAGGCAAGGTATGGAAACTTCACAACGATGGACCTAAACACCCTTGCCAGCCGATGCCCATAGAAGGACACTTCATCGTGCCTTCCCCCGCTTCGGTCACCCGCGAACCATTCTACCGACCCCGGGAGAAGCGCTCAAGGTGATGAGGCGCGCTCGCTTCCGCCCACCTCGCCCCCCTGCGCTGCCCTCCTGCAGCTCGAGTCCGCCCTCGGCCCCAGGAAATCACCCCCACCCGACATCGACAGGATAGGCTCCGCCCCTCGGACCCGCCCGATGAGCCCCACAGGCTCCGCGGATCCCCTCCTTCCGCCGATCGCTCCTGCCACCCGACCGATCCGGCTCCGCATCCCGCAGATCACCCCCTCTTCTTCCGTCTAGGCGGCGACCGAGCGGGAAGCTCGCAAACCGCGGAGCCTCCACCCTCCTCGCTTCCCTCACCTCCACCACCCCCTGCCTCTGACAAACCAAACTCCAGAGGCTCGCAACTGAAGCGCGCGGGCGCCAAGACGGGCGCCACCCACGGCCATCCAAGATGCCGCAGGATCCGGCCCACCACATCGGCATCGGTCAGGAAAGCGAGCACAACCATCGGGATCGACTTCGCCGCCGTCGAACACCGAGGGCAGGAGAGAGCATCGACGTGCAACAGCCGGCGGAGCAACTGCGCCCACGGCATGCGGCGACGGCGAGAGAACGACGCCCTCTGCCCCCTTCCCTTGCCCCCCACTCTCCCCGAGGCATGCAGATCCAGCTCGCAAGGCGCCTCGGCCTCAACACCGGCAACCTCCCGCGATGGAGCAGAGGGCAAGCGCCGCCGCATCCGACTGCGATTCGTGAGCTGCTGACGCCGGGCGCACCGTGGCGCATCAGAATCACCGAGGAGTTGCGCGCGCGCTTCGTCCAAGACGAGCCTGAAGGCTATGTACCGATCGTCGACGCTGTGCGCTGTCTCGGCATCTCCCGTCAGTCCGTGTTGCAGCGTGTAAAGCGGGGACAGCTCGAGGCCATCCACGTAACTCGAGGAAGACGAAAGGGGTTGCGCATCAAGGTGTTGGCCGATCAACAAGCCCTCCTTGAGGGCACTCGATGAAAGGAGGTGCATTGTGGCGAGGTCTCCAAGTAACCCGACAGGTCGGCCTCGATTACCTCCCAGTGCCGCGACTTCAAGAGCGCATGGACGTGGCGAACCGCGTCCAAGGCATTCCTCCCGGTCCGGTAGGCGTACTGCTCGGGCTGCAAGTCGGGCTCATAGATCGGGCTCAGAACCACGACTACGGCCGTCATCGCAACTCGATCTCGTATCGTCGGTATCCCCAGAGGTCGCGTCCGCCCCGGTCGGCCCGGCTTCGGAATATGAACCCGCCGAACCGCCTCGGGTCGATATCGCTTCGTTCGAAGCTCTTCCGTCAGTTCACCCAACCAACGTTCCACCCCGTAGGTCTCGATGTCATCGAACCTCTGCCCGTCCACTCCCGCCACCCCGCCGTTTGCCCGGCACAGGCGGTAGGCGTATCCCAGTACGTCGGCTCGATACACCTTGTCGTACAACGAGTAGAAACGGTACTCGGGTGACCCCTTCGCTTTGGCATGCAGCGCCACCTGTAGCTTCCCAACCGATTCCGGAGGTGATAGGCTCACGCCACTCTCCTGGCTGTCGCCACTTCGGACGCTCTCCTTGACCTAAGGCCCCTTCGCTCCACCGGCGTTACCCGGCTTCCTCGCTACTACGGACCTCTCCGTCACCCCATGGAACCCGGCCTCTCCCTCGCGGGAGTCCGGTTTGGCGGGCCGAGGTGCCCACGGGGACCGTGAGCCTCACGGCCGCGAGGCAGAGCGGCCGGGCGCCCGTCACCGGCGCCATCGCCGGCGCCAGCGCCATCGAGTACGAGGCGGAGCTGTGCGGCGAGTCGACGACCCCGTGCCTGTGAGGCCTGCGGCCTGAGGCCCGAGGCCTGAGGTCGTGGCTCGCGCGGCGGCGCGGGTCAGCGCGCGGCGGGGAGGGGGCAACCGTCGGGGGCGCGCTCGGGGCGCGCGGCGCCCGCGGTGGACGCCACGGCCGGCACGAAGGCGCCGCCCCTGGCGGTGGTGGCCGAGTCGATGTTCATCGAGCAGAGCGAGCCGCACATGGTGCAGACCTTCGACCCCTTGGCCTCGCTCCCCTCCTTGTAATTGCGCGCGCGGTCGGGGTCGAGCGCCAGGAGGTACTGCGTCTCCCAGTCGAGCGCCTTGCGCGCCCGCGACATGGCGGCGTTGCGCTCCCGCGCGCCGCCGGTCCCCTTGACCAGGTCGCCGGAGCAGGCCGCGATGCGCGTGGCCACCACCCCCTCGATCACGTCCGCGACGGTGGGGAGGCGGAGGTGCTCGGCCGGGGTGACGTAGCAGAGGAAGTCGGCGCCGGCCGCAGCCGCCACCGCGCCGCCGATGGCGGCGGTGATGTGGTCGTAGCCGGGGGCGAAGTCGATGGTGAGCGGCCCGAGCACATAGAAGGGCGCGTCGCCGCACAGGCGCTTCTCGAGCTGCACGTTGGCCGCGATCTGATCGAGCGGGACGTGCCCCGGCCCCTCGATCATCACCTGGCAGCCGCGCGCGCGGGCCCGCTCCGCCAGCTCGCCGAGCACGAGCAGCTCCGCGACCTGGCCGCGGTCGGTGGCGTCGCCGGTGGCGCCGGGCCGCAGGCCATCGCCGAGGGAGAAGGTGACGTCGTGCTCGTGGAAGATGTCGCACAGCCGGTCGAAGTGCTCGTAGAGCGGGTTCTCGCGGCCGGTCGCCTCGATCCAGGCCGCGAGGAGCGCGCCGCCGCGCGACACGATGCCGGCCAGGCGGCCGTGCGCGCGCAGCTTCGCCACGGTGTCGCGCGTGACGCCGCAGTGGACGGTCATGAAGTCGACGCCCTGCCGCGCCTGCTTCTCGATGCACTGGAACAGCGTCTCCACGTCCATGGAGCGGATCGAGGCCTCGGCCGCGACCTGGTAGAGCGGCACGGTCCCCAGGGGGAGCGGCGAGCGGCGGAGCAGCTCCTCGCGGACGCGGTCGATCTCGTCGCCGGTGGAGAGGTCCATGACGGCGTCGGCGCCGTGGTGGATCGCGGCCTCGAGCTTGCGGATCTCCTCGTCGAGGAGCTGGTGGAACCCCGAGGCGCCGATGTTGGCGTTGGTCTTGGTGCGCAGGCCCAGGCCCACGCCGCGGGCGCGGATGTCGTGGTGGACGTTCTTGGGGATGACGACCGTGCCGGCGGCGACGCGCTCGCGGACGAGCTCGGGGGCGAGCCCCTCGTCCGCCGCGACGTCGCGCATCTCCGGCGTGACGATGCCGGCGCGCGCCTGGGTGAGATGGGTAGCCATGGTGTCCTCGGTGCTGGGGTCAATGTAGCGGGTGCAGGGTGAAGGTTCAACGTCGAAGGGCCGCGCCGGCGGCCCCCGGCGTCAGGCGCGGCCGGCGAACAGCCGATAGGCAAGGAAACCCGAGGCCTCATCACACACCGCCATCCCTTCCACGGGTTGCGCGAACCCGCCCTCGGCCTGAAATCTATACCACCGAGACAAGGATTAGCGCAAGCCGCCTCTCCCCGGTTTCACCA